>Ga0070738_10001279_pt1 | contig 53273 bp, 61 predicted proteins | sample Coa_R2_2_FD_66446 | JGI IMG/M metagenome (GOLD analysis project Ga0070738, IMG submission 66446) | Surface soil microbial communities from Centralia Pennsylvania, which are recovering from an underground coalmine fire - Coalmine... | ecosystem: Environmental > Terrestrial > Soil > Unclassified ... | reverse complement strand
AAGCCGGGCGCGGCAGGCAACATCGAGATCGCGGGCGGCAAGACGCTGCCGCCCAAGGCGCACTCCTCGATTCCCGCCGGCGAGCGCCTGCGCGTCTCGATGCCGGGCGGCGGCGGCTACGGCGACCCGCACAAGCGCCCGGCCGCGAAGGTGGCTGAGGACGTGATGCTGGGCCTGGTCTCGGTCAAGGCCGCGCGCGAGCTGTACGGTGTGGCCGTAACTGCAGATGGCGTGCTAGACGAGGCGGAGACGGCCCGCCTCAGAACAAAGGTGGCCGCGGAATAGCAGCGGGGCAGGGACATGAAGGCATCGTCGTTGAGCTTCAAGGGCGCCGTGTTGTGTGTGATCGCCGGCATGGCATGGGGCCTCCACATGGCGATCTCGGATAATCATTCGGCCTATCCGGCGCACGCTCACCTCAATCTGGTCGGCTGGGTGTCGCTGTTTTTGATTGGCATCTACTACCGCCTGCATCCGGCGCTGGAGCGCGCCAGGAGCGCCCACCTGCAGGTCTGGAGCTGGCTGATCGGCACCGTCGTGATGGCGATCGGCGTCGGGCTGGTCCACACCGGCACAGCGGCGGGTGAGCCGCTCGCCGCTGCAGGCTCGCTCATCGTGTTCGCTTCGGCGCTGCTGTTCGCGTGGCTGCTGTTCCGGACCGAGCGGGCCGGCGCTTCGGCCCTTCCGGCGGCGGCACCGGCGGAATAGGCGCACCGAGCTTTTCCAGGAGCTGGACCAGCAGGGGCGCTTGGCCCTTGTTGATCTTCTGAAGCGCGATCGGCCCTGGGAACCAAGCCGCTCGATCCACTTCGGGGAATGTCTGCTTCCGACCCGACCGTGGCGGCCATTCCATCTCGAAGCCGTTGCTGGTGATCGCCGAGGCGTCGAGGTCGTGCTCGATCGCCCAGGCCTCGATCACCTTGCCGCTCGCGATCTTCACCGGCGCAAGCGGCGTGAAGGTACCGCCGATCTTCTGGCCCGTCTCCTCCTCGAACTCGCGTTGCGCGGCGCTGAGCGGCTCCTCGTCGGGATCGATCTCGCCCTTGGGGATCGACCAGGCGCCGTCGTCCTTGTTCTTCCAGAACGGGCCGCCGGGATGGACGAGGAAGAATTCCGGCCCGTCGGCGCCGCGCCGCCGCCAGGCGAGGATGCCGGCGCTGCGCTTCTTCATTCCACGACGTGGCGGATCTGGAAGTCGCCCAGCAGCTCGGCGCAGCGCTTGACCACTTTGTCGTTCGGGCCGCCCGCGACGCGCACGACGGCGAGCGTGCCGTGCGTGTCGTCATTGCGGACCATGACGCCGAGGTCCACGCCCTCGGCCTTAAGCGGCGCCAGCGCGGCCTCGAACGCGCAGCGCGCCGCATCGAGACGCAGCGCCGGCTTGAAGATCTTGCCGACGCCGGTCAGCGGCATCTGCGGGATCAGCATCACCTGCACCGGCACGGCGGCCCGCTCGGGGATCTCCTTGCGGCAGAACTCGCGCAGCTCGTCGGGAGTCGCCTCGGCGCCCGGACGCAGCTGCACGAAGGCCATCGGCAGCTCGCCGGCATAGGTGTCGGGCAGGCCGACAGCCGCGGCGGTCTCGACCGCGGGATGGCGCACCAGCGCCTCCTCGATCACGATCGGATCGATGTTGTGGCCGCCGCGGATGATCAGGTCCTTGGAGCGGCCGGTCAGCCAGAGATAGCCGTCCTTGTCGAGCCGGCCGAGATCGCCTGAATCGAGCCAGCCGTCGGCGAGCATCGCGCCCTTGTTGTGGCGCGGCTCGAGATAGCCCGGCGTGACCTGCGGGCCCCGCATCAGCACATGGCCGATCGTGCCGGGCGGGCAGTCTCGGAGGATCGTGCCGTCGCCGGCCACGTCGGCCACCCGCACCTCGGTGTAGGGCAGCCGCAGGCCGACCGAACCCGGCCGGCGCTCGCCGTGCATCGGGTTCATGGTCGAGTAGCAGTGCACCTCGGTCATGCCGTAGCCCTCGACCACGGGCACGCCCAATTCGCCCTCGATGCGACGGATCAACTCGACCGGCACGGTCGAGCCGCCCGACACGAAGACCTTGAGCGAGGAGAGGTCGTGATCGCCCTTCGGCACGTTCATGATCGCCGCCAGGCTGGTCGGCACCGCGCCGCCGACATTGACCTTGTTGCGCTCGACGATGCTCCAGAAGTCGCGCACCACGTTGGGGTTGCGCGCGCCGAGCGGCGTCGGCAGCACCACCGTCCAGCCATTGGCGAACGGCGACAGCCCGCCGACGATCGAGCCGCCGACATGGAACTGCGGCAAGGGCTTGATCATCACCGTGCCCGGCCCGAGGTCGAAGATCAGGACGTTGGTCCAGGCAGCCAAAGTAAGCGCGCCATGGGTGTGGCGTGCGAGCTTAGGCAGGCCGGTCGTACCGCCGGTGTGGAACAACGCCGCTACGGTGTCGCGTTCCAGCGGCTTGGGCGCGATGAGTTTGTCGCCGAGCTGCCGGGCGAGCGCCGATTCGAAGTCGATCACGCCCGCCGGCGCGCGGCCTTTGCCGCCGACGCGGAAGACCTTGAGGCCGGGCATCGCCGCCCGGATCTCCTCGACCTTGGGCCAAATGTCGGCGAACAGCGACGGGTCGGCGGCAACCACGGCCTTGGTGCCGGCCTCCTTCATGATGCCGGCGATCTGCGAGGCGTTGAGGAAGTAGTTCACCGGATTGGCGACCGCGGCGATCTCCGCGCCCCACAGCGCGACGAAGGTCTCGGGCACGCCCGGCATCAGGATCGTGACGGTGTCGTTCGGGCCGATGCCTTCGGCGTGGAACAGGTTGGCCGCCTGGATCACCTGCTTCAGCATCTCGGCATAGGTGACGTCGCGCACCGGATCGCCGGCCGTGGTGCAGGACAGCGCGCGGAAGGCGACGCGGTCGGCGTATTGGGCGCCGTTGTCGCGCAGCAGCTCGTATACGTTCTTCTGCCGGATGCGCTCGGTCACCGGAATCTTCTCGAGCTCGACGATGTCAGCGTGCGTGCGGATCTTCATGGCAGTGAGTTGAGCAGAGACGTCGGGCGCTGTCAGCGCCCTAGAAAACGGCCGCGCGCGAGCCATCCGCACATCTCATCCTGAGGAGCGAGCGCAGGGAGCGTCTCGAAGGATGGCTGCAGGCGAGGTGCTCGTGCCCACCCTTCGAGACGCGGCCCTTTGGGCCGCTCCTCAGGGTGAGGTGGTGGGGAGGGCCGCTACGCCGTCGCGTTTCGGGCGATGACCTCGCGGTAGAAGGAGGCGCTGAGCTTGGGCGTGCGCTTCTGGGTGGCGAAGTCGACATGGACCACGCCGAAGCGCTTGCTATAGCCGTCGGCCCATTCGAAGTTGTCGAGCAGGCTCCACAGGAAGTAGCCGCGCACCGGCACGCCCTCGGCGGTCGCGCGCTGCAGCTGCGTCAGGTAGCTGCGCAGGTACATCACGCGGTCCATGTCGTAGATCGCGCCGTCCGGGCCGGACCGGTCGGCGGCGGACGTGCCGTTCTCGGTGATGTAGATGTCCCGGTTGCCCCAGAGCTTCGCGGCATGGCGCGGCGCCCAGTACAGCGACTCGGGGCCCATTCGCAGCCAGTCCGACGCCATGTGCGGATGCGACGGCTGGAATGGCAGGACCGACCAGCCGGGCTTGGCCTCGCTCGCCACCACGTACTGGCTCGGCGTGTAGACATTGAGGCCGACGAAATCGACCGGGCTCGCAATGATCTCGAGGTCGCGCGCGGTGAACGTCGGCGCGCTGGCGCCGGACGCGGCGAGATACGCATCGGTGTAACGGCCCTCGAGCATCACCGTGAGATAGGGCGCGTTCAGCTCGCGCGTCGCCAGTTCGGCGGCGCGGATGTTCTCCGTCGTCTCGACCGCCGGCAGCGCGGTCGCGATGTTCTCCGCCGGCCCGACCTTCGTGCCGGGCTTGGCGTTGGCTCGCACCGCCTGAACGGCGAGGCCATGGGCCAGCACCGCGTGATGCCGCACCTGGTTGAGCGCCGCCGCGTCGAGCTCCAGCCCGGGCGCGAAGATGCCCTCGCGATAGCCCAGCTCGACGAAGGTCGACATCTCGTTGAGCGTGAAGAAGTGGCCGACCCGGTCGCTCAGCCGCCGCGCGACCTCGGCCGCGTAGTCGCCGAGCGCCAGCGCCGTGTCGCGCGCCTGCCAGCCGCCCTTGTCCTGCAGGACCTGCGGCAAGTCCCAGTGATAGAGCGTGGGGAATGGCTCGATCCCCGCCTCGAGCAGCCCGTCGACCAGCTTGTCGTAGAAGGCGATGCCCTTCTCGTTGAGCCCGCGTCCGTCGGGGAAGAGCCGCGGCCAGGCGATCGAGAAGCGATAGGTCTGTGCCCCCATCGCTTTCATCAGCGCGATGTCTTCCTTGTAACGATGATAGTGGTCGGCGGCGACATCGCCGGTCGAGCCGTCGGCGATACGGCCGGGCTGGCGCACGAAGCTGTCCCAGATCGACGGCCCGCGCCCGTCCTCGTTGACGGCGCCTTCGACCTGGTAGGACGAGGTCGCGGTGCCCCAGCGGAAGCCAGCGGGAAAGCGCAGCGCCGCCGGCGCTTCGGACGGCGAGCGGGCGGCGGCTTCACGGCGGGGCATGAACGCACCAAGAGTCGCCAGAGAACCCGCCGCAAGCAACGCGCGGCGGGGCAGCGTGGGCTGAGTCACCCGGCGAACCTAGCAGAGGACGTGCCATCGCAGGCTGTGCAATTCGCCGGAACTATTGTCGCGGCGGCAGCGGATGGGCTGCGTAGAAGTCGCCAATGAAGAGCAGGGCGCGGATCTGGTCCTTGGACTGGTGGAAATGGTTCTCCGCCGGCACCCAGTCCGGCTCCTCGGCGCGCCGGTGCTCGGCTTCCCGGAACAGGCGATCGATGCTGAGCATGATCTCGTGAATGTCAGCAGGGAGCGGTTCAACGGAGTCAATGACGACTCGATCGTCATCGATCTCCGCCCCCGTGGTGCGGTCGAACCAGTGCACCGACTGGGTTGTCACGCGGCGGGCAAAGATGGCGTCCTCGCGTACTTGAAGGGCAAGACAGGGATAGCTCGGCCCGTCTTTGCGGCCGAGGCTGGCGTGGAACATGTCGCCGACGGCGACGCGTCTCAACGCTGCTTCACGATCGCTCATGATCGCGGAGGCAGCCGATGGGCCGGATAGAAGTCGGCGATAAAGAGAAGGGCGCGGCGTTGATCGAGTGTCAGGCGCGACGAGCCCTCAGGTGGCTCCCAATCCGGATCTTCAGCCCACCGATATTCGTCCTCACGGTACTTCTGATCGAGGCCGAGGATGATCTTGCGGATATCCTCGGGAAGCGGCTCGACGGAGTCGATGACGACCCTGTCGTCGCCGATCTCGACGCCGGTCTTCCGATCGAACCAGTGCACGGATTGGATCGTCGTTCGCCGCGCGAAGATCCTGTCGTCGTGCACCTGCAGCGTAAGGCAGATGTAGCTCGGCCCGCTGTCGGGCCGCAGGCTGGCGTGAAAGATGTCACCAACGGTGATCTTTTGAAGTGCGGCTTCGCGGTCGGTCATTCCGGCTGGAGGCAGTATGGTCGGATGGCGTCAGTTTGCTCGTTGCTGGGCATGTTTTCAAATCCCAACTCCTTAACCGCGCAGTCGCGGCACATGCCGGTTTTTCCGTTCTTCCTCGGATGATTCACGCAGAGTCGGTCGCCCAAGGCCGCTTCCTGGACGTCGCCCTCTTGCTGAGGTTTGCGCCCAAGAAGCGTTTCGCGAGCAGCATTGGTGGGCGCGGAAGAGTCTGTGTCTTGGGCTGTATGCCAGCCCCATTCGAGAGGATATTTGCTCATGCATCCAAGATAGGAGCGAGAGTGCATTTGGTCAATTAACGATTACCTATTAATTATCAACGACTGTGGATAACGACACGGCGTCCCGTGCGGCGGAAGCGGATGGACTCGTCGGAGAGTGGGGGCCGTGTCTGTTGCTCATCCTTCTAGACGGCGGCTACGCGGCTTCCTCAGGAGGAAGTGGAGATGATGAGACGCTCAATGGCGGTCGGTGAGAATGAGACGATTGGCCTGAAATGCAGGCGGGCGTGCATTTCAGGCGTCTCATGCAGGGCGAGACGGTCCCATACCGTCTCACCACCAAACCGGCGGTCACCGCTGGAACTTGCCGGTCAAAGTCGTCCGTTCGAGCGTGTTGAAGTGCAGGTAGAAGCCGACCACGGCGGCCGAGGTGTCGGCGGTGACCGGCAGGCTCTCCTCCTTCACCGCGAACACGGTGAACTGGTAGCGATGGGGGCCGTGGCCCTCGGGCGGGCAGGGGCCGCCGTAGCCTGCCTTGCCGAAGTCGGTGCGGGTCTGCAGCGCGCCCTTGGGCAGCAGGTTGGCCTTGGGGTTGCCGGCGTCGAGCTTGAGCTCGGTGACGTTGGCCGGGATGTTCACCACCACCCAGTGCCAGAAGCCCGAGCCGGTCGGCGCGTCGGGATCGAAGCAGTGCACGGCGAAGCTCTTGGTGCCGGCCGGCGCGCCGGACCACGAGAGCTGCGGGCTTTTGTTGCCGCCGCCGCAGCCGAAGCCGTAGTCGGCCGACAAGATGTGTTCCATGCCGAGGGTCGCCCCCTCCTTGAAGCTCGCGCTGGTGAGGGTGAGTGCCATCGGTTCCTCCCTGGTTGGCTTGGCGGTACGATAGCCTGAACCAGAGGGTCAGATGAAGCAGCTCAAGATCCCGGCCGTGTACATGCGCGGCGGTACCAGCAAGGGCGTGTTCTTTCTCAAGGACGATCTGCCCGCCGACAAGGCCACGCTCGAGCGCCTGATGATCCGGGTGATCGGCAGCCCCGACCGCTACGGCAAGCACACCGACGGCATGGGCGGCGCGACCTCGAGCACCAGCAAGATCGTGATCCTGTCGAAGTCGAAGCGGCCCGACAGCGATGTCGACTATCTGTTCGGCCAGGTGTCGATCGATGCGCCGGTGATCGACTGGTCGGGCAACTGCGGCAACCTCTCGACCGCGGTCGGGCCTTTTGCGATCGAGCAGGGACTCGTCGAGGCACCGGCGGATGGCATCGCGACGGTGCGCATCTGGCAGGCCAACATCAAGAAGCGGATCATCTCCCACGTACCGATGAAGGACGGCGCGGTGCAGGAGCTGGGCGACTTCGAGCTGGATGGCGTCGCGTTCCCCGCCGCCGAGGTGAAGCTCGAGTTCCTCGACCCTGCCGACGACGAGGGCAGCGAGGGCGGAGCGATGTTCCCGAGCGGCAAGCGCATCGACACGCTGGACGTGCCGGGCGTCGGTGCGATCGAGGCGACGCTGATCAATGCCGGCAACCCGACGATCTTCGTCGATGCCGCGCGGCTCGGTCTCACCGGCACCGAGCTGCAGAAGGACATCAACGGCAATCCGAAGATCCTGGCGCTGGCCGAAACCGTGCGCGCGCACGGTGCGGTGGCGATGGGCCTGGTGAAGACGCCGCAGGAAGCGACCGAGAGGCGCCAGCACACGCCCAAGCTCGCGTTCATCGCCAGGCCCGCGGGCTACACCGCGTCGGACGGCAAGGCGGTCAAGGCGAAGCAGATCGACATGCTGGCGCGCATCTTCTCGATGGGCGTGCTGCACCACGCGATGACCGGCACCGGCGCGGTGGCGATCGCCGCCGCGGCCGCCATCCCGGGCACGATCGTCAGCCGCCTCGCGCCGGTCGGTGCGGACGGCCGCGTACGCTTCGGGCATCCCTCGGGCGTGCTGAGCGTCGGCGCCGAGGCCCGCGAGGAAGCGGGCCAGTGGGCGGTGAAGAAGGTCATGATGAGCCGCTCGGCTCGGCGGCTCATGGAAGGCTGGGTGCGCGTCCCCGCCTGATCAGCACGTCGACGCCTTGTCCGGCTCGCCGAGGCTGTGCCAGACGCGGCTATAGAGGAACAGCAGCGCCTCGCCGGATGGCATCTTGTCGACGGTCGGCGGGCGCTCGGCGTCGACGCCGGTCGACAGCGGGCGGATCAACCAGAGATGATGGGGGACCCGTCCGTGCTGTCGAGCGAATTCCGTGCCAGTGTGGGGACGTGAAGATCGCGACCTACAACGTGAACGGCATCAACGGCCGGCTGCCGGTGCTGCTGCGCTGGCTGAAGCAGGCGCAGCCGGACGCGGTCTGCCTGCAGGAGCTGAAGGCGCCGCAGGAGAAGTTCCCGGAGAAGGCGATCGCCGATGCCGGCTACGGCGCGATCTGGCACGGCCAGAAGAGCTGGAACGGCGTCGCGATTCTGGCGAAGGGCAGCAAGCCGGTCGAGACGCGGCGCGGCCTGCCGGGCGATCCGGACGATCTGCACAGCCGCTACATCGAGGCGGCGGTGAACGGCGTGCTGATCGGCTGCCTCTACCTGCCGAACGGCAATCCGGCGCCGGGCCCGAAGTTCGACTACAAGCTCGCCTGGTTCGCGCGGCTCGCGCGGTACGCCGCCAAGCTGCAGAAGAGCAGGGATCCGATCGTGCTGGCCGGTGACTACAACGTCATGCCGACCGACCTGGACGTCTACAAGCCCGAACGCTGGATAGACGATGCGCTGTTCCGTCCCGAATCGCGCGCAGCCTTCCAGAAGCTCGTCAAGCAGGGTTGGACCGACGCGGTGCGCGCGCTCCATCCGGACGAGCGCATCTACACCTTCTGGGACTATTTCCGGAATGCCTGGCCGCGAAATGCCGGGCTGCGCATCGACCACTTCCTGCTCAATCCCGCCGTGGCGAAACGGCTCGTCGCGGCCGGCGTCGATCGCGAGGTGCGCGGCTGGGAGAAGAGCAGCGACCACGCGCCGGTGTGGGTGGAACTCAAGGATCAGGCCGGCCGGCGATCCGCGACGAAGGTTCGGAAGGTTACCGAGTAGCGCTTCGAGTCGACCGGCGGGATGCTGTGCTCCCAGTCGTGGCGGGCCGCTCCGCTCAGGCGATAGAGCGAGCGCGGCGCGATGGTGGTCGTCCAGCGCTCCCATCCGGTGCCGCGCTTGCGCCGCAGCCGCAAGCGACAGGGCGCGAGGAACGACAGCGCCACGACATCTTCGAACATCGGCTTGTCGCGATGCCAACCAATCGTCACGCCGACGTCATATTCGGTGACCAGCGCCTGCTGGAGCAGTGCCGCATCCAGGCCGGCAAGCGCGGCCGCCCGCGCCCGCAGGGGCGCGAGGAAATCCGGCATCGGCACGCTGGGGCGCAGTGCGTGACCGCTGTAATCGTAGCGCCATCCAAACGACACGATGCGCCGCTTGCCGAGATAACCATGGAATTCGAACGGCTTGAACGGCAGCGCCTCGATCGCGCGCAGCCAGTTGCCCTCCTCCGCGGTCGTGAAGGCATTGGGCCAGTAGGTGAAGCCTGCTACGGGTGCGCTTGCGGACGGTTCCGTCAGAAATAGGGATTGCTGTGACATTTTCGGGAAACCAAATCGCGGCCTGTGCCGTTGTTCTTCCAACAGCAGGTCAAATTTTCGACGGAGTGGTGATGCGAGGGCTGACCAAGATCAACGGCCAAGGCGAGCAACGGGCGCGGGTGTCGGATGAATTGCGGCAGCTCAAGCAGATGAGCAAGGGCCTGCGCACCAAGTCCATACAGTCCCTCATCGAGCGGCATGCTGCGCAGCGCCTCGAGCGCAAGCCCAAGACCGTGCCGCTGGCCGAAAGGGCGCGCCCCGCGGCCGCGGCCTAATCAACTCCCGCGCAACGTCGCCACGACATCGGCCGGGTCCGGCATCAACTGCCACGACGCGCCGGCCGCCTCCACCAGTTTCCGCCAACTCTCAAGCCGCCGTGCATAGTGCGCGGGATCGCGATTGTCATCGGGCAGGCGCGTGACATTGGTCGCGATCACGGTCATGCCGCGCAGCTCGCGCGGCAGCGGCGTGTCGCGCCGGCAGGTCGGCGCCAAGTCCTCCTCGAAATCGGAGAATACCACGATGCTGCGATGCTCGGCCTCGCGCGATGCCAGATATTGCGCCGCTTGGGTGAGGGCGCCGCGAATATCGGTGAAGTTGGTGGCGCGCGCCTTGTTGGCGTAGTCGTTGAGGCGCTGCGCGTTGGCCGCGATCAGGCGGGTGCGCTCGGTCGGGCGATCCGGGGCGGTGAAGCGCAGCAGCACCGCGTCGTCGGAGAAGCTACAGGCGCCGATCTCGGCCACCGCGAAGCTGTCATGCGCCTTGAGTCCCGCCATCATGACGCGCAGCGTCCGCACCGCCGTGCCGAGCTCGCGGAAGTAGCTGCCCGAGACGTCGACCAGGGCATAGACCGCGGACGACGGCATCCGGTCCTCGCAAGCGCCGAGCGCGAGGCCGGCGGCGCCCAACGTGAAGAGGCGGCGGCCGATCATGTCGCGCGCTTCCGCAAGCGGTGCACCACCTGGCGCTCGATGTAGAGCGGCAGGAAGATCAGGACGTCGTAGAGTGCCAGCGCCAGCGCCATCAGGCCGTCGGTCAGCAGCCGCAGCAACCGTACCAGGAACGCTCCGGTGAGCAGCACCTGACCGACGGCGAACTGCGCCACCACCCGGCCGGTCCGCACCAGCAGCTCGATCGCAAAGCCCAGGAATGCCAGCGCGAACGGGATGACGAAGCCGAACGCCGCCTGCGCGTAGCGGGTGAGCTGGTTGACCGTTTGGGCGCTGTCCGACGGCGCGGCGCCGGCCAGCGTGCCCATCAGCTCGCGATCGAGCCGGGCGATCTCGTCGCGGGTCAGCGCGAGCGCCGCCTCGATCGAGGCGAGCACGAACAGCGCCAGGACCAGGGTGACGATCATGACGATGCGCAGCCTGCGGCGCTGCTCGAGCCGGGTGATCTGCGGGAACATCGCCGTGCCGCCCAGCGCCTCGAGCAGCACCATGCCGACGGCGATCTCCAGCACGATGATCGCCATCGCCGCGAGGCGATAGAGCGGCACGCCCATGATGCTGCGGGCATCGCCCACCAGCTCGGCCATCGGCCGCTCGAGCAGCGCGAGGTTGAGCCAGGCGGCGATGCCGACCGCGGCCATCAGGATCAGGGCGAAGACGAAGCGGGTGCCGGTCGAATAGCCGCCCTTCGTTTCCTCCGCCGCGAGGTCGGCCTGCAGGGCGTCGTGATGGGCCATCGCCGCGGTGCCCCCGGCCAGGACCCAGCGGTCGACCAGCCGCAGGCCGCGCGCAAGAAACCCGAAGGCGGCGCGGATCAGCCGCTCGGCCGGCAAGCGAGCGAGATAGAGCAGCGCAACCAGCCCCAGCACGAGCGCCGGATTACGCCAGTCCGCCAGCCATGTTTGCAGGGATTGCCACACGCGGCCCTAGGTGGGCATCAACCCTGTCGAAACCATGGCGGGATTGGATGGGCGGATCGCTACTCCCGCTGGAGCTCGGCGACGCGTTCCAGCACGATCTCGCCCGAGCGCTCGGTGAAATCGAGCAGCAGCCTCAGCTCGGCCTCGCTGTAGCCCGCCAGCAGGGCCTGCATGCGTTTGGCCAGCGGTTCGAAGCCGGCGACGATCGGGCCGATCCGGTCCTCGCGCACGCGCACCAGCACCTTGCGCCGGTCGGCCGGATCGGCGGTGCGCTCGACGAGGCCGAGCTTCTCCAGCCGGTCGATCAGGCCGGTGACCGCCCCGCTCGACAGTCCGGTGCGACGGGCGATGTCGCCCGCCGCGGACGGACCGCTCATCAGGATCAGGTCGAGGCATTCCATGTCGGTGGGATTGAGGCCGGCGCGGCGCGCGATCGTCTGGCCGTGCAGGACGCCCGCGGCAGAGCTCTTGCGCAGCGCCAGCATCAGCCGCTCGGCGAGGCCGGCCTTGCCCCCTTGACTCGATTTCTTCGCAGCCATATATCTCTGTTACTAAGATAATTAGTCTTAGAGATAATGCCACCCAGACCAGGAGCCGTCCATGACCCCGTCCACGTCATTGCCCCGCCCCGCCGAGTACGACCCCGCGATCGAGCGGGCCGTGATGAGCTGGCACGGCTGGGGCTCCCCGGTCGGGCTGGGCATCGGCCTGCTGGCGATCGGCGCGACCGCGGTGCTGGTCCGCTTTGCGGTGTTCGGCGCGTTCTGACGCGCCGTCAGCTGCTCTCGCTGCTCAGCACGTCGCCGAACAGCTTCCACGTCGCGCCGTCGAAGCGGGCGAGCTGCACCGCCTGGATCGGGTAGAAATCGGTCGGGCTGGTGTTGATGGTGATGCCCGGCAGCAGGAGGGGCACCACCAGCTTGTGCATGCTGGCCGCCTGCTTCATCAGGTTGGCGCGCGTGAGGTTGTCGCCGCACTGGGTCAGCACGTGGCGCATCGTGGACGAGACCGAGTAGGCGTAGGTGTACGACGCGTCCGCCTGATTGCCCTGCGGGATGTACTTCTCCATCCACGCCTTCCATTCCAGGTAGTCCGGCGCATTGGCCCATTGCGGATCGGTCGGATCCTTCAGGTACGCCGCGGTGATGATGTCCTTGCTGTTGTCGAGCCCCGCCGGCTTCAAGGTCGACGCGACGGAGGCGGCGACGTTGGCGAGGTAGTGCGCCGGCTTCCAGCCGAGATCGGCGACCTTGCGGATCGCCTGCGCCGCGGCCTTCGGGGCGGCGTCGTTGAACAAGACGTCGGCCCCCGAGTCCTTGAGCGCAATGATCTGGCTGTCGACCGTCGGGTCGGTGACCTCGTAGCTCGCCGTCTTGATCAGGAACTTGTCCTTCTTGTCCCCGAAGCCCGCGATGAAGCCGTTGAGGTAGTCCTTACCGGAATCGTCGTTCTGGTAGAGCATGGCCACCTTGGCGTTGGGATGGTTGGCCATGATGTGCTTGGCGTAGATCGCCGCCTCGGTGGCGTAGTCGGGCTGCCATCCCATCGTCCACGGGAACTCCTTGGGCTTGCCCCACTTCGAGGCGCCGGTGGCGACGAACAGCTGCGGCACCTTCTTCTGGTTCAGGTACTTCTGGACCACCGTATTGGTCGCCGTGCCGAGCAGCTGGTAGATCGCGAACACCTGGTCGTCCTCGACCAGCTTGCGCACCATCTCGACGGTCTTGGGCGGCTGGAAGCCGTCGTCGTAGGTGATGAAGTCGATCTTGCGGCCGTTGATGCCGCCCTGGTCGTTGACCATCTGCCAATAGGCGGTGATGCCCTTGCCGATCACGCCATAGGCCGAGAGCGGCCCCGAATACGGGTTGGTGTGGCCGAGCTTGATCTCCTTGTCGGTGACGCCTGGATCGTACTTCTTCTGAGCGCGAACGATACTCGGGGCGAACGCGAACGCAGCAGCCGAGCCGACGACGGCACGGCGGGTGATCCTGGCCATACGCTTCCTCCTCTATGTCGCGCTTGCGCGATCACTATCGTTGGAGGAAGTGTCGCTCAGCTCGGCTACGCTGCCAACTGCTCCGGCGCCGTGTAGGCGAGGCCCTGGGCCTCGGCGACCGGCTTGCAGGTGAGCTTGCCGGCATGGACGTTGAGGCCGTTGCGCAGGTGCGGGTCCTCGACGATGGCGCGGCGCCAGCCCTTGTCGGCCAGCGCCAGCACGAACGGCAAGGTCGCGTTGTTGAGCGCGAAGGTCGAGGTGCGCGACACCGCGCCCGGCATGTTGGTGACGCAGAAATGCGTCACGCCGTCGACCACGTAGACCGGATCGGAGTGCGTCGTCGGCTTCGAGGTCTCGCTGCAGCCGCCCTGGTCGATGGCGATGTCGACCAGCACGCTGCCGGTCTTCATCGTCTTCACCATGTCGCGGGTGATCAGCTTGGGCGCGGCGGCGCCGGGCACCAGCACGGCGCCGATCAGCAGGTCGGCGCGGCGCACCACCTGCACCAGCGCGTCGTGGGTCGAGAAGATGGTGCGGGCTCCGGGCAGTTGCACGGCGATGCGGCGCAGCACCTCGGCCGAGCGGTCGACCACGGTGACGGTGGCGCCCATGCCGAGCGCGATGGTCGCGGCGTGCGTGCCCGACACGCCGCCGCCCAGCACCACGACCTCGCCCGGCGGCACGCCCGGCACGCCGCCCAGCAGCACGCCGCGTCCGCCCGAGGTGCGCTCGAGGTAGCGCGCGCCGACCTGCGGCGCCAGACGGCCGGCGATCTCCGACATCGGCGTCAGGAGCGGGAGCGTGCCGTGCGGGGAGGTGACGGTCTCGTAGGCGATCGCGGTGGCGCCGCTCTGCAGCAGCTCCTGGGTCTGCGCGGGATCGGGCGCAAGATGGAGATAGGTGAACAGCACCTGCCCGGGCCGCAACTTCTTGCGCTCGGGCGCGAGCGGCTCCTTCACCTTCACGATCATCTCGGCGTCGCGGAAGATCTCGTCGGCCGACGGCACGACGCGGCCGCCGGCGGCGAGGTAGAGATCGTCCTCCAGCCCCGCACCCAGGCCCGCGCCGGCCTGAACCAGCACCTCATGCCCGTGCCGCACCAACTCGGCGACCGACGAAGGCACCAGGCCGACCCGGTCCTCATGGTCCTTGATCTCCTTCGGCACTCCGATCCGCATGGCTGGCCTCCTTTCATGTCAGCCTAACAACGGACCGAGTTGAGGCGTTCCCGATTTCATTTCATGCATCCGCGCAGGCTAATTGCAGCGATTCGGGCTGATCGATACAGTCGCGCCGCAACGAACCGTCCGTACTGAGGCAAAAGGACGGGTCGGGGTTGAGGGGGCAAATCAAATGTCGCGTAGCGTCGAGTGGAGTCGCGTAAGCGTGTCGGCCGTGCTGTTGGCGGGTACGGCGATTGTCGGTGGTCTGGCGCCGTCTACGGCTTGGGCACAGAGCAGTGCTGCCAACGGCACGACAGGCCTGTCCGCCGCGGGTTCGGGCGCCCAGGTCGGCGGTCCGGGCGGCCCCGGGCAGGACGGGGCGGTTTCCCAGAACGGCGGCATTGGCGGCGCCGGAGGTTCGGCCTTGTCGAGCGACGGTAGCGCCAGCGGCGGCGCAGGCGGCAGTGGCGGTAACGGCGGAGGCCAGGCCAACGGCGGCGCTGGCGGCGCCGGCGGGGCGGCCACCGGTCTCGCCGGCTTCGCGGGTGCCGGCGGCAGCGGCGGCAGCGGCGGGAGTGGCGCTGTCGGTGCGCAAGGGGCGGCGGGCGCCACCGCCGGTATCGTCAACAGCACGATCCTGGTCGGCGGCACCGGCAATGCGGGGGGGACCGGCGGCACCGGCGGCGCGGGCGGTGCGGGAGGTGCCGCGCTGGGCACGTCCGTCACCGGCGAAGGCCTCGGTGGCGTTGGCGGCGCCGGCGGCGCCGGCGGTACGGGTGGCCTCGGCGGCACCGGCGGTGCAGGCGTTGTCGCGTCCGGCACCACCATCACGAACACGGGCACTATCGAAGGTGGTCAGGGCGGTCAGGGGGGCCAGGGGGGCACCGGGGGCGCGGGTGGCGCGGGAGGCAGCGGCATCGGGAATCCGGGAGTGGGCGGCGCAGGTGGCGCCGGCGGTACGGGCGGGGCCGGCGGCGCCGGCGGCGCCGGCGGCGTCGCGATTACCGGCTCGAATCTCACGGTCATCAACGACGGCACCCTTATCCCGGGAGCTGGGGGCCTTGGCGGCGCCGGAGGCCTTGGCGGAGCGCAGGGCTTCGGAAACCCGAGCGGCACCTCGGGCAGCAACGGCGCTGCCGGCAGCATCGGAGCTCCAGGAACCAATGCCATCGTGTTCACGGGCGGGACCAACGTGCTGGAGCTGCGCTCGAACTCGCTCATCACCGGCAGCGTCGTGGCGTTCAGCGCGGCGGATACCCTGCGCCTCGGCGGCTCGGCCAACGCCTCGTTCGATGTGTCGACGATCGGCGGGCAGTACCAGAACTTCGGCGTCTTCGAGAAGGCGGGCACCAGCACCTGGACCCTGATCGGCACGCCGACGGTCGCGACTCCGTGGTCGATCAACGGCGGCACGCTGTTGCTTGGCACCAGCACCGCGCTCGCCGCCACGAGCGCCATCACGGTCAACGCCGGCGGCACGTTCGACGTCAACGGCTTCAGTCAGACGATCGCGTCGCTGGCCGGAAGCGGCACCGTGATCAACGGTGACAGCGTCTCGGCGACCCTGACGGTCGGCGACAGCAGCTCGACCATCTTCAGCGGCGTCATCGAGGACGGCACTCACGCGATCGGCCTGCGCAAGACCGGCAGCGGCACGCTGACCTTGAGCGGCAACAACAGCTACTCCGGCGGGACGACGCTGAGCCAGGGCACGCTCGCGGTCGGCTCCAACACCGCGCTCGGCACCGGCATCGTGACCACGGCGTCGGGCACGATCCTGCAGGCGGCCTCGTCGGTGTCGCTCGCCAACGCCTTCACGCTCAATGCCACCCTCACGGTCGACACCGGCGCCAACGCCATGACGTTGTCGGGCCCGATCGGCGGCGCCGGCGCGCTGGTCAAGGCGGGCAACGGCACGCTGACCCTGAGCGGTGCCAACACCTACAGCGGCGCTACCATCGTCGGTTTCGGCACGCTGCTGCTGACCGGCAGCCTCACCAGTGCCGTCACCGTCACCGCCGACAGCGCGTTCGGCGGCACCGGCACGATCACCGGCAGCTACACGCAGAGTGCGGGCTCGACCTACCAGGTCGCGGTGACGCCGGGCGCCAGCAGCAAGATCGCCGTCGTCGGCCCGGCGACGCTGAACGGCGGCACGGTGAGCGTGCTGGGGGCCAACGGGACCTATCAGCGCAACACCAGCTACACCATCCTGACCGCGACCGGCGGCGTGACCGGCACCTTTGCCGGCGTGACCAGCAATCTGGCCTTCCTGACGCCGAGCCTGAGCTACGGGAGCAATGCTGTCCTGTTGACCCTGACCAACACGGCGAACTCTTTCCGCAATGGTGCGCGGACCCCCAACCAGGGGGCCGTTGCCGCCGTGCTCGACCTCGCCGGTCCGACCGCGACGACCGGCGACTTCAACACCGTCCTGAATGCGCTCTACAACCTCGATACCAGTCAGGGACCGAAGGCGCTCGATGCGATCTCCGGCCAGAACTACTCCGGCTTCTCGTCGCTGGCGATGCAGGGTTCGCAGCTCTTCATGGACAGCTTCCAGATCCAGGCCGGCGGCGGCACAGGTGGGGGCGCAAGTCTACCCGGCGCCGGCACCTACCAGGCGCTGAAGGTCGATACGGCCGACGCGTGCGGCGACGCCTGCGCTGTCGAGCCGCTGTGGGGTGCGTGGGGCGGCGGGATGGGCGCCTTCGGCACGGTCGCCGGCGACAACAACAACCACGGGCTTACCTACAATCTCGGTGGCTTCATTGCCGGGCTCGATCGGCGGTTCGCTGCCGGTGTCCGGGCCGGCGTCGCGGCAGGCTTCAACGCCGCCACGCTCTATACCAACGGCATGCCGGGTACCGGCACGTCGAACACCCTGCAGTTCGCGCTCTATGGCGAGTACGCACCCGGTCCGTTCTATGTCGATGCGCTGGCCGGTTACGGGCATAGCGACAACCGCATGAATCGGCCGATCGTGATCGCCGGCCTGCCGTTCCGGATGGCCGAGGGCTACACGACGGCGAACACGTTCTTCGGCCAGGTCGAGACGGGCTACAAACTGATGGTCGCGCCGTCGTTCGGCGGATTCGTCGCGCCGTTCGTCCGGCTGCAGGCCTCGACCTCCACCCAGGACGGTTTCACCGAGACCGGTGCCGATTCGCTGAACCTCACCATCGCGCAGCAGACGACCAATTCCCTGCGCACGATGCTGGGCGCACAGCTCGGCGCCGGCGTCGATGCGCCGTGGCGAGACAAGCTCGATCTCGTCTTCCGGCTGGGTTGGAGCCACGAGTACGCCGACCTGTCACGACCCGTGACGGCGGCGTTCGCGGGGGCGCCGGCCATCTCCTTCACCACCTTCGGGGCGCAGGCGCCGCGCGACGGCGTCGTCCTCGGTCTCGGCGCCACCACTCATGTCGCCGAGCGCACCAGCCTCTATCTCCGTTACGACGGCGACCTCGCCGGCGCCAACACCAACCACGTCCTCAACGCGGGCGTCCGATACGTCTGGTGACGTTGCGGCCCACCATCGTGTGCCGATGGGGGCATGCGCGGCTCATCGGCGAGCGGGCAGGGCCACGCCGAGACTGGCCAGGGCCCCCTCGATCTCGTCGGGCTGGAAGGGCTTGCGCAGGAGGCGCAGGGGCCCCGCTTTCGACAGACGCTGCAGCACGGGGGAATCGTCGCGGCCGCTGGCCAGCAGGATCGGCAGGTCGGGGCGGTCGCGCCGCAACTCGTCGATCACCGCGTCGCCCGGCCGGTCGGGCAAGCCGAGATCGACGATCGCCCCGGACAGGCGCCCGCCGACCTCGGCAATCCGTTGCGACGCCTGGCGCGCGTTGGCGGCTTCCTCGACGGCGCATCCCAGGTCCTCCAGGGCTTGCACGATGAGCATGCGGATCAGCGCTTCGTCCTCGACCACGAGGATGCGGACTTCGCCGGCCGGAGCCTGTCGGCGGTCGAGCACTTCGCGAATGCGGGCGGCGAGCTGGTCGAAGGTGAAGGGCTTGACCAGCAGGTCGATGCCGGCATCGAGCCGGCCGTCATGGATCAGCGCGCTTGCCGCATAGGCCGTGGTGATGAGGACCTTGAGGCCCGGACGAAGCTTCAGGGCCCGTTCGCTCAGACCCTTGCCGTCGAGGCCGCCCGGCAATCCGAGATCGGTGAACAGCAACCGGATCGCAGGTTCGCGCCCGACGATCTCGAGCGCCGCGGCGGCATCGCCCGCTTCGAACACGACATAGCCCAGGTCGCGCAGGCTGCCCGCCGTATATTCGCGGACGTCGTCATCGTCCTCGACGACCAGAACGACATCGCCGGCAGCGGCTCGCGGGGTCGCGGCAGACGCTGAAACCCCGTCCGGCGGCAACGGCGCGGGCTGCTTCGCGTGTGTCCTCGGCAGGTAGATCCTGACCGCGGTGCCCGAGCCCGGATCGCTCCGCAGCGTCACGCCGCCGCCGCTCTGCGTGGCGAAGCCGTAGACTTGGCTCAGGCCCAGCCCGGTGCCGCGTCCACCCTTGGTGGTGAAAAACGGTTCGAACACCTGCCGCAGGACGTCGGGCGTCATGCCGGTTCCCGAATCGACGACCGAGACGACGACGTAATCGCCCCGCGCCAGAGTCGCCTCGGCGGCGAGCTCGGCCGAGTCGACCCGCAGGTTCTCGGTCTCGACGCGCAGGCCGCCGCCCGCCGGCATGGCATCGCGCGCATTGACCGCGAGATTGAGGATCGCCGCCTCGAGCTCGGTGGGGTCGACGTCGACGAGCCAGAGGTCCGGGGATGCCACGGTGCTGACGCGGATGCTTTCGCCGAGCGTGCGCTGCAGGAGATCGGTCATCCCCGATACCAGCGCGTTGACGTCGATCACCCGGGGCTCGAGCGGCTTGCGGCGCGCGAAGGCGAGCAGCCGCTGGGTGAGACCGGCCGCGCGCCGGGCACCGCGCTCGGCATTCTCCAGCGCACGCTGCACGGCGTCGCCGTCGCCGGCGAGTTTCCGCTGTGCGCTCTCGAGATTGCCCAGCACCACCGTCAGGAGGTTGTTGAAGTCGTGCGCGATGCCGGCGGTGAGCCGGCCGACGGCCTCCATCTTGGCGGCATGGCTGACGCGCTCCTGCATGGCCTTGCGTCCCGAGATGTCGCGCACGGTGGCAAGCCGGGCCGGCCGGTGATTCCAGGTCGTCTCGACCACGCGAACCTCCGCCTCCAACGGCCGGCCGTCGGGCCGGTGCACGGCGATCTCGGCGGTCTCGCCGGCGGTCACCGGAACGCCGATCGGCGAGCCGACCAGGGCGTGCGGCGGACGGCCGAAAATCTTCTCGGCCGCCGGATTGGCGAACAGCACGACGCCGTTCTCGTCGACGACGAGGATGCCGTCGGCGTTCTTCTCGACGAGAAAGCGAACCTCCGTCTGGTCGAGACCGCTGCCAGAGTTGACGTCGGTCATGGTCATCGTGCCGTCCCGGATAGCCAGCTGCGCCGTTTCAGGAATATTCCGCACCGGGCCCCGCGAAGACGTTGGGCGCATCCGTGAACGGCTCGCCGAGATGCATGCCGGTGCTGTCGATCGAGAAGCGGCGAATCTGCTTGGCGTGCTCGCTCCCCCGCATCTTCAGCACCATCAGGCCGCGATGCATGGTCTCGCCCTCCTGGATGTAGCGCAGCAGGACGATCGAATCGGTCAGGGTGGAGATGTGCTGCTCGCTGACGCTCTCGCCGCCGATCAGCGACTTGCTGGTCGCGGTGCAGAGGCCGGCGATCTCGCGCTTCTTGATGAAGGAGGTGAGGCTGATCAGGAACTCGCGGAAGCCTGTGTCGGGCGCGATCCGCTCCAGGGCCGAGAGGCTGTCGACGGCGATGCGGTTGGGCTGGAACTCGTCGACCAGACTCTGGATCATCACCAGGTGGTCGGGAAGGCTCTGGGCCTCCGGGTAGAGGCAGATGACCTTCAGCTTGCCTTCGGCTTCCATCCGGGCGAAGTCGACGCCCCAGCCGCTGGCGTTGCGATAGAGCTGGCCCTTGCTCTCCTCGTAGCCGAACAGGATCGCCTTCTCGCCCGCCGCGACCCCGCCCGCCAGGAAGTTGGTCACCAGCAGGGTCTTGCCGGTGCCGGTGGCGCCGCTCACCAGGGTGACGCTGTCGCGGAAGAAGCCGCCGCCGCACATCTCGTCGATCGCCGGATTGCCGCTGGTCACCCGCACCATGCTCGACTGCTGCTCGAGCCGCAGCGAGGACAGCGGCACCGCGACCACACCGTGGCTGGCGAGCAGGGTGAACGGCGCCTCGCCCTCGGCGTGATGGCTGCCGCGCATCTTCAGCACCTCGATGGTGCGGCGGCGCTTCTCGCGATGCAGCACGTTGCGCAGGATGACGACGTTGTCGGCGACGAACTCCTCGAGCCGGTGGCGGGTGATCTCGCCGTACTCGTTGTTGCGCTCGGCGGTCATCAGAACGGTCAGCCCGGACTGCTTGAGGGCGTTGCTGATGTGGAACAGCTCGCGGCGCAGGATCTTGGGATCGGCAATGAAGTGGTCGAACAGCTGGGTCAGCGAATCGAGCACGACGCGCCGGGCGTTGACGGCCTTCACCGAATGCTGGATGCGCGCCAGCAGGCCGGTGAGGTCGAAGTCGCCGATCACCAGCTCGTCGTTGGCCGGCGGGCTGGCATCTATGAAGGCGAGCCGTCCTTCGCGGCGCCAGCCCGCGAGGTCCCAGCCGAAGCCGCGCATGTTGGCCTCGATGTCGCGCGGCGGCTCCTCGAAGGTGACCAGCACGCCGTTTTCGCCATACATCGTGATGCCGTGCGCGAGGAACTGGGTGGCGAACACCGTCTTGCCGCTGCCGGGGGTGCCGCCGACCACGGTGGTGCGGGCCCGCGGCAGGCCGCCCATGACCAGCTCGTCGAAGGCGTTCACGCCAGTCTTCACCCGTTCGAGGATGTCGGCACTGTCGTTCTCGTCAGGAGTCATGCGTCACCGTCCGGCTCGATTCCCAGGAACTCGAGAACGCGCCGCGTGTCGCTGAGATCGCCGACGATCCGGCGGGGGCGACCCTGGTTCTCGTAGGTGAGGGTGGGCGTCGCGAGGATGCCTGCCTGCTCGGCGAGCTCCGGCTTGGCCAGCACGTCGATGATCTCGATCTTCCACGCGCCCGCGTTCATGAACTTGCGCAGGTGCATGACGTTCTGCTCGGCTCGGCGCGAGCTCGAGGAGTTGCCGGCGATATAGAGGCGGAGCACGACGCATCGAACGCCGCAGCCCGTGGCGCCGCAAGAGAGAGAAAACTACTAGGGCACTAGTAGGACAGCGTTCCGCCGTTGGTTTTGCCGCTGTTGTTGTTGTCGCTGCCGTTGCCGTTGGACTTGCCGTTGCCGCGTCGGTGGCCTGGTCGTTCGCGATGGGCCGCCAGCACGTCGTTGCGGCAGGTGATGCCGCGCTCGCGCGCCCAGATCACCGCGGCGGGTCGGCGATTGACGCCGATCTTGCGGTAGAGCGAGGCAATGTGGTTGCGGACGGTATTCTCCGAGAGACCGAGCAGGTCCGCCATCTCGACGTCGCTGCGGCCCTCGCAGATCAGACCGAGGACGTCGCGCTCGCGGTCGCTCAGCGAGCCGAGTTGCGCGCTGCCTTCGCCGCGGGGGCCGGGCCTGGCCGGGCTCATGGTCCGCAGCTTCTCGATCACGGTCCGGGCAAACCACGAGGTGCTGTCGGCGAACACGCTCTCGATCGCGGCGATCAGGTCCGTGCCGTATCGCTGCACCGTGGTCTCCTGGATCACGCCCACGCGCACGCGCTGGCCGTCGACCGTCAGCTCGACGGGAGAGATGAAGCAATCGACCGATTCGGTATCGGATCTGACGAGCGGCAGGACGAGATCGCGCAGCTGGCCGTCCACGTGCCGCCGGCCGACGCGGTCGACCCAGACGACGGAGCCGCGCGCATCGACCAGCACGACGCCGTCCTGGAAAGCGGCGGCGACGCGGTGCAGCCGCTCGTCGTGCGCCGATTGGGTGTTATCATCGTCCATTCGCCAGCCTTCGGTCTGTGCTCCGAATAACGGGACCTTCGGCGACTGGTTGCCGCGCACTAAACCTAGTAGTCGTGCACTAGGCAGTGGACCTTTTGTAACGTGGCAGATCGCCCCCGGTTGCCTGCGTCACCCCGCGGTCGCGGGCCCCGTCGTGTGTACCGGATTTAGGTCCCAGTTGTATTCGGATGTCGTATACTGTACGTTAATTTATCATGAACATCGAGCATTCCCCTTCGAATTCGGCCCGCTCGGCGGGCGCGGGCAGGGGTCTACCCGCGCGCTCACATACCGGGCCCGGCCCTGAGACTCGTGAGACTCGCTGGCGCGGGCCCAGCGATCCTTTTTCGCGGAGGGCCTCGGGGGGTCCGGGCAGAGTGGCAGGAAGGGCAAAAAACGCAGGCGGGCGTGCATCGGATCGCTGCCACGGCGCGTGGCAGTCGGTGGCAGTCGGCCTACAGCAGATGCCCGGCGCGCTCGGCCTTGGTGCGGAGGTAGTTCTCGTTGTGACCGTTGGCCGGGAAGGCGTGCGCCACGCGTTCGACGACCTCGATACCGTAGCGCTCGAGCTGGGCGATCTTCATCGGGTTGTTGGTCATCAGGCGCACGCGCTTGATGCCCATGCGGGACAGCATGGTCGCGGCAGGGGCGTAGATTCGCTCGTCGGCGTCGAAGCCCAGCTGCTCGTTGGCGTCGATCGTGTCGAAGCCGTCGTCCTGCAATTCGTAGGCGCGCAGCTTGTTGACCAGGCCGATGCCGCGGCCCTCCTGCGCGAGATAGAGCAGGACGCCGCTTCCCTGCTTGTTGATCTGCTCGATCGCGCCCCTGAGCTGCACGCCGCAATCGCAACGCAGCGAGCCCAGCAGGTCGCCGGTGAAGCATTCGGAATGGAGGCGGATCAGCACCGGCTCGGTCGGATCGATCTCGCCGACCACGATGGCGAGATGCTCCTTGCCGCCGTCGCTCGGCCGCCAGGCGAGGATGCGCGCATTCTCGGCGCCCTCGAGCGGCACGTGCGCCTGCGCCACCTGCTGCAGGTTGCGCGAGGCGGTCTCCTCGTAGGCGGCGATGTCCTCGGCCTCGACATAGAGCAGGTCCTGCTCGCGCGCCCAGTCGCGCCGGTTGTTGCCGGGATCGCGGCTGAGCGGGCCCAGCACGACGGCGGGCAGCAGGCGGGAGAGCTTGGCGAGCTCGATCGCCGCCTCGGCGACCCGGGGGGCGTGGCTCGCGACCGGCCGCGACAAATGACTGAGAGCGACGTGGCGGCCGGCGGTCTCGCTTTCGTGAGGTCGCAGGATGATGTCGACCGGCACGCCCTGCGGCAGGTCGAGGGTGATCGGCTTGTTGTGGGCGCCCATGCCGCCCGCGATATGCGGCGGGATCTCCATGCCGATCGCCTCGGCCCGGCGCCGGGTGGTGACCAGGACCGGGGCCTCCTGGGCGAGGCCCTGCAGGCGCTGCAGGGCCCGCGGGCTGCAGGATTCGGCGGCGATCACCAGCCCGCCCAGGCCGTCATCGCTGCGCAACGCGACGATGCCACCCCGTCGCAACTCGGCCATGGCGCGCTCGACCGAAGCTTGCGCAGCGGCAGTGCGGGATTGGTTAGGAACGGCCATGACCCCTTATATAGGTCGGGCACGAAGCGGGCCATCTGGTTGCCCATCGGCAACTGGTTGAAAGTGAACTGCTTTTGCAGGGCGAGCGTACCGGATAGACTGAACCCATGGATGCATCAGGCAGCGGCATGACCGGCAACCATCGCGGCAAGAAGATCCTGCTGGTCGACGACGACCAGGCCTTGCGTACGGTGCTGGCCGAGCAACTCGATCTCTATGACGGCTTCACGACCATCCAGGTCGGCACGGCCGCGGAGGGGCTGGAGAAGGCCAAGCAGGCGCATTACGACGCGGTACTGCTCGACATCGGCCTGCCCGACATGGACGGTCGAGAGTTGTGCAAATTGATGCGCCGGCAGGGCGTGCGCGCGCCGGTCATCATGCTGACGGCGGCCGATTCGGATGCCGACACGATCCTCGGCCTGGAATCGGGCGCCAACGACTACGTCACCAAGCCGTTCCGCATCAACGTGCTGCTCGCCCGCCTGCGCGCGCATCTGCGCCAGCACGAGCGCAGCGAGGACGCGGTGATGACCATCGGGCCGTACGAGTTCCATCCCGCCGGCAAGATGCTGCAGGAGAAGGGCGGCAAGAAGAAGGTCCGCCTGACCGACAAGGAAGCGTCGATCCTGAAGTACCTGTTCCGCGCCGGCGACCGGCCGGTGGCGCGCGACGTGCTGCTGAACGAGGTCTGGGGCTACAATGCCGGCGTCACCACGCACACGCTCGAGACCCACATCTATCGCCTGCGCCAGAAGATCGAGAAGGATCCGACCAACGCCACGATCCTGATCACCGACCGCGGCGGCTACCGGCTGCAGCCCTGATGTCCACCGAGCGCATCTATTCGCTGCCGGTCGAGACCACCGGCTGGAAGTTCGACGGCGCGACCGAGATCCAGTTCAACTGGGAATACGACGACGGCGCGGACTCGCTGCTGGAGCTCTATGACAAGGGCAAGAAGCAGCAGTGGGATGCGAGCACGCGGCTCGACTGGTCGATGGAGCTCGATCCCGACAATCCGATGCAGCTCAAGGACGAGGCCATCTCGATCTACGGCACCGACGTCTGGCGCAGGATGTCGGACAAGGAGAAGGCCTGGCTGCGTCGCGAGCTGCAATCGAACTCGATCAGCCAGTTCATGCATGGCGAGCAGGGCGCGCTGATCGCGACGGCGAAGATCGTGGCCACCGTGCCCGACATGAACGCGAAGTTCTATGCCGCGACCCAGGTGATGGACGAGGCGCGGCATGTCGAGGCGTACAAGCGGCTGCTGCACGAGAAGTTCGGCGTCGCCTATCCGATCAACAAGGCATTGCAGACGCTGCTCGAGCAGACGCTGACCGACCGGCGCTGGGACATGACCTATCTCGGCATGCAGGTGCTGATCGAGGGGCTGGCGCTCGCCGCCTTCCAGTCGATCCGCGACAAGGCGGGCAATACGCTCGCCTCGGCGGTCAATGCCTACGTCATGCAGGACGAAGCGCGGCACGTATCGTTCGGCCGGCTGGCGCTGCGCGACTACTATCCGCAGCTGTCCGATTCGGAGCGCGACGAGCGCGAGGAGTTCGCAGTCGAGGCGCTCCACTTCATGCGCGACCGCTTCAACCAGGCGGAGGTGTGGGAGCGGCTGGGCCTGCCCAAGCAGATGCTCGACGACATCCACTACAACTCGAAGCAGATGAACTCGTTCCGCGGCCGGCTGTTCAGCCGTGTCGTGCCGACCATCAAGGATATCGGCCTGTGGGGCCCGCGGGTGCAGAAGGCGTTCGCCGACATGGGCGTGATGGAGTACGCCAAGATCGACGTCGCCGAGCAGCTCGCGAAGGATGGGGCGATCGCCGAGGAGTTCGACCGCAAGATGTTCGTGGAGAAGTCGGTCGCCGCCGAATGACGGCCGATCGCTGTGTGACCGCCTAATCCATTTCAGGATGGCGATAGGCGGCGCCCATGATGGCGCTGCGGCCGGTGTTGCCGGGCCGGGGCTTGGTGACCAGCACCTTGTCGCCGCCGCCGGCGATCACGTCGGGGCTCTGGGTGGCCGGGTGGCGGGAAGCCGTCAGCATCAGCACGCTCGCCGCTCCCAATGCGCCCCCGATGCCGACCGCGAGCCAGGTCAGTATCCACATCAGATGACGCATCGAGCCTTTGTCTCCACTCATTCGGCGGCCTTCGTTTACACGGTACTGCAGAATGTCGATTTCACAATACCGTGCATCGTGTCCTTGAGGCGCCACTATAGACCCACCCTGCGACCGGCGCTCAACCTTGGAGGTTTCTGTTGTCGCGCTGCGTGAGACAATTGAAATATGCACTACGCGCGCGTGTGCCGCGCTTCGCCGGCCAGGACCGCCAGCACCAGCAGCGCCGCCGGGACGAGCAGGGGCCAGGCGACGTTGTGCACCAGCAGCACGCCACCGACCGCGCCCACCAGGTACGCGATCCAGGTCAGGGCCAGCAGCCGCGGCGTCGAGACCGAGGGCAGGGCACGGCCGGTCGGCCACATCCGGTCGAGCGCCGCCTCGGCGATGCGGGCGAGGGTGCTGGTGACGACCACGGTGCTGAGCGCCGTGCCGCCGAAGTGGGTGATGGCCGAGGCCTGCACCCCCATGGCGAGTGCCACCAGCAGCAACGCCGGCTCGCGGTCGAACGGCAGGAGCCCGATCCCGGCCAGCAGCGCCGCCTCGAGCAGCAACGGCACGGCCGGCCGGTGAAAGAGTCGCAGCAGCAGCCGGGCCACCATCGCGCCGAGGAAGAAAGTGACGAGCGGGGCGAGCCGCTTGGCGGCCAGATCGAGGTGCCCTTCGCCCAGTGAAAGGCCGGCCAACACGGTGTTTCCCGTCATGTTGGCGGCGAACACGCCGCCCATGGCGACGTAGCCCACCGCGTCGGCCAGGCCGCCGACGATGGCGAGCAGGCCGGCCTGCAGCTGTGGCTTGTTGGCGATCATGGACGTGGCACCCCGGTTACGCGTCCGGCATAGTCCTCAGGAGCGATGCCATTGGATACCCTGACCCGACGTCGCCTGATGCAGGCGAGCCCGTTGGCCCTGCTGCCGCCGACGGCCGGGGCGCAGCGCTGGCCCAGCCGTCCATTGCGCTTCGTGGTGCCCGCGCCGCCGGGCAACGGCATCCTGGACATCATGGCCCGCCTGATCGGCAACCAGCTCGCCGAGCGGATCGGCCAGCGGGTGGTGATCGAGAACAAGCCGGGCGCCGCCAACAACATCGGGTCCGCCTTCGTCGCCCGCGCGCCGGCCGACGGCCATACGCTCCTGATGTGCAACAGCTCGCTGGTCGTGGCGCCGTTCCTCTACGCCAATCTCGGCTACGACCCGATGGCCGACCTGATCCCGGTGACGCAGGTCAACTCGGCGCCGCTCATGCTGGTCCTGCATCCGGCGGTCCCGGCCAATTCGGTGCCGGAGCTGATCGCGCTCGCCAGGGCCAACCCGGGCCGGCTGAACTACGGTTCGGCCGGCCTCGGCAGCACGCCCTATCTCGCGACCGAGCTGTTCAAGTCGATGACCGGCACCGACGTCGTGCACGTGCCGTACAAGGGCGGGGCCCCGGCGCTGGCGGACCTGGTCGCCGGCCAGCTCACGTTCATGATCGAGAACGTGCCGGGCAGCCTGCCGCTGGTGAAGGACGGCCGGCTGAAGGCGCTCGCCGTCACCAGCCGGATGCGCACGGAGCTGGTGCCCGACCTGCCGACGATGGGTGAGGCGGGCGTCCCGGGCTACGAGATGATCGGCTGGAGCGGTGTGTTCGTCGCCATGGGCACGCCGCGGGCGATCGTCGACCGCCTGGCGCGCGAGATCGCGGCGATCCTAGGCGAGCTCGAGATGCGCGAGCAGCTGCGCAACCTCGGCGCCGAGCCGGTCGGCAGCGCGCCGTCCGCCTTCGCGGCCTTCTACCGGTCCGAGGCCGAGCGCTGGGGCGGGATCATCAAGCAACGCGGCATCAAGCCCGAATGAGTTCGGCCTGCCCCGCATGACCTCCGTCTAAACGACGTCGTAGGTGATCTCGACCTCTTCACCGAAGCAATGGCCCTGGCAGGTCAGGATCCAGTTGTTCGCGAGATCGTCGGCCGTGTAGATGTCGTTCTTCGCCAGCACGACCTTGCCCTTGATGCGCTTGGCCGCGCACGAGGCGCAGAAGCCTTCCTCGCAGGACGACAACGGATTGAGCCCGGCGGCGCGCGCCGCCTCGAGGATGGTCTGGCCCTTCTTGTAGGGCACCTTGTGGACCTTGTTCTCCATGTGGATCGTGATCTCGCTCGGGATCACGTCGCCCTCGGCCTGTTCGACCGGCACGGCATCGTTCTCAGCCGCTTCGAAGCGCTCGAGCAGAACCCTCTCGCGCGGCATGCCGGCATCGACCAGCGTGCGCTCGACCAGGGTCATGAACGGACCCGGGCCGCAGAGATAGGCCTCGGCATTCTCGAAGCCCTTGAGCGCCGCGACGATCTCCTGCGGCTGGGTCAGGCCCTGCTCGGCATCGAGATGGTGGATGACCTCGAGCCGGCCCGTGTTGTCGGCCAGCAGGCCGAGCAGCTCGCGGTCGAAGATGATCGAGGGCTTGTCGCGGTTCGCATAGAACAGCCGGATCTTGCGCTGGCCGGTGCGCAGCGCCGACTTGATCAACGACATCATTGGCGTGATGCCGCTGCCGCCGCCGAACAGCAGCAGCGGGGCGTTGCCCTCCTTGAGCACGAACCGGCCGGCCGGCGGCATGACATGCAGGCTGTTGCCCTCGGCCAGCGCGTCGTTGAACCAGTTCGAGCCCTTGCCGCCGGGGACGCGCTTGACCGTTACCTTGAGGTGCCGGCCGTCGGTCTCGGGCGCGCTCGACAGCGAGTAGCAGCGATTGAACGCCCCGGCATCGTGCGGCACCCGGAAGGTCAGGAACTGGCCGGCGCGGTAGCGGAAGCGGTCGGCGAGGTCGTCCGGGACCTCCAGCACGAACGACCGAGCGTCGGGAGTTTCCTGGACGATCTTGGCGATGCGCAACTGATGATAGGCCATAGGTAAATCCACATTCACACGACATGCGCCTTCCACGGGACTCCATGGCAGGTTTGTGCTAGGGTCCGCGTGAAAATGAACGGAGCGTCACTTTTCGCGCTCCGTTCGGGAATAGGCATGGTTCAGCGCCGGGAGGCAAGACCCCATGACGACGCAAAAGATTTATCAGCTCCCCGTCGACGTCACGAACTGGAAGTTCGATGGGGCGACGGAGATCGCCTTCAACTGGGAATACGAGGACGGCTCGGCCGATCTGCTCAATCTCTACGAAAAGGGCAAGCAGCAGCAGTGGGACACCTCGACCCGCATCGACTGGACCCAGGAGCTGTTCGAAGAGAACCCGATGGGCATGAGCGACGAGTCGATCCCGATCTACGGCTCGCCGTTCTGGGAGAAGATGACCGAGAAGGAGAAGAACTGGCTGCGCTTCAATCTCCAGTGCCATTCGATCTGCCAGTTCATGCACGGCGAGCAGGGCGCGCTGATCGCGACGGCGAAGATCGTCAACACCGTGCCGGACATGAACGCGAAGTTCTATGCCGCGACCCAGGTGATGGACGAGGCGCGCCACGTCGAGAGCTACAAGCGGCTGATCCACGAGAAGTTCAAGTCGGCCTACCCGATCACCGATTCGCTCAAGAACCTGCTGGAGCAGACGCTGAGTGACCGGCGCTGGGACATGACCTATCTCGGCATGCAGGTGCTGATCGAGGGCCTGGCGCTCGCTGCCTTCCAGCGCATCCGCGACAGCGCGAAGAACAACCTCGCCGCCGCGGTGAACGCCTACGTCATGCAGGACGAGGCGCGGCACGTCACCTTTGGGCGCATGGCGCTGCGCGAGTACTACCCGCATCTCTCCGACCATGAGCGCGCCGAACGCGAGGAATTCACGGTCGAGGCGCTCTACTTCATGCGCGACCGCTTCAACCAGACCGAGGTCTGGATGCGCTCGGGCCTGCCGGTGAAGGAGATGCTGGAATACGCCTATCACTCCGGCGCCATGCAGTCCTTCCGCTCTCGCCTCTTTACCCGGATCGTGCCGATCCTCAAGGAGATCGGCCTGTTCGGACCGAAGGTGCAGAAGGCTCTGGGCGACATGGGCGTGATGGAATACTCGAAGATCGACGTCGAGCAGCTCATCGCCAACGACATGAAGGTCGCTGACGACTTCGACGCTAAGAAGTTCGTCAAGGAGCAGATCGCGGCCGAGTGACCGAGACCGACGACGACGATCACTTCCGCTTCCGGCGCTGCCTCGACTTCCTCGACGCGCTGGGTGTGGTGGTCGAGCCCGGGTCGACGTGGCTCGACCTGGGATGCAATCAGGGTCACTTTCTTCGTCTGTTGCTGACGCGCCACCGGGTGCGCGCGGTCGGCTTCGACGTCTGGGATGCCGCCGAGAAGACGCCCGGCCCCGACGACATCTGGGACTATCGCACCGCCAACCTCGACCGCGAACTGCCGTGGCCCGACAAAGTCCGGTTCATCTCCGCCTTGGAGGTGCTGGAGCACATGATCGACACCGACGGCTTCCTCGGGCGCGCTTTCGACGCGCTCGAGCCCGGCGGCTGGCTCGTGATCTCGACGCCCAACATCAACAGCCTGCGGAACCGCATCATGGTGCCGCTGGGCGGCTACCCGGCCGGGCTGGAGTACCGCACGGTGGTCCACCACGTCCGGCTCTACAACGTGCCGGCCTTGCGCCAGCATCTGCGGGCGATCGGCTTCAAGAGAATCGAAATCAGGGGCGTCGCCTTCCTGCCCCTCAGTTCGCCGTTCGGACGCGGCGGCCTCAGCCTTCGGCTGGCCGCCAGCTTCCCGAGCTTCTGCAGCAACCTCATGGCCGTCGCGCAGAAGCCTTAGGAGCAGGATCGTGCAGCGCGCTTCGGGCGTTGCTCGGCGGTCATGAGCAGGAATCCACCTTGGGCGGCGCGCCGACCACTGTCGCCACTTTACTGATGTCGATGCAGCGCGTCCCGATCCAGGCGCGATTCTGAACGAACAGGGCAAACCGCGCGAAGGTCCCGGCCTGCTCCGCCGGCGAGCGCCGCGCCTTGGCGAGCAGCCAGGTGAGCGCGTAGAGATTGCCGGTGGCGAAATCCGCCGAGGAGACGTCGAGATCCTTGCTCCACAAGGCGGCGTTCTTCTGGGCGGCTCCCGTCGGATCGGCGAGCCCGGCCAGCCAGGCATGCGCATGCCGGGCGAGCGTGTAGGCGCTGCCTTCGGCCGCCAGCAGCTGCTTCACCTGCTGCGCCACCGCGACATAGGGCTGGCCCTCGATGGTGTTGTTGGCGCAACCGGGCTCGCGGCACAGCGCCGTGAAGGTCAGATACTCGGCGAGGATGATCTCGACATTGCCGTTGTTGTGCTGGCGCCAGGCGCGGGCGAGCGACCAGCCGCGCCGCAGCTCGTCGCCCCACGGCTTGGCGGCCTGCGGCGTCCCCTGCTCGAGATCGCCGATCACGACCTTCGCGCCGGCTTGCCACTCCGGCGGGATCTGCGCATGCGCCGGCGCCGGAGACAGCAGGGGGGCGACCAGCAGCGGCATCAGGGCGGCGAACAGCCGGCGCATCAGTACTTCCGGGCGCGGATGCGGTCGGCGTTGTCGTATTGCACGAGATCGTCGGCGCGCAGCTCGATCTCGTCGCGCGGCAGCAATCGCTTCTCCTGCGCGCGCGTGAGGAGGCGGAAGTGCTTCACGTCGCACAGTGCGGCGCCGACCTCCCAGCAGTCCTCGTCGCAGGTGACCCACATGTCGGTTGGGAAACGGCGCAGGTCGACCGGCAGCGAATAGGTGCGCAGCGTCTTGTTCTGGTCGCGGGTATATTCGTGGAAGTAGGACATCACGAGCTCCCGGGGCGAGCGGTAGACCGGATCGCGCCATCGTAGCCACACATGGTTGCTCTTGGAAATGGCGCCCCAGAAGCCGCCGCGCTTGAACACCGTGATGACATGGTCCGAATCGTTCTTCGCCACCAGGTCGATCACCAGCGGCGGCAGGCCCTGCAGCCACAGCGCACAGGCGGCCGTGAAGGCCGCCTCGATGCAATGCGCCTTGCGATGCTTCAGCACGCCGCGCACCGAGCGTAGCGTGTCCCCGCCTTCCTCGAAGTTGGCGTTGAGCCCGCTCACGAACTGCTGGATGTCTTCGGGCGTGCGCAACGCGCCGAGGAACGCGCCTTCGTCTTCAGTCAGTCCAATTTGCGCAGGGGTCGGACGTTTGAGCCGCAATCCGTCTCTCTCGGGTTGGTGGAGCTGAGGGGGATCGAACCCCTGACCTCCTCATTGCGAACGAGGCGCTCTCCCAGCTGAGCTACAGCCCCCCACTTCCCGAGCAAGGGGCGGATAGAGCCTGCCGCCCCGCCTGTCAAGCAAACGTCCCTATGCTAAAACACATTCGGTCCGGCTGTAATCAGGTGGAGTGAATGCGCCTGTGGAACCGGCGTTCCCTCCGAGCCGACATCGCTCTAGCTTCTTTCTGCCTTTTTGGGAGTGCAAACCAGTGTCGAACGTGAAGAAGGTGGTGAAAACCGAGGCGGCGCCCGGCGCCCTCGGGCCCTATTCGCAGGCGATCGTGGCCGGCGGGGTGGTCTATTGCGCGGGCCAGATCCCGCTCGATCCCGCGACGGGGAACATCGTGAGCGGCGGTGTCGCGGAGCAGACCGCGCAGGTGCTCAAGAACCTGCGCGCCGTGCTGAAGGCGGCCGGCAGCGATCTCGATCGCGCGGTGAAGACCACCGTGTTCCTGAAGGACATGAACGATTTCGGCGCCATGAACGACGTCTACGGCAAGCCCGAGTATTTCGGCGCCGCGCCGCCCGCCCGCTCGACCGTCGAGGTCGCGCGCCTGCCGCGTGACGTGCGGGTCGAGATCGAAGTCGTGGCACTCGTCGCTTGATATGGGCATCGAGGCCCTCATGATGACCGTGATCGCCTGGCTGATCGGACTGAGCCTGTTCGCCCTGATGGCGATCCTGGTCGTGCATGTGCTGGTCGCGTTGCTGCTGATCGTGCCGAGCTGGCGCATCTTCGAGCGCGCCGGCTACTCGGGCCTCTATGCGCTGTTCCACCTCGTGCCGGTGATCGGCCCGTTCATCGTCATGGCGATCCTTGCGTTCGGCGACTGGCCAAACGGCGAGGGCAAGCCGGCTGTGCCGCGATGATGGGCGTCGACCTCGCCGCCTTCCTCGGCCTGTTCGGGCTGACCAGCGCCTTTGCGGCGATCGCGCTCGTGCTCGCCGCCTGGATGTGCTGGCGCATCGCCGACAAGGCGGGCCTGCCCGGCTGGAGCGGCGCGGTCGCGATCCTGCTGACCTTGACCGGCATCGGCTCGGTGGTGTCGCTGATCCTGCTCTGGGTGTTCGCTTTCATGCGCTGGCCGCGCGATGGCGCCGCGCGGGTCGGCGCGATCGGCGGACCGACGGCGACACCCCCGGGTGCGGCCGCAGGCGCCCCGACCGCGCCCGCTCCGACGGCGCTCGCGCTGCCCCCCGTATCGCCGCCGAGGGTCTTGGCCGACCGGCGGGGCTGGAGCCTGGCCGGCGGCGGGGTGACGCTCGCCTTCGACGACGGCCGGGCTGCCTATACGCTGACCGGCGAGGGCAGCGGGACGGCGGGCGAGCTGGTGGTGCCCGACCCTTCGGTCGGCCGCCCGCACGCCCGGCTGCTGACGGCGGCCGGCCGGATCGGGCTCGAGGATCTCGGCACGCCGGGCGGGACGTTCATCGACGGCGCGAGGCTTTTGCCCTCCCACGGGCCCCGCGACATCACTTCCGTCAGGGCGATAAAACTCGGCAACGTGGAGCTTGCCCTATCCAGAACCTAGGGTAGGTTGCGGGCCATGAATCCCTTCATTTGGTTGATCGAGACGCTGATCGATCTGGTCACCTGGGTGATCATCGCCAGCGCGATCATGAGCTGGCTGGTGGCGTTCGGCGTGGTCAACATGCGCAACCAGTTCATCCGCACGGTCGTCGAGACGCTGTACCGGCTGACCGAGCCCATGCTGAAGCCGATCCGGCGCATGCTGCCCAACCTGGGCGGCGTCGACATCTCGCCGGTCATCCTGCTGCTCGGCCTGTTCTTCGTGCGCGAAGCCCTGCGCTATTACGTCTGGCCGTACTTCTATTGATCGATCCCGGCTTCCTGCGGCGCGGCCCGTCGGGCGTGACCGTCGATCTGCGTGTCCAGCCGCGCGCCCGGCGGCCGACGCTCGAGCCGGCGGAGGGGGCGCTCAAGGCCCAGGTCACGGCTCCGCCCGAGGATGGCAAGGCCAATGCGGCGGTGATCGCCCTGCTGGCCGAGCAATGGCGCCTGCCCAAATCGTCGTTCGACGTCATCAAGGGCCAGACGGCGCGGGCCAAGACCGTGCGGGTCACCGGTGAGCCGGCGGCGATCGTCGAGAGAGTTAGGGAATGGCTTCAGCGAAATTGATCGACGGCAAGACCATCGCGGCCGCCTTGCGTGAGCGCGTGGGCAAGGGCGTGGCGCAGCTGCTCGCCGTCAAGGGTGTGAAGCCCGGCTTGGCGACCGTGCTGGTCGGCGACGATCCCGCCAGCGAGGTCTATGTGAAGAGCAAGGGCCGCGTCGCGACCCAGCTCGGCATGGCGAGCTTCGACCATCGCCTGCCGGCCAGCACGACCGAGGCCGATCTGCTGCAGCTCATCGCGCGGCTCAACGGCGATCCCACCGTGCATGGCATCCTGGTGCAGCTGCCGCTGCCCAAGCACATCGACACGGCGCATGTCCTGCTCGCGGTCGATCCCGACAAGGACGTCGACGGCTTCCATCCGATGAACGTCGGCCGGCTGGCCTCGCTTGCGGCGGGCGCGCCACTCGATTTCCCGGTGCCCTGCACACCGCTCGGCTGCTCGATGCTGCTGGCCGACACGCTCGGCGCGTTGACCGGCAAGGACGCGGTGATCGTCGGCCGCTCGACGCTGGTCGGCCGGCCGGTGGCGCAACTGCTGCTGCGCGCCGATTGCACGGTGACCAACGCCCATTCGCGCACCCGTGACCTGCCGGCGCTGTGCCGCACCGCCGACATCCTCGTCGTGGCGATCGGCAAGCCGGAACTCGTGCGCGGCGACTGGATCAAGCCGGGCGCGGCGGTGATCGATGTCGGCATCAATCGCGTGCCCGCGGCGAACGGCAAGACCAAGCTGGTCGGCGACGTTGCCTTCGACGAAGCGGTGAAGGTCGCGGGCCATCTCACGCCGGTGCCGGGCGGCGTCGGCCCGATGACCGTCGCCTGCCTGATGTATAACACCCTGCAGGAGGCCCGCCGCCGCGCCGGCCTGCCGTTCGCGACGGTCTGATGGCGAACGACCTCGAGGATCTGGTCGTTCGCGTGCGCGACCATTACCTCGAGCAGTTCTGGGAATTGGCGGAACAGCGTGGCAAGCAGTGCACCAACGGCACGGCAGAGCTCAAGCTTGGACTGAACGGGCCGTCCTCGATGTACAAAAACTGTTACTGCGTCGATTACGCGACCAACGACGGAAAGGTCGAGCTGTTCGAGTTTGCCGTCGACAGGTTCCTGCTGTTCGATCCCGTCACCTTCGATTGCGGCCGGGCGTCATTGATCCTCGATCATTTGCGCTGGGACGATGTGGTGATCGAGCATGATCTTCCGGATGTCCCGGCCGACGCGATCGAGGACTGGTTCGAGCAGTGGTTCGATCCCGACGACGCCGCGATGCGGCAAACGGAGATCATTCACTCGTTGAGCCTCGCGCCTGGTCGGGTCTCTATCGACATGGGCACCGCACCGCCCGAAGCACTGTACGACATGCTCGGGCTGCTGGAGCAGGCTGGTGCGCGGACCTTGCGGCTCACGGCCTCCCAAGCGGAGCCCGACGACGAGGAGTAGAACAAGACCGTCTTTGCTGGGACCGCGCCACTAAAGCGTGGAGCGGCCTCCACGCGGCGTGGCGCTCATGATCTTGCCGGACCGCGGGCCTCTGGCCCGCATCATGCTCTTCAGTTTGCGGCGCTATGAGCGGGCGGGACGCCCGCGATCCGGCAAAAGCTAGTTCTTCTGCATCCCCGCGACCAGCGCGGTCACGTTGTGGCGCATCATTGCCTCGTAGGTCGGGGCGGGGCCGTCGGGTTTGGAGAGGGCATCGCTGTAGAGGCGCGGGCCGACGCTGGCGCCCGAGTCGCGGGCGATCTCGGCGACAAGGGCGGGGTTGGTCATATTCTCGATGAACAGCGCCTTGATCTTCTGCTCGCGCACCTGGCGGATCAGGTTGGCGACGTCGCGCGCGGTCGGCTCGGCGTCGGTCGAGTAGCCGGTCGGCGCGCTGAAGCGCACATCGTAGGCGCGCGCGAAGTAGCGGAACGAGGTGTGGCCGGTGATCACCTGCCGCCGCGCCTCGGGCACGCTGGCGATCTCGCGCCGGATCCAGGCGTCGAGCGTCGCCAGCCGCTGGTCGTACGCCGCGGCGCGCTTGGCGTAGAGCGCGGCGTTCGCGGGATCGGCCTCGGCCAGGCCGTCGGCGATGTTGGCGACGTAGCGGCGGGCGCAGGCGACGTCCTGCCAGCAGTGTGGATCGCTGTCGGCCGGGGTGCCGGCCGAGGCGACCACGCGCCTGCCCTTGAAGTTCGCCGCCTCGGCGAGGCGATCGATCCAGCCCTCGAAGCCGAGGCCATTGCTCACCAGCACCCGGGCACCCGCAAGGGCGCGCGCGTCGGTCGGCCTGGGCTGGTAGGTATGCGCGTCGCTGTCGGGCCCGACCAGGATCGTGACGTCGACCGCATCGCCGCCGACCTCGCGCACGAGGTCGCCCAGGATCGAAAAGGTGGCGACGACCTTCATCCTGCCCTCTGCCCAGGCAGGGGTGGCGCTGAGCAAAGCCAGGAGCAGGAGGGCGACGCGCATTTGTTACATTATAACGTCTTCGCCAGCGCCGTCATCTGGTCGGTGGCGATGCCCCAGCCGTGGTGGAAGCCCATCTTCTCGTGGGCTTCGCAGTCCTCCCTGGTCCAGTGCACGACGCGCGCCGTGTACTTCGTCCTGCCGGCGCCGGCGTCCTCGAAGGTCAGGATGCCGGTGAAGAACGGCTTGCCCGACGGCTCCCAAGCCGCGGTGTAGGCGTCCGTGAACACCAGCTTCTCGTTCTTCACCACCTCGAGATAGACGCCGCGGTTGGGCATTTCCTGCCCCTCGGGCCCCTTCATCAGGATGTAGCTGGCGCCGCCCGGCCGCACGTCGGTCTCGGCATGGACCGTTTTGAACGGTGGCGGCGTGAACCATTGCACGATCAGCTTCGGCTCGGTCCAGCAGCGCCACAACTTCTCGCGCGGCACGTCGATCACGCGGGTCAGCACCAGCTCTTTGTCAGTGGTCATGGGCGCAGCTCCATACTTAACTTATGGGTTAAGTTACCTAGGACTGCCCGTTGCGGCCGTCAACTGGCCGGAAATTCGAGCCAGTCGGGCCGGTGGCCGGTTGCCTCGAAGAAGCGCAGCAGGTCGGCGGTCGAGATGGCGGTGGTCATGGTGTTGGTGAGCGGATGCGCGTTGACCGGTCCGCCCGTCTTGAGGCCGGCATCGAGCACCAGGCGTACCGCGTGATTGGTGTCGTTGATCAGCGAGAAGGGCGTCACCGAACCCGGCTCGACACCGAGATAGGTGCGCAGCCGCTCGGGACTGCCGAACGAAAGCCGCCCCGCGCCCAGCCGCTCGCCGAGTTGCTTGAGGTCGATCGCGCGATCCTCGATCGCCACTACCAGCCACATCGCCTCCTTCTTGTTGCGCAGGAAGAGGTTCTTGATGTGATGGCCGGGCAGCACGCCGCGATGCTGCTTGGCCTCCTCGACCGTGTAGACGGGCGCGTGCGCGATGGTCTGATGGGCGAGGCCGAGCGCGTCGAGGCGTGCGAATAGTTGTTGCGGGGTCAGCATCGGGGCGGTGTAAGAACCTAGGATGAAAGGACCAGAATGAAAGGGATCGTCCTCAGCGGCGGCAGCGGCACGCGGCTTTACCCGATGACGCGGGCCGCCAACAAGCAGCTCCTGCCGGTCTACAACAAGCCGATGGTCTACTACCCGCTCACCACGCTGATGCTGGCGGGGTGCCGGGAGATCCTGCTGGTCGTCAATCCGCACGACGAGGAGGCCTATCGCCGCCTGTTCGGCGACGGCCGGCAATGGGGCCTGGAGGTGAGCTACGCCGTGCAGCCCAGGCCCGGCGGCATCGCCGAGGTGTTTCTCGTCGGCCGCGAGTTCGTCGCCAGGGACCGCGTCGGGCTGATCCTGGGCGACAACCTGTTCTACGGCGATTCGCTGCCGGCAATGGCGGAACGCGGCGCCCGCAGCAGCGATGCGGTGATCTACGCGTACTGGGTGAGCGATCCTTCGGCCTATGGCGTGGTCGAGTTCGACCGTGATGGCGAGACGCCGCTCGGCATCGTCGAGAAGCCCAAGAACCCGCGCTCCAACTGGGCGGTGACCGGGCTCTATTTCTACGACGCCGATGTTTGCGACGTTGCCGCGCAGATACCGCGGTCGGCGCGCGGCGAGCTCGAGATCACCGACGTCAATGCCTGGTATCTCAAGGAGCGCCGCCTCAAGGTCGAGAAGCTCGGCCGCGGCTATGCCTGGCTCGACACCGGCACGCCGTCGAGCCTGCTCCGGGCTGCACAATTCGTCGAGACGGTCGAGGACCGCCAGGGCCTGCAGATCGGCAGCCCGGAGGAGGTCGCCTGGCGCAAGGGCTATATCGACGATGTGGGCCTCGAACGCCTGATCGAGCCGATCGCCAGCAGCGAATACGGCAAATATCTGCAGAGGCTGCTGGCGCGGGGCTAGACGCTTATAGGGAAAAAGAGCAGCGTCCTCAGCCCCTTGCCAATCCGTCCAAAACCCCCTATCACCACCGCCTTCCGGCAACCTACCCGGCCGGAGTACGGAGCGCGGGCGTAGCTCAGGGGTAGAGCACGACCTTGCCAAGGTCGGGGTCGAGGGTTCGAATCCCTTCGCCCGCTCCAATCTTTCTTCCAGTCGTTACAAGTATCGAGCCGGTTTTGCGGCCCCGAGCGCTTGCGGCGCCTCGTCGGCCAAAATTGGCCAGACATACGCAGCACCACTCATCACGGTGGTTTTTATACCCGGATAACCTGCACCATTACACTGGTAGAAGTAGTCTGATATCGAGCCTCCGCACGCCTAGCGCAGGAGGCATGGCGATGCCTAACGGTGCATTCCCCGATCCGAAGAACCTGATGCCGCGCGCCCGGTGGACCACGACGCTTGCGTTGATTGGCTTTGCGCTCGTCACGATGGCGCAGGTCTCCAACATGATCCTGGCGCGCGGTCTGGCCGGTAGCGTGCCGCCGTTCTCGCTTGCCTTCTTCAGGTGGGCGATCGTCGCGGCGAGCTTCGCGCCACAAGTGATCTCCGACGTGCGACGCGGAGTCCTGCCGTTGCGGACGAATGCGGCGTCCATTCTGGCAACGGGCTTTCTCGGCATGTTCCTCTGCGGCGCTCCCGTTTACATCGCCGCAAACACGACGACGGCGATCAACATTGCGCTCATCATGGCGCTGTCGCCGATCGTCGTGCTGTTGCTCTCTTATGCGCTCTCGCTCGAGCATCTCGGGGCACTGCAGCTGTTCGGCGTGGGCTTCGCCTTCGTTGGTGCGTTGATCATGGTCTCGCGCGGCGATTCGCGCGCGCTCCTCGACATTCAGGCCGCGCCTGGGGACCTTTTCATGCTGATCCCCATGCTCGGCTGGTCCGCCTATACGCTCCTCCAGACCCGGGTCGCGGCAAAGGCCGGCTTCCTGGCGCGCGTCGGCGTGTTCGCGGCGGCGGGCGCCATGTTCACGCTGCCGTTCGCGGCCTAGGAAATGTGGTCGACGCCGCAGGCCGCTTTCAGTCCGAGGGCCTGGGCCGCCTACGGATTTGCAGGCCTGGTTCCTGGGGCCTTCGCCTATGCAGGCTTCGCCCATCTTGCCGGCAGATTCGGCACCGGCCGCGCGTCGATTGCCCTCTACCTCCTGCCGGTGGCCGGTGCGCTCCTCTCGTTCGTCATCCTGGGCGAGCCGCCGGGGCTAATGCAGGTCGTAGGCGGATCGCTCATTCTCGGCGGCGTCTGGACGAGCCTGAGGAAATGAAGCGGACGGCCGCTTTTTGCGGCTAACGCCGCAACAGGTCGGACACAGGATCTTCGGCCCGCTCAATCCCGATGAGTGGCTGAACAGAGTTTCGTTCGGCTTGTAGCAGCGTGCCGTACACGTCGAACGACAACAGGCGCGGATTGAAACCATCGGCAGCTTGGGCTCGCTCATCGTCGTTCTCCAGTGTGCGGTCATGCCGAAGCTGCCGCGCCCGAGATGCATGAGCAAAAGACGGTTTCTCAGGAGGTGTTGAGTGCCCTACAACACCTGCGATGCGCCCCCCTTCCGCCCTTGGCCGCCCTGCGTGCGTTCGCGGCGGCGGCTCGCCGAGTTCTCGGCCTTGCATCCGGAACCGCCGGTCGATGCGACCATCCAGATGGAAGAGCCGGACTTCGCGCGTTACGGCATCGACCTCGCCATCGTCCATGTTCCGGAACGAGCCCTGAAGCCCGAGGACGTGGTGCTGTTGCGCGAGCAGGTTTTCCCGGTCTGCAGTCCAGAGCTGTTTCCCGTCGCGTCCCAGGGCCCAAGCGCGGTGAGGGAACTGGTATGAAGCGTTCTCCCCAATGGCCTCGAGCCAAGTTCGGGAAGCTGCCGGAGTTTCCGATACGAAAGCCACGCCCGGCCGCCACGCCGAGGGGCGATGCAGCCGCCGAGGCGATTTGCGCTGTGGTTCGCCGCATTCCTCGCGGCTGGGTGGCGACCTACGGGCAGGTCGCCACGATGGCCGGCATGCCGAGACGCGCGCGCCTTGTCGGCCGGGTCCTTCAGCGCCTCGATCCGGCAACGGACGTTCCGTGGCACCGTGTCGTCAACGCCAAGGGCGAGGTGTCCTTCAGCCTCTCTCGCAATGGCGGAGACATCCTCCAGCGCCGCTTGCTGGAAAAGGAAGGAATCAAATTCGACGGGAGGAATCGCATGGACCTGGAACGAAATCGCTGGCGGGACTGAAGGGGCCTGCGACCGGGCGCGCGAAGTTGGCCGCGAACGGACGCATCATTCCGGCGTTACATGGCGAGTTGCAGCCTGTCCCTCCCGGGTCCATGCTCGCGTCTTCCCAACCAAGAATATCGCCAAGGGAGAAGTCCTCTGAAGATCATGATCATGGGCGCGTCCTACGGGTCGCTGCTTGCTTCCAAGGTCCTGTTCGGGGGCCATTCCGTGCACCTGATCTGCCTGCCGGCCGAAGCCGACCTGATCAACGCCGAGGGCTTCCGCGTGCGCATGCCGATCCGCGGCCGCAAGGATCCGGTCGAGATCGATTCGCGCAAGCTGCCGGGCAAGGTGACGGCCGGCGGCGTCGACAGCGCCAATCCCGCCGACTACGACCTGGTCGGCCTCGCCATGCAGGAGCCGCAGTACCGCTCGCCCGGCGTGCGCGAACTGCTCGACAAGGTCGCGAAGTCGGGCGTGCCCTGCATGTCGATCATGAACATGCCGCCGCTCGCCTACATGCGCCGGCTGCCCGGCCTCGACGCCGACACGCTGAAGCCCGCCTACACCGATGCCAGCGTCTGGGACAATTTCGATCCCGAGCGCGTCACGCTGTGCAGCCCCGACCCACAGGCGATCCGCCCGCCGGAGGAGAAGGTCAACGTCCTGCAGGTCACGCTGCCGACCAACTTCAAGGTCGCCAAGTTCAAGGATCCGAAGGCCAACGCGCTGCTCGAGCAGCTCGAGAAGGACATCGACGCGGTCCGCTTCGACGCGCCCGAGGGCAAGATCGAGCTGCCGGTGAAGCTCCGCGTCTACGACGCGCTGTTCGTGCCGCTCGCCAAGTGGGCGATGCTGCTGGCCGGCAATTACCGCTGCGTCACCAAGGACGGCATGCGCACGGCGCAGGAGGCGGTGCACTCCGACATCGAGACCTCGCGCTCGGTCTACAACTTCGTCAACGATCTGTGCGTGAAGATCGGGGCCAATCCGAAGGACCTCGTGCCGTTCGAGAAGTACGCCGCCGCGGCGCAGAGCCTGACACGGCCCGCCTCGGCCGCGCGCGCGCTCAACAACGGCATGCCCAACATCGAGCGCGCCGACAAGCTGGTCCAGCTGATCGCCAAGCAGAAGGGACTCCATCACCCGGTGATCGACGCCGGTGTCGCGCTGGTCGATTCGCGACTCGAAGCCAACCGCAAGAAGGCCGCGGCGTAGCCGGCAAGATCAGCGCTCGGCGAGAGCCAACTTCGCGCCGAGCATCACGAAGGCGGCGACGATGCTGGCCCGAGCGCCGCGTGAGAGGCCGGTCGCCAGGGTGTAGAGCACGCCGGTGCCCGGCGAGACGACGACGATCAGCACGGTCAGCAGGAGTTCCCAGCTCACGACGTCTCCTTCTTCGCGGGCGGCGACTCCCAGCCGAACACGCTGCGCCCGCCATATTCGTGCGAGCGGCGGCGTTCCTCGGCCGTGAAGGCGCCGAACGACGGACCCGTGGCGGTCGTCTCCAGCTGCCGCGCCTGCTTGTCGAGGCGGCGGATGGCGTCGAGCTTCTCGTCGTTGCCGAGCCTGGCGCTGCTCAAGGCGGACTTCAGCACGCCGATTGTCTCGTCCAGCACCTTGACCGGCACGGGATAGGGATGGCGGTCCTTGCCGCCATGCGCCAGCGAGAAGCGCGCCGGATCGGCGAAGCGGTGCGGCGCGCCGTGCACCACCTCCGACACCAGCGCGAGCGAATGGACCGTGCGCGCGCCGACGCCCGGTACCAGCAGCAGCTCGGCGAAGTCCGACGGTCCGGCATCGGCGGCCGCGGCCAGCGCCCCGTGCAGGCGGCGCAGGATCACGTCCTTCGGCCGCACGTCGTGATGCTCGGGCATGACGAGATGCGGCAGCAGGGGCGCCGTCTCCACCGGCGCCGCGTCCTGGCCGCGTAACAGCGCCAGCTCCTGCACGATGCGGTCGGGTCCGAAGTCCTGCAGCAGCTCGAGCTGGCCCTCGCGCGAGCGCTTCGCCCGCACGTCGGTGAGGTTGACGATCTCGCCCTGGTTCTCGCCGTCGATCGCCGCATGCGGCGCTTCGACGAAGCTCTTCAGCTCCTGCGATGACCAGTGATAGCGGCGCGCGAGTTTGCTCTCGCCATTCATGCCCTGCTGCACGACGACCCATCGCCCGTCGTCGGTGACCACGAAGCCGTGCAGGTAGAGATCGAAGCCGTCCTGCACCGCCGCGCTGTCGACCTTGGCGACGAGGCGGCTCGCCCTCGCCAGCGCGGCGCCGTCGAAACCTGTGCGCTCGCCGATCGCCACCAGCTCGTGCGGGGTCTGGCGGGAATGGCGGCCGCGGCCGCCACACACATGCAGGCCGAGCTCGCCGGCGCGCGGCACGAGCCCCCGCTTCAGCGCGCCGATCACCGCCGTGGTGATGCCGGAGGAATGCCAGTCCATGCCCATCACCGCGCCGAACGACTGGAACCAGTAGGGATGGGCGAGCCGGCGCAGGAATTCCTCGCGGCCGTAGTGATGGACGATCGCCTCGGTGATCACCGTGCCGAGCCGCGCCATGCGCGAGGCGAGCCACGGCGGCACGCGGCCGGTGTGCAGGGGCAGGTCGGCGCTTCCGGATCGTCGGACCATGCCGCCTTGTAGACCGCGATCTAGGCCGATTCGAGGAGCAGCACGGTGCCCGGCCTGCCGTCGGCGCAGATGCTGACGATGGCGCGCCGGCCTTTCGGCATCGAAGCCAGTTCCTTGGCCGCCATGCTGGCGATGCATCCACCCGGTTTCCGCACGGGTCAGGCGCTCAGGCAGCAGCGTTTGGCTTTCTTGCCGCTGCCGCAGGGACACGGGTCGTTACGTCCGACGTGGCGCCACGGGTTTGTTGCCGGAACGTTGTCGGGCTCCGGCAGGCGTCCGGTTATGGCTGGCGGCGAGAACTCATCATCGTCACCCGTGTAGAAGCGCTCGAGCGCGGCGACGACGTCGTCGATGTAGCCGAGATAGGCCTCCTTGAACCGGGCGCCATCCTTCGGTGCCCGTTCGGCGGCTGCGAGATCCTTCTCGAAGTACTCGGGCTCCCACAAATCCTTGTGCAGGGCGCCGTTCTCGACGATCGCCATTACCATGGGCTGCATGTCACGCAGGCCTAGGCGAGCGATGGCGTTCATCCATCCGAACCACGCCATATCGCCATCCGGTGCGAGGCGCTCGTCGTGGAACCGCTGCAGGAACGCGACGAATTGTGGTTGCGGGATACGCCCGTCCCACGTCAGGAAACCCGCGGCACCAATCAGCGCATCGCGCACCGATTCTTCGATCGTCAGGTCGATGGCCGCATCCAACAGGGCGTCGACGTCGCCATCGAAAACGCCGGCGACGATCTGCGGCAGTGTCTCGGTCGTGGCGTCGCCCAGCAGGCCTTCGACTTCCGACGACGGCCGTCTCAAGAAGCGCAGCAAGGGTCTGAAGGCCTGGGAGTCGCGGCGGCTGCCGATGATGTGAAGGCCGCGAAAGAAGAGCAGAGCCTCGTTTCCATCGAGATACTCGCCGGCAGCGGCACGCTCGAGCATCTTTCGAAACACAGGCCCGGCCTGCTCGTATCGCATCGTGCACAGGCCGACGGAGAACGCCGGTAAGTCGATCGACTCCGCCAGTTCCTGGAGATGCTCCTCCAGCGGCAAATCCCAGTACTCGGCGAGCAAGGGATGACGGGCGGGATCGTCCGTCACGCGGCTTGCTCCAGGGTCGAGGCGACGTCGCGCGTCGTGACGCGGCGCAGGTCGCGCACCTTGCTCGTGTCGAACGGCCGGGCGCGATGCATGGTGCAGCGATTGTCCCAGATCACCAGGTCACCCTCGCGCCATTTGTGGGCATGCACGAACTGGGGCTTGGTCGCATGCTCCATCAGGTCCATCAGCAGCAGGCGGCCGTCGGGCACCGGCATGCCCTCGATGTGCGAGGCGTGCGCGGCCAGATAGAGCGTCTTGCGGTGCGAGCCCGGATGGGTGCGCACCAAGCGCTGCCGCACCGGCGGCAGGCTGGCGAGCTCCTCTTCCGTGTACTTCGACCGGTTGACGTCGAGCTGGCCGCGCGAGTGCCAGATCGAATGGATGGCGATCAGGCCCTCGAGCTGCCGCTTCGTTTTGTCCGGCAGCGCGTCGTAGGCGGCACGCAAGTCGGCGAACTCGGTGTCGCCGCCTTCGTCGGGGATGACGTGCGCGTAGAGCAACGACAGCGCGCCGGGAATGGCGCGGAACGAGGCGTCGGTGTGCCAGAGCCGGTTGGCCAGCCAGTCGAGCCGGCGTTTGGCATTGGCGTCCAGCACCTTGCCGTCGCCGTCGAGGTTGGAGATGTCGGCGAGCTCGGTGCGCTCCAGCCGATGCTTGATGCCGGTGTGCCGCGCGCGCTGGGCGGAGGAATGGATTGGCCCGAACTGAGCCGAGAAATCGATCTGTTGGGCGTCGGTAAGCTTCTGCTCGCGAAACACCACGACCGCGTAGCGGTTGATCGCGTCCTCGATGGCGTCGCGGGCCTTGGGCCCCACCGGCCGGGCGAGATCGATGCCCGAGATCTCGGCGACGAAGGACGGCGTGATTGGCGCAACCGTGATGCTCACGGGAGCCTCCTGCGGTTATAGTGGCGGCCTCATCTTCCCCCAGGAAACGCCATGCCGCAAACCTACAAACTCGCCCTGCTCGACGATTACCAGAAGGTCGCCCTGCGCATGGCGGATTGGGACCGCCTGAAGAAGCGCGGCATCGACATCACCGTGTTCCACGACGCCTTCAAGTCGGTCGACGACGCGGCGCAGAAGCTCGCGCCGTTCGAGATCCTCGGCCTGCTGCGCGAGCGCACGGCATTCCCGCGCGCGCTGATCGAGAAGCTGCCGAACCTCAAGTTCATGGTGCTGACCGGCGCGCGGGCGGCGAGCCTCGACGACAAGGCGGCGACCGAGCGCGGCATCCCGATCTCGACCACGCCGGGCGGCGGCTCGAATGCCTCGACGGCCGAGCTCGGCTGGGCATTGCTCATGATGTGCGCGCGCGACCTCGCCAAGGCCGAGCGGCTGGCGCGTCAGGGCAAGTGGCACGATGGCATCGAGCAGATGGTCGTGCTCGAGGGCAAGCGCCTCGGCATCATCGGTCTTGGCAAGCTCGGCAGCCGCGCCGCGCGCTACGGCAAGGCGTTCGGTATGGACGTGGTGGCGTGGAGCCAGAACCTCACGCCGGAGAAGGCGGAGGCGGGCGGCGCCAGGTACGTCAGCAAGGACGAGCTGCTCGCGACCTCGGACTTCGTCTCGATCCATCTCGCTCTGTCGGATCGCACGCGCGGCCTGATCGGCGCGTCGGACCTTGCCAAGATGAAGAAGACCGCGATCCTGGTGAACACCGCACGCGGGCCGATCGTCGACGAGGGGGCGCTGATCGCCGCCCTCAAGAACCGCACGATCGCCCATGCCGGCCTCGACGTGTACGACAAGGAGCCGCTGTCGGCCGACCATCCGCTGACCAAGCTCGACAATGTGACGTTGATCCCGCACCTCGGCTACGTGGTCGAGGACAGCTACCGGCACTTTTACAAGGGCACGATCGAGGACATCGAGGCCTGGCTCGACGGCAAGCCGATCAACCTCCTGAACCCGGATGTGTTGAAGAAATAAGCCCTCTCCCTCCCCCCGTATGACGCAGGCTATCGCATTTGAACCCAACTCCGTCATCCCGACCGGAGCCGAGCGTAGCGAGGCGAAGTGGAGGGATCTCTTTTCGAAGCATCCGCCGCCAAAAGGGGTCCCTCGGCTTCGCTCGGGACGACGGTTTTTCGGTTAGACGCGATAGCCTTGATATGATGGGGGAGGGAAAAAGAAAGAATGTCGATTCCGGCGCCTCCCGAACGTCCATGGGTGACGGACAGGGATTTGGGCCGCCATGCGGCCAAAATCCATAACCGTCGCCACCCAGAGGAGATCGACATGGCTCAATTCATGCTGATGCTGCACCAGGCCCCGAACTACAACGTGGATCTGCCGCGCGAGAAGATGATGGAGATGACCAAGCGCTACATCGCCTGGCGCGATACCCTGGCCCAGAAGGGCAAGCTTGCCGGCGGCGAGAAGCTGACCGCGAGCGGTGGACGGCACCTGCGCCCCAGGGACGGCAAGCTGGTCGTCAGCGACGGCCCCTATGCCGAGGCCAAGGACGTGGTCGGCGGCTACTTCATCCTCGAGGCCAAGGACCTGGCCGAGGCCGAGGCGCTCGCGCTCGACTGCCCGCACATGGCGCTGGCGCCGACCAACTGGGCCGAGCTGCGGCCGATCGAGAACATGGCCCACGTCCGCGCCGCCGCGGGCTGACATGAACACCGTCCACCGGCTCGTCGATTCGCTCGCCCGCGATTCGGCGAGCCGGCTGGTCGCGGCCCTGGCGCGGCGGCTGGGCGCGGGCCGCATCGCCGTCGCCGAGGATGCCGTCCAGCACGCGCTGATGCAGGCGCTCTCGCTCTGGCCGTTCAAAGGCGTGCCGGAGCGACCCGAGGCCTGGCTGGCGACCGTCGCCCGCAACCGGGCCCTCGACCTGCTGCGCAGCGAAGCGCGCGGCGTGGCGCTCGCCGGAGAATTGCTGCCGCTCGCGCCGCCGTCCCAGCCAGCTGAGGGCCGTTTCGACCGCGAGCTGAGCGATGACGAACTGGCGCTGCTGTTCGCCGTGTGTCATCCCGCGCTGTCGCCCGAGATGCGGGTGACGTTTGCGCTCAAGACCGTGTGCGGCCTCACCGTGCCGCAGATCGCCTCGGGGCTCCTGTCGGAACCGACCGCGATCCAGCAGCGCCTGGTGCGCGCGCGCCGCCAGCTCGAAGCGGCCAATGTCGCGATCGAGCCGCCGCCGCCCGACGCCTTGCCCGAACGGGCCGAATCGGTCCGCACCGCGCTCTACCTGATGTTCAACGAGGGCTATTCGGCGTCGTCGGGCGAGGCGCTCGTGCAGCCCGAGTTTTGCGTCGAGGCCGTGAGACTCGCCCGCGCGCTGGCGGCGCATCCAATGACGGCGGCGCCGGCGAGCGACGCGCTGGCTGCGCTGCTGGCGCTCACCGCCGCTCGCCTCCCGACGCGCGTCGGACCGGATGGCGTTGCGCAACTGCTCGAAGACCAGCCCCGCCAGCAATGGGACCACGGCCTGATCGCGCTCGGCCTCGCCCATCTCGACCGCTCGGCGCGCGGCGAGGAGCTGACCGTCTGGCACCTGCGCGCCGAGATCGCGGTGCTGCATTCGACGGCGCGCACGGCGGGCGAGACCGACTGGCCGCGCATCGCCGCGATCTACGGCGAGTTGCAGGCCGTCGATCCGTCGCCGGTGGTCGCGCTGGCGCGTGCCGTGGCGATAGGCCGTGCCCAAGGTCCGGAAGCCGGTCTCGCAACGCTGCCCGACCTGATCGGCAATCCCTATGCCGAGGCGGCACGGGGCGTGTTCCTGGGCGAGCTTGGCCGCCGGTCCGAAGCCCGTCACCACTTCGAGCAGGCGCAGGCGCTGGCCCGAACCGATCCCGAGCGCCGCTTGATGGCAAGACGTCTCGCCCTCCTCCGCTGAAATCCGCGTTCTGCTTCGCGCACAAGCGCACGATTCCAGAACCAGCCGCAACTGCAGAAGCCGGCGCCTGTTGCCTCTTCATCTTCATATGCCTGCAACAGGAGCCATCCATGCCGCGCGTCGCCTCAGCCGAAGACCTTCTCGCCAGCGAGCTCATGGCGATCCACAGCGCCGAAACGCAGTTGTCGCGCGTGCTGCCGCGCCTGATGAAGAAGGCGTCGTCCGGCAGCCTTCGCGACATGCTGGAAGAGCGGCTCGGCCAGGGCGAGAAGCTGGTGAAGGAGATCGAAGGCGCGCTGCAGCAGATGGAGGCGCCGAAGGGCCGGCCGAAGAACGCGGCCGCGCGGGGCCTGATCGACGACGCCAAGCGCCAGATGGACGAGGTGCAGGACGAAAAGCTGATCGACCCCGTCCTGCTGGCCGGAGTCCAGAAGGTCGAGCACTACTGCATCGCCGCCTGGGGCACCGCGGCCTCGATGGGCCGCATGCTGGAGCAGGACAAGGCGGTCAAGGCCATGGAGCGTGCCCTGAAGGAGGGCAAGGCGTTCGACGCCGAACTGACGGAGCTCGCCGAGAGCGAGATCAATCCGGCAGCGCTCGAGGGTGCAGAAGAAGAGGAAGGCGCCGAGGAAGAGACTGGCCAGTCGGCCCGACGGCGCGGGCACGGCAAGCGCTCCAGCTCGAGCAACGGCCGTCGGCGGGCCGGCACGGGCGTCCGGCGGCGACGCTGACGGCCGTGGAAAACCCGCTCACTGCGCGAGGATTCCTGCGAGAATCTACGTCCTGAACCGCAGCAGCAGGTGGTTGACCCCGTTCAGCTTGACGTAGAGATCCTCGAACTGGGCGTAGAAGTCGTCCCAATGCGGCAGGCTGCCTTGGGCGCCCATCGCCGTGTAGATCTCCGCTACCGATTTGCGGCCGTCGATCTGGGAAATGATGCGCGGCGCCAGGGCCGGTAGCTGGGCTCGCCACGGGAAGCCGTCGAGATTGGCGATCAATGGCGCGCCGGGCTGCAGGCTGGCAGCGAGCTTCGGTCCATCCATCTCGCGCAGCACCGGAATCGCCTGCGTGTCCTCCGGCCGCGCCACCGTGTCGAAGCCGGCGCGCGTGGCATAGAAGACATGCGTGCGGAGGTTGCCCGCCAGGCGCTCGGCGAAGGCGGCGCGCTCGAGCAGGGGCAGCGAGCTCGCCTGCCGCGCGATCACCGGATCGCTCATGTACGTCGCGGGCTCGTACCGTACCGGCTCGAGAAAGGCGACGACGCGCAGCCCGGCGCTGGCAGCCATGTCGCCGATCTCGGGCACCGTGTAGGCGCGGTCGATGCTGTGCAGCAGCAGGTCGTAGAGGCCCGCGTCGCCGCCCGTCACGTGGTCGTTGAGGTAGGGGTTGCGGCGGAACAGGTTGGTGGTCGGCAGGAACCGGATCAGGCGCTTGGCCATGGCGATGCGGTCGTTCACCTTCATCGACGGGGGGGCCAGCGTGCGCAGCATCTCCTGCATGGGATAGACGCCGGTCCGGCCGTACTGGCCATAGACCATGATGCCGACGCCGCCTTCGTCCTGCAGCACCGAGGCCAGCGCCTCCATGCCGGCCGCCGGATCGGGCAGGTGGTGCAGCACACCGGTGCAGTCGATGTAGTCGAACTCGCCGATATGCATCGAGGGCAGGTCGAGCAGCGAGCCGGTCAGGAAGGTGATGTTGCGCAGGCCGCGGGCCTTGGCGCGGGCCTCGCAGATCGCCCGCGAGGCGGTCGACAGGTCGAGATAGACGACCTCGCCCGGGCAACGGCGGTCGACCATCTGCTGGGCCAGCATGATGCAGGCGTCGCCCGTGCCGCCGCCCGCCACCAAGGCGCGAAAGGGCCGGGCGAAGTTGAGCCGGCCGGAGAACAGGTAATGGTTGACCTCCAGGATGTGGCTCGGGGTCCCGGTGATCAGCCGCACCGCCTCCTCGCGCGGGTCGCGCGGGGGGTAGGGCAGCGCCTCGTACTGCGCGCGCACCTCGTCCAACGGCTGGGGAACGGTCATTATGACCTTGGTTCATGCTACAAATTCCCCGGTCATGAAAGGATATTTCGGCATCGGGGTTGAGGGCATCAGCAAGGCGGTCAACGTCGGCACGCTGTTCCGGACCGCCCATGCCTTCGGCGCTTCGTTCGTCTTTACCGTACGGGCCCAGTACAACCGCCGCGAGGGCGGCCAGGCCGACACCTCCGACACGCCGCGCTCGGTGCCGACCTATCATTTTGCAGGGCTGGAGGACTTCCGGCTGCCGCTGGGCTGCCGGCTGGTCGGCGTGGAGATCACTGACGACGCGATCGCACTGCCGTCGTTCCGCCACCCGCGTCAGGCGGCGTACATTCTCGGCGCCGAGCGCGAGGGTCTGTCGGCCGACCTACAGTCGCGCTGCGACTACGTGGTGAAGATCCCCACCGCCTTCTCGGTCAACCTGGGCGTGGCGGGCGCGCTGATCATGTACGACCGCCTGATCAGCCTCGGCCGCCACGCACCGCGTCCGGTCGCCGAGGGCGCGCCGACCGAGGCCGCCCCGCTGCCGGTGTTCGGCGACCCGATCTACAAGCGCAAGCAGCGCGCCCGTGCGCGGGCTCAGGCGACCGCCGGCACGACCAAGACGTGACGAGTCGCGTCGCCTGGGGCGTCGTCGCCGGCCTGATGCTGCTGCAGGCGGTGGCCCTGCATCTGATGGGCCGCGTCTGGATCTGCAGCTGCGGCACGATCCGGCTGTGGGTCGGCGGCATCCATTCATCAGAGCTCTCGCAGCAGGTCTTCGACTGGTACACGCCGAGCCACATCATCCACGGCATGCTCTTCTACGGCCTGCTGCACCTCGCCCTGCCGCGCACGCCGGTGCCGGTGCGGCTGGTGATCGCGGTCGGGCTCGAGGTCGCGTGGGAGATCGCCGAGAACTCGCCTCTGGTGATCGAGGCCTATCGCGAGCAGGCGCTTGCGGCAGGCTATGTCGGCGACAGCATCCTGAACTCGCTGATGGACACGGTGTCGATGGTGACCGGCTTCGCGCTCGCCTTCCTGCTGCCCTGGCGCGTGACCGTGGCCTTGGCGGTTATTGCCGAAATCGCCACCGCGCTGCTGGTCCATGACAACCTGACGCTCAATATCCTCAATTTCATTCACCGCTTCCCGGCGGTCGAGGCGTGGCAGCGCAGGGTCTAGCGAGGGCACGCTCAATGCACTATTTCACCCCGAGATGTCGGTCCTGACGCCCGAGCCCCTACAGATCGCCGAGCCGCTCCGCGGCCGCAACGACCTGCGCCGGAACCTGGTCGGCCTGTCGCGCGACGAGCTGAAGGCCACGCTGGTCGAGGCCGGGCTGGAGCCGTTCCGCGCCCGCCAGGTCTGGCAGTGGATCTACTGGCACGGCGTCACCGACTTCGGGCGGATGACCAACATCGCGAAGAAGACGCAAGGCCGGCTCGACGAGCTGTTCGTCATCGAGCGGCCGCAGATCGTCACCGAGCAGCGCTCGGTCGACGGCACGCGCAAGTGGCTGTTGCGCTTCCCCGACGGCAACGAGGCGGAGACGGTCAACATCCCGGAGGAGGATCGCGGCTCGGTGTGCGTGTCGAGCCAGGTCGGCTGCACGCTGACCTGCAGCTTTTGCCATACCGGCACGCAGCCGCTGGTGCGCAATCTCAAGCCGGACGAGATCGTCGGCCAGTTCATGGTGGCGCGCGATTCCTACGGCGAATGGCCGACGCCGACCGAGACCACGCGCATGCTCTCCAACATCGTCATGATGGGCATGGGCGAGCCGCTCTATAACTTCGACAACGTCGCGACGGCGCTGAAGATCGTCATGGACGAGCAGGGCATCGCGCTCAGCCGCCGCCGCATCACGCTCTCGACCTCGGGCGTCGTGCCGATGATCCCCAAGGTGGGCGAGGTGCTGGACGTCAACCTCGCCGTGTCGCTGCACGCGGTGAACGACGACATCCGCGACACCTTGGTGCCGATCAACAGGAAGTGGCCGATCAAGCAGCTGCTCGCCGCCTGCGCCGCCTATCCCGGCGCCAAGAACAGCCGGCGCATCACCTTCGAGTACGCCATGCTGAAGGGCGTCAACGATTCCGACGCCGATGCGCGCGAGCTGGTGCGGATCCTGACGCCGATCCACGCCAAGGTGAACCTGATCCCGTTCAATCCCTGGCCGGGTGCGCCCTACGAGTGCAGCTCCAACAACCGCATCCACCGCTTCGCCGAGATCGTCAACGATGGCGGGTTGAGCGCGCCCGTGCGCACGCCGCGCGGCCGCGACATCGCCGCCGCCTGCGGTCAGCTCAAGAGCGAGAGCGTGCGGGCGAAGGGGCAGAAGGTCGTGCTTTAGAGCACGATTTCTTTTGCTGAGAGCGCGGCTCTCCAGAGCCGCTCTTCTCTTTGTCATGGGCTGAAAGAGCCTGAGCGGCTCTGGAGAGCCGTTGGGGTGGACGGCCCCCGACGGCATCTGAGTGCCAGAATGCGGTCGTTAGGTCACATTCGAGGGAGCCGTCCATGAGCAAGATATCACGACTT
>Ga0070738_10001276_pt1 | contig 53308 bp, 52 predicted proteins | sample Coa_R2_2_FD_66446 | JGI IMG/M metagenome (GOLD analysis project Ga0070738, IMG submission 66446) | Surface soil microbial communities from Centralia Pennsylvania, which are recovering from an underground coalmine fire - Coalmine... | ecosystem: Environmental > Terrestrial > Soil > Unclassified ... | reverse complement strand
AGTCGCCGACCTCAATGCCGTCGCGCCGAACCTCACCGTACGCTTAGGGGCCGGCGGCAACCAATCGCCGAACTATACTTTGCGCGGCATTCTCGGCGCCTCGTCCGCAGCGGGCCAAGACAAGGGCGTCTCACCCTATCTCGACGGCGTCTACCTGCAGGCCCAATCGGGTTCGATTTTCGAGATGGCCGATATCGAGCGCGTCGAGGTGTTGAAGGGTCCGCAGGGCACGCTCTTCGGCCGCAATGCGACAGGCGGCGCAATCCAAATCATTACCAGGGATCCGACCGGCGAGTTCGGCGGGTACCAAGAGCTCACGGGCGGTAATCTTGGAACGTTCCGCAGCAAGACTCACCTGGACTCGCCAGCCTGGGGCCCGATCGCCGCATCGATCACCTATCTCCATTCCCAGCATGACGGCGACGTCAAGAATCTCGGCGCCGGCACGCAATGGAATTATGTTGGTACCGGTGACGAAAGCGGGATCCTGACCTCGCCCAAGCGATTGGGTGACGACGACACCAATGCCGTCATGGCGGCCGTGAAGTATGCGTCGGACGATTTGCACGTCGTCTATAAGTTCGATTACACCCATGACGATTATACGCCGAACGCTGAAGGCGTATCTTATTTGCCGCCGGGGTTCCTTACTCAGCTTGTCGCGGCCAGTCCCAATCCGATGACGCCGGTCACCACCCAGCGACCAAGCGCGGTGAACAATTGGTTCGCGACACCGGGTCTAACCGAAAACTGGGGACATAATCTAACTGCCCAATATTGGGTCAATGACGACATCTCGATCAAAAACATCCTGGCAGAACGGGAAACGAAAAACGAGACCACCTTCCAGCTCGACGGGCTGGGCGGCTTGGTCAATGTCGGCATCCCCGATTTTCTGGGATTTCCGCCCGGGCTGGCGATCCCCTTCGGTCCCGGAGGAAATCCCAGACTGGCCTCCTTCGTAACGGGCGCTCCTCTCGTTTTTCTAGGCAACAACGACTACGAAAGGGAGTGGCAATGGAGCGACGAACTTCAGGTCAACGTCAACACCGATTGGATGACACTTACGGCAGGGTTCCTGCATTTCTATGATCATATTACGAGCGCGGGATTTTCCGGCGGCTACAACACCAGCATCCTTCAGGTCCTCACGGGTCAAAATACCCCGCTCAACGGCACGCCTTTCGTCATCCCGGCAAATCCCGGCTATCGGGGCGCGATCGTGCAGACCTTCTCCAATGCCGTCTACGCGCAGCCGGAATTTCATGTGACCGACAAGCTCGACCTTGTCACCGGCATCCGCTGGACGATGGATGAAAAGAACGGCCATGAGTCCCTTCCCGACCAGACGCTGACTCCCGGCATTTCGCCGATAAAATACAAGCATCCCCAGATCACATATCTCGCCGGGATCAACTACAAATTAGAAGAAGATACTTTGTTATATGCGAAATTCTCGACCGGCTTCGTTTCTGGCGGCTCCCTTTCAACCCTGACCTTCAAGCCCGAAAAGGCGCGCTCATGGGAAATAGGCTTCAAGACCGAACAGTTCGATCGGCGGGTGCGCAGCAACCTCGCGCTGTTCGATGCGCGGTACTCCAATCTGCAATATGACACGTCCGGACTGCTGACGGGCAATCCTGCTACTGCTCTGTTCTCGCAGGCGATCGTGAACCAGGGCGACGCGCACGCGCTCGGCTTCGAACTCGAAAACACGATCGCCGCCTTCAGGGGCGTCACATTTACCGCAAATGTCGGATACACGAACTTCAAGTATGAGCAGGCGACGATTCCCCCAGGCCTTGCTTCGCTGTCCGGCCCGCCCGGGTTCAAACCGTTCCAGCGTCCGAATTTCACGGGCACCCTCGGCGTCCAATATACCAGCGAGCCGATCTGGCAGGATGCCTATTTGACGGCCCGGCTCGACGCGAACTTCCGCAGCGAGACACTGATGACGTCGAACACCATTTCGGCGACCAGCCCGAACGTGTCCGACCCGGCGATCCTCCAGGCCGCCACCAGCCCCTTCGTGTGGCTCGTCAACGGCCGCGTCGCCTTCACCAACATCGATGTTGGCGACAAGCGTGCCGAGGTTGCTCTGTGGGTCCGCAACCTGCTGGACGAGAAAGAGATCACGCAGTTCGTCGGCCTCGGTCCCGTCGGCGCCGCGATCTATGAGCAAGCGAGGACCTTCGGAGTGGACGTGAGGCTCGACTTCTAGAACTCGACTGAATCGCCCTCGCAGTTAACCGCGGGTCGCCGGCCTCGAAGAAATCGTCGTCGCCTGACCAACGAGCATCGACCTCGCGGTCGATTTCTAAAGGCTCATTTCAAGACGCTCTGCGGTTCGCCGCAGAGCGTCGCTACTCCTGAAACATCGCCCCGCCACCTCGCTTATCGATGTGAATAACTGATATTCACAATCCATTAGGGGCAGCCGCCGTCACAACGCATGCTATTCGTGCCCCGCTAAGCGAATTGGCCGCCGGTCCAGGCGCATAAGCTTAAGGGAGTACACGAAAATGAACGCTCGATATGTCGCCGCACTTTTGGGATCGACCAGCCTTCTAGCCATCGGAACCATTGCCCCGGCACGCGCGCAGGAAGCGGCGCAGCCCGCGGCGTCGGGTCCTTCGGAACTGGAAGAAGTCGTCGTGACGGCGCGCCGGCGCGAGGAGCGCGCACAGACCGTCCCGATCACGATGACGACGGTCTCGCAGATCCAGATGGAGACGCAGGAGGTTCACAACCTCAACGACCTCGCAAAGGATATCCCGGGATTCACGCTGTGCTGCGGGAGCTCCGCTGGCAACGCGACCTTCACCTGGCTGCGCGGCGTGACCGGCGTTCTGGGATATTTCAATCAGGCGCCGGTCGATCTCTACGGCCCTGCCCTCTATTTCGATCTCGAGAATGTGCAGGTCCTGAAGGGACCGCAGGGCACCCTGTTCGGTCTGGCAACGAATGGCGGCGCGGTGCTCTACGAGTCCAAAAAGCCGACCAACGATTTCGAAGGCTTCGTCCAAGCCGAAGGCGGCAATCTGGGCCATTACCAATTTCAAGGTGCGGTCAACATCCCGATCGTTCCCGACAAACTGCTCGTGCGCGTCGGGGGCGAGATCAACGAGACCGACGGCTATATTCACGACATCGGCGACAACAAGGATCTCGCCAACGAGGACTATTACATAGGGCGCGTCACCGTGACGGCCCGTCCGACCGACGATTTCGAGAACACCACGGTCGTCAACTATGTCTGGGACAGCAGCAATTACGCCGGCAGCGAGTTCATTCCGTATGAAGTGAATCCCGGCACGGTTTTCGCCCAGATTCCTTTGCCGATCGTCGGCGCGGTTCCGCTGACCCTCGGAAACGGTCCGGCGCTGGCGGCTTTGGAAAACCCGGCCACGGCGACGCAGACATTCTTGCAGCTTCTGTCGATTAAGAGCGCTGGTGGTCAACCTTCTTTGTCGTTCTTTCCGAACATCGCCCAGCTTTATGCGCAGCAGCGGCAGCTCGGCTGGTACACGATCGCGGGCACGACGATTCCGGGCGGTCCCTACACGCGCGATCAGCGCTGGAACATCGTCAACACGAGCACTTTCGACATCAACGACAATTTCTCGATCAAGAACGTGCTGAGCTATCAGGAGATCCTCCTCGAACAGCGCTCTTCGACGAGCCTCCTATCGATCCCGATGCTGGCGCAGACTCAGGCAACGGTTCCGCATCCAGGTCCGGAGGTCCAATATGCCGATGATCTCCAGCTCACCGGCAAGCTTCTCAACGATGATCTGACCTTCACGTTAGGCGCCTTCGAATTTCTGTCCTGACCGCAGCTGACCTTCAACACTGGCGCCTATTGGGCAGGCCGAGGGCCGCATGTCATTTCGTACAACTGCACGCTCGGAACCTGCGCAGGCGAAGATGAAATCAGCCACCGCAACACCTTCGCGCTCTACGGCCAGGGCACCTATAATCTCTCTTGGCTGCTGGACGGTCTCAGCTTCACCGCGGGCTACCGTTACACCTGGGATCATGTCTATGTGAACGATACGACTTACGACACGACGGGAGCGCTGACCTCGGCAAGCTCAGCCTCGGGCGACTTCCACGCGCCCAGCCTTTTGTTCGAGCTGCAATACCGCTTCGCGCCGAGCAGCATGGTCTATGTCAGCTACAATAAGGGCTTCTCGAGCGGCGGCATCAATCCCGGTCAGCCCGCTCCGCCCTTCTCTCAGGTCTATCAGCCGGAAGTGCTGAAAGAGGTTGAGGTCGGGATCAAATCGGATTGGGATCTCGGATTCATCGATCTCGGTGGCGTCAAGGGGCGGAGCAATTTGGCTGCCTATTACGGCGACTACCTCAACATCAAGCAGAACGTCACCGCCCTCTCGTCGGCCGGGCAGCTGGGAGTCTTCACACTCAACGTCGCCTCGGCTTACACCGAGGGTGTGGAGGGTCAGTTTACGATCCAGCCGATCGAGGACCTGACACTCGGCGCCGACGTCTCCTACAATCACGTCGCATTCACGAACTTTCCGTATCCCACCTCCGCCGGAATACTCGACTACAGAGGGGCGCCGCAGTCTTACAATCCGTATTGGACGTACACGCTGAGCGGCACTTATCATCTCCCGATCAATCATGACTACGGCGATATCAGCATCGGCGCGAACTACAGCTGGATCGGCAAGCGCAGCAACACCATCATCCTTCCGCAGCTCCCGCAGAATATCGATCCCGAGATCAGCGACCTCGACATGAACCTCAACTGGAAGGATGTTTGGGGCAAGCGGGGCTTGGACGCTCGGCTTTGGGTGACGAACCTGCTGCAAGAGCAATGGGGCGAGGGTTCACTTGCGGCCTACCAGGCGCTCGGCATCTATGACCGCAGCGTTGCGAAGCCGCGCGCATACGGCATCACGGTGCGTTACGAATTCGGCGGCCCGTCGCAAAGCGAGCCGGAAACGCCCCCGGCCGCGCCTCCGGCGGTCCAGGCGCCGGCGCCGGTCGCGCGCTCCTATCTCGTCTTCTTCGATTTCAACAAGTCGGCGCTGACTCCGCAGGCGACCCAGATCGTGGACGAGGCAGCGAAGAACGCAGGTCCGGCGCATGTGACCCAGATCACCGTGACCGGTCATACCGACACGGTCGGCTCGGATGCCTACAATATGCGCCTCAGCCGGCGCCGCGCAGAAGCGGTTGCAGCGGAGCTGGAGAAGGATGGCATTCCTTCGTCCGAGATCGAGATCGTCGCCAAGGGGAAGCGTGATCCTCTGGTGCCGACCGGCGACGGCGTCCGCGAGCCGCAGAACCGGCGGGTCCAGATCGTCTATGGCGGGGCCGCCTCTTAGGATATTCGATGGGAGAACGACATGGCGCTCTTGGACGGTAAGGTCGCGATCGTCATCGGCGGCGCGACGGGGATTGGCGCCGCCACCGCGACGCGGCTTGCCGCCGAGGGTGCCAAAGTCGTGATCGGCGACATCAATCTCGGTTCCGCGCAGAACGTCGCCCAGCGAATCGCCGAAGGCGGTGGTAGCGCTATCGCGCTCCATTGCGATATCGGTAACGACCAGTCGGTTGCGGAACTGGTGGAGGCGACCGTCGAGCGGTTCGGGGGCCTGGATTGTGTCCATATCAACGCCGCCGACCTGTCGATCATCGGCGTCGACTATGATGCGCTAGCGGTATCTCTCGATATCTTCGACCGGACGATCGCGGTCGATCTGCGCGGACATCTGCTCTGCACGCGCCACGTTGTGCCGGAGCTTCTGAAGCGCGGCGGCGGCGCGATCGTCTATACCGGCTCGGGCGCCGCCTATATCGGTGAACCGACGCGCGTCAGCTACGGAGTCGCCAAGGCAGGCGTCCACGCCTTGATGCGCCATGTGGCTTCCCGTTGGGGCAGGGAGGGGATCCGCTCCAATGTGGTCTCGCCCGGCCTCATCCTGTCCGAAACCGCGCTCGCCAACCTGACGGTCGAGCAGCAGAACATGCAGCTGGCGGAGGCCAGGACCACACGGCACGGCAGGGCCGAGGACATCGCGGGCACGGTGGCCTTTCTGATGTCCAAGGACGGCGAATGGATAAACGGTCAGGTGATCACCGTAGACGGCGGCAGGACGATGCGATGAAAATTGAGGCTTGAAGCGCTCTGTCGCGAGAACAATCGGGGGGATGGACCAATGGAGGGGATGACCGAGGGCGAGGAAACGCGGGCGATCGAGCAGATCAAGCAGTTGAAGGCCCGATATTGCCGCTGCCTAGATACCAAGGATTGGGAAGGATTTCTGTCGGTGTTTGCGCCGGATGCCGATATCGATTCCAGCGACGCCTATACGCCGCGCGACCATACAGGCGCCATGATTTTGATCGACGGTGTGTCGCCGCCCGAGCCTAATCCTGCCTGGCGCTCCCACGACCCCGGAAAATTCGTCCGGGATCTCAGCCAGACGCTCGAAGGCGCGATGACCGTCCATCACGGCCATATGCCCGAAATCACAATCACCTCGCCCACGACAGCTGACGGCATCTGGGCGATGGAAGACCGGATCCGTTGGCCGAAGGGATCCCCCATCCGGGAGATGCATGGCTACGGCCACTATGTGGAGACCTATGTGCGGTCCGCCGCCGGATGGCGCATCAAGACGCTGAAGCTGACCCGCGTGCGGATCGACACGATCGCCTGATTCACGGGACCAGACGGACCCATCATGGCAGCCAAAAAGAAAACGCCGCGACTGAAAGTCGGTATCATCAGCGCGAATTGGGGTGTGCAGGCGCATCTTCCCGCCTGGCGTGCGCTCGACACCGAGGTCGAGGTCGTCGCCATCTGCACGGCGCATCAGGAAACCGCCGAAGCCGCCGCCCGCGCCAGCAATATCGAGCGCGCTTATTGGGATTATCGCGCCATGTGCGCGGATCCCGATCTCGATATCATCGATTGCGGCACGCGGCCGTCGCTCCGTTATGACATGGTGATGAGCGCGCTTCGGAACGACAAGCACGTCTATAACGGGATCCCCTTCGCGGTCGATCTGCCGCGGGCGCGCGACATGCTCGCGCTGCAGCGCGATCGCAAGAAGGTCGGCGTGGCCGATGCCTTCATTCAGGCGATCCCAGCGGTGGCTCATATGAAGGAGCTGATCGAGGACGGGTTTCTGGGCGAGCTCTATTTCGTGAGCTCTTACTTCAACCAGCAGCTCTTCAATCGACCGAAGCGAAATTTCCCCTATAACTGGTTCGCCGACCAAGCCTATGGCGCGAACGCGCTCCGCAATTTGGGCTCACACATGCTGCACCCTATGGTGCATCTCTTCGGCGAGGTCGAGGAAGTGGTGGGCCAGGCTGATATCTGCCGCAAGGAATGGAAGTTCGATGATGGCGGCACGATCCGGCCGCAAGTCATCGACACGTCGACGGCCATGCTCCGCTTCAAGAATGGCGGCATGGGGCAGATCGCGACATCCTGGGTAGCGGCCGACGGTCCGGGCTGGATGCTCGAGGCGTTCGGCAGCCATGGACGGCTGCTCGCTTATGCGCCTTCCTTTCCTTTGCCGGCAACGACGAAGCTGTTCGCGGGCGCAGTCGGCGCCAGCTACACGCCGATCGCCAAGGAGGTCGATGTCCCCGAAAAGCTCTCGAAGGTGCCGGGGGCCAAGCTCGACGCCAACGCCCACCGCTCGCCGATAATGCCAATGGCGCGCGTGTTCGCCGACATGGTGCAAGCGATCCGCCTCGGCGGGGATGGCGCGCCCAGCTTCGCGCAGGCCTGCCATGTGCAGCGGATCGTCGAAGGCATTCACCAGTCGCTCGAAACCCGCTCCTGGGTCAATATGCGGGATGTGCGATAGTTTTGCGCTCGATCTCGACGCAGCTGTTTCGTCATGCCCGCGGCCCAAAGGGCCGCTTCTTTGCGTCGCGCACGAAGTGGCGCTTTGCGCCAGGGGCAGGCATCCAGGCGGGGTCTCGATTGCCCCGGCCTGGAGCAACATCACGGGCCAGACTTTTGTCGCGGACGGCGGTTTTCTGATGGGCTAGAGCGGCGCGACGTCGAAGTCGAATTTCACGACATCGACGGCGATCGCGGGCGATAGGTTCCGCACGCCCTTGATCGCGGCGACGCGGTTCAACAGAAAATCCGAGAGCTCGGCGAATTCATGCGCCACGACGAGGATCTCGATATCCTTGGCGCCGGTGACGAGGTTGATCGACACGATCTGCGGCAGCAGCGCCAGCTCCTCCGCGACCGCTTCAGCGGACCGGCCCTGAACCTCGACTCCGATCGCGAGCAGGATGTTGTAGCCGAAAGCGGCGAAGTCGGTGGCGGCGACGATCTTCATCGCCCTCGCCTCCTCCATCTGGCGGATACGGGCGCTCACCGTCGCAGCGGAAATCTTCAGGATGCGCGCGATCTTCTGGTTGGTCGCGCGACCATTCGCCTTCAGGATCTCGAGGATCTTCCGATCGGTCTCGTCGAACTGATAGCGATCCGCGGGGCGCGCGCTTGCGGGCGCGGTGTCTCCGTTCCCCGCCCCTCGCGCGCGCAACATCAGACCTTGGCGGTCGCGGCCTTCGTCTCGGCCACGCTCTTATCCCAGCCGCCATAGGCGACGAAATGGGGGTTGCGAAAATCCGGCTTGCCATAGAGCAGGGGCTCGCCGGCTTCCGTTTCGATGCGCCCGCCGGCGCCGAGCAACACCGCATGACCGGCAGCGATATCCCATTCCATCGTGGGACCGAGCCGTGGGTAAAGATCGGCGTCGCCGCGCGCCACCAGGCACAGCTTGACCGAGCTGCCGGCCGGACGCCGCTCCGCGACCTTGAGGCCGTCCAAGAAGCGATCCATCGCCTCGCCGTCGCCATGGGAGCGTGACGCCACGATCGTCAGCCCTGCGGTCGGCGGCTTGCGGACCGCGATTTCGCGCGCGGCAGCGCCACCGACGCTGAGCGTAGCGCTTCCCGGCCCTGCCGCGGCGTAAGTCTCGCCGGTCACCGGTACATGCACCACGCCGAGCGTCGGCACATGGTCTTCGACCAGCGCGATGTTGATCGTGAACTCGCCGTTCTGCTTGATAAATTCCTTGGTGCCGTCCAGCGGATCGACCAGCCAGAAGCGGCTGCCGCGCACCTCGGGGCTGACCCCTGCCGCCGCTTCCTCTTCGGAGATCACCGGGATGTCCGGCGTGAGCGCCCGGAGTGCGGGAAGAATGACCTTCTCCGACGCATGGTCCGCGGCGGTCACGGGGCTACCGTCGGCCTTCCACACGGCCTCCGGCGCGCCGTAGAAGCGCATGGTCGCGCGGCCGGCTTCTTCGGCCACGCGCTTCAGCTCGGGCAGCAGTCCTGCAAGCGGGTGGGTCATCAGGACGCTGGCCGCAGCAATCCGAGCTCTTCGAGCTTCTCGACGATTCGATCGGCGGCCTCCTCGGCTGAGAGCTTGGTCGTGTCGAGCCGGAATTCGGGATTCTCCGGCGCCTCGTAGGGCGAGTCAATGCCGGTGAAATGCTTGATCTCACCCTTGCGCGCCTTCTTGTAGAGGCCCTTCACGTCGCGGCTTTCGGCGACCGCCAGCGGCGTCTCGACATAGACCTCCAGGAACTCGCCCGGTTCCATCAGCTCGCGCGCCATCCGCCGCTCGGCGCGGAACGGGGAGATGAAGGAGACCAGCACGATGAGCCCGGCATCCACCATCAGCTTCGATACTTCGGCGACCCGACGGATGTTCTCCACGCGATCGACGTCGGTGAAGCCCAAGTCACGGTTAAGCCCGTGCCGAACGTTGTCGCCATCCAGCATGTAGGTGTGCCGGTTCATCGCGAACAGCTTCTTCTCGACCAGATTCGCGATTGTCGACTTGCCGGCGCCGGACAGGCCGGTGAACCACAGCACGCAGGCCTTCTGCGACTTCTGCGCCGAGCGCGACTGCTTGTGGATGTCGACCGCCTGCCAATGGATGTTCTGGGCACGGCGAAGCGCGAAATGGATCAGGCCCGCGCCGACCGTCTCGTTCGACAGCCGGTCGATCAGGATGAAACCGCCGGTATCTTTGTTCTCGGTGTAGGGATCGAAGGCGATCGGGTGGTCGAGCGAGATGTTGCAGACGCCGATCTCGTTGAGCTCCAGCCCTTTGGCCGCCAGATGCTCCAGCGTATTGACGTTGACCTTGTGCTTGATGGCCGAGATCGTGGCGCTCACCGTCTTGGCGCCGATCTTGAGCAGATAGGGCCGGTGCGGCAGCATCGGAATCTCGTTCATCCACACGATCGTGGCCTCGAACTGATCCGACACGCCCGGCGGCGAATCCGCCTTGGCGAGAATGTCGCCGCGGCTGATGTCGATCTCGTCCTTGAGCGTGATCGTTACCGACTGGCCGGAGACCGCTTCATCGATCTCGCCGTCGAGCACGATCGACGCGACCGTCGATTCCTGGCCCGAGGGCAGAACCTTCAGCTTGTCGCCCTTGCGCACGGAACCGGCGGTGACGACGCCCGAGAAGCCGCGGAAATCGAGGTTCGGACGATTGACCCATTGCACCGGCAAGCGGAACGGCGCGTCCGGGTTTTCGGTCGTGATCGGCACCGTTTCCAGATGCGGCATCAGCGGCAGGCCCGTGTACCAGGGCGTATTCTCGCTGTTGTGGGTGATGTTGTCGCCTTTGAAGGCCGACATGGGAATGGCCGTGATGTCGGTGAGCCCGATCTGCTTGGCGAACGCCGTATAGTCGGCCAAGATCTTGTCGAAGACCTCTTGGGAATAGTCGACCAGGTCCATCTTGTTGACCGCGAGCACAACCTGCTTGATGCCGATCAGCGACACCAGATAGGAGTGCCGGCGGGTCTGCACGAGCACGCCCTTGCGCGCGTCGATCAGGATCACCGCGAGATCGGCGGTGGACGCGCCCGTGATCATGTTGCGCGTGTACTGCTCGTGGCCGGGCGTGTCGGCGACGATGAATTTCCGGCGATCGGTCGAGAAGAAACGGTAGGCGACGTCGATCGTAATGCCCTGCTCGCGCTCAGCTGCAAGACCGTCGACCAGCAGCGCGAAATCGATGGCCTCGCCCTGGGTGCCCATCTTCTTGGAATCGGCCTCGAGCGCGGCCAGCTGATCCTCGAAGATCATCTTCGATTCGTAAAGCAGCCGGCCGATCAGCGTCGACTTGCCGTCATCCACCGAGCCGCAGGTGATGAAGCGCAGCAGGCTCTTGTACTGATGGGACTCGAGATATTTCTCGATATCGGTCTCGATCAGGTTCGATACGTGCGCCATCAGAAATACCCCTCCCGCTTCTTCTTCTCCATCGACGCGGCCTGGTCGTGGTCGATGGCGCGGCCCTGACGTTCGGACGTGGTCGTCAGCAGCATTTCCTGGATGATTTGCGGCAGCGTGGTGGCGTCGCTCTCGACCGCGCCCGACAGCGGATAGCAGCCCAGCGTGCGGAAGCGGACGCTCTTCATCATCGGCTTCTCGCCGGGCTCGAGCCGCATCCGCTCGTCGTCGACCATGATGAGGAGACCGTCGCGCTCGACGACCGGCCGCACCGCCGCGAAATAAAGCGGCACGATCGGAATGTTCTCCAGATAGATGTACTGCCAGATGTCGAGCTCGGTCCAATTGGAGAGCGGGAACACCCGGATCGACTCGCCCTTGTTCTTGCGCGCGTTGTAGACCCGCCACAGCTCCGGACGCTGCTTCTTGGGATCCCATACATGGTTGGCCGAGCGGAAGGAGAAGATGCGCTCCTTGGCGCGGCTCTTCTCCTCATCGCGGCGGGCGCCGCCGAAGGCTGCGTCGAACTGGTACTTGTCCAGCGCCTGCTTCAAGGCCTGGGTCTTCATGATGTCGGTGTAGGCCGAGCCATGGTCGAACGGGTTGATGCCCTGCGCCTGGGCTTCGAGGTTCGTATAGGAAATCAGGTTCAGCCCCAGCTCTTTCATCTGCTGGTCGCGGAACTCGATCATATTCCTGAACTTCCAGCCCGTGTTGATGTGCAACATCGGGAAGGGCGGCTTGCCAGGATAGAAGGCTTTCATGGCGAGGCGCAGCATCACCGAGCTGTCCTTGCCGATCGAGTACATCATCACCGGGTTCTCGGCTTCCGCCGCCACTTCCCGCATGATGTGGATGCTTTCAGCCTCGAGACGCTGAAGGTGGGTTAAGCCCGACATGTCGACGTCAATTCCCCAACGGTAAGTGAGCTCGTCCAACGCACCCCGGCTCGGCGCGAGGCAGTCGAGCGGCACGCGGCTTAACGGGCTCGAGCAGGGTCGGATGGGCCAGACAGATAGTCCTATCTGCCTCGCGGATCAATATCGGTTACGCAAGCACGCGGTATTTTCACCATTATTCTCGAAGATGCGTAGCGCGTCGATTGACCTGGAACGCAATTCCAACTTGACTCCAACGTATTTTCTTAGTCCGGCGACGGCACGACCCAGGGCGGCATATTGTAAACGAAGCAATTCTCCTCGATCCGCTCGGTCATCCGCCAGCCGTCGGGCGTGCGCACATGCTTGTCGAGGTACCAGAGGCCGCAATAGAAGACCTGTTCCTCGCCCTGGTCCGACTTGGCGACCATTGGATTGAAGCAGATCGTCTTGCTGGTCGCGGTGTCGCCGGTGATTTTGATCTGCGCGTTGCCGACCATGTGATAATAGCGCGGGAACGCCGCCAGCGATTTCTTCAGCCAAGCCTTGACCTGGGGATACTTGCCCTTGATGCCGCCATAGACGCTGTAATCGATGAACGCGTCCGGCGTGAAAACGCGGTCCAGCGCGTCGAAATCCTTCTGATCGATCGCGGTCGAGTAATCGTGCATCAATTGCTGGATTTCGAGCCGATCGGAAATCTCCTGCAGACTCAGCATGGCGTCTTCCCCTAGGGCTTGTCATATCGCGAGCCCCTCCATCGGCGGCCCGAAGCACGCGACGTTAGAGAATGTCGGAAGCCCGGGCAATCGGTCCCTCCAGGCCCCTCGACGCTGATCTCGATCTGCACAAGTGCGTAATTTTTATCACCCGTGATAACGCAAATCGCTTGTTGTTCCGCAAATCACCATATATTCTCGGAATGAGATTGGATACAGCCGGCGGGGCGAGCGCCCGCGGCGCACGGCAAGGGGAACGACATGACGGTCTCGTCCTGCGGATATGCGGTCATCGAAGCCACCGACATCAAGGCCTGGCGCGGTTTCGGCACGGATGTGCTGGGCCTCGCGGCGATCGACGCCAAGGATGGCGGCGTGCGGTTCAGGATGGACGACCGGCCCTTCCGCATCGCCGTCGTGCCCGGCAAGCAGGATCGCTTCGTCGCGACCGGCTGGGAGCTGCCCGGAAAGGCCGAATTCGACGACGCCCTGGCCCGCCTTGCAAAGGCGGGGGTCGAGGTGACCAAGGGCTCCAAGGAAGACGCGGCCGATCGCAGAGTGCGCGAGCTCGCGCGTTGCCAGGACCCGAGCGGCAACCGCCTCGAGCTTTATCACGGCCGGGTACTCGACTACGGCCAGTTCGTCTCGCCCGCGGGCGTGAGCGGCTTCGTCACCGGCGATATGGGCTTCGGGCATGTCGTGCTCCCGGCGCCACAGGTCGAAGCCTGCCGAGACTTCTATAAGCAGCTTCTGGACTTCGGCGACACGGACGAGATGCGGGTGCCGATCGGGGTACCGGACCATCCGGGCTTGGCCCTCTATTTCCTCCATTGCGACAATCCGCGCCACCACAGCCTCGCCCTCTTCGAGGCCGAGATCCCCACCGGACTGGTCCATCTGATGATCGAGGCCAAAACGCTGGACGATGTCGGCCGCGCCGTCGATCGCTGTAAGCGGCATGGCGCGCCTGTGTCGATCTCGCTCGGCCGCCACAGCAACGACCGGATGGTGTCCTTCTATGTCAAGACACCCGGCGGTTTCGATGTGGAGTTCGGCTGGGATGGCTGGCAAGTCGATTGGAGCAGCTACATCCCGACCAAGAGCGAGATCTTCAGCTTCTGGGGTCATCCCGAAATGAAGGGCGGCGCCTGATCGACCCGCGGGAATCCGCCCCGTCCTTGTAGGGCCGCTTTCATCGTGCTTGAGTAGCGCCGCCGCGCCCAAGCGGCTCCGGAAGACCGGGAGGGCAAGCAGCTCCATGATCGACTTCAAGGGGAAGACGGCGCTCGTGACCGGCGGAGGCGCCGGCATGGGGCGTGCAATCGCGGAGACGTTCGGCAAACTGGGCGCCGCGGTGGCGGTGGCCGAAATCGAGCCGAAACGGGCCGCTGCCGTACGCGACGCGCTCTCGCAGGCCGGCATCGCCAATCTGGTCGTCGAAGCCGACGTCCGCGATACGGCCCAAATGGCCGCGCTCGCCAAGCAGATCGAGGAGCGCTTCGGCAAGCTCGACATTCTGGTCAACAATGTCGGCGATTTTCTCGGCCTCTCGGGCCCCTTCTCCAAGTCCAAACCTGAAGACTGGGAGAAGCTTTACGAGATCAACCTGAAGCACCTCTTTCTCGTGACCCACACGATGCTGCCTCTGATCCGTAAAGCGGGACGCGGCAGCAGCATCATCAACATCTCCTCGATCGAGGGCTTCCGCGGCATTCCGAACAACGTGGTCTACGGCGCCTTCAAGGCCGCCGTCACCGGCTTTACGCAGAGCCTGGCGGTCGAGCTCGGGCCGGAGGGCATCCGGATCAACACGATCGCGCCCGAGACGACAGACACGGAGCAGGTCCAGATCACCAACTGGACGAAACCCGAATATCGCGACAATACCGAACGCTGGATCCCGCTCGGCCGCTTCGGCGTTCCGCAAGACGCGGCCGGCTGCGCGGTGTTCCTGGCGAGCGAGCTCTCCGCCTGGGTCAGCGGCACGACGATCCACATGGACGGCGCGGCGCTTGCGGCGGCAGGCTGGTACCGGACACCGACCGGACGCTGGACCAATGTGCCGGTGATCACGGATCAGGGTCTTATTTTCTAGGACGTTCCTACCTTGCCAAATCCATCCGACGAACTCGCGGATCAGATCCCCCTCCTATCGCGCGAGGGGCACACCGGGCCACGTTGTTGGAGTGTTTTCCAGCTTTGGCCGGGCGATGGGCCATCGCGAGGGCAATGATGATTTCTCTTCCTTCACGCGCCGAAATCGGCGCGCTCGTCGCGACCGCAGCACTGCCCGATCTGATGGCCAACGCCGCGGCGCTGCGCGACGCGGGCTTCGGTCGAATCCACACTTATTCCCCCAAGGTTTTCATTCCGCTGACCCATCTCTGCCGGGATGTTTGCCATTACTGCACGTTCGCGCACCCGCCGAAGCGCGGCGAGGCCGCCTACCTCAGCCGCGAGCAAGTGCTGGACATCGCGCGCGCGGGTGCCGCGGCGGGATGCACGGAGGCGCTCTTCACGCTGGGCGACAAGCCGGAGCTTCGCTATGCGGCCGCTCGGACGGCGCTCGCCGAGCTCGGTCACGAGACCACCCTTACCTATCTCGCCGAGGTCTGCGAGCTCGTGCTCAAGGAGACCGGCCTGCTGCCGCACGTGAATGCGGGCGTGATGGACAGCGCCGACATCGCGATGCTCCGCCATGTCTCGGCCAGCCAAGGGCTGATGCTGGAGAGCGCGTCGGAGCGTCTGTGCGAAAAGGGCGGTCCGCACTATGGCTCGCCGGACAAGGTCCCGGCGCGACGGCTGGAGACGATCGCCAAGGCCGGCGAGCTTCAGGTGCCTTTCACGTCCGGCATCCTGATCGGTATCGGCGAGACTCGTGACGAGCGGATCGACGCGCTTGTCGCGCTGCGCGACCTGCATGCGCAACACGGCCACATCCAAGAAATCATCATTCAGAATTTCCGCGCGAAGCCCGACACGAAGATGGCGGGGGCATCTGAGCCCGATCTCGACGAGCTTCTGTGGACGATCGCCGTCGCGCGGCTGATCTTCGGCGCGGAGATGAGCATACAGGCGCCGCCCAATCTCAGCCCCGGCGAGTACGGCAAGCTGATCGATGCCGGCATCAATGATTGGGGTGGCGTATCGCCGGTCACGCTCGATCATGTGAATCCCGAAGCGCCCTGGCCGCATCTCGAACAGCTTCGCCGCGAGACCGCGCGCGGGGGGAAAGTCCTCGCTGCGCGGCTGCCGGTCTATCCCGCTTATCTGCGCGACATGGATCGCTGGCTGGACTCGCGCGTCGTGACGCCGACGCTTCAAGCCGCCGATGGAGATTGGCTGGCGCGCATGGATGCCTGGGCGCCCGGAATCACCGTGACGCCGACTCTTCCTAGTCGCTCAACGGACATGCTCGCCGATCAGCGCGTCGCCGACATCGTTGCCAAAGCCTTCTCGGGAGAAGCGCTCGGCGAAGATGAGATCGTCGCCCTGTTCCGCGCCCGCGGTGCGGATTTCGAGCTCATCTGCGAGGCGGCCGACGCACTTCGTGCGAAGGTCTCCGGCGATGTCGTCACCTACGTCGTCAATCGGAATATCAACTACACCAATATCTGCGGCTACAAATGCCGCTTCTGCGCCTTCTCGAAGGGCAAGACTCACGAGGCGCTCCGCGGCCTGCCCTATGATCTCGACCGCGCCGAGGTGATCCGGCGCGCGCACGAGGCCTGGGAGCGCGGCGCGACCGAAGTCTGCATGCAGGGCGGCATCCATCCCGACTACACCGGCAACACCTATCTCGGGCTCTGCCGCGTGCTGAAGGACGCGCTGCCGGATCTCCATATCCACGCCTTTTCCCCGCTCGAGGTCCAGCAGGGCGCCGCCACGCTCGGCCTGCCGGTGCGTCGTTTCCTCGAAATGCTGAAGGAGGCCGGACTCGGGACCTTGCCCGGCACGGCCGCCGAAATTCTGGACGAGCCTGTGCGCCAAGTGCTCTGCCCCGACAAGCTCAACACCGATGAATGGCTGAGCGTCGTCGAGACCGCGCACGAGGTCGGATTCCGCACGACCTCGACCATCATGTTCGGCCATATCGACGGGCCGGAAAATTGGGCGCGCCACATTCTGCGTATCCGCGCGGTGCAGGAACGCACGGGCGGCTTCACCGAATTCGTCCCCTTGCCCTTCGTGCATATGGAAGCGCCGCTCTACCTCAAAGGTCGGGCGCGCAAGGGGCCGACCTTCCGCGAGGCGGTGCTGATGCATGCGGTCGCGCGCCTCGCCTTCCACCCCGTTATCACCAACATCCAGGTATCCTGGGTGAAGCTCGGCCGGCAGGGTCTGCTCGCCTGCCTCAATGCCGGCGCCAACGATCTGGGCGGCACGCTGATGAATGAAAGCATCTCGCGTGCCGCCGGGACGGAGCACGGCCAGGAGCTGCCGCCGGATGACATGGATGCGCTGATCCGCTCGATTGGTCGCGTACCGCGGCAGCGCACGACGCTCTACGGCGCGGTCTCGGAAGAACGACAGCGCGCCGGCCGAAATGCGGCCCCGCTTGCACCGGTCGTTCAGACGCCGCCGCGCCGCGTGCGCGTCGCAGCGGAATAGTCACACTCACGAAAGAGATTCATCGATGACGGATACTCGACTCACGCTTGCAGTGCTGGGCGGCACCGGCGCCGAAGGGAGCGGCCTTGCCTTCCGCTGGGCCCATAAGGGCCACAAGGTAATCGTCGGCAGCCGCGCCGCCGAGAAGGCACAGCAAGCCGCAAGCGAGCTGAATGCGAGCCTTGGGCGAGACATCGTCCGCGGTGCCGATAATCTTTCGGCGACCGGAGAAGCCGATGTGGCGATCCTGACGGTGCCCTACGCGGCGCAGCGGTCGACGATCGAGGGCGTGCGTTCTGCGCTCGTCGGCAAGATCCTGATCGATGTCACCGTTCCGCTGGTTCCACCCAAGGTCAGTCGCGTGCAGCTGCCGGCGGATGGCTCGGCGGTGGAGAGCCTGCAGAAGCTTTTGGGTCCCGAAGTAAAAGTGGTTTCGGCCTTCCAGAATGTCTCGGCGCATCACTTGAAGGACCTACACCACACCGTCGAATGCGATGTGCTGGTCTGCAGCGATGACAATGATGCGGCCGAAATCGCCATCCGCCTTGCCAAGGATGCCGGCCTGCGTGGGATCTACGCGGGCCCGCTTTCCAACTCGGTCGTGGCGGAGGGGCTGACCTCGGTCCTGATCGCAATCAATCGGCGCTACAAGGTCCCCGCGGCTGGCATCCGTATCACGGGCATTCCGGATTAACCTGCCATGAGCGGATCGGCGACGCTCACCCTCACGGCTCTCGCAGGCGTCCCCAATGTGACGGACGGCGACAACCTCGTCGCGATCATCCTATCTGCGCTCGAGGCTTCCGCGCTCACGCTGCAGACGGGCGACGTGGTGGTGCTCGCACAGAAGATCGTGTCGAAGTCCGAAGGCCGCACCGTCGATCTCGCAACGATCGAGCCCTCGGACCGCGCCCGCGAACTGGCGGCAGTCTCGGACAAGGATCCCCGGGTTGTCGAGTTGATCCTGCGTGAATCCACCGAAGTTCTGCGCTCGCGGCCGGGCGCGATCATTGTCGCCCACAGGCTGGGCTTCGTCTGCGCCAATGCCGGTATCGACCAGTCGAATGTGGGCGCTGGTGGCGATGATCGCGTGCTGCTGCTGCCGAAGGATCCCGATGCGTCGAGCGCCGCGATCCGTCGCGAGCTGAAGCGCCGCACGGGGGCTGATGTCGCGGTGCTCGTCATCGACAGCATCGGCCGGGCTTGGCGAAACGGCACCATAGGCACCGCGATCGGTCTGTCCGGCTTGCCTGGCCTGCTCGATCTCCGCACTCGTCCCGATCTCTTCGGCCGGCCGCTGCAAACAAGCGAGCTCGGTCTTGCCGACGAACTCGCCTCGGCCGCATCGCTGATCATGGGACAGGCCGCCGAGGGACGCCCCATCGTGCTGGCGCGCGGCGTGCCCTATGATCGGCGCGAAGGCACGATGCGCGAGCTGATCCGTCCCAAGGAGATGGACCTATTCCGCTAGATGAGACCCAAGGCGCTCTCGACCGGGCGTTCACGGCGATCCTGGAGCGGCAGACCATCCGCCGCTTCCTGCCGGATGCGATTCCGGCCGCGATCCTGGCACGCCTCGTCGAGGCCGCCGGCCGTGCGCCCTCGGCCCACAACCGGCAGCCCTGGCGCTTCAGGATCGTGAGCCAGGCTGGTGAAAAGGCGACGCTGGCACGCGCGATGGGCGCCCGGCTGCAACGCGACCGCGAAGCCGACGGCGACGATCCTGAAGCGATTCGGCAGGATGTCGAACGCTCCGGGAGCCGTATCAACGGCGCGCCCGTCGTGATCGCCGTGTGCCTGACGCTCGAGGAGATGGATCGCTACCCCGACGCGAAACGCAGCCGCGCCGAGCTCATGATGGCGGTCCAGAGCACCGCCATGGCTGCGCAGAATCTTCTGTTGGCCGCTCACATTGAAGGGCTCGGCGCCTGCTGGATGTGCGCACCCCTCTTCTGCGCCGAGGCGGTGCAATCGGCACTTGCCCTGCCGGAAGCTTGGCAGCCGCAGGGGCTGATCCTTCTGGGCCGACCGGCCGAGCCGGGCCGCGGCCGACCGCGCAAGATGATCGCCGACATCGCGATCGGGCTCGATCCATGATCCTCGCTCTGGCCGGCGGCGTGGGCGGCGCCAAGCTCGCGGACGGGCTCGCCCAGATTCTGTCGCCAGACGAGCTCACCATCGTGGTCAACACCGGCGACGATTTCGAGCATCTGGGTCTCAACATCTCGCCCGACCTCGACACCGTGATGTACACGCTGGCCGGTCTCAACAATGTCGAGCAAGGTTGGGGTCTTGCCGGCGAAACCTGGAGCTTCATGGCCGCGACCAAGCGGCTGGGCGGCGAGACGTGGTTCAATCTGGGCGACCAGGACGTCGCCACCCATGTTGAGCGGACGCGGCGGCTGCGCGCGGGCGAATCGCTCTCGGCCATCACCGGCGATCTCTGCCGCAAGCTCGGCATTCGCCACCGGGTCGCGCCGATGACCGACGACATCGTGCGCACGATGGTGGAGACGGACGGAGGGACGCTGCCTTTTCAGGACTATTTCGTCCGCCTCGCCTGCAAGCCGGTGCTGAAGCGGCTGGAATTCGCAGGCGCCGATAGCGCGCGGCCGACACCTGCCTTTCTCGAAGCGCTCCGTTCGCCCGCGACCGAAGCCGTCGTCATCTGTCCCTCCAACCCTTTCCTCAGCGTCCTTCCGATCCTCTCCCTGCCCGGGATCAAGCAGGCGCTCGCCGAGCGTCAGGCGCCGGTCGTAGCGGTCTCGCCGATCGTCGGCGGGCAAGCGGTGAAAGGGCCGGCCGCGAAGATCATGCGGGAGCTTGGGATGGAGGTGTCGCCGGCCGCCGTGGCAGCCTTTTATGGGGAGCTCCTGGACGGGCTGGTCATCGACAGGGCCGACGAAGCTCTGGCAGAAGGCTGGCATGGACCAGCGATCCATATCACCGACACGATAATGCGCGACCGCAACGACAAAGCGACGCTGGCGGCAGAGACGCTGCGCTTCGCAGCCGCCCTCGAGAAGCGCGCGTGAGCCTCTGGGCGATCATCCCGGCACGGCCGCTCGAGGAAGGCAAATCCCGCCTCGCCTCGGCTCTGTCGGACACCGAGCGCCGTCGCCTGAATGAATCCTTCTTTCGTCAGACGCTGGAGATCACGGCGGCCATCGTTGGACCGGATCGGACGCTCGCTATCAGCCGATCCCTCGCGATGCTCCAGTTTGCGCAGTCCCGCGGCATCGGCGCGATCCTCGAGGAGACGCCGCATGGCCTGAACGAGGCCCTGGCCCAGGCGGCCGCGCATGCCCGCGATCGAGGTGCGTCAGGCGTCCTGTCGCTCAGTTGCGATCTCCCCTTCCTCATGCCCGACGATTTGCAGGCCCTGATCGCTGTGGCCCGCGAGGGTGACGGCGTCGCGATCGCAGGAGACCGCGCCGGCGCCGGTACCAACGCCCTGCTCGTCTCGCCGGTGGGCGCCATCCCCTATCTCTATGGCTCCGGCAGCTTCGATCGCCATCGCAAGGCCGCAGAGCGCGCCGGATTGGCTGTCCACATCGTCCGGCGGCCCGGCCTCGCCTTCGACGTCGACACGCCCGACGACCTGGAGCAGATGGAAGAGATCGGCCGCGAGCGTCTGCGCCTCCCGCTGCATGCCGCGGAGTAATCTCCACTCCATTGATTCAAATCAGTGTCGCGTCGTTCCGCACGTTGTAAGCGTACGTGGGGTCTTTCCGGGTTGCGCTTTCCGGTGAATCTGAGAGATTTGTCGGCCGAAAGCATGCGAACCCTCTATCACCTCTGGCTATCGCCCTTTTCGCGCAAGATCCGCATCGTTCTTGCAGAGAAAGGGCTGCCCTTCGACCTGGTTCTGGAGAAGGTCTGGGAACGCCGGGACGAATTTCTTGCGCTCAATCCCGCGGGCGAGGTCCCGGTATTGGTCGATGTCGACGGCACGGTGCTCGCCGAAAGCCAAGCCATCGCGGAGTATATCGACGAGGCTTATCCCGAGCGGCCGCTCATCGGCCCCGATACGCTCGCCCGCGCGGAGACGCGGCGGCTGGTCGCCTGGTTCGACATCAAGTTCAACGCGGAGGTGACGAACAACCTTGTCGGCGAGAAGCTGATGAAGCGGGTCCTGCGGATCGGCGAGCCCGACGCCGCGGCGATTCGCGCCGGCCTCGCGAATATCCATTATCATCTCGATTATATTGCCTACCTCTCGGAGCGCCGGCGCTGGCTTGCGGGGGATCATTTCTCGCTGGCCGATATCGCGGCGGCGGCACACCTGTCGTCGGTCGACTATATAGGCGACGTGCCGTGGGGCGACCATCCGGCCGCCAAGGACTGGTTCGCGCGGCTCAAGTCGCGCCCCAGCTTTCGGCCGCTGCTCGCCGACCATGTCCCGGGCGCGCCGCCTCCACAGCATTATGCCGACCTCGATTTTTGACTCCGGCTGCCCCGATTTCACCTCAATCGGCCAGTAAAAGGCGCAAAACAGCACGCCTGAGGAGATCAACATGCGCTCCACGGTTCTGATCGCGACCATTGCACTGACCGGCCAGGTCGCCTTCGCGCAAAACACCCCGATCATCGCCTATCCGCCGCAAAACGACACCGTCTCGATGAGCCTGTCGCTGGAGGATTGGGTTACGACGCAAACTGCGCGCACCGAGCTCGCCGTCGACGCCGCGATGCCGGGCGGCGACGCCGGCAAGGTCCGCGGCGAAATCCTGAATGCCGTCAAAGGGCTGGCGCAAGGCGCCGAATGGCGGTTCACCCGCTTCGATCGCGAGCAGGATCCGAGCGGACTCGAGCATTGGCATGCGGTGCTGGAGGCGCGCCTTCCCGAGAGCCAGCTCGGCGGCCTCGCGGATCGCGCGAAATCGGCCTCCCGGCCCGGTCTTCAGATCAAGGAGCAAGCGGTCGATTTCTCGCCGACCTTGGCGGAAACGGAAGCGACGCGGACCAAGCTGCGGGGTGAGATGTACAAGCGCGTCAATGAGGCGCTTGCGCAGCTCAACCAGGCGGAGCCCGATCGGAAATACCGGATCGAGAACATCAACTTCGGCTTCGCCCCGCCGCGACCGATCAATTATCCCGCCCGCGCCGCGGCGATGCCGATGATCTCGTCCTCGCCTTCGACCGAGACGGCGGACGTCTCGCTCGCCCAGAAGGTCGAGATGACGGCGAACGTCACCTTCGCAGCGCACGCCTCTAGCCAATAGTGCCGCGTCTTTTCACCTTCGGCCTTGGCTATTCGGCGCGAGCGCTGGCGCGGCGCCTGCAGCGCGATGGCTGGCAAGTCGCCGGGACATGTCGAGCCGCGGAAGGACATGCCGAGCTCAGAGCGATGGGCATCGAGCCCATTCCGTTTGATGGGATGGGGCCGATCGCAGCCTCGGCGCTGGCTGGAACGACCCATCTGCTAGGCTCGATTCCGCCCGATCCTGACGATCCGGCGCTGCGCCAGTGCGGCGCGGCCGTTGCGGCGCTGCCCGACCTCGCCTGGAGCGGCTATCTGTCGACCACTTCGGTCTATGGCGTCACCGACGGCAGCACCGTCGACGAAGAAACGGTCTGCAATCCTGCCAGCACGCGCGGTCAACGACGGCTCGCGGCCGAACGGGCTTGGCAAGCCCTGCCCGTTCCGGCGCATGTCTTTCGCCTGTCCGGCATTTATGGGCCGGGGCGCAGCGTGTTCGACGCGATCAAGGCCGGGCGTGCGCAGCGAATCATCAAACCGGGACAGGTCTTCAACCGGATCCATGTCGACGACATTGCGGCCGTGCTCCACGCTTCGATCGAACGACCGCGTCCGGGCCGGATCTACAATCTTGCTGACGACCTCGCGGCTCCGTCAGCCGATCCGGTCACCTATGCCTGCAAGCTGCTCGGCATCGCACCGCCGCCCGAGATTCCGTTCGGCGAGGCTGTTCTTTCTGATGCCGCCCGCGAGTTCTGGGCCGACAATAAGCGGGTCTCCAACCGACGTATCAAGGAGGAGCTGGGCATAAGCCTCGCTTATCCCACCTATCGCGAAGGTTTGGACGCGATCCTGACGTCGGAAATGTAATTCGGTTATCGTCGTCATCCTCAGACGTCACGCCCGTACCGAAGACGAACCGCCACTCACCATTTGCCGGTGTTCGGCATCGATGCCCAGGGCTCGGCAGGAGGCAGCGCTGCGCCTGCCTGAAGCAGCTCGATCGAGATATTGTCCGGCGAGCGGATAAAAGCCATGCGACCGTCGCGCGGAGGCCGGTTGATCGTGACGCCGGCCTCCATCAGTCGCCGACAGGTCGCATAAATGTCGTCGACCTCGTATGCGAGATGCCCGAAATTCCGGCCCTCGCCATAGATCTCTGGATCCCAATTGTAGGTCAGCTCGACCTGCGCGGAATCGTCATTCGGCGCGGCAAGGAAAACCAATGTATAGCGGCCGCCTTGGTTGTCGTGGCGCCTAAGCTCCTTCAAACCCAGCTTGTTGCAATAAAAATCGACCGAGGCGTCCAAATCGGTCACGCGAACCATGGTATGCAAATATTTCATGACCCCTCACGCTTCATTTGGTATTTCAAAGAGATAGATAACGACACCGGTTCAGCAACCCCTCTACTTCGGAACAACGCCGAAGCCGATTTTGTTTATTCGAGCGAAGGTCCGCAAAGGGTCTTCGCGAAGAACATCCGATGGAGATGACGATGACCAAGAGCCTGCTCGCGGGCGCGGCGGCGCTTACCCTGATCGCTGGCGCGGCCATCGCCCAAGAGGCGTATGCGCAGCAAGCGTATGACAGCACCGTCAGCCGCACAACCACTACCACCACGGCAGTCCCGGCGGTTCCAGTGCCGGTGCCAGCCGAACAAACCACCACCCGGGTCGAGAAAACCTATGACCCTTATAGCGGCACCACGTCCGAACGTACGGTGACTACCCGCACCGATCCGGTGGCAACGACGACAACGACGACCGTGCCGAATCCATATTCGCCGACCGGAGAGACGACCTACACGACCGTGACGCCGTCGTCCCAACAAACGACGACCTATACGGCCACGGTTCCGACCGAACGTAGGACCTATTCGCGTACGACCACGACTCGCGTGGAATAACGCGCAATCCTGAATGGCACGCCCGCCGAGATTTCTCGGTGGGCGTCCTTATCGGGCCTTCGTCTCGCTCGCCATCAGCGCACGAACATGCGCAGCGGCTGAATCGGCGAGCGCCTGCAAATCGTAGCCCCCTTCGAGCGCGGAGACGACGCGCCCCCTCGCATGCCGTGCTGCCACATCGCCAAGCGCGCTCGTCACCCAGGCGAAATCTTCGGTCTCGAGATCGAGCCCGGCGAGCGGATCGCTACGATGCGCGTCGAAGCCGGCGGAGATCAGAAGGAGCTCGGGCCGGAAATTGTCCAGCGCGGGCAGGATGCGTTCCTCGAAAGCGGACCGGAACCGCGCGCTGTCCGCTCCCGGCGGCAGAGTCGCATTGACGATGTTCCCATGTGGACCGCGGTGCTGTGCGGCCCCGGTGCCGGGATAGAGCGGCCATTGATGCGACGAGGCATAGAGCCAGCCAGGTCGTCCTTCGGTGATCGCTTCGGTACCGTTTCCGTGATGCACATCGAAATCGATGATCGCGATTCGCGACAGGCCGTGCCGGTTCACGGCCACCGCCGCGCCCACCGCAATCGAATTGAACAGGCAGAACCCCATCGCGCGCTCGGGCTCGGCATGATGGCCAGGCGGCCGAACCGCGCAGAAGGCCGTCTTGGCTTCGCCGGCGCAAACCGCCTCGACCGCGGCGACAACCGCGCCGGCCGCCCGCAGCGCCGCCCGGTCGGAGCCGGGGGAGAGCAACGTATCGCTATCGATCATCACGCGCCCGTGCTTCGGCGCGGCCGCCAGGATCGCGTCGACGAAGTCGGCGGCATGAACCAGCGCGATATCCGCACGTTCGGCAAGCGGCGCCGCGCGCCGCTCGAGCCCGGCGAAATCGGCATGGTCGAGTGCCGAAAGAATCGCCTTCAGCCGTGCGGGGCGCTCGGGATGCTCATCGCCCGGATTGTGGTCGAGGCAGTCCTCATGAGTGAAGAGAATGGTCATTCAGAGATCGCCTCCCCGCTGATCGGCCAGAGCCGGGCTGCGCCGCGGACGCCGCTGGCATCACCATGCCTCGCAGGCAAGATGGGTGTCGCGATGCCGTCCGAGAAGCACCAGCCGGCGACCAGCGTCGGCAGGTTCTCGTAAAGGCCCGAAAGCTGGGACAGGCCGCCGCCGAGGACGATCGCATCCGGGTCGACGATATTGATCACCGTCGCCAGCGCGCGCGCCAGCCGTATTCGGTGCCGCGCCAGCGTCGCGATGGCGGAGGATTCACCGCCTTCGGCCGCCGCCGCGATCTGAACGGCATCCATCGAAAGGCCCGTCGCCACGCGGTGATCCGCCGCCAGTCCCGGGCCGGAGAGCCAGGTCTCGACGCAACCGGATTTGCCGCAATAGCACGTTCTCCCCGGAAGCTCGTCCGGTTCCGGCCAGGGCAGCGGATTGTGCCCCCATTCGCCTGCAATGGCGTTCAAGCCGGTGATCGGCCGACCGCCGACGGCAATGCCGCCGCCGCAGCCGGTGCCGATGATAACCGCGAAGACGACGTCCAAACCGGCGGCGGCACCGTCAACCGCTTCCGAGACGGCGAGGCAATTCGCATCGTTGGCGACACGAACCGGCCGCCCCAGCGCAGCCGCGAGATCGCGATCGAAAGCCTTGCCATTGAGCCAGGTCGAGTTCGCATTCTTGACGAATCCGCTGCGCGGCGAGATCGCCCCCGGCATCGCGACACCGACGGTGGCACCCGCTTCGCTTTGTGCTTCCAGCCAGGATACAAGCTCGACGATCGTTCTGATCGTGCCGCCATAGTCACCGCGTGGCGTAGGCACGCGCTTGCGCGCAAGCTCGGCGCCATCGGGCCCAAGCGCCAGCCCTTCGATCTTGGTCCCGCCCAAATCGATGCCGATGCGGATCATCGCTTGCGGTGATAGCCCTTGGTAAACCCGCGGGAAAGGAGCGCGTTGAGTTTTTCGCTCCACGCGGCCCACCGATCCTTGCGTCACGCAAGTAACGGCGCGATAGGCGCAGTTTGATCGTGATCAAGTCTCAGCCGAAGGCTCTCGATCCTGCGGGGTTCGCGACAGTTGCAGGTATTGCCGGATCGCACTCTCCATTTCGCGCGGCAAGATCGGCTTGAACATCACAGGTCCAACTTTTTCCGCCTGCACGGCTTGGGAGAAGTAGCCACTCATGAACATGATGCGCAGGTCGGGACGGAGGAGCTTCGCCTGGGCGGCCAAGTCCAAGCCATTGGCGCCCGGCATCACCAGATCGGTGACAAGCACATCGACGTGATGCTCGGCGAGCATCCGCAGGGCTTCGAGAGCGCTTTCCGCCACGAGCGTCTTGAATTCGTCCTCGGGAAGGAAATAGCCGAGCGTGACCCTGACGAGAGGATCGTCCTCCACAAAAAGCACGGTCGATTTCTGCCCCATAAAAGTCACAACGAATTGGAGTCCAGTTCGTTTCATCTTGAAAACTATACACTTATAAAAAGTATTTATCCCGCGAAGGCAGAAATGACGATGAAAGTGAGCTGACAGGCTACTTTCTACCGCCGCTCCGTGTCGGCCAGGCGGCGCCTCATGAGGGAGAGAGGGTGGTCGTCGGTGATCGCGGGCTGATAGGCGACGTCGTAGAAGCTGAGCGCTTCGCGCCACCGGCTCTCCGTTCCGTCGCGTACCTCGACATTGGAGAAGCCGACACGCAGCAAATGAACGTACTGATCGGGCAGGACATGCCCGATCGCCCGGATCTCGCCTTTGTAGCCAAAGCGCTCGCGGAGCGCGCGGGCGATGGTGAAGCCGCGCCCGTCCTTGGAGACGGGGAACTGGATTGCGACGAGCGACGCCCGGTCGAGATACGGCGCCAGATCCTCAGGCTTCGTTTTTGACGACACGATGATACCGAGCGGCGCATCGCGCGCCGCGAGCAAATCCTTGTCGCGCTCCAGGCGGGCGAAGCTTATGAGCGCCGGCCCCGCGGGCAACGGCGCATCGTCATCGACCTTCGTCCAGATATCCTCGACCGCCCGGCCGGCGGCCTCAAGCAGCGCCATACAGAGCTTCCTTGAACGGCGCCAAGCCAACGCGCCGATAGGTCTCGAGGAAGCGTTCGCCGTCATTTCGCTGAGCGATGTAGACCTTCACGATCGTCTCGACCGCGTCGACCACCTCGTCATAGGAGAAGGAGTGGCCGACGATCTCGCCGATCGCAGCATCCTTCACGGCCGAGCCGCCCAGCGTCAGCTGGTAATATTCCTCACCCTTCTTATCGACGCCGAGGATGCCGATATGGCCGACGTGGTGATGGCCGCACGCATTGATGCAGCCTGAGATGTTCACGAAGATCTCGCCGATGTCGTGCTGCCGCTTCAAATCGGCAAAACGCTCCGAGATGCGCTGAGCGATCGGGATCGAGCGTGCATTGGCGAGCGCGCAATAATCGAGGCCCGGGCATGAGATGATGTCGGTGATCAGGCCGACATTGGCCGTGGCAAGCCCCTCATCCTGCAGCACCTGCCAAATATCGAACAGATCATCCTTCCGCACATGCGCGAGGACCAGGTTCTGCGCGTGGGTCACACGGGTCTCGCTGAAGGAATAGCGGTCGGCGAGATCCGCCACCGCCTCCATCTGCTCGGCCGTGCAGTCTCCGGGAACGCCGCCGCTCGGCTTCAGGGAGATCACGACCGAGGTGTAGCCCGGCTGCTTATGGGGATGCGTGTTCTGCTTGGCCCAGGTCGCGAAGGCTGGCACCTCGCGGCAATGGCGCTCGAAGCTTTCGGAAATCGCGGGCAGCGTCTCGAAAGGCGGAGGCGCGAAATGGCGCGCGATCGCCGCGACGATCTCGGGCTCGAGCGCGAACTTATCGCGCGGAAGCCGCGCGAACTCCTCCTCGACCAGCTCGACGAAATGGTCGCGACCCATATCGCGCGCCAGGATTTTGATGCGCGCCTTATGAATGTTCTCGCGCCCACCGAGCGCGTTATAGACGCGCAGGATCGCCTCCATATAGGCGATGAGCTCATGCTCGGCGACCCAATCGCGCAGTTTCACGGCGAGGATCGGGATACGGCCGAGGCCGCCGCCGGAATAGACTTCGAACCCGACCTCGCCCGCCTCATTGCGCTTGGCGATCAGGCCGATATCGTGAATCTTCACCGCCGCGCGGTCATGGGGTGCGCCGGTGATGGCGATCTTGAACTTGCGCGGCAGGAAGACGAATTCCGGATGCCGCGTCGACCATTGCCGGAGGATCTCGGCATAGATCCGCGGATCGACGACCTCATCCGCCGCAGCGCCGGCGAACTCGTCGGTGGTCACGTTGCGGATGCAGTTGCCGCTGGTCTGGATCGCATGCATGTCGACCTCGGCCAGCGCCGCCAAGACATCCGGCACCTTCTCGAGCTTGGCCCAGTGATACTGAATGTTCTGCCGGGTCGTGAAATGGCCGAAACCGCGGTCGAAGCTGCGGGCGACATAGGCGAGCTGGCGCACCTGCGCGGAACTCAGCAGCCCATAGGGGATCGCCACGCGCAGCATGTAAGCGTGGAGTTGCAGATAGAGACCGTTCATCAGCCGAAGCGGCCGAAACTCGTCTTCGGTCAGCTCACCCGCGAGGCGCCGCTCGACCTGCCAACGGAATTCCGCAACGCGCTGCCGCAAAAAGGCGCGGTCGAACTCGTCATAATGATAGATGCCAGCCCGGCTCTGCAGGTCGGCATCATCGTCGGGAATCGTTTGGGCGAGCAGATTCATCGGGCGGTCCTCGGAACTCTACTCTGCGGCGCGCCATTGGGCGCTATCCGGCCCAACGCTCGGTCCGAGCGCCCGGATGCGCTCGCGCATGGTGACGGGCGATGGCGCCGCGGCGCCCGGCTCGACCGCGATATCATAAGGGCCGACAACAATCTGACGCTTGGCCCAGGCATCGGCCCGCGCACGCGCCAGCTCGACCGCCTCGCCCTCATAAAGCTCGGCGTCGGCGATGCTCTCCGACCAGCGATCGCCCGCGGCGAGCCAAACGGCCCGCCCGTCGCGCAGACGATTGGCGGTGAAGACTACCGGTCCGGTCGACCGTCGCTTGCCCGTCGATTCCATCCTCAAGCATCTTTCCAGGAGCGGGACCTGTCGTGCCGCATCTTCCGGCACCGCCTAAGAGCCACTTGGCCGCCCACCCTCATAAAATACACCGCTATATCGCAGAATAGTTTTCCATCTACAGGCAGATGGAGATGAACTGCAAAATGGCAAAGCGGCCCCGTTCCGTCAAGAAGGGCAGGCAAAGAGGGGCGAAAAAGAAGCGTCGAAACGCCTGTTGATGCGCGCAAGTCGGGTCCTTAACGTGCGGCTGATCAAACAATAACGGACCTCGAACGTGTCGACGCCGCCGAATCCAATAACCAGAGCCCCAGCCGAACCCGGCGGAGGCACCCCCTGGGGCGACGGCAGGCGCGGCAATCGCGCGCAGCTGATCGTGGGGGGCGCGGTGGCCCTGGTGTTGATCGGGACAACGGCTTTCGTGCTGTTGCGCGAGCCAAGCTCGGGCCCGCCCGAGACCCCGCCAGCCGCCCAGCCCGCACCCGCGGCTCCGCCGCCGGCAGTATCGCCTCCTGCTCCGCCGCCGGCCGCCGCCGTCGCGCCGCCGGTCGCATCCCCGCCGCCCACTCCAGCGCCTGCCGCAGTCCCCGAGCCCGCCGCGCCGCCCGCGCCGCCGAGCACTGCGGCGATCCCGGAGCCGCAGCCCGAGGCCAAGCCCGTCGCGAAGGCCCCCACGACTGCGCGCCCGGCCGAGCATCGCGCCACCGGCACGGTCTATGCGCTTCAGCTCGGTTCCTTCCTGGTCCCGGCGAATGCGAGCGCTCTCGTCGCACGGCTCAACGCGCACGGCGGATCGGCTTATGAGAAGGCGGAGCCGGATGCGAATGGGAAAACCTGGCATATCGTCCGGTCCGGCGCCTTTGACACAAAGGCGGAGGCCGAGGCCGCGGCAGAGGATCTGAAACGGACCGAAGGCATCAGCGCGTTCCTCGTCCGCACAAAAGCGGACGACGCGAAATAGACGATCGCCGTCAGTTCGTGCTGCCCGCGCCGGGCGACGTCGCCTCGACCTGGATCACCTTGCGCAGCCTGATGTCCTCCGACGAGGCGCCGACGAAAAGATCATAGGCACCCGGCTCCTCGACCCAACCATGGCTGTGGACGTCGTAATAGGAGAAGTCGCGCGGTGACAGCGACAGCTTGATCTCCTTCGTCTCGCCGGGCTTGAGCGCGACCTTCTGGAAGGCCTTGAGCTCCCGCACCGGCCGCGCGACGGGCGGCTCCTCGGCGCCGACATAGAGCTGGACGACCTCCTTGCCGTCGCGGCCGCCCGAATTTTTGAGCGTGAAGCTCACATCGACCGTGCCGCCCGCCTTTACCTTCTCCGGCGCGCGGAGATCGGCATAGTCGAACCGCGTATAGGAAAGGCCGTGCCCGAACGGGAAGAGCGGTTCGATCTTTTTCTTGATGTAATAGCGATAGCCGACGAACACGCCCTCGCCGTAATCTTCATCCCGGCCACCCGGATAGAAGAGGTAGGCGGGGTTGTCCTCGAGCCGCCTCGGAAAGCTCACCGGCAGCTTGCCCGACGGGTTGGTCTTGCCCAGCAGAACATCCGCGAGCGCAGCCGACCCTTGCTCGCCCGGCAACCACATTTCGACGACGGCCGGCGCTTTGGCGATCCAGGGCATCGCCATCGGCGATCCGTTGTTCAGCACGACGATCGTGTTCTTGTTTGCCGCAAGCACATGCTCGACCAGCGCGTCCTGCTCGCCCGGCAGGGACATGTCGGCACGATCATGGCCTTCGCTCTCGGTCTCTTCGGTCGAGCCGACGACCACGATTGCCACGTCCGCAGCTTTGGCCGCGGCGACTGCCGCGTCGATCGTCCCAGTCGGCCGGCGGACGCCAAGCCGCAACAGCCGCGCCGGGTTCCCGTTAGCCCGAAATTCGAGCTCGATCGGATAGGATCGTCCGGCCTTGAGCTCGACCTTGGCGACACGCTGGCCGAGATGGAAAAAATCGAGCACGCCGGACGGCACCATTTCCGTGTCCTTCGAGATCAGCATCTTTCCGTCCAGCGTCAGCGTCGTGTCCGCGAAGGCCATGGTGCTGAACTCATAGTCGCCATCCACCGGCGGCCAGAAGAATCCCTTCCAGCGGGCGGAAAAACGATCTCCTCCGCTGGCCGCGAAGTCGCCGCCGAAGCCCATTTTGAGAAAGTAAGTGTCGATGCCGGTCTGCACCGGGTTGCCGCTGAGATCGGCATTCGCGAAATACTCGAAGGCGAGGCCTTTCTTGTCCCGCGCCGCGGTCGGACTCAGAAGCCGAGCATCGATCGCCGGAGGCGCCGGGTCGTTATCGACACCCTGCGCATAGCTCACCTTCACATTGTCGCCGAGCGCGGCTTTCAGCGCCTCCAGCGGCGTCTGCTCGAAGGCTGGGATGACGTGCGCGCTGCCGCCGCCCTGCGCCACGGCCTTGTCCGCGTCGGGACCGATAATGGCGACCGATTTGAGCGTGCCCGCATCGAGCGGCAGTAGGTTGTGATCGTTCTTCAGAAGCGTGATCGCTTCCTCGGCGACAGCACGCGCGGCTGCGCGATGCGACGGCGTGTCGACCTCGCCCTTCGGCAGCGGCTTGCCGTCGAGTACGCCCGTGCGGAAAATCAGCCGGAGCACGCGGCGCACATCATCGTCGATTGCAGCCTCGCCGATCTCCCCTTTCTTCACAGCCTCCAGCAGGTGCCCTGGATAAAATGCGCCGGGCCCGGGCATCTCCAAGTCAAGGCCGGCTGCTGCTGCCGGCACGGTGGAATGCACCGCGCCCCAGTCGGAGATGACCATACCGTCATAGCCCCAACCTTGTTCGAGCACATCATGGAGCAGCCATTTGTTCTCCGACGCGAAGGTGCCGTTGATCTTGTTGTAGGACGCCATCACGGTCCAGGGCTTGGCCTCCTTCACCGCCCGCTCGAAGGCCGGGAAATAGATTTCACGGAGCGTTCGCTCGTCGACATCGGACGAGCCCTCCATGCGATTGAATTCCTGGTTGTTGGCCGCGAAATGCTTGACCGAAGTGCCGATCCCGGTGCTCTGCACGCCTTCGACGAAGCCGACCGCCAGACGGCCGGCCAGAAGCGGATCCTCCGAGAAGCTCTCGAAATTGCGTCCCCCCAAGGGGCTGCGCTGAATATTGACGGTCGGCCCCAGCAGCACATTGTCCCCGAGCGCCAAAGCCTCTTCGCCGATCGCTTTGCCTTCCTTGGCGATGAGATCCGGGTTCCAAGTCGCGGCAGCGGCGGAGCCGGTCGGGAACACGGTGGCGGCCTCGCCCTCATTCGACCGCACGCCGTTGGGACCGTCTGTGAAGCGAAGCGCCGGAACGCCGAGCCGCGGGATCGGCTGGCTGGAGAAGAACCCGCCGCCGGACATGAGCGAGACTTTCTCTTCGAGCGTCAGGCGGCCCAGCAGGTCGTTAACCCGGGTCTCGAGCGGCGCCTTCGGGTCCTTATAAGGCGGTGGCGCATCGCCTCGGGCGGAGAAAGGAGACAGAAGCCCAAGGAGGACCAAGCCCGTGAGCATCAATCGGTCAGCCATCACGGCTCTCCCTCGTCCCGTTCGTGATCGTCATGCCCGCATTAAATGTACTCGATGCGGGCATGACGACAGTGGGTTTTCTACCATCTCAACGTCAAGCCCATCCACAGATGGACCTCCGGCGTCTTGTGTGGCATGGCTCGTCCCAGGGAGGCGACGAGCATGAGCGGACAAAGCCAAGAGGGCTGGAAGATGCGCTACGCCTCTCATCTGGGGCTGCGCTCGGCCAAGGATCCGACCTTCGCCAATACAGCCGGTTCGCCCGACCCGATCGAGCAGATCCGCTATGCGGCGTCGATCGGTTTCGCCGGAGTCGAGGACAATTCTGCCAAGACTCGGCCCGCCGAGATGCAGGAGCGCATGGGCGCCGAGCTCGCGCGGCTGGGCCTCGAGATGGGATGCTTCGTCAACAACCCGACCCGCTGGAACCAGCCGCTCTGGGGACGGCCCGACGCGGAGGCGCGCGATCTTCTGGCCGAGGACATCAATGGGTCGATCGAGACGGCCAAGCGGTTGAACGGCAGGGTGGCCACGGTGGTGAGCGGCCGCGACCCCGCGATACCGCTCGCTCTGCAGCTCGCCAACATGGTCGAGAATCTGAAACGCTTCGGCGAGGTCGCCGCGCGCGCAGGGCTGACGCTTGCGGTCGAGACCGTCGACAATGAGCGCTGGCCCGGCATGCTGCTGAACCACATCGCCGATGCCTACGCGGTGGTGCGGGCGGTCGACAATCCGGCTGTCATGCTACTGTTCGATGTCGGACATGTGCAGGCGATGGACGGCCAGATCCTCGACAATCTCGCGCGGACATGGGATCGCATCGCGGTGATCCAGGCGGCCGACATCCCATCGCGCTTCGAGCTCGGCAGCGGCGAGCTCAACTGGACGAACATTCTGCGCTTCATCCGCGACCGCGGCTATGCGGGCCTGGTCGAGCTGGAGCATGTGAACTCGAAACCAGGCATCGAGGGCGAACGCGTGATGATGGACCGCCTTCGCATGATCGAGGCGGCAATCTAGGGGAAGAGCATGACGGAAATCACACACCGGACGGTCCGCACCAACGGCATCGACATGCATATCGCGGTCGCGGGCGAAGGGCGGCCGGTGATCATGGTCCACGGTTTTCCGGGTCTCTGGTACAGCTGGCGGCATCAGCTCCCTGCCCTTGCCGCCGCCGGTTATCAGGCGATCGCGGTCGATCAGCGCGGATACGGCCGTAGCAGCCGTCCGACCGATCCGAAGGTTTATGACGCCGACTATGTCATGAACGACATGCTGGGTCTGCTCGATGCGCTCGGCGAAAAGAAGGCCATCTGGGTCGGTCACGATTTCGGCGCGCAGCTCACCTACAATCTCGCGGTGCGCAAGCCCGAGCGCGTGGCGGGCGTGGTCGGCATGGCCTGCCCCTACGATTTCGACCTCGCCGGCCGCGGCGGTGCGGGCTCGGGCACGAAAGAGAAGGGCACGGACTTCAACGCGGAGTTCGCCGATCCGACGATGCGTCCGAGCGAGGTGTTCGCCAAGGCCGCCAAGCAGCACTTCCTGCACCTGCATTATTTCCAGACGATCGGACCGGCCGAGAAGGAGCTCGGGCGCGATCCGCGGCTCTTCCTGACGCGATTGTTCTGGGCGCTGTCGGAGCGCGGCAATCTGCTCGACTGGACCAAATTTCCATCCGAAGGCACGGGCTATCTCGACGTGCTGGCCGATCCGGAAACTCCTCTGCCCTGGCCCTGGTTCAGGAAGGAGGACATGGACGTCTATGTCGCCGAATATACGCGCGAGGGTGCGGACAAAACCTTCATCGGCGGCCTCAACTCCTATCGTGTCGCCGATCGCAATTGGGAGCTCGGCGCGAAATGGGCCGATGCCGATGTGACGCCGCCATCGGCGTTCATCGCCGGCGCATCCGATCCGGTGCTGAAGATGATCCGGCCGGACGCGCTCGACATTCTGCGCGCGCGCAGCCGCGACCTGCGCGATTGCGTCGTCATTCCGGGCGCCGGACATTTCGTGCAGCAGGAGCAGCCCAACGCCGTCAACGATGCGCTGCTGCGTTTCCTCGGCACGCTTGGCGCCAAAGATTGGCAAGTTTGAAGAAGAGGAGGAAAAGACGATGATCATCACCGTGACCGCATCCGGCGGCCTCGATCTGCGCGAGCCGAACGACTTCAAAGGTTTCAAGGTTCTGGTCCAGAAGAAGGGCGCTTCACAAGGCGACATCGCAGCCGCGCTGAAAGGCGTTGCGACGCTGGATGCCGACGGCAAATCGGCCTGGGTGTCGCAAGCCGCGCTGAAAAACTGGAAGGGACAGCCGCAGCCTGACGAGTGGGTCGCCGCATTCGATAAGATGGTCGAGGCGGTGAAGAAATATGGTTGGGTGAACGAGACCGACCGCACCGTGCGCGGTCATATCGAAATGGCGGGGTGACGCGATGACCACGTTGCAGGATCTGGTCGACGAGCGCGCGATCCGTCTCCTCTACTGCCACTATTGCGACGTCATCGACGGCAAGGATTTCGATCGCCTGAGCGAGATCTTCACCGAGGACGCCTATCAGGATTATCGGCAGACGCTCGGCCCGGACGGCATCCGCCAGGGCACCGCGCCGCTCATCGCCGGCGCGCACGAGCATATGGGCAAAGACTCCAATTGCGGCGCGACGCATCACAATGTGATGAATTTCCGCATCCAGGTGACGGGCGACACCGCCACAGCGAAGGTCCATTACTACGCGGTCCATCGCGGCGTGCGGAAACACGAGGGCGCGCTCTATTCGATGTGGGGCGAGTATGACGACAAGCTCGTGCGTACGCCCGCTGGGTGGCGCGTCAATCATCGCATGTACCGCTCCTTCCTGACCGAGGGGCCGGTAGTGACGTTCAAGGAGCCGGAATGACGGCGCGAAGCGCGAGCCGGCGGATAGCCGGGCCGCGAGCATGAGCGAGCGTGGCAAGCGCGCGGACGCGGGCGCCCGCAGGGAACGAGGAAAACAATGATCGTCACGGTCTTTCGCTCGCGGCTGCGACCGGGGAACATCGATGAATATGCGAAGATGGCCGAGGCGATGAGCGCGGCGGCGATGAAAATGCCCGGCTACATCTCGCACAAGGGGTTCACCGCGCCGGACGGCGAGCGCGTGACGATCGTCGAGTTCGAATCCATCGAGACGCACCAGGCCTGGGCCGAGCATGCGGACCACCGCACCGCCCAGAGGCTCGGGCGGGAGCGGTTCTACTCCGAGTACAGCATCCAGATCTGCGAGGTGCTGAGGGCGAATAAGTTCGGCTGAATCCCTCTCCGCCCTTCAGGAAGGAGAGGGGAATCTAAAAGCTCGGAATCTTCGAGAAGAAATCCAGGCCGCCCGCATTGTTCCAGAGATACTCGAAATACACCCCGTGCTCGTTGCGGGAATCGAGCAGCGTGTAGCTGCCCATCGACGCGCGCGAGATGTTGACGAGTTCCCAGCCGCGCTTGACACCGGCCTGGAGCAGCTTGTCGAAATCGGCTTCTGTGCCGTCGACGCCCTGCCCGATATGGTGGAGCTTGAGGCCGAACGCGGGCCCCTCGATGCCCGGCATGTAGACATCCGTCGAGCCGGAAACCGGCATGATGAGCTCGATCATCGTGCCGGCGCGCCAGGCGAAGCCCAGATTGAGCACACAGGTCGCGGGCTTGCCGTAGAGCTCTTGATGCACCTCGGCGCCCTTCCAAATATGGAACTCAGGCACGCCCATCGTCGCCGCGAAGAAGGCCCGTGCCTGGTCGAGATCGTTCGTGACGTAGCCCAGCTGCACGAAGGCCGGATTGATCGACGGCATTGCGGTCTCCCTAGTCGTCGAAAGCGAATTGCGGGCCGTGCGCGCTGCTCACGACGCGCGCGGCGCTGGGCGTCGGGAAATGAGCGGGCAGCAGCAATGTCGAAGTATCTGCGCAGCTCTCCAGCACGCGTTGGCGAGTCCGCATCGCGAGTGCGCTGTCGAACTCGCCGGCGACATGCAGCGACGGCTCGACCGCCTGGATCGGATGGTGAATCGCGTCGCCGCAGAAGATCGCATGGCCCTGTTTGTTTTCGGCATGGATCAGCACGCTGCCCGGCGTGTGGCCCGGCGCGCCTTCGAGCCAGAGGCCGCGACCGAGCTCGCGCTCGATCACATGATCGGTTTCGATAAGCTCCGCCTGTCCGGCCTTCATCACCGGCAGCACGCTGTCCTGGAACGACCAGTAACCGACGGCGGCCTCCTGCCCTTCGTCCGGAGAGATCGTCGCATAGCGCTCATAGTCGAGCCGCGTCATAAGGTATTTCGCGTTCGGAAAGGTCGGCACCCATTCGCCGTCCTCGAGCCGCGTATTCCAGCCGACATGGTCGATATGGAGATGCGTGCAGAGAACGATGTCGATGTCCTCCGGCTTCAGACCCGCGCGCGCGAGATTGCCCAGATAATCTGTCTTCCACATATGGGCGTACTCGACCGGATGCGGGCGGTTCTTGTCATTGCCGTGGCAAGTGTCGATCAAGATGTTCCGTCCACCGGCGCGCACGACGTAGGAATGAAAGCTCCAGACGAGCGCGTCGGATTCGGACGCGACGAAGCGCGAACCCAACGCCTTCCGACCGCGCGCCACCTGCTCGGCCGTTATCCCGGGAAAGAGAAGATCGGCGGGCAGCGCCATGCCGTCCATCTCCACGACCTTCAGAATTTCGAGCTCGCCGAAGCGTTTCAAGCTTCCCTCCTGGTGGAATCACGCCGGCAAAATGAACCGTTCCCTATACCTCTTGAAATCCTGCGCCAGCTGTTCGGCGGAAAGGCCGTACTGCTCGAGGCTGTATTGGTGCGAGGGGCGATTGTCGCGGCCGTTGGCCGCCATCCAGGCGCGCATCGCGGCCTCATCTTCCGCCGTCATGTCGCGGCCCATGCGCTGATAGACCAGCCGCGCGGCGTCGAGCGGCGCCTTCACCAGCTCCTCATATTTGAGATCGACGAAGCGATGCTCGCCGATGCGCTCCCGGGCGTCGAGCAGCCGGTCCATCAGCTTCGAGATGCGCTTGGCCCAATGGTTGCCGAGCCTGACAGGATCGACCTCGTTCGACTGGAACGTGTGCAGCGTATAGGTCATCGACGCGAAGGAGGGCGTCGTCTTCAAGGGATCGCGATGCGTCATGACGATCAGCGATTCCGGGAAGGCGTTCGCCAGCGCCTCCGGCGCAGGCAGATGACTCGGAGTCTTCAGAACCCAGCTCTTCCCGGCGCGCGCCGGATCCTGCCACTGAAGATATTTTAGAATGAGGCGCAGATCCTCGTAAGCGGGCGCGAAGTCCGCCTTGGCGCTCCATTCGGCATAGGACGGAACCCAGAGGAAGGATTCGGGCGAGAGGCCGACGAAGGAGGCCTCCAGCAATGTCGTCTCCTCATCGGGTTGGTCGAGCGACATCGGGTGGATCGACATCAGATCCGGCATCGATTTCAGCCACAGGTCGAGCTTCTCCTGCGCCGCCGCGCGGCGCGCGACCGGTTTGCCGCGCTCCTCACCCTCGAAGGGGACCCAGAACTGGCACTCCCACCAGGCGATCGCGGTCATCGACGGCGCGCTGGACAGCAGCCGGTGAGTCAGCGTGCTGCCCGTACGATGGAGCGCCACGATCGTCGCCGCGACATTGACCTCCTCTTCCAGGATCTCGGGATTGCGCTTGACCGCTTCGACCGTCTTGAGGCGCGAGGTCAGCGAGTTCAGAATCGTCTCGGCTTGCAGCATTTTGCCGGTGTCGCTGAGCCGCGCTTCGCGATGGATCGAGTCCAAAAGGACCTGCATCGGCTCGAAGATCCATTCCGAACCGAAATCGCTGAGGCCCGTCCGCCGCCGCGCTTCCGCGATCAGGGCATCGAATTCGAGCGGCGGCGTCGTTGTGCTCATATCGTCGTCATTCCCCTTGCGGCGAAACCCCCTCCCCTAGCCCCTCCCGCGTTGGGGAGGGGACATGAGGAGCTCGCATTTCAGATCCCCCTCCCCTCGCGGGAGGGGTTAGGGGAGGGTCTTCCTATTTCATCAAACTCGCCACCTTCACGACCCGGCATTGCGGCTGCGGGTCGCTGGTGGCGCTGACCCAGCGGAGCAGCATCGTGCCCGTCCGGTGGTGATCCGTATAGATGAAATTGCCGACGCCCGGATCTTTTTCCGCGACGACGATCGTGACGCTGCCGTCGGGATTGTATTTAGCGCTGTGCTTGTTCACCCAGACGGGCAGCCAGCGATATTCCAGCGACTCCATCCAGTAATTGTCGAGCTGGAAGTTCCAGAAGACGCACTCGGGCACCTTGCTCTCGATGACGAGCGCCTCGTCTTCCGCCAACTCCCAATAGCCGTGGTAATATCGGATGTTCGGATCGCCGCCGCCGTCGATCGACATCTTCTGATGGATAGGTGGCAACTCGTTCGGCCGCTGCTTGAAGAGCGCCGACCAGTCCGCGAAGGTCTTGGCCGTGCCCTGTACCCATTTGGCCGCGGCCTGCAGGTCGGTGTCGAGCTTCTTGGCCGTCAGCGGCGGCGGCGCCTTGGGGCCGTCGATCGCCTCGATCTTGATCTTGCAGGGGATCTCGGTCTTGCGGTCGAGGAAGGTCTCGCGACCGATGATCATCGTCGAATCCGGAGCGAGCTTCAGCCAGTTCCTGTTATGCGGCTTCTGGCTGACGATGATCTCGAAGGTCCCGTCCGGATTGATGTCCATGTCCTTGGCGTTGATCTCTCCGGTCGTCGCCATGGTACCGTCGACCGCGTAGCGATTGGCCTTCGAACCGAAGGTGAGATAGGGCGCGCTGCCGCGCGTGCCGGTGATCTTGTACTCGCGGTCGGGCGAGATCGTGGCGTTGAAGTAGGTGTTGTCGGGATTGTCGGCGCCGATCCGGATCGTCTGGTTGGAGAGCGCATAGAAGCCCGGAAAATCAGGGTCGGAATATTCCACCGCCATGTCGAGCGCGGCGCGCGTGAGCCGCGTCAGCCAGCGCCAGCCCTCGGCCCGATCGAGCACCGTCGCCGACGCCTCCGGCCGGAAGATCGTCTGTCCGGCCGCCTTCAGGCTGTCGCAGAAATCATTCCAGGCGCGCCCGTCCATCACCCGCTGTTCGTGCTCGCTCATCTCGGCCATGGCCTTCCTCCCGCTCCATAAATTCGAATTCCCTTCCCTTCTAAGCCTGGGCGCGGCATGATTCGAATGAGAATTCGTCAAGGACAAATTGAGCCAGATTCAATTCGGTTCGCTCGATCTCAACCTGCTCCGGGTGTTCGACGCGCTAATGGAGGAGCGGAGCGTCACACGCGCCGCCGCGCGGCTGGGCGTGACGCCGTCGGCCGTGAGCCACGCGCTCAACCGGTTGCGCTATTTGCTTTCCGACGAGCTGTTCCTGCGCGGACCGAGCGGCATCCGGCCCACGCCGCGCGCGGCCGAGATTGCGCCGAGCGTGCGGCAGGGATTGCTCCAGTTGCAGCTCGCGCTCGTCGCGACCGAGTTCGATCCCGCCAAGACCGAGCGGCAATTCACGATCATCTGCGGTGATTATGTCGGCGCGGTGCTGCTGCCGGGCGTGAGTGCGCTGTTTCGTACCGAGGCGCCCAACGCGGAACTACGCGTGCGGCCGCCGCTCGGCCGCATTGTCGAGGATGTCGACGCCGGCCGGGCGGATCTGGCGCTGGGCGGCTTCCGGCGAATCCCGGAGCGTTTCGAATCCGAGATCCTGTTCAGCGACAGCATGGTCTGGACCCTGTCGGCCGACCATCCCTTCGCCCAGAAGCAGCTGACTCTTGGTCAGCTCGTCGAGCTACCGCATCTCATTATCGCGCCGGACGAGGATGACGAGGCTGTCGACGGCGTCGTTTCCGAGCACGGGCTCGAGCGCCGCGTGATCCGCGACGACGCCGAGGCGCTGGAACGCGCCTTCGCCCAGCGCGGCATGAAGCGCCGCATCGGCCTCACCATCCCGAACGGGCTCGCCGCGCCGATGTTCGTCGGCGGCTCCGATATCGCCGCGCTGCTGCCGTCGCGCCTCGCGGCTGCTTATGCGAAGCGCTACAAGCTCAAATCCTTCCCGCCGCCCTATGCGGCCCAGCCCTTCGACATCTCCGCCCTCTGGCACAAGAGCCTGGGCGCCCAGCCTGCGTTGGTGTGGCTGAGGGGATTGTTTCGAAGAGTAGCCAATGGACTGTGCGCAGAACCCTCTCCACCCTTTAGGGGGAAGACGGCAGGGTAAGGCCGGTGGCTCAGCCTCTTCGATGAGAGTGCGCGGGCTGCGCGCCGCCGCGACCTCACCCAGTGCTCTCCGCCCCCAAAAGGGGCCGGAGAGGGATTGCGCTACGAGCGCGTCGGCTGCCGCACCGGCAGTCCCGCCGCGCGATAGGCTGCATCGATCACCTTCATGTTCGCCACCCCATCGTCACCTGACGTAATCGGCGCAGGACCGCCGGCGCAGGCGGCGGCGAAGGCTTCGAGCTGGTAGAGATAGCTCGGGCGGCGGCCGAGATTTTCGGTGCGTTTGCCTTTGCCGGTGCGCACGGTGAGGCGATGATAAGCCTGCGGCATCACCGGATTAAAAACGCGCATCTCGCCGTCGCTGCCGGTGACGCGCGCGGAAATGTCGAGAAGCTTCATCGACCACATCGAGACGACGACACGGCCGATCGCGCCCGATGGGAAACGCAGCGTCACATCCATGGCGCGGTCGATATTCGCGTCGCGCAGCTTGGCGTTCGCCGACAGCACCTCCGGCTCGCCGCCGCCCAGCAGCCGCGCCATGTGGATCGCGTAGCACCCGGCATCCATCGTCGCGCCGCCCGCCAGCGCGAAATTGTATCGGATGTTGGAGAAGACGGGCAGCGGGAAGCACATCGCGGTGCGGATCTCGCCGATCGTGCCGAGCTCGCCGCTCGCGACGATGTCCGCCATCCGTCGCGCGAGCGGGTGGTAGCGATAGTGAAACGCCTCCATCAGCACGCGGCCGTTCGCCTTGGCGGCATCGACCATCGCCTGCGCCTCGTCGGCATTGGCGGCGATCGGCTTCTCGCAGAGCACATGCTTGCCGGCCTCGAGCGCCTTGATCGTCCAGACGCCGTGCAGCCCGTTGGGCAGCGGATTATACAGCGCGTCAATCTCGGGATCTGCGATCAGCGCATCATAGCCGTCATAGGCGCGCGCAACGCCATGTTTGGCGGCAAAAGCCCGCGCGCGCTCGGCCGAGCGCGCCGCGACCGCGGTCACGGATACCTGGCCCGCCAGCGCGCGGGCGGGAGCGATCAGGGCCGTGGGCGCGATGGCCGCAGCGCCGAAGATTCCGAGCCTCAGCGTCAGGGTTGCACCGTAAGCGGCTCCCAATGCATGACCCACGCCTCGGCACGTGGCCGCGCGTCCTGGATTTCCGCGACGGGTGCGTTGGGATCGGTGAAGATGGTCCGATAGGCTGGCGCGGGCGACGAGCCCGGCGCTCCGACCTGCGCCCAAGCCTTTGCGGCTTCGGCAGGCGAGCAATCCTGCTCAAAGATCGCGAGATGATACCCGGCGCCCTTTCCCGCCGGGTCACTCGTATAGAGAAAGCGCGCAATCGATGCCGGCGCGGCATCGAGCCCTGCCTTTTTCCACCATGCCTCCGCGGGCGCCGCGCCGGCGGCCTCGCGCCAATCGTTCTGCACGGTGGTCAAAGCGCGCGGCCGAGGACCCGGCCCGCCGCTCGCATTCACCAAGAAGGTCATCAGCGCGAAGCGAGGGCTCGCAATGTCGCCCACCCTGCCCGAATCGTTCAGCTTGTGGGCGCGCGGCCGGATATAGCCCCAAGCCTGTGCCTCGTCGGCATAATTGCCCTCCCACAACGCCAGGAAGGGCGCAGTCGCCTGCCCCGGCCCGACTGCACGATAGCGGCACATGCGTGTGAAGGAGCCCATCTTGAGCGCATCGGGCCCGTGGACTTCGTCATACCAGCGTTGAAATTCCTCCACCCTCCCGGCCGGCGGATCGGCCTGGACGACGAACAGGGTTCGCGACGCCGTCCCCAGCATGGCACTCCTCCCATCAAGTCGGTTGGCGCATGCTATCCCGGCGAGCCCAAACGACAAAGGGCGGCCATTTGGGCCGCCCTTCACCGGTAGTGACTTTCCGGAAGGCTTAGTGCGCTTCGCGATATTGCAGCTTGGCGGCCTTCTGGCAGGTGTAACCGCCATTGCCGCCCTTGCCGTAGTCGCCGGCGCTCTTGCCGTAGAACTTGCCGCGATCCAGATCGACCCAGACCACCTCGTCCGAGCCGCAGGATTGCTGCGCCGCATCTTCCGTCGCGAACAGCCCGGTGGCCGCGAAGGTGGGTGCGGATAGAACGAACATCGCCGCCAGAGGAAGGACGGCACCCAGAGTGCGAAACTTCATTTTATTGTGCTCCCGATTGGTTGTTCGACGAATTGGTGCCACCGCTTCGCGCGTTGCGCGGCGCATGGGGATCCTTCCCCGGGACCCGACGGTACTGCACAAGCCTCCACCATTTTCCCCGGTGTTGCTTGATAGATGGTTAATTTTTTCCACCAGAAGCGCCGCAACCGACGCAGGATCAGCCTAACAAGCGTTTGACTGGGGCGCGCTGGCTGCCATAATTCGGTGAAGCATAACAACGGAAGCGCACATGGCGGGACTTTACGACGAGCGTGACGGCGTCGCGCGATTCTTCAACGTCATCGACGGCAAACAACAGCCGGCACGGTCCAATGAATGGTTGGACAGCGTCGATCCGGCAACGGCCAAAGTGTGGGCACAGATCCCCGCCGGGAGCGCTGCCGATATCGATGAGGCGGTGGATGCCGCCCGGCGAGCATTCCGCGGACCCTGGCGCAAGATGCCGGCGATGCAACGCGCGTCGTTGCTCCGGCGCGTTGGCGAGCTGATCGCCGCGCATGTCGTGGAGCTCGCCGCCATCGAGACTCGCGACAACGGCAAGCCGTTCGCGGAAACGAGCACCGCCGACGTGCCCGCGGTGACGCAGATGTTCCATTACTGGGCGGGTGCGGCCGACAAGCTGCATGGCGAAACCGTCGAGATCTCACCGGCCAGCCTCAACTATATCCGCCGCGAGCCGATCGGCGTGATCGGCATCGTCATCCCCTGGAACTCGCCGATCTCGGTCTTTGCCGCCAAGGTCGGCGCCGCGCTTGCCGCGGGGAACACGGTGGTCGTGAAACCGGCTGAAACAGCCTCCTGCTCGGTGCTCGCCGCCGCCCGTCTCTTCGCCGAAGCGGGATTCCCGCCCGGCGTCGTGAATGTCGTCGCCGGTCTCGGCACGACGGCCGGCGACGCGCTTTCCGCTCATCCCGGCGTCGGCAAGATCACGCTGACCGGCTCGACCGCGACGGCGCGCGCGATCACGCGGCGCTCCGCCGACGCGATCAAGCCGCTCTCCTTCGAGCTCGGCGGCAAATCGGCAAACATCGTGTTCGCCGACGCCGATCTCGAAGCCGCCGCGACCGGCGTCACGACGATGGCGGTCTTCACCGCGGCCGCCGGCCAATCCTGTGTCGCGGGCTCACGCATCCTGGTGCAGCGGCCGATCTATGAGCAGATGATCGAGCGCATCGCGAAGATCGCGCGCGGCATCAAGGTCGGCGATCCCATGGACAAGGCGACCGGCATGGGACCGATCGCGCTCGACCGCCAATTCCAGAAGGTGAAGGACTATATCGCGATCGGCCATTCGGAAGGCGGCGAACTCGTCTTCGGCGGCCGCAGCGGGCCCGAGCTGTTCGACAGCGGCTCGCGCTTCGCGCAGGGCTATTTCGTCGAGCCCACGCTCTTCGCCGGCCTCGGCAACCAGGCGCGCATCTGTCGCGAGGAGATCTTCGGCCCGGTCGCCTGCATCATGCCGTTTGCGGACGAGGATGAGGCGCTCGCGATCGCCAATGATTCGCCCTATGGCCTCGTCTGCGGCCTCTGGACCAACGGTCTCAGGCGAGCGCACCGCATGGCGGCCGCGATCGAGGCGGGCGCTGTCTGGGTCAACACCTACCGCAAGATCCACTGGGCCCTGCCCTTCGGCGGCGTGAAGGACAGCGGCTACGGCCGCGACAGCGGGCTGGAAAGTTTGCGCGGCTATCAGCAGACGAAAGCCGTGTGGATCGATTTGGCGTGATGGTCACGCCTCTCATGCCCGAGGTCGATTTCGGGCTCGATCCCATCGAGGATTTTTACGAACGCACCGGCGCGCTGCAGGCTGCCGGAAAACGTGTGGTGCCGGTGAAGTTCAACGGCGGGATCGGCTGGCTGATTCTCAAATATGCGGACCTGGCGCGCGTCTATCCCGACGAGGAGAATCTGCCCGCCGGACCCGCCTATGAGCGCCACACGGTGCCGATCGAAGGCCGCACGATTCTCGCGATGACCGGCGAGGAGCACCGCATCCACCGAGCGCTCGTGCAGGGCGCCTTCCAGCCTGGCGCGATCCGCCGGCTGGTGGACAGGGCGCTGGTGCCGATTGCGAACGCGCTGATCGATGCTTTCCAAGGCCGCAATGAAGCCGATATCGCGGCCGAGTTTGCGCGCATCTATCCGTTCAGCGTGATCAGCCACATGCTGGCGATCCCGATCGCCGACAATAAGGACGTCATCGACTGGGTCTTCATGATGCTGCGCTATTTCTGGCAGCCCGAGGAAGCGCTCGTAGCGCGAGCCAAGCTCGATGCCTTTGTGCGCCCGATGATCCGGGCGCGAAGAGAACATCCGGGAGAGGACATCGTCTCGCGCCTGATCCAGGCCGAAGTCGAAGGACATCGTCTGACCGAGGATCAGATTCTGACGTTCGTGCGCGTGCTCTATCCGGCCGGCGCCGAGACGACCTTTCTCGCGATCAGCGGTTTGATGTTCGAGATCCTGACGAACCCGCCGGTGCTCGAGCGGCTGCGCGCTCATCCCGAGGATCGTCCGGCGGCGGTGGAGGAATCGCTCCGCAAGGCTGGGCCGCTGGCCATCATGCCGCGCTACACCGAGAGGAACGTCACGATCGGCGGCGTCGATATTCCGGCGAATAGCTGGTTGCTCTATGGCAACGGGCCTTCCGGCCACGACGGGGAGGAATTCGCGGATCCGGAAAGCTTCCGCCTCGATCGCGAGGCCAACAGGCACCTGGCTTTCGGCAAGGGCCCGCACCATTGCCTCGGCGCCACGCTAGCGCGCGCCGAGATGCGGATCGCGCTCTCGCTGCTGCTCGATCGCCTGCCGGGCCTGCGACTTGCCCAGCCGGTCAAACTGACCGGCACCGGCGGCATTCTGCGTGGCGCCTACCGCCTGCCCGTCGCATTCGATCGCGTGCTGCCGCCCGTCGACTATCGCGATTAGCCGCGCAGCGACCTTCCCGGATCAGGCGAACTCGTTGATCCATATCGATAAACGCGCTCGTCTCCAGCCCGACGTTAACCTCATTAGCGGCTTGTTCAGATTTGCGACCCTAGGCTGCAGATTGGGTTGGAATTCCGAATCGGGCGGCTAAGAGCGCAATGACAGAACACCTCTGGGTCTCGGAGGGCTGCGGGCTCGAATGGTTCATCTCGGCTGAGGAGGCTCAAACCTTCGCCGAGAAAATGAAGGGCACGGGCACCAAAGTCCGCGAATTCAGAACGCAGCACGCCAATGGGCGCAATGCTCAATGGTGCATCACGCCATTGCTCGGCACCGAGCCGCGCGGGCGGGTGCAGGTGCGCTGCGCGCCCTATCCCACGACTGTCGACAACGCCTTCCGCGTCAGCAACAGCGGCGACTGCTTCGCGATCTTCGGTAGCGAAGCCGAGGCAAGACTGGCGGTCGCGCTCTACGAGTTCTGCCGCGCGGAAGCGCCCGCACCGGAAAAGCTGGTCGTTGCCGCCGGATTCAAGCCGGACGACAAGGGCGATCCGGGCGTGCGGTCGTTCGTCCGCAAGCTCGACGATGGTGCGCTCAACCTGCTGCTTCATCGTTCGACCAAGCGGCCGGGCATCGGATCGCTCACACTTCAATTCCTGCCGATCGACGGCGCGCGGCCGATCATTCTCGCCAAGATTGACGCCTATCCCGAGCATGGCACACCGCAGTTCGGCCTCGACATCATGGCGGCCCTCTCTGTCGCGGGCGCCCGTCAAGCGCTGGGCCATATGGCGGAGCCGCTTACCGACGGAGAGGAATTCTCCTTTATCGCCGACTTCGTCGAGCCGCAGCGTTCACCCCGGGCGCGCAGCGCGATCTTCTAACCCCCCGGCGAAGAACGCCGCGCATCCTTTGCGCGGTAGCAGATAATCAAACTTGCTATCTTTTGAAGGATAGGTAGCGTGGTGTCATGGCGGCACCGCGGGCCATTTCCACCTTGATTGAAAAGCTCTCCTTTCCGGAGGGGCTGCGCTGGCGTGGCGACACCCTATGGTGTTCCGACATCTTGGGGCACCGCGTGCTCAAGATCGATGCCGATGGCCGTGTCGCCGAGGCGGCGCGCCTCGCCGATCGTCCCTCGGGCCTCGGCTTTCTTCCCGATGGAACACCGCTCGTCGTATCGATGACCGATCGGACCCTGCTGGCGATCAGTCGCGACGGAACGCTTCGCGTCCACGCCGATCTCAGAAAACTATCCGGGCATTTCATCAACGACATGGTCGTCGACAGAAATGGTCGCGCCTATATCGGCAGCCGCAACGGCGGCGGCCCCGCAGCCGCGAGTGACAGCATCATCATGGTGGAAGCCTATGGGCAGGCACGTGTCGTCGCCGAAGGCATGGTCAGCCCGAACGGTTCCGTCGTGACTCCGGACGGCAAGTTTCTGATCGTCGCCGAAACGGCGCTCGGCCGTCTCACCCGCTTCCGGATCGGCGCGGGAGGCGACCTCTCCCACCGCGAGACGCTCGCCGAGCTGCCCGGTCGGCATATCGACGGCATCTGTATGGACACCCAGGGGGCGTTCTGGTGTGGCGGTGGCGAAAGCGGTGCGCTGCACATCGGCGCTGACGGCAAGCTGCTGGATCTGATCGAGCAACCCGGGCGAATGGTGCTCGCCACGGCGCTTGGCGGAGAGGATGGTCGTACGCTGTTCCTCGCCACGACCGGTGTCGTGCTGATCGATATCCTGCGGGAGATCGGCTTCGACCGCGCGCGGGATGCGACGGTCGACCCGCAAGGCCGGATCGACCTTACGAACGTTTCGGTTCCAGGTATCGGCTGCCCTTGAAGACCTCACATCGAGAAGCGGACTGACCGACATGGACGACGAAGCGCTCGACATGGATTTCCTTGTCTTCGGCGGCGGCATGGCGGGAATGACGGCAGCCGCACGCGCCGCCGATGCCGGGCGACGCGTTCTCGTCGTCGAGAAAGGCCCCGAGATCGGTGGCTCGGCGGTGCTTTCAGGTGGGAAGCTCTGGACGGCGAAGACGATCGAGATGTTCGAGCAGGAGACGCCCGGCGGCGACCCGACGCTGCGCGCCGCCGTCTTCGAGTTGTTCGAACAGGCGGTCGCCTGGCTGCGCTCCACCGGCGTGGCCGTTGCGGATGTGTCGTATCATCTGCATTACGGCACGGGTTATGATTTCGACATTGTCGGCTACATCGACTTCTGCCGCCGTGCCGTTGAGCATGCCGGCGGGATGGTCATCCGCAATGCCAGCGCCGATCGGCTTCTCGTCGAAGGCGGCCGGGTCCGAGGCGCGGTCATTATCGATGCGGACGGCGAGACCGTCGTGCACGCGCCCTGGACGCTGCTCGCGACCGGCGGCTTCTCGGCCAACCCGGGACTGCTCGAATGCTTCGTGCATCGGCGCGCCGTCGCGGCGCTCGCGCGATCGAATCCGCACAGCACGGGGGACGGGCTTCGCCTCGGCCTCGCCGCGGGTGCCGCGATCTCGCCCTTCATGAAGGGCTTTTACGGCCATGTGATCCAATCGCCGGTGCAGAAATGGGGACCGCGGGAGTTCCGCGCCTACACCCAGGGCGGCAGCATTCGCGGCATCATGATCAATCGACAGGGGAAGCGCTTCTGCGACGAGTCGCTGGGCGACCATCAGAATGCGCAGCGCATCTTGGAGCAGCCGGGCGCGCGCGTGTTGATCCTGTTCGACGAGGCGGTGCGGCGGCAGGAAGCCGCCACCGTGCTGGCCGGAACCAAGACGCCCATCGACAAGGTTCAGATCGCTATCGACGAGGGCGCCCATGTCGCCGTCGCCGACAGCTGGGAAGCCTTGTTCGATCAAGTACGGTCCTGGGGGTTCGACGGCGACGCGGGGCTGAAGACGATTCATACTCATAATGCCGCGGTTCACGACGGCGCCGCGCCACCCGATTTTCCGCGCGTGCGCGATTACCGATCCTACGTCACGCCGCCTTTCTATGCCGTCGAAGGACAGACCGGAATCACCGCGACCCATGGCGGCCTCAGAGTCGACCGTCAGGCTCGCGTGCTCAACGCGGAAGGCATACCGATCCCGGGCCTGCTCGCGGCGGGCGCCGATGCGGGCAACGTCTACGGAGAGGGCTATGCCGGCGGGCTCGCCTTCGCCGCCACCTTCGCGCTTCTGGCGGCCGGTCACGTCATCGAAACGCCTTTCCGCGGATGATCCGAGCTCATTGGGCCATCGCACTGCATGGCGGCGCGGGCGGCAAGCCCGCCGATATGAGCGCCGCCGAGGAGAGCGATTGTCGGGCCGGCCTGGCGGCGGCCCTTGAAGCCGGCGCGTCGGTGCTGCGGAGCGCCGGCACCGCGTTGGATGCCGTCGAAGCGGCAATTCGCGTGCTGGAGGACGATCCGCACTTCAATGCCGGACGCGGAGCTGTCTTCAGCGCGCGCGGCCGCAACGAGCTCGATGCCGCCATCATGGATGGATCGAACCTCCGGGCGGGCTCGGTGGCGGCCGTCAGGCGCACGCGCCATCCGATTTCCCTCGCGCGTGCGGTCATGGAGAAATCCGAGCATGTCATGCTGTGCGGCGACGGCGCCGACGCATTCTCCAGGAGCCAGCGATTGGAGCAGGTCGAGCCTTCCTACTTTTTCACCGAGAAGCGATGGCGGGATCTGATCGACGAGCTGACAAAGCAGAGCTTGCCGATTCCGCCGCGGCCGCGCGGCGCGCCCAAACCGACCCTCACCGGCTTATCGAAGGCGCAAGCCCATCGTTACGGCACTGTCGGCGCCGTGGCACGCGATGCCGCCGGTCATGTTGCAGCCGGGACGTCGACCGGCGGCACGACCGCGAAGCGCTGGGGCCGAATCGGCGACAGTCCAATCATCGGCGCGGGCACCTATGCTTCGGACCAATCTTGCGCTGCGTCCGCGACCGGCAGCGGTGAGCATTTCATACGCCTCACGGCGGCGCGTGAGATCGGCGCGCTGGTGCAATATCGGCATATGCCGCTTCAAGCGGCGGTCGATGAGGTGGTACAGCATCGTCTCGGTGACCTCGGCGGCCATGGCGGCGTCATTGTAGTCGCTCCGAACGGCAAAATCGCATGGACCTTCAGCACCGAGCTCATGTTCCGCGCCAAGGCATCCGAGAGCAGCCAGCCGGTTGTCTCGATCTACCGCAACGAACCCTGAGCGGTGACCGGTTCTTTTTCCGTTCCTGGCCTGATAGTCTCGCGCCATGGCGATCCGCAAGATCATCCATGTCGATATGGACGCCTTCTATGCGTCTGTCGAACAGCGCGACAACCCGGAGCTTCGCGGCCGGCCTGTCGCGGTCGGCCATGGCGGCAAGCGTGGTGTGGTCGCGGCCGCGAGCTATGAAGCGCGCGCCTTCGGCGTCCGCTCCGCAATGCCGTCGACGACCGCCATGCGCCGATGCGCCGAGCTGGTCTTCGTGCCGCCGCGCTTCGATGTCTATCGCGCCGTTTCGCGCCAGATTCACGCGGTCTTCGCGGAATATACGGCCCTCATCGAACCGCTGGCGCTCGACGAGGCCTATCTCGATGTGACCGAGAACCGGCGCGGCCTGCCGAGCGCCTGGACGACCGCCAAAGAAATCCGTTCGCGCATCCTGCAGGAGACCGGTCTGACCGCATCGGCGGGCGTGTCCTATAACAAATTCCTCGCCAAGCTCGCATCGGGCCAGCGCAAACCGAATGGCCAATTCGCGATCACGCCGGACATGGGCGCCGATTTCGTCGCGTCGCTTCCTGTCGCAAAATTCCACGGAGTAGGCCCCGTCACGGCCGCCAAGATGCAGAGTCTCGGAATCGAAACCGGCGCCGATCTCAAAGCGAAGCCGCTGGCGTTTCTGCAGCAGCATTTCGGCAGGGCCGCGGCCTGGTATCTGAGCATCGCGAACGGCGAGGACGACCGGGCGGTGGTCGCCGATCGTCCCCGGAAGTCCGCGGGATCGGAAACGACCTTCGCCCACGACTTGACCGAGCGGACAGAAATCGAGGCCGGCGTCGAGGCGATGGCCGACGAGGTCTGGACATGGTGCGACAAGGCCAAGGCTTTCGGACGGACCGTAACGGTCAAGGTGAAGTTCGCCGATTTCCGCCAAGTGACTCGCAGCCGGAGCTTTCCGGACGCGATCGACTGTCGCGATCGTCTGTTGCAGGCCAGCCTCGAGCTCGTTCGCACCGTGCTGCCAACCGAAAAAGGAATCCGGCTGCTCGGCGTGACCATGTCGAATTTCGACCAGCCAGCTAGCGGACCCGACGCGCTGCCGTTGTTCGGCGAGCCCGTCGGCACCGGCGCGACGGAGGCGCGCTGATGGCCCAGCGCGGCGGTTCGGCCGACCTGCCCCTCCACGGCGGGCGCGTGCCCGGATGGCTGGGCGAACGCATGACCAGGCTGGGTGCCGTGATCAGCGAGGCGATCATCCTGGAATATGGCCGGGACGAGCTGCTGCGCAGGCTGGCGCACCCATTCTGGTTCCAGTCCTTTGGCGCGGTGATGGGAATGGACTGGCACTCGTCCGGCATCACGACGAGCGTCATCGGCGCACTGAAGCGCGGCCTCACGCCGCTGTCCGGAGAGCTCGGCATCCATGTGTGCGGCGGCCGGGGCAACCATTCGCGCCGGACGCCGCATGAGCTGGTCGCGATCGGCGATCGCGTCGGGTTCGACGGCGCTGCATTGGCGAGAACGAGCCGGCTGGTAGCCAAAGTAGACAGCGCCGCAATCCAGGACGGATTCGATCTTTACCTCCACGGCTTCATCGTCACCGACGACGGACATTGGGTCGTAGTGCAGCAGGGCATGAATGGCGATCGCCGCCAGGCGCGGCGATATCATTGGCTCTCCGAAGGCCTGCGAAGCTTCGTCGACGCGCCGCATGCCGCAATCGACGGGGTGGATCAGGGCGTCATCGTGAATTTGACCGATCGGCGTGCCGCGGCTTCCCGGCAGCGGCAGCTCGACATGCTCGACACGCTTGGGCCCGATCGGATCGAACAAGAGCTCATCAAGCTGGAGAGGCGGCGTTTCGACCCCGAACCTGCCCCGCCACAGCTCCAGTTACCGCATCTTACGATGCCCGCTCGTCACGATGTTCGATCCGAAGACATCATCGCTCGACGTCTGCACGGCAATCTCGCCGCCGCTGCCGAAATGGGGCCGAAGGACTTCGCCGAGCTTCTGCTCGTGCCCGGCGTCGGCCCGCGGACGGTGCGCGCGCTGGCGCAGGTGGCCGAAGTCCTGCATGGCGCGCCCTATCGTTTCAGCGACCCGGCACGCTTCTCGGTGGCCCATGGCGGCAAGGACCGGCATCCCTACCCCGTCCCGCTCAAAGTTTACGATCGCACGATCAGCGTGCTGAAGAGCGCGGTTAGAAAGGCAAAACTCGGCCAATCCGAAGCGCTGGCCGCGCTCAAGCGTCTGGACGAACAGGCGCGCCACCTCGAACGACATGTTTCGGGACCGCCGGTCGAGGCCGTGTTCGCGGAGGAGCGCGTCCGCTCCAACGAATATGGCGGCATGAGCGTCTTCGGGCCGGAGCCCCCGCCCCGTGGAGAGCGGCTCGTCGATGAACCCTAGTGGATAAAATCTGAGGGAAGAGTCGGAAAGTGGATTCCCGGCGCTGCTCGGTCGTGCGAGTCTGCGCGATGCATAGCACCCCCCTCGACTTGAATTTTGCGGATCGGTCTC
>Ga0070738_10001271_pt1 | contig 53598 bp, 45 predicted proteins | sample Coa_R2_2_FD_66446 | JGI IMG/M metagenome (GOLD analysis project Ga0070738, IMG submission 66446) | Surface soil microbial communities from Centralia Pennsylvania, which are recovering from an underground coalmine fire - Coalmine... | ecosystem: Environmental > Terrestrial > Soil > Unclassified ... | reverse complement strand
TCAGAGCATCTCCTTGACCCTGTTTGAGAAATACGTCAGAAGCTTCGCGGGCATCCTTTGTTAGTACTGGAACATTCTTATAAACCTTAGTGACAAAATCTTGCGCTTTAGCGTCATCGCCTCCAGTTTTGATCACTGAATTCCAAAGTGCCAGAAAGTTCCAACGAGCAATACCCGAAGTTTTGGGATCAGCAGTAATGAGTTTGACGCTATCTTTTGCCAAATCTGACCAATTTTTGATACCTTTGGGGTTATTTAGACGAGTTACTAATGCAGCCACAGTTTTAGTGACAATAGCGTTATTTGGAACTTCCTTTTCCCATCCCGACTGAATCAATCCAGCCTTTTCAATTTTCTGAGTATCTCCAGCTAGTGATAAATGCACAATATCTGCTTCTAAACCATCAATTACAGCACGAGTTTGAGAACCAGATCCTCCATAGCTTTGTTTAAAAGTAACGTTTTGATTGTGTTCTTGTTTCCACTTATCTACAAATTTAGGAATGATCGCTTCATGAGCTGCTTTAGTAACAGCAAAAGACACAAGAGTTAACTCAACATCTTGCTTGTTAGCAGCAGCTGGACTACTACTAGGAGTGGCAGCAGAGTCCCCATTCGGAGAACGACTTGTATCTGCACCAGTACAGGCAGCAATCACCACACTCAAGCTTACGCCCACTAAAAAAAGTGCAACAAAGCCTTTCAAAGAATTCAGTTTTGACCGAATCTTGTTTTTTTCAATAAGTTGCTTTAACACTCCTAAGACACCCCACCAGGAATTCATAATGCTCCCCTTCTATAAAGTACCTTTTATAGCTAAAAATGCCGTACTTAATGTCATATCATATTACAGAAGAGTTGTTAAAAACTCAAGAAACACTCTCTACTTACTTAAAATTGGACTTTGGTCAGCCTACTGACAAGACTATACAAAAACTATAAATTTGCTAGTAGCTTCAAGAAGCTTGATATCATTGCAGCAGTAGCAATAGACTTACTTCCGATGAGGAAATTTACGCAAGTTTCAAGAAATTGTATACGGAAGCACTTGCTTTTGTTATTGAATCTATGGCAGTGTGCAGAATAAAGATCTGTAAATCTACCGAATTAACGTAGTTTTTATTCGTCAATATCTTGAACCATGCAAAATCCCCTCTTGAAAACTTGGAGATCTGTACTGCAACCATGGAAACGGTCTGCATCTAATACTCGCACATTGCTGTTGGCAACGGTTAGCATTGGCATGTTACCTGTTTATGCAGGGATTACCTGGCAATATTCATCTGCTAGTGCTAGTGCTCAGCGCATTAGTCAAAACCCTAAAACGCTGCAAGTGACTTTGGTTTCCTACGCTGTCACTAAAGAAGCTTACTCAAAAATTATTCCTTTGTTTACACAAAAGTGGAAGAAAGAACATAACCAAGATGTCGTTTTTCAGCAAAGTTATGGCGGTTCTGGTACCCAAGCAAGAGCAGTCATTGATGGTTTAGAGGCAGATGTAGTAGCACTGGCACTGGGATATGATGTAGAAAAAATCCAAAAAGTCGGTTTAATAAATTCTGGTTGGGAACAAAAAGCTCCTAATGGTGCGATCGTCACTCGCTCAGCAGTTGTATTAGTAACGCGTCCAGGCAATCCCAAGAAAATTAGTAGTTGGGCTGACTTGGCAAAACCAGGAGTTAGTGTAATTACTGCCAATCCCAAGACCTCTGGGGGTGCTCGTTGGAATTTCTTAGCGTTGTGGGGATCAGTCGTCAAAACAGGAGGCGATGAAGCCAAAGCCCGTGATTATGTGAGTAAGGTTTATAAAAATGTTGCTGTGTTGCCGAAGGATTCTCGGGAATCTAGTGATACTTTTTATAAGCGAAATCAAGGGGATGTGTTGTTGAACTATGAGAACGAGGAGATTTTGGCAAAGTTGAAAGGTGAATCTAACTATCCCACCATCCTTCCACAAGTTAACATTTCTATTGATAACCCAGTTGCTGTAGTAGATAAAGTTGTGGATAAGCACGGTACTCGGCAAGTCGCAGAAGCTTTTGTTAAGTTCCTCTTTACACCAGAAGCCCAGAGAGAATTTGCTAAGGTAGGATTCCGGCCTGTTAACTCTACAATAAATCAGGAAACGCAGAAGCAATTTTCCAAGATTAGTAACTTCTACACAGTGAAAGATTTTGGCGGTTGGAATACAGTCCAGAAGAAGTTCTTTGATGATGGAGGTATTTTCGACCAAATTCAAGGAAGCAGACGTTAGCTTGAAAGAAGCTTTTTGATTGGGGGACAAGGGGAGCCAGTGCGGTCTTGGGGTTTCCCCAAGTGGAGCAACTGGCGTGGACAAGGGGGACAAGGAGGACAAGGAGGACAAGGAGGACAGAATATTGGGTTCATACTTTCAGTTCTCCACAGAAAGTCGAATAGTATAATTAAATACATTTTGATTAAGTACGAAATAGAACCCCAGTATTTTGAAGAAACTGGGGTTCTTTCGCCTTAGGTAGTTCTTCGCTCTTAACTTAGGCTAGTACAATGATGAGTACTATTACTTTTTTCTCACCCTCGGCTTCTCTGTAGTTTTAGTCTTAAAGTATGCAACTTTGCAAAGTGGGACAATAACTCGTAGCTAGGAAGAGGCGTTTTTGGAAAATGTGACTCACTATGACAATCTCTAGCATAATCGCAGCATTACAGCAACAATTAGAAGAAAGAACAGCTCAGTTACAGAAGGCTTCTCAAGAGCTGCAGGAAATGCTGGAAGAAATAGAGATTCTTCAAGAAGAAAGGAGCTTACAAAGAGAAGAGCTGATCACCGTTCGTAAAACAGCAGAGTCAGAACGCCAACGTTATCAAGACTTGTTTGAGTTTGCCCCTGATGGCTACCTATTGACTGATGCGAAAGGCATTATCCAAGAAGCCAACTTTGCAGCAACATCTTTACTCTGCACACGCCAGCAACATCTGATAGGTAGATCACTACTCCTTTTTTTTACTGAACAAGATCGCAAGGCTTTTGACACACGCTTAATGAAGCTACGGCAAGTACAGAACTGGGAAGTTCACTTACAGCCACAAGAAGGACTGCCCTTGCCTGTATCCGTTACTATAGCTCCTGGGTATAACCTACAGGGTAAGATGGTTTGGCGACGCTGGTTGATTCAAGACATTAGCGATCGCAAGCAGGCAGAAAAATCCATCCAGTTTCAGGCAAATGTTCTGTCGCAAGTCAACGACGCAGTCATTGCTATTGATCACCAGCAGCGGATCACTTATTGGAATCCTGGGGCAGAGCGCTTGTATAATTTGAAAGCTGATGAAGTGCTTGGTCAACCATTAGAAACAGCGTATCAGATGCGCTGGCTTGAACCACAACAAAAGCAGGCTATCTGCGATTCTGTAACCCAGACAGGTTCATGGCGAGGCGAGACAATTCATCTTAAAAAGAGCGGAGAAGAAATTTACGTTGAGTCATCGCTCAGTGTACTCAAAGATGATAAAGGTGTCGCAATCGGTTTTTTAGCTGTTAACCGTGACATCACTGATCGTAAACAAGCAGAACAAATCATCTACGAACAAGCTGCACTACTTAACATTACAACAGATGCAATTATCGTGCGTGATCTCCAGGACAAAATTGTGTTTTGGAACAACGGTGCTGAGCGCCTATACGGTTGGCAACAAGCAGAAGCTCTTGGTAAGAATGCCAATCAACTTTTGTATAAAAATTTGAAAACTTCACCTCCAAAACTCAAGATCCAGCAAACCCTTGCTAAAAATGGCTCTTGGCAAGGTGAGTTGCAACATGTAACAAAAAACGGCAAGGTCATCCTTGTTGAAAGTCGCTGGACTTTAGTACGTGATGAACAAAAGCAGCCAAAATCAATTCTGATTGTTAATACTGACATCACAGAGAAAAAGCAACTAGAAATGCAACTTCTCCGTGCTCAGCGTTTAGAAAGTCTTGGCACTCTTGCCAGTGGCATTGCTCACGATCTCAACAACATCCTGACTCCTATTTTGGCAGTAGCTCAGCTGCTGCCTAGAAAGCTCACCAATCTAGAACAGCGCAATCAGCAACTGCTGAAGATACTAGAAGACAACTCCAAACGCGGAGCTGATTTAGTTAAGCAGATTCTGTCCTTTGCACGGGGGGCTGAAGGCAAACGTACAATTGTGCAAGTTGGATATGTGCTTAAAGAAGTTGCTCTAATTGCCAACAAGACATTTCCCAAATCTATCAAGATCCATATTGAAACTGTGTCGCCCAATCTTTGGACTGTTTTGGCAGATACTACACAATTACATCAAGTCATCCTAAATCTATGTGTTAATGCTCGTGATGCTATGCCAAAAGGTGGGGTCTTAAGTTTGGCTGCGGAAAATATATTTGTAGATGAAAACTTTACACGCATGCATCTAGATGCTCAAACAGGTCCCCATGTTGTTATTAAAGTCTCAGATACAGGAACAGGTATTCCCCCGGAAGTATTAGAGCGAATATTTGATCCTTTCTTCACAACAAAAGAGCCAGGCAAAGGTACAGGATTGGGTCTTGCGATGGTGATTGGGATTGTCAAAAATCACAAGGGTTTTTTGACTGTGGAGAGCGAGGTAGGCAAAGGCACTCAATTTCAGGTGTATTTCCCAGCAACAAGAGATGAGGAAACACCACTATCAGAAGATTTAGCAGTGCCTAAGGGATCTGGGGAATTGATTCTCATTGTTGATGATGAGATCTCAATCCAAAGGACCAGCAAAGCATCCTTGGAAGACCACCATTACAAAACTATCATTGCCAATGACGGAAAACAGGCGATCGCACTATATACACAGTACCAATCCCAAATTAGTATCGTGTTGATGGATATCATCATGCCGTCTATGGATGGGTTAGCTGTCATTCGTAGCCTACAAAAAATGAATCCTCAAATAAAGATTATTGCCACTAGTGGAATCGTATCTAACACCCGGATTACCGAAGCGACCGGCACAGGTGTCAAAGCATTTTTATCGAAGCCTTTTACCATACAAGAACTATTGAGCACTGTTTACCGGGTTTTGAAGATGCCAGTTAGTGGTTCGAATTAAGCAACTTTGCCCTTGTCCTTTGTTTTGAGTTCACTGTAACTAAAGACTAATGACTATTTTTACGCTTTTAACTTGATTTGTACCGATCTACTGATTAGCATAAATTTTATATGCAAAAGAGAGGAAAGTGAGCGCTATGGGCATGACCCTGACTGAAAAAATTTTAGCAAAAGCCTCTGGTCGATCAGTAGTAGAACCGGGGGAAAACATCTGGGTTAACGTTGATGTGCTAATGACACACGATGTCTGCGGACCTGGAACCATTGGTGTTTTCCAACGCGAGTTTGGTGCTGATGCTAAAGTCTGGGACCCAGAAAAAATTGTTTTAATTCCTGACCATTACATTTTTACTGCTGACGAACGAGCTAATCGCAATGTTGATATTTTGCGTGAATTTGCTCTACAGCAAGGTATCAAATATTTTTATGATATCACTGACAGATCTAACTTTAAAGTAAACCCAGACTACAAAGGTGTTTGCCACATCGCCCTAGCACAAGAAGGTCACACCCGCCCAGGTGAAGTTCTATTTGGCACAGACTCTCACACATGTAATGCAGGTGCCTTCGGGGAATTTGCCACTGGAATCGGCAACACTGATGCTGGGTTCATTATGGGTACTGGCAAGCTATTAATCAAAGTCCCTGCAACTATGCGCTTTGTATTAGATGGTGAAATGCCTCCTTACCTGTTGGCAAAAGACCTGATTTTGCAAATCATTGGAGATATTGGCGTTGCTGGTGCAACTTACCGGACAATGGAATTTGCAGGAACTGCCATTCAAAAAATGACCATGGAAGAACGGATGACTCTGTGCAACATGGTGATTGAAGCTGGTGGCAAGAATGGAGTTATTGCACCTGATGAAACCACATTAGAGTATCTCGATGGGCGTACTGACAAGTTATTTGAGCCAGTTTACACAGACCCAGATGCTCGGTTTTATAGCGATCGCCACTATGATGTCTCCCAATTAGAGCCAGTAGTCGCCAAACCTCACTCCCCCGATAACCGAGCTTTAGCACGAGAATGCCGCGATATTAAGATTGATCGCGTTTATATTGGTTCCTGCACAGGTGGGAAAACCACTGACTTTCTCAATGCTGCACAACTGCTCAAAGGGCACAAAGTTAAGGTTCCTACCTACTTAGTACCTGCTACCCAAAAAGTCTACGAAGACCTCTTTAAACTCAAGTATGAAGGGCAAACTCTCTCGGAAATTTTCTTAGAAGCAGGTTGTATAGAACCAGCAGCACCTTCTTGCGCCGCTTGTCTAGGCGGTCCAAAAGACACATTCGGACGCTTAAATGAGCCAGAAATTTGTGTTTCTACCACTAACCGCAACTTCCCCGGACGCATGGGCAACAAAGAAGCTGGAATTTATCTCGCTTCCGCCTACACCGCTGCGGCTTCCGCCCTCACTGGCTATGTGACCGATCCGCGGGAGTTTATGTAATGGGGCATGGGGCATAGGGCATGGGGCATAGGATAAGTGCTTGTCTCCTTGTCCTCCTTGTCCTCCTTGTCCCTCTTGTCCCCCTTCCCTTGTCCCCCATAGCTTCCTCTGTATATTCCAAGATTAGTTATAAAAGACCTACACCCATGATTATCCTAGTAATGGGCGTCTCTGGTTCTGGTAAGTCTACCGTTGGCAAACAGTTGGCAGACTCTTTAAACTGGGAGTTTATTGATGCTGACAGTTTCCACTCATCAGAGAATATTGAGAAAATGCATCATGGTATTCCCCTGACTGATGCCGACAGGACACCTTGGCTGCAAAGTTTGCAAGCAGCTATCAAGCAGTGGTTAGAAGAAAATAAAAATCTGGTGCTGGCGTGTTCGGCATTGAAAATCAGCTATCGCCAGATGCTTTTATTGGATGAGAAACGCACCAAACTAGTTTACCTTAAGGGAACTTTCCAGCAAATCGAGCAACGGCTGCGATCGCGTTCTCATCACTATATGCCACCAGAACTCCTCCAGAGTCAGTTCGACACTTTAGAGGAACCAACTGATGCGATTACGGTAGATATAGAAGACTCACCAGAAGTTATTGTGCAGCATATTAGAGCAAGTTTGGAAATTTAATTTTTAGGAAAAGGTTATATAAAATAAACTATTTCCTCACAAGTTTCTCACACTTTATTACTAAACTCTAAACAGCAGTCATAGAATGTGTTTAAAAAAATCTAATAGCTTGTTTACTCTAGTATTCAATTAGTGTGAAAGCTGTTGTAAATGTCTTTATTTACACTGGGTTACTTAAATTACTGAAACAATTGATAAATGTTGTAAATGTAAACAGTTTCTCGCGCTGATTCAAACACCTCAAGAACCCATAAATCCTAGTTTTGCTCTAAAAGATAATAGTAGCAGATGCTCAAAACAGACTGAATATTTATTTCTGTTTCTATAAGTGTCCCATAGTAGCAGTGTGGATTTTTGGAACATTTTCAAGCTGGGTAATCAGTCACTAATTCTTGGGGTATTTTCTCAACTAAAGAACGGCAAGAGAAATATGACTGCCGAGATGAAGGGATGACAAGATTGCCACAGGAGACGACTAGGATGGAGACTTTTGATTACGTGATTCTGGGAGCCGGATTAGGTGGACTTTCAGCAGCAGCCTGCTTGGCAAAACAAGGATATCGGGTTGCAGTGCTAGAGAAACACTATTTACCAGGTGGGTGTTGTCACACGTTTGATTATGGCGAATATAGCTTTTGTGCTGACGTGCATTATATCTCTCAATGTGCTCCTGGTAAGACCATTACTCAGTTTCTCAACTACATTGAACGGGATGTCCCCTTCAATAGCCTTGAGCCAGACTGCATAGACCGGGTGATTACACCAACAGCAGATTTCAAGATTCCCTTGGGATGGGAAAATCTACGTGCACGTCTGCTTGCAACCTTCCCACAACAAGCAAGTGCCATCAATGGCTACTGCAATGAGATCAAGCAACTGCATCAGGAAATGTATCATCTAGCACAAGATATTCACTGGTTTGATCTCAAGTGGTACGACTGGTTAAAGTTGCCGAATTATTGGAATTTGTTTTTAAAGCGAACTTGGACTCTGCAAGATTTGTATGATCATGTTGGTTTGTCACCTGAGTTACAAGCAGTGCTGGCAGGGCAAAGTGGTGATTACGCTCTACCACCTAAAGATATCGCATTGATAACCCATACTTCGTTAGTTTGGGACTATTCAGAAGGTGCTTACTATCCAAAACATCACTTCAAGCACCTTGTTGACACCATTGTTGAGGCAATTACAACAGGTGGAGGCGTCATTAAGTATTCAACGCCAGTTGACCATATTCAAGTTAGCAAAGGTACTATCCAAAATATAATTTCTGATCGCCAAGAATATCGCGCTAGCAAAGCTTACATCAGCGACCTCGACCCAAAATTAACTGTAGAGTTGATGCATGATTCAGAAGCTCTAAGTCATCGAGAGTTTCAACGTCTGACCAGCTATGAATACTCAGCCAGTGCCTTTAACATTTACCTGGGTTTGGATAACCGCTTTGATCCACAACGCTATGGTATTGGGAATTGGAATATCTGGTATTACCCAACAGGTGACCTGAATCAAGAATATCAAAAACAATTAGACGGAGACATGAGCCGTCCTTGGATTTTCCTATCATGTCCAACAATGAAATCCAGCGAACCGGGAATGGGACCTCCTGGACATCATGTCCTCGAAATTGCCACTGTCTGTCCTTATGAACTGTTTGAACACCTGCACAAAACTGACCCGAAGGCCTATAAAGCCAAAAAGCGGGAAATGTATCAGCAGATCATGAACAGTGTGCAGGATGTGATTCCAGATGTGAACAATTACGCACGGATGAAAGTTTATGGGACACCTACCACCAGTGAATATTACTTAGGACAACCACAGGGGAATATTTATGGTGCAAAATTGATACCAAAACAAGTTGGATTGAATCGCCTAGGATATACAACAGAGTTGCCTAACCTCTTCTTTGTAGGTGCAACTGCGGGGTATCCAAGTGTACCTGGTGTCATTGGTAATGGTATGGATGTGGTGGAATTGATGACAGGGCAATCTGTGTGGAGGAAGACTGAAAAGAAGCAACCCTTGGTAGCTACTGGGTGAGTCGATGATAACCTACAAGCATTGGAGCAAGCTCTTTGTTGTTATGCTCCAATGCTTCTTCGCTTAAGCTGATATTTCCTCACAACTTCCTCAAATTGTTTTTCTAATCTGAAAGTAGAGCCAACAAGGTAGTTTTCTTTACAAGTTGATTGGTTCTAACGAACAGTTGCAATAAGTCTTAATAGAGGAACCCGATATGTCTTTAATCCCTTGGCAACCTCTAAGAGAACTAGATCACCTACGTCAACAAATAAATCATCTGTTTGATGATATGGTTCACAGTAGGCGTACCGAAAGCCGATTCTCTAAAAAAGAAAATATTACCTGGATGCCAACTATCGAACTGCAAGAAACTGACGCAGACATCATTGTCAAAGCCGAAGTTCCAGGAATAGATGCAAAAGACTTAGACGTTCACATCAGCAAAGATGCTGTTTCAATTGCTGGAGAACATCAGGAAGAAAAACATACCGAGAACAAAGCCTTTGTCCATTCTGAGTTTCGCTATGGACAGTTCCAACGCATAGTACCTTTACCTGTAAGTGTTAAACACGAGCAAGTCAAAGCTGAATTTAAGGATGGAATTCTGACACTAATCTTACCTAAAGCAGAAGAAGTCGATTCTGATGTGGTCAAGGTTGATCTGACTCTGCAAGAAAGAGCACGAGAAGCAATGACTCAACAGCGCCAGCACGAGGAACACATACAACAAACAATGCATACTCGCACAATGGCAGAGTTAAAAAACCAAACTAGGAGATGATATTATGTCAAAGCCAACAGCCATACAACAATTTTTGCAATCAATCCAAGAAGCCACTCAACGCATAATCAGCTATGTATTAAGTGCAGGTGCTAGAATTTTTGGACCTAGTGATGATAACTATCCGAAAACAGGAGTTCAACCCTTTGAGGGTGATCCTGACGATGAGAAAAGATTTTAAGTTATTCAAGGGCGAACAGATTTACAGTTCGCTCATTTTTTTTGGATATTAAAGTTATGCTTAATTATGCTTATTGACACTGATAAAATTCAAGCAATAACAAAAGCATGACCAGCCTTTCAACCAAACCAGCACTTCCGCTACCTCCTGGTCGCTTTGGATTACCTATCATTGGCGAATCCATCCTCTATTTACGTGATCCACAAAGTTTCATAGCAAAGCGACAACATCTGTATGGAAATATCTTTAAAACCCATCTGTTTGGTCGTCCAACAGTTGCTTTGATTGGAGCAGAGGCGGTTCGATTTTTATTTGCCAATGAAAGTCAGCATTTTGAAATGACAAATACGCTTAGTTTTGAAGTGCTACTAGGTGATAAATCAATTGGTGTGCAGACAGGAAACGCTCACCAAATGCTGCGTCGTCAACTGTTTCAGGCTTTCCAGCCAAGGGCTTTAGCAAATTATGCTGTAACAATGGAAGAAATTACCCAACGTTATTTAAAAAAGTGGGAGCAAAGGGAAACGCTAACTTGGTATGACGAGTTGAAAAAATATACCCTCGACATTGCCTGTCGGTTATTTGTGGGTGTTAGTACTGCAGCAGACGAAAACTTAAAACAGGTTTATGAAACCTGGAGTGATGGGCTTCTGTCGCTTCCTATTCGGGTTCCTGGTAGCAAATTTGATCGTGCAGTACGTGCACGGGAGAGGCTTCTAGCTCAGATTGATGCAATCATCGACCAACGCCAACAACAGATCTCAGGTAAAGAAGATGTTTTGAGTATTTTGTTGCAGGCAAAAGACGAAGCAGGAAATTCGCTCAGCCGAGTAGACATCAAAGATAACGTACTTGCAATGCTGGTTGCAGGACATGAAACCTTAACGTCTGCGCTGACTTCTCTTTGCTTGTTGCTAGCCCAACATCCAAAAGTGTTAGAAACCCTTCGTACAGAACAAGCACAACTCGGATTGTCAACCCCATTAACACAAGAAATCCTCAAACAAATGACTTACCTAGACCAAGTACTCAAGGAGGTTTTACGGATATTACCCCCAGTGGTTCGTAGTGGCTCACGCAAAGTGCTACAGTCTTGTGAGTTGAGTGGGTATTGTATTCCACAAGGTTGGGATGTGTTTTACCAAATTCAAGAGACGCATCAAGATCAAAGTATCTACACTCAACCAGAGCAATTTGACCCAGAAAGGTTTTCACCGGAACGGTCTGAGGATAAACAAAAAGTTTTTAGTAACATTCCCTTTGGTGGTGGAATGCGGGAATGTTTAGGCAAAGAGTTTGCCAGATTAGAAATGAAGATATTTACAGCTTTACTAGTTCGTGAGTATGAGTGGGAAATCCTTGGTGGACAGAATCTAGAGCGTGTCGTGCTACCTTTCTCGCGTCCTCAAGATGGTTTGAAGGCCCGATTTTGGCGGCGTCTGCGTTAAGAGATTATAGTGTCTCGTGGCTGATGTTGGACTCACAGGCGATCGCTGTCTTTTGCTCGCCAGCACTTGTCCGCCGCAGATTCTCTACCTGATCAGGAAACAGAGTTTTCTTGCAACCACGGTATGCGCCGCGCTGTTTGGCAAAGGCGATGTCTTTACGCTGCCGCTGTTGAGCTTATGATTGTTCTGGATTGATACGGTAACCCCAGCAATGGATCAAACTCAAGTAAAGTACAGTATCAGCTTTAATGTACATTCGAGTTTCATTGCTACTCATTGGTATTGCAACCTCGCTGTTTCCTTGATGTCTTACTCTCGATCTCAAAAATATCTAAGGAATCCCTGCTTGTTGAAAAATTTGTTGGGGCGTAATTTGTAAGCCTTCTAAAAGAGAATCTTCTAAACTATCTGCACCACTTTTTGTTTGTGGTCGAGTATCAGGATAGAAAATAGTGACTGTTTTAGATCTAGCATCCACAACCCAAACTCTCATGACACCTGCATCAAGATAATCTGTGGCTTTAGCACTCATTGCTCCAAAACTTTGGTCGGGAGAGATAATTTCAATCACTAATTCTGGGGGTATGGGATAAGCTTCATCTTCAATGACGTTACTGGGAAGACGAGAGTAGGAGACGTAAAGCAAGTCTGGTACTGGTACCCAGTCTCGGTTCTTACGTTTTAAGGTCACTGCCCACTCAATACCAACCTCTCCACGATTTTGCGACCATGGGGCTAGAAGTTGACTCAGCGCAAGGGTTAATCGTGAGTGGAACCTTTTTGGTGACATCTTGGGTTTAGCTTCGCCATCGACTAATTCGTAAGTGATATCCCCTTCCGGAAGGGCAAGAAACTCTTGTAGCGTGAGCTGAGGTTTGACTGGAACCATAGCTAGATTTCATGATTTGCCATGATTTTATTGTGAACGAGTTTTGTTGGATTCAAAAGACAAACAGCGATCGCACTCCATTCATACCTATTCTCTAAAATTCAGCACTAGATTCAATATCAGAAATCCTTGTTATGTCTAGCTTCCTTAATTTTGAATTTTGTATCTTCCAAAGGAACTGCGCCAACGCATAATATGCTTGACAGGCAGATTTTAAATTTATATTAAGCTGTTTAACGCATAAGAAAAATCACTTGGTGATTACTGAAGCATATTTTCTGTAGAAATAGAAAAATAAGATTAAATCTATTTTTTGACAGTAAAAAAATGAAACGCTTGACTTCAGTGATCTTAGCGGCTCTCCTGGGGACAGGGCTTAGCATGACTGTAACTCCAAGTGCTTTTGCCCAACCTGAACGTTATTATCGTACATCTCACCCATACCGCTACAGATACTATGGTGGGAACTATCGTCCGTATCACTACAGATACTATCGTAGATATCGTCCATACCGCTACAGATACTATGGTGGGAACTATCGTCCGTATCGCTATAGATACTATCGTGGCTACCATCGACCTTATCGCTATGGATACTAGGAGCAGTTGAGAGATTAAAATAAGTGTCCAGAGAAATGGTAGAAGTAGTAAAAGCCCTATGGTGAGCAGCCAAGGGCTTTGCTATATGTTTTGCTATATGTATTGAGCTTCAAAAGTGAGTCACTGGTACACTAATCGATCCACGGACAAAGGAATCGAGTGGAGGAACTTTGGAAACACCCAACGGATCAACTGGCTGGGGTTTTGGATTGGGCTTTTCCTGTAAGAATTGCTTTAAGGTAGTAGAAGGATGTTTTAAAATATCGAACGGGTTCAGGGATACGGATGGTTGATCGTGTACTGATGGAATTGAGTTAGTAATTTGCTTTAGTCTTTCAGCTTGATTGATGCTATGGTCAGCCTCACCATTAATTGAGGCTGGTTGAGTAACTAGAGTAGCAGCCTTACCAGGAGCAGTTTCATCAGGGGAAGCATTGACTTCGTTGGCAAAAGCTGGATAAGTAGCGGTAATTGTGCTTAGCACAACGACTAAGGCTGTAAGTGAGCGTTTCATAACTAAATTTGAATCATAATTTCTGACAAAGGACAGAGGATTTGTAGCAAGAATTTTGTGAATGGGATCAGACATTTTAGAGCAACTATAACCTGAATATCAAAAACCCGCACCAATACAAATTTATCTACTTTTTAGAAGCGTAGTATCAAATGTGGCAAATTCGAGCAAAGCAAGCGACAATAGAAAATTATCAAAATGCGGTTTGCTGCTAAACAAGTGCCATGACACTCATTCAACGTACAACCCTGCACTATCAGGAAGGAACTTCTAATAAAATCTACGAAGTCGATCTATGCCAGATAGACGAGGGGTATTACGTAGTCAATTTTCGATACGGACGATCTGGCACTAAGTTGAAAGAAGGCACAAAAACGACGGAAGCTGTACCTTTAGCCCAAGCACAGCAAATCTTCAAAAAACTTGTTGGTGAAAAGACGAAAAAGGGATATCGTGATGTGACGATACCAGATCTCATTGAACCTCAACCCATAGCCACAGACGATCCGCGAAAACAGGCTATCCTTAACCGCCTTGCCAACAATAAACCTAGTCAATGGAAGCTAGAAAGAGCAATTTGGCGTGCTGGAGAACTTAAAATCAGTGAAGCAACACCACTCATTCTTAAGCTTATAGGCACAGGTGAACCCCTAAGAGATTATTGCATTGCTTGGGCTTTGGGTTGGTGTGGCACAAAAGAAGCTATTGCGGCTCTCATTAACTTACATCAAAACGCCTCAACTCCAAATTTTGTAAGTCGCATCGCTTTTGAAGCACGACTGAAACTCTCGGATGCAGAAACCAAAGCAAGTTTACAGGCGGAAATGATTAAATTTTTGCCACCAGAATTACGCTCATTAGCACACAATGGTTCACAAGAAGCGTTTGCCACAGCTTTACAAAGTCATTTAAAGCACAGCACCTATAAGCATTTTGCCGTACTCGATACAATTTATCAAATCGATAACCAGTATGTTCGCCCAGCACTGCTGAATATTTTATCCAACGCGCCTTTTCAACCAAACTACTTTCAAAGACTGCGTCATATCTTCAAAATGGCTGAATATCGCCATGATGCAGAAGTCTTTGGGATTTTAACTTACCGCCTAGAAAAAGAGCAGGCAAGTTTTAACAGCAACAGTTATTATGTCAAGCTGCCTAACAATGAATATCTTCGCAAAATAGTTTATGAGAATGGCAACAGATCTAATAGAAATGAAATAGAAGAAGAGTTAAAACATCCACAATCGAGAATTGCCTATAGCAGTAAGACTCGTGAATACTTGCTTCGGCGTGTGTGGCGCACCCTTAAAAAACTAGGTGAACAAGGAGATCCTGAATATATCAAAATAGCTGCTGGTGTTCTCCTGCAGTATTCTGATCAAGATGCTGAACAAGTGATGGAGTCGGTTTTCTACCGTTGGAATCGTTCCAACTGGACTCGTATTCAGTTTAAGCGTAACTGGGATGCATTTGCTGGATATTTAACCTTTAACCACATTCTCTATGAAAATAGTCCTCGCTATGAGTTAAAACCCAATTCTCACGCTTGGCGCTGTCGGGAAGGTTATAAGCCAGGAGATCCTGAACCTCAAGTACGGGAAGAGGCTTTTCCCCAACTGTGGGAGCAAAACCCACAAGCACTGCTACAGTTACTTTTACAGAGTCATTGTCTTTTAGTACATCATTTTGCTGTCAAAGCTTTAAGAGTTTGTCATCATTTCTGTGCTTCCTTAGATACGGATACAATCATCCAATTAGTAACAAAACCTTACGAGGTAACAGCACAATTTGGTACAGAATTAGCACTTGTAAAATACAACCCCACTCAACCAAACACGGAATTGATTCTTGCTCTTGTTAACAGCTTATCTGAACAAGGTCGTGCCCAAGCTTACCTCTGGATTGAGGAACAACGTGAATATTTCCTAGAAGACAGCAACTTCATCACTGCTTTGATCACCAGTCCACAGACTGAGACTCGTACCTTTGCTCGTAGGCTATTGGCTGGATCGATTTTAAGCGATCGCACTGCTCAAGTTCTTGCCGGACGTATCATTGCTGAATTGCTGACATTGAAGCCAGCACTCCACGAAACCTCTTTGATTGAGAAGGGAATTAGAGAGTTAGCAAAAGAAATTGGTGAAACCCTACTGTTATGCTTTCCACTTCAGTTGCGTACTTTAGGTTTGAGTATAATTGATGACTTTTTAGCTCATTCTCTGCTAGAAATCCAAGAACTAGGAGCTCGTATTCTACTAAACCACGAAATCAGCTCAGAGAACTTACCGCCTCAGATCATTGAATCGCTACTTGCATCACAAAATCAATCATTAAGAGTTCTTGGTATCAGACTATTTGGACAGTTACCTGATGAGAAACTCATCTCTGAAGAGAGAACTCTGATGGTAGGCATGGCAGTGAACGCCAAAGAGGATATCCGCAATGCCATCAAACCCATTATCCATCGTTTAGGAAAAGCTCATCCAACATTTGCGATCGCCCTAGCATCCGATTTTATAGAAGTCCTGCTTACCCCCGAAAAATACGAAGGCGTTCACAGCTATTTAGCACGTCTGTTGCGGGAAGACTTACAAGGGTGGATCTCAAGCATCAACAAAGAGACAGCTTACAGGCTCATTCAAGCTAAGTCTTCAACTTCACAAGAATTAGGGGGTTTAATACTAGGTGCAAATTACCAAACCTGGGTTGAAGAATTTACAACCAGCGAAATCGTTAGACTTGCTAATCACGAAATTCTATCAGTACGAGAAGCTGCACGGCAGATATTTGTGCAGATTTTAGACCGTTTACGCACAGATGCACAAGAAATGTTGACCGCAGTCCGAATGCTAGAAGCAAAGTGGGAAGACTCACGTGAATTTGCCTTCAAAATATTCACAACAGAGTTTAGCAGTGCAGAATTTACACCCAGCGTTTTAGTAAGCATTTGCGATAGTGTACGAGAAGATGCAAGAAAACTGGGTCGTGATTTATTGACTCGTAATTTTCAAGCAATAGATGGGCAAGAATATCTCCTAAAGTTTAGTGAACATCCATCGCAAGATATGCAGTTATTTGCCACAAATTATCTAGAAAAATATGCTGAGAATTATCCAAAAAGATTACGTGAATTGAGCCCATATTTTGTGACTGTTCTTTCAAATGTTAACCGTGGTCGTGTTGCGAAACAGCGAATTTTTAATTTTCTGAACGCGGAAGCACAAAAAAGTGAGGAAGCCGCGAAAATCGTTGCAGAAATCATGACTCGACAGTCGTTAACGATGGCGATTGGTGATAAAGCGACAGCAATACAAATTATGTTACAAATTTACAAAAACTATCCTCATTTATCATTGCCAATTCAATTAAAAGCCGTTTCTGAAGTGAGAAGTTAAGAGACGAACAAACACAATAAAACCAAGCAATTCAGGGAAACAAAAATCCAGCCTTGGCAATTCATTCAAAAAAAACTTAATAAAACAAGTAAATTATGGAATTTAACTACACTTATAAAGGAAGCACTGAAGTTTTAGAGCGCAGCAACAGCACCCAAATGTCCTTTTCTCCAGACACAAAGCGTCCACCCACTTACTTTATTGGAGAATTACGACAAAACGTTGCTTTTCGTGAAGCCATTAGCGCTTTACATGATGTCGTTATTTCCGATATGCAGTTTAAACCAAAAGACAAAACTGCTTATAAAGAATGGCGTGCCAAACAAGAGGATATTGACTGGGAAATTGTCGCGGCTATGCGTCAAGACACGGCTGATAAAATTAAGCAGTTACAAGAAGAGTTAACTGAGTTAAAGAAATCTAGTTATGAACGCTGGCGTCCTTATTATCAAGCACAACGTCACTATTTTGATTACCTTTATGAAAAAGACCGTGATGCTTGGTTTGTACTTGATCCAGTGATTACGGTTCACCCTGATGAAGTATTTTTTGAATGTTTTAGTGTAGATGAGTCGAGTTATGGACGTCTAGGTGCAAGTTATGAAGTCTTCAAAAATATTCATGAATTTGCCTGCGGTACAACCAATATAGATTACTCAGCAGCACTCTATGATGAGTTTCAAAAAATCCGCAGCTATAAGAGTACCCACTTACAAGTTGATCCTTCCGGTTTTGAAGTTCAAACGACTAACGAAGCAGCTTATAAAGAAGTCAAAATTGACTTGCCAGATAGCTGGGTGAGAGGCTTTTTGCAGGTCAGTTCGGCAATGTCTTTACCAGCCGTCAGGTTTGATTTACACCCGATGGACATCCACAACATTTGTTTTGTGTTGCGTCGTCACAAAGAGACAAAGGGTCCACGCAGCATGCGGTATCATCTTCAGCCTGGTGAACCAGTACGCGTGGTATTTGAACCATGGGAGAAAGAGGTTGTGTGTCCGCGATCGCGTTACCTGGGAAATGAACCACAAATCATTCGGGTTTGGGGACGTCGCCGTCTCCATATTCTCGAACGCCTCATTCCTGTTGCCAACAAATTTACTGTTCATCTGTTGGGAACAGGTATGCCTTCCTTTTATGTTGCTGACTTGGGTGATATGTCCTTTACATTAGGTTTATCGGGATGGACTGCGAATGATTGGTCCCAATCTGGTAATTTTGACTTAATGGCACCCCGTGCTGATGTGGACGAATGGACACAAAAAATCATTTTTGATGCATTGCAAGAGAATTGGCTAGAAACGGCTGATAGCCTTGCACAACGCTTGAAATTCAGCCGAACAGCTGTGCTAGGGGCGTTAAGTGCTTATACACAGGCAGGGCGTATTATTTACGATTTAAATAAACAAGTCTATCGTGTGCGGGAACTCAGCCGTGAACCATTACCTATGGAAAGATTACGCTTTGCCAATGAACGCGAAGAAAATGCAAAGCGATTTTTAAATCAGAATGCCGCACAAGTGACATCGGTGAATGATCGAGATGGTGTATTGGTTTTACAAGGTAATATTCGAGACAACGAGAAAACTTACAATCCATCTTTGACGATTGATCAAGACGAGCGTATAATCGAGGCAGAGTGTACTTGCAACTGGCATCAGCAAAACAAGCTGTACAAAGGTCCTTGCGAGCATATTCTGGCACTACGGATGCAATACGTTCGTCAGTGTCGTTAGTCACGCGTCTGAGAGTTGGTAAGCAATCCTTGCAATTCGGGCGGTGCGATCGCCGTCCTTGCGTTTAGCCGTAAAGCAGCATCACTAGCCCACTCTTGACTGTGCGGTCTTACGGGTACTGTCGTTATTCCGGACTGAATTCGGTAAATTGAATGAACGACAGTACCCGTGACCGCTGGAGTTGAGTGGTCTAGTCCAGAGGGATTTACGAAGGGAAAGCCAACAAAAAACAGCGCGTGATTTTTTTCAACCAAAAATCGCCTGCTACATGACAGACCAACCTCGTACTCGTCAAGAACTGTATGATCGTATCCGCCAGACCAGTAAAGAGGAATTTATCCTCGAAGAAATGATTCGTTATGGTTTCTGGTCTGCGCAAGGTGAAGCCCCCCAAGATCCAGCAGATGAAATTCGGCGTATTGGGGAAATTCGGCGAGAACTAGAACAACTACGGCAAGAAGCTAGTCGTCTCCGTAATGAAAAAGAATTGCGGAAGCAGATGTTAAAGCAACGACTAGAAGAGTCGCGGCGCAAGCGTCAAGAAACCAAAGAACGGCGAGAACAAGAAAGACAACAACGTGCTCAAGTTTGGAATCAGAAAAAGCAGCAAGCAATTGTCTATCTTGGTGAGGATGTGTCTGCTGGGTTAAATCAGACCCAAAGTAACGAGGAACGATTGCAAAGTTATGGGCTACCCTTATGTAACACCCCTGAACAAATTGCCACTGCAATGGGAATCAGTGTGGGAACACTGCGATTTTTAGCATTTAACCGCAAAACTTCAACTGTCTCCCATTACATCCGCTTCAAAATGCCCAAAAAAACGGGGGGAGAACGGATCATTTCAGCGCCCATGCCAAGATTAAAGCAAGCCCAGCACTGGATTTTAGAGAATATTTTGCAAAAGCTAGAAGTTCATGACGCTGCACATGGTTTTCGGCGCGATCGCTCAATTGTCACTAACGCGACACCCCACGTTGGTGCTGAAGTCATTATCAACTTCGACCTCAAAGACTTTTTCCCCTCCATTTCCTACAAACGTGTCAAAGGGCTTTTCGAGTCCTTCGGTTATTCTGAAACTGCGGCGACGATATTTGGTTTACTATCTACGGCTGCAGAAGTGGAAGCACTAGAATTGGATGGTCGGACTTACTATGTCGCATTGGATGAAAGACACCTCCCTCAAGGTTCACCAGCAAGTCCAGCCATTACCAACCTTCTATGTCGGCGCTTAGATCGGCGTTTAACAGCAATGGCAGAAGCCTTAGGTTTTACATATACCCGCTACGCCGATGACCTCACCTTTTCTGCTTCTGGTGATAGCCTACGTCATATCTGCAATATTCTTAGGCGCACAGAGTCAATCGTGACACATGAAGGTTTTACCATTAACCCAGAGAAAACCAGAATACTACGGAAATCTCGCCAGCAAGAAGTGACTGGAGTTATTGTTAATGATAAACCTAATGTTTCCAAGAAAACTTTGAAGCAGTTCCGCGCTACCTTATATCAGATCGAAAAAGATGGACCAGAAGGCAAATTCTGGGGAAACTCTCCGGACATCATTGCAGCTATTAAGGGATTCGCTAATTTTGTTGCAATGGTCAATCCACAGAAAGGTGCTGAGTTTCAGCAGCAAGTCCAGCGGATTCAAAAGAAATATTGTTCCAATGTACCAAGCAAGTTATAGACACTTGCTTGATACTTAATAAATTATGAGCGCTGACAGAAGATAGACTCAACCAATAGACACGGAACGGACTCACTCTCGAAATTCAACGACTTAGGAAACATACCAATCGAGGGAAACTTTTGAAGTAGAAGCCCCACTAGAAGTTGTATCATTGATGAACCAAAGAGAGTCATCACCCGTTTGAGAGTTACGCCAGAACACATCTGACTTACCATCGCCGTTGTAATCACCAATACTTGGCTTCCAAGAGGGATCAGTTTTTGGTAGAAAAGCAGCTGTGGAGATTTTTGTGCCATCCATTAGCCAGGCAGTATTCTCACCTGTCGTATTATTGTGCCAGAAGATATCAGTCTTACCATCACCGTTGAAATCACCAACGGTAGGTTGCCACGCTAGATCTTCCTTCTGTAAAGAAGCTGAGTTAACGATAGTGCCATTCATCAACCAAACAGTATTCTCACCTGTTTTTGAATTGCGCCAGAGAATGTCAGTCTTACCATCACCGTTAAAATCGCCAATATTACTCAAATTCCAGGATGAGTCAAGTTTGGGTAAAGCAAATGTATTGGAATTAGTTCCATCCATAAACCAAACATTGTTTTCACCTGTTGTCTGATTACGCCAGAGGATATCGGTCTTACCATCACCGTTGAAGTCAACAATGGTAGGTGTCCAAGATGCGTCAGTTTTTGAAATATAAGCAGCAGTTGTGACTGTTGTACCATCCATCTGCCAAACGGCATTTTCACCCGTTTTCGCATTACGCCAAAAGATATCGGTCTTGCCATCACCATTAAAATCGGCAGTGCTAAATGTCCAGGAAGGGTCAATTGACTGTAAAGAAGCTTGAGAGCCAATTTTATTACCATCCATCAGCCAAATTGTGTTATCTCCGGTTTTCGTATTGCGCCAGAAGATATCAGTCTTCCCATCGTGGTTAAAGTCAGCAAACCGATAATCCCAGTCTGAGCTCATTTTTTGCAGAGAAAATGAACTAGGCTGATTGCCATTCATCAACCAAATGGTAACGTCACCCGTTTTCGTATTACGCCATAATTTATCGTTCTTGCCATCACCGTTAAAATCGGCAGAACTTGCAGGACCATTGAAAAAAGAATTTTGATTCGGTTTTTGTGTTGCTTGTACTGATAGTGAGGACTTCCCAAGACTCAATTCAGAAGTTAAATCAGACGACATAGCTGAAAAGCTATTTGAGACGTTGAGAGATTGCAATGCACTAGTATACGTAGAAACGTTTAGTGGATTATTAGATGCCAACATGATGCTTTTTATCACTAGTGTCCATTATTTTTTTAACTATTTTTTTTCGTTTTTTCTGTTAAAGAATAACATCGGCTAATTTTTATTATTTCTAATAAGCATCATTTGTTTGATATATATATGTATGATTACAAACATTCAAATATTGAGAGTATGACGAAAATCTATCTGAAAAATATTACTTTCTAGATTCCTATATTTGTATAAAAAAATATTCTGAAAGTAGCAAAAATAAAATTCAAGAGATGAAAAATCACCTAAGTAGAGTTTCTATTTTTAACTAATTAAAAATTACTTGTCATGTACTTATGTTCATTTGTACTCAATGACTTCTATGGCACATAAAAAAATGGAATGGGCGTCTTGCCCATCCCCAAAGAAAAATTAATAAGAGTGTGGGGTAGGTGTCTTACCCATCCTGTCTTCATGTGCAAGATTGCATTCTGTATTCTCCTAATATTTAAGAGAACTAAAGAGGGTGTCAAATAAGTATAACTTTCTCAAGAATTGGTATGAGTTTTAGAAGGTATACCATTCTTTAGAAAGTGTTGCTTCAGAAGTCGTAGTCGCTACCTTTGTACCATCCATTGTCCAAATGGTGTTCTCACCTGTGCCGTAATTGCGCCAGAAGATGTCAGTCTTGCCGTCGCCGTTGAAATCACCAATGCTAGGTTGCCATCCTGAACCAAGTGTCGGGAGAGTAGATGCAGTCGCTGTTGCACCATTCATTGTCCAAAGAGTATTTGTTCCCGTTGAACTATCACGCCAGAGGATATCAGTCTTGCCATCGCCGTTAAAATCACCAATGCTGGCTTGTGAATTAGCGCTAGTCTTCGCTAGAACGGTTTCAGATGGTGTAGCACCATTCATCAGCCAAACTTTGTTCTCACCTGTTTTAGTGTTGTGCCAAAGAAGATCACTTGCATAATCACTATTAAAATCACCAACGCTAAGCGTCCAGTCTGAACTCACTGTTGGCAGTGTAGAAGCCGTTGCAGTCGTACCATTCATGAGCCAAACTTGGTTTTGACCTGTTTGAGTGTTACGCCAGACGATATCTGTTTTGCCATCGCGGTTGAAATCAGCAATGGTAGGTGTCCAAGAAGGGTCAAGCTTCTGCAGTGCAGTACTTGCTGCTACAGTTGTGCCATTCATTGTCCAGGCAGTGTTCTCACCTGTTTGAGTGTTGTGCCAGAGAATGTCAGTCTTACCATCACCGTTAAAATCAGTAATGCTGGGTGTCCAGGCAGAACTCAATGTTTGTAGCGAAGCTTGAGAAGCAATTTGTGTACCATTCATCAACCAAACCTGGTTTTCTCCTGTTTGAGAGTTATGCCAGAGAAGGTCGGTTTTGCTGTCACCATTGAAATCAGCGATTTGATAAGTCCATTGCGCACCAAGTGTTGGCAGCGAAACTTGAGATGTTACTTTGGAACCATCCATCAACCAAACCTGGTTCTCACCTGTTTGCGAGTTGCGCCAGAATCTGTCAGTCTTACCATCGCCATTAAAATCCACCAAAATCGCTGCACTACTAAATATAGGATTAGGATTGGGGTTTTTTGTTGCTAGTAGAGACTTGCTCGAGGCTTGCTGTTGTGTTGAAGAGCTACCAGAACTCAAAATATCTTCTAATGATGGTGAAGAGCTTCCTATGTTCGAAAAAGAACCTAAAGTATTTTGTAGGTCTCCAATGTTTGAAATGCTATTTAAACCAAGTGAGCCTAGAAGACTATCTGAAGGTAGCAGAGATTGTAATGCATTGGAACTTGTAGAATTCAAAGAATTTTGAGATGACAACATGATTTTTATTTTGCCTTCATCGTCATAAACCTTTTAACTTTTTTTTCAAAAGCATTTCAAGTGTTATATAAGAACATCTATAGTGGTTTAATTATTTTTTTATAAATAAAAGTGTTATACAATAACATCTCATATGTTCTAATTATTTTGTTTAAAAAAACAAGTCTTATTAGATATTTTTTGCAAATTTAAAAGTTATTCAATAACATTTTCAAAGCTATTTTTAACCAAAAAATTTTCTATTAATTAAAAAAATATCTCATTTTTTTATGTTAAAATACGATACGTTTCAGTTAACACAAATTCTTAGTAGCAATGAGCTTAATTAATGACCCTCGCTTCTTTGATGGTCTATTAACTTGACTGTTTGTCTTATTCAGTATTGTGCTATTACGCTACAGATAGCACTGTGGAAAGTTGTGTTGCTAGAGAAGACCCAGTCAAACTCTTGCCGTTCGTCAGCCAAATCGTGTTCTGTCCCGTTTCTGTATTGTGCCAAAAGATATCTGTTGTCTTGCTACCATCACCTTTGAAACTCCCAACGTATGGTATCCAAGCGGTTGGAAGTGTTGGCAACGAAACCCCAGTGGCATTTGTGCCATCCATCAGCCAAACAACGTTCTCTCCAGTGAGCCTATTACGCCAAAAGATATCGTTTTTGCTGTTGCTTTTGAAACTAGCAATACTCAAATCCCAGTTTGAATCTAGTGATGGTAGAACAGATGTGGCAATAATTTTCGTGCCATTCATCAGCCAAACAATGTTCTCTCCAGTTCGTTTGTTACGCCAGAAAATGTCGCTATTATGATCGCCGTTGAAATCACCAATCAAAAAATCCCAGTCAGAAGTGGGTGCCAATAAAAAATTCTCTACAAAAGCTTGCTCGGTAACTACCGTACCATGCATCAGCCAAACAACATTCTCACCAGTTTGCTGATTGTGCCAGAAGATATCACTGTTGCGATCGCCGTTAAAATCACCAAGTTTGTAATTCCAGTCAGCAGCAAACATCTCTAAAGTAGACTCGGTGGCACTTGTGACCGGAAACCCTGTGGCATTCGTGCCATTCATTAGCCAGACGACATTCTCTCCGGTCCATCTATTGTGCCAGAAAATGTCGTGATTTAAATCTTCATTGAAACTACCAATACTGAGGTCCCAGTCTGAATTCAGAGAAAAAAGATTTTTGACAGCGACAACATTCGTCCCATCCATCAGCCAAAGTTGACTCTCACCAGTTTGCTGATTGCGCCAGAAGAAGTCACTCCTTCCATCACCATTAAAATCACCAGTCGCAAACTTCCAGTCAAAATCAAATTGTGGTAAAAAAGCCTCCGTAGTGTTTAAATCATTTACGCGCCAAAGCGCACACTCACCAGTTTCAGGATTATGCCAAACAATATCACACTTCGCATCGGCGTAGAAATCCTCGAAAATGACTGTTTGGTTTAATGGAGGGTTGGTATCTACTGTCATAAGTATCTATGTATAAGTCATGACAGTAAATTATTGTTCTAGTTATATCGAAAAAGTCAAGCATAAATCTTCCACCTAGAAGCAGGAATTTCGATGAGGTAGTATGTCACAGTCGCAAGTGCAGTCGATAAAACTAGCGTTACTACAACTCTGGTATAAAAAGCTTCGAAAGGAATATCCGAGGTAAAGACAGTAAGAATTTTGTAAATGATCGGTATATGCCAAATATATATCCCGTAAGATAAAGTTCCAAGCACTTCTAAAATTCTTAAGGGATTTCTTAAAATAGCTGCAAATGATAATTTTTCATTTCTGGTGAAATCATGATAGCTCTCTGATTCAAAGGCCAAGATAAAAAACGATACAATAATTGCTGTTAATGGCTGGAAAACAAAAATTGTCATGGATGTTCTCCAACCACCAGGACGATTAGCTAGGCCCCATAGTTCTTGGCTATATAAATGATAGGCAGAGAATAGATAAAGTAAAATTAACAAGATGACAGCAATATATTTTGCTAAAATCATCGAAATATTAAGTTTAGTAAAAGGTATAATAATATCTGAATCTTTAAGCTTTGGCGTTTTGTATTTAATAAAGATATTTACAAGAAACCCACATAAAAATACATCTAAATTATTGATTAGCGGACTATACCAATATTTAACCGCATACGACATTTGCTGATAAATGTGATGATATAAGCTTAACCAGATTATACCCTTAAAAGTAGAAGTGAGAAGAATAATTAATCCAAATACAATAATGGCTTGTTGGAGTTTGATTAAACGAGGGCGTAAAATATTAAAGATGAAAGGAATCAAAAGATAAAATTGGATTTCTGTTGAGAGAGACCATAAAGCTTCATTGAAAAGTACAGGGTGTGAGCCAATGTAAGGATGATAAGTGAAAGTACAAATTCTAACTAAATATCCCCAATTTTCTATTTTTAATATCTCCGGATAAACAAATATAGACAAAATCAATACAGAGAAATAGTAAAGTGGAAATATTCTAATAGCACGGTTTTTCCAAAAGTTTTTCACTCCAGCAACATCAGAATTATAACGTTCAGTATAAAAGGCTTTTCCCATTAAATAGCCAGATAAACAAAAGAAAATCCAAACAGCTACCGCTCCATGGCTAAAAGTCAACCAACTTAGATCAAATCCTTTATAAATAATAGAGGCTCTCGGTGGACTACAATGAATAATTACCACCATTAAACAAGCTAATCCTCGTAGGGCAAGTAGAGCATCTAAATGATTATGATGTGCTGTTTTTTCTTGGCTATTGGAATATATTATTTTATGCATTATTTAGTTATAATTAACGTCGAAAATATTTGAGATTATTTCAACATTGTTTTTAACAAAAATAATGCCAAATTGCCAACCAATATTATAATTACTTTATTTGCTTTATTCCTAATTTTGAATTATTCTTCTCTTAATTTTATAAAATAAAAAACAATCAAGTAACTGCAGCAAAATGATAGAAAGCTAATAAGAATTCACTTATTTATTAGAGCCTACTTCCTTAGTATACAGCACAAGTATACTATAGCATAAGTACTTAAATGAAAGTAATTATAAGAACCGAACCATTACGCGCTAACAGCCGACAGTATAATAATCTAAACCGAACAGAGTAGAAAGTATTTTAAATTTTCTGTGAAGATTAAAAAAACACCAGTTTTGCGGAGAAGTTTATTTTTTGTAAAAATAGGTGAGAACACAACAGTAGAGAATTATGCAAGCAGAATATCGGCAGCGTCGTGAACAGTTGATGTCAAAGATTGGTAATGGGACTGCAATCTTTCGCAGTGCACCAATGGCAGTGATGCACAACGATGTCGAGTACAATTTCCGCCAAGACAGCGATTTCTTCTACCTCACTGGGTTTAACGAACCGCAAGCAGTTGCTATTTTAGCACCGCATCATCCAGAACATCGGTTTGTGTTGTTTGTGCAACCCAAAGATCGCGAGAAGGAAGTCTGGAGTGGTTATCGTTGTGGTACAGAAGCAGCGAAGCAACAGTACGGTGCTGACGAAGCTTACCCTATCACAGAATTGGATGAAAAGTTACCGCAGTATTTGGAAAAAGCGGATCGCATTTACTACCATCTGGGACGCGATCGCGCTTTTAATAACCAAATCCTCAATCATTGGCAAAGCTTAATGCGAACCTATCCCAAACGTGGGACAGGACCAATTGCGATAGAAGACACTGGTCCAATCTTGCACTCTATAAGACTTGTAAAAAGTCAAGCAGAATTAGAATTGATGCGAAAAGCCGCTGATATTGCAGTTGAGGCCCATAAGCATGCCATGGAATTTACACAACCAGGGTGTTATGAGTATGAAGTTCAAGCGGAAATAGAATACATCTTTCGCCGCCGAGGTGCAATGGGGCCAGCGTATCCATCAATAGTTGCTTCTGGTGTGAATTCTTGTGTATTGCACTACATAGAAAATACTCGACAAATGCAGGACAAAGACTTACTGCTTGTTGATGCTGGTTGTGCTTACGATTATTATAACTCTGATATTACCCGAACCTGGCCAGTCAATGGTAAGTTTACGCCTGAACAAAAACTCCTGTATGAGATTGTTTTGGAAGCCCAGAAGCAGGCGATCGCTCAAGTACAACCAGGCAATCCCCACAAGCAAGTTCATGATACAGCAGTACGTGTATTAACAGAAGGCTTAGTCGAACTGGGTATCCTCAAAGGTGAAATTGACAACTTAATTCAGGAAGAAAAATATAAGCCATATTATATGCACCGCACCAGCCACTGGTTAGGCTTGGATGTCCATGATGTTGGCGTTTACCAACATGGTGATGATAAACCACAGATATTACAACCAGGTCAGGTGCTAACGGTAGAACCAGGACTTTATATTGTGCCAGACACAAAGTTAGCGGAAGATCAACCAGAGACTGATCCCCGTTGGATTGGTATTGGTATTCGTATTGAAGATGATGTATTAGTAACATCTACAGGGCACGAGGTGTTGACGGCTGGTGTTCTCAAAGAAGTGGCAGACGTGGAACGAAGTTAGATACCAATACCCACTGACAAAATTATACAACAGTTGGGCGAAAACTAGCTAGTAGGTTAGGAGGCTAGTTATGGTACGTGTTTCGTGCCTCCACCTAGCCTACAATACTCAACTTTGTCACAAATACTACGAATAGATACTCGAGATTGAAAAGCTTTAGAAACAAATGTTTAAACAATTCAAGTAACATTCCTCTCAATCTGATTTATCATTTAGTTTTAGTCTTAAGATTCACAGTTGACTGTATATTGTTTTTTATTTCTTAAATTTAATTCCAATCCTACTTGTTTAGAATAGTTAAGTGTATTGAACACACCAAAAAAGTTAATCAAATTACTTTTTTGCGTTCAACAAGCACATTTGAATACAATGTAATACTTGTGAGCCAAATGATGCGGCAAAATAAGATTTCCTGACATTGCCCAGAGGTCAAATCTAGGCAGTGAATAGCTTATTAATATCACTAAATCCAGAGATTAACTCTCTTTATTAACGAGACTAATCTTTTAATAAAGTATAAAAAACAGCTTTTATGATTGATAGTAGTATGCTTATAATGGGAAAAACCATTAACCCACTCAAATTTATAAGGAATAGGTGATATCGGAACTTCAATAGAAAAAATTTATAGAATCTTTCTATTACCTATTTTTGATTTGACTGCTTTAAACCACTGAGTGCAAATAGATTTAACTATTTTGATTGTTGTTTGTCCTTTGTCTTTTATAACTATTGACTAACCAATGACCAATGACTAGTGACTGTTGAAGACTTACAAGCTTTTCATTGTATTTCTATCGACTTATTCATCACTTATTTAACAAAGATAATCAACAAAAAAAATTGCCAACATATGTCTAAGACCGAAGATATGAATGCTAATGAACTTCTAAGACGCTATGCTGAGGGAGAACGAGATTTTCAGGGAGCTAACTTAAGTGGGGTAGATTTAAGTTGGAAAGTCCTACCAGGAATCAACTTGCACTCAGCAAATCTCAGTGGAGCTAAACTGATCGCTACAGACCTAAGTCGGTCAAACCTCAGTCAAGCCAATTTGGATTTAACTAATATGCGAGGTGCAGATCTCAGTGGGGCATACTTACGTAATGCGAGTCTCATTGGAGCAGACCTACGTGGAGCTTACTTAAGTTTGTTCAACCTTTCCGCTTTCATGGTAGGAGCAAACTTAAGTCAGGCAGACTTAAGTGGTTCATACATGCGTGGAGTATACCTGCGTAAGACCAATCTGAGCCATGCCTCTTTGCGTGGAGCAACAATGCCAAATGGAACCATTCATGATTAATAATATCCGCTGCTTTGATTGCTATTAACCGTTAATGTCAACAGTCTTAATAGATGACAAGAGTAACTATTAAGCGCGATTGCGTAAAACTTTGTATGCTGAGTCTAATAGGTCTGAAACGTTTTTGAGAAAGTTGTGCAAGAAGATTTTCGGCTCATAGTGGATTTAGTGTCAGTTTTCGCAGTGGCAGCCTGCGGAGGACTGTTGGCAGCACTCTTGCGACAACCCGTTTTACTGGGATATTTGATTGGTGGCATGGTTGTTGGACCAACCGGACTGGGACTGATTAAAGAATTGATTCAGGTAGAAACCTTGGCTCAGTTCGGTGTTGCCTTTTTGCTGTTTGCTTTGGGAGTTGAGTTTTCCTTCAATGAACTTAGAAAAGTCCAAGCGATCGCTTTAGGAGGAGGGGCAGCTCAGATCACCTTGACGATTTTGGCCACAGTTGGAGTGTGCGGGCTAATCGGAGCCTGGGAAGTTCTACCAGCTAAGGGTGTGTTTTTAGGAGGAATATTGTCTTTATCTTCCACAGCAGTTGTCCTTAAGTCTTTGATGGAGCGTAATGAAACAGAAACGCCCCATGGACAAGTCATGCTGGGAATTTTGGTAGTGCAGGATTTAGCGCTAGGACTCATGCTAGCAGTCTTGCCTGCTCTCCATGCACCTGGGGAAGCAATTGCCATTGCTGTGTTAACAGCATTGGTGCGGATTGGGTTATTTGCCGCTGGTGCAGTTATAGCGGGGATTTGGCTCATACCACCGTTATTACGACTGCTAGCACGCACTGAAAGTCAAGAACTCTTTTTATTGGGCGTTGTAGCACTGTGTTTAGGCATAGCCTTACTAACAGAGTATTTGGGACTCTCAATTGAAATGGGGGCGTTTGTCGCCGGCTTAATGATTTCGGAGGTGGAGTATGCTGACCAAACCCTGACTTATGTGGAGTCATTGCGAGATATATTTGCGTGTTTGTTCTTTGTCTCCATTGGGATGTTAATTGACCCAGTCTTTTTGTGGAACAACATAGACATCATCTTAGGGTTAGTAGGACTAGTCTTTGTCAGCAAGTTTTTGATTGTCACACCACTCGTAAAATTATTTCGCTACCCGTTGAAAACAGCATTGATCGCTGGGTTGGGACTAGCGCAAATTGGTGAATTTTCCTTTGTTCTTGCTAGTGAAGGGCAAGCACTAGGACTAGTTTCACGCCAAGTCTATCTACTAATTTTAGGAACAACAGCAGTAACACTAGTACTAACCCCCTTCATTCTGCGAGGAGTGCCTATTGTCTTTGATTGGGCAGAATCTATGCCTTGGTTGAAGCCTTATTTGAATGGAGAGGGTAAGCCTCTGGAAGTCGCTGATGAACTACCAGTCAAAGATCACATAGTGGTTTGTGGTTATGGGCGAGTCGGACGAAATTTGGTCAAGTTGTTGCAACAAAATAACTTGTCTGTGGTGGTCATTGACCAATCAGAAAATAGAATTCAGCAGTTGCGGGAGGCTAAGATTCCTTATGTGTATGGCAATTGTGTAAGTTTCCATGTTTTGGAAACGGCTGGGATAAACAATGCACGCGCGATCGCGATCGCACTTCCTGACCCTATGAGTACCCGTCTTTGTATCAAACGCGCTTTAGAATTAATTCCTGAGTTGAACGTAGTTGTTCGCGCCACCAATGACAAAAGTATTGAGGTGCTTTACCAACTAGGCGCGCGGGAAGTCGTGCAACCAGAGTTTGAGGCAAGTCTGGAAATGGCAACATACATATTAACTGACTTTGGTTTGTCACCCGCCTTCGTCCAACAAGAAATGCAAGAAATTCGGAATCGTCATTATTTAGATCTCCGACCGGAACAATCAGCGTCTGAAGTTTCCCGTGATTTACGGCAAGCAACACAAGAGATGAATAGCCGTTGGTATCCCCTTCCTTCTGGTTCGCCTTTAATTGGTATGACACTAGAAGAAGCAGATATGCGCTACTTAACGGGCGTGAGTTTGATGGCAATTCGCCGTAAAGGAGGCGAGGAAATAGATTATCCTAACGCCAGTACCAGATTGGAAGAAGGCGATCGGCTACTGGTAGTCGGATCAAATGCAGAACTAGCAGCTTTAGATGAATTTGCACTAGGTAAAGCAACTGTTCCTCGAGAAAATAGCGCTTGCCAGTGGGTACAAGTGAGTGCTGAATCTCTCCTAGTTGGCAAAACTCTAGCAGAATTGGATCTTCGTAACAAAAATGAAGTACTGATACAGGCAATTCGACGAGATGGCAAGTTTATCCGTCTCCCTGATGACACTATGGATTTAAAAGTGCATGACCAAGTTTTGTTGTGTGGCAGTTTGTATTGCCTGAATCAACTACAACAATTATTGGCTGTCAAAACTGGAATACCCCTATCTATCCCAATTGTGAAAGCTGCTGAGGCTGAATCCCTTAAAGAGTTTCTCCCAATGGATAATCAATTGGATTAGTTAGGCGTAATGGGCTTAATATAAGCTAGAGCTTGTTTCCACACAGTCATTTGTTGGCTCTTTTCATCCACAAGACACACACAGTACTGATCTTGCCATATCACTCTCCCAGTCAAAACATCGCCGGTTAGCAGTTTGAACTCTGTTGGTGCTGATTTTTTAATCAGGTTTTGCACTTGTCGTATGCTAGGCAATGACATATCAAATTCATCTGTATGCATCTTTGGTAATGATGTGTGTAATTGATAAGTAGGGTGCTCGTGGGTTTTGCCCAACGCCTGTACAGTAGTTGGTGTATTTTTACAATGAACACCTAACAATTCCTTGATAATTCATTTTTGTAGAAATGGCAATTAAATTTACTAAGTATCACGGTCTCGGTAACGACTTTATCCTCATTGACAATCGCTCTTCTTCCCAACCAATCCTGACACCAGAACAAGCGGCGAAGTTGTGCGATCGCCACTTTGGTGTTGGTGCAGATGGTGTCATTTTTGCCCTACCTGGAGATAATAACACTGACTATACCATGCGGATTTATAATTCCGATGGCTCAGAACCAGAAATGTGCGGCAATGGGATTCGCTGTCTTGCTCAATTTTTGGCTGATTTAGAGGGAGTGGAGAAAAAAGAGGAATTGTCCTCATCTTCCGCCTCGCTGCCAATCACCTATCGTATTCAGACACTAGCAGGGGTGATTACACCTCAACTTATGCCAGATGGTCAAGTTAAGGTAGATATGGGCATTCCCCGGCTGCTTGCGTCTGAAATCCCTACCACTATATGTTCTGCTGAGGAAAAAGTGATCAATCGACCACTAGAAGTAGCAGGGCAACAGTGGAGTGTAACCTGTGTGAGCATGGGCAATCCCCACTGTATTACCTTTGTGGAAGATGTTACCTCAATTCCTCTAGAAGTGATAGGTCCACAGTTTGAGCATCACCCAGTTTTTCCCCAACGGACAAATACTGAATTTATTCAAGTTGTGCGTCGCAACTATTTAAAAATGCGTGTATGGGAACGTGGTGCTGGTATTACTTTAGCTTGTGGTACTGGTGCTTGTGCTTCATTAGTAGCGGGGGTATTGACAGGAAAATGTGATCATTCTGCTACTGTGGAACTCCCTGGTGGTTGTCTACAAATTGAATGGTCAGCAATCAATGATCATGTTTATATGACTGGACCCGCCGAGCAAGTTTTTACAGGTTATATTGAATAAGATAAACCCCACACAAGCAACGTCTAAACTTGGTGGGGAGAACTTGTAACTGTCAGCAAAATTAGCTAAAAATTCTAAGCAAAATCTGTGGATAATGAGAGATTAATCATTCATCCATATTGATTTTTTTAATCAAAATCGGTTGGTAATTCTGGATGTCGGTAATGCTCAAAAACACGGCTAATTTGGGCTGGTGTCACACGCCCAAGTGACAGTTCTGGTATTCCATCTTCAGGAAAAAACCCCACTTCTTCAGTCTCTATACTAGGAGAGGGAGAACCACCTAAAAGCTCACATAGAAAAAAGAGTTTATAGACAGAGTGTGGAAAAGGTGGATGTCCTTGCATGTCTCGATCATAGACAGCTATCAGTTTAACAGCACGTGTACGATAGCCTGATTCTTCATACACTTCTTTAACAGCAACCTCACTAGGTGTTTCACCAACATCAGCCCATCCACCCGGTAAAGTCCAGCAGCCATCAACTCGTTCCTTCACCAGCAAGATAGTATTGTCGCGAAACACTGCTCCCCGCACGTCCACTTTGGGAGTTGCATAACCTACCTCACGGGTAAACAAATCGAGAATATAGCTTTGTTCCACATTGGTGTGGGTTGCCATGATTTCAGCAGAAATTGTCTGTAGCGCTTTGAAGCGTTCTATGTCAAAAGGATTTTCAGAATACGTCAGACCATTTTGAGCGATCGCTTGCAACTTTTGTACCCATTCCAGCCACTTGGAATCCACAGCTTTCTCCACAGTAGTAATTTTAAGGGTGAGTTGTTCACCCTCAAAATATAGTTCAAAAAGTGCGATTAAGCGTCATTTAAAGCCGCAATTCCAGGCAACACCTTGCCTTCAAGCAACTCTAAGCTAGCACCACCGCCAGTAGAGATGTGGCTCATTTGATCAGCTAAACCGACCTTTTCCACAGCAGCAACAGAGTCACCACCACCAATGATGGTAGTAGCGCCTTGTTTGCTTAAATCGGCTAAGGTACGGGCGATCGCTTCAGTACCGACAGCAAATTTATCAAACTCAAACACACCCATTGGACCATTCCAAATGACTGTTTTGCATTCAGTAAGGGCTTGTTGGAATGTTTTTACTGAGTCTGGACCAATATCCAATCCCATCCAACCATCAGGGATATTGTCAATGCTGACCGTTTGGGAATTGGCATCAGCGGCAAATTTATCTGCCACCACCACATCTGTAGGTAGCAGCAAGTCAACGCCACGTTCTTTTGCCTTTGCTTCCAGAGATTTTGCTAGTTCTAGCTTGTCTTCTTCCACGAGTGACTTACCAACATTCAAACCACGGGCTTTGTAGAAGGTGAAAATCATTCCACCACCAAGCAGGAGTTTGTCGCATTTCTCTAGTAGGGTTTCAATCACGCCAATTTTGCTGGACACTTTGGAACCACCGATAATTGCTGCCAAAGGACGCTGGGGATTTTCAATTGCGTTTTGCAGATACTGTAGTTCCTTCTCAATCAAATATCCAGCCACAGAGGGGCTTAGATAGTGAGTCACCCCTTCGGTAGAAGCATGAGCACGGTGTGCAGTACCAAACGCATCATTTACGTATAAATCAGCATTAGCCGCTAATTTTTTAGCGAATTCTGGATCGTTTTTTTCCTCTTCTTTATAAAAACGGACATTTTCCAGTAACAGCACTTGCCCATTTTGCAACGCCCCTACTTTAGCTGAAACTTCATCGCCAATAGAGTCGTCAGTCTTAATGACTTCTTGCCCTAATAACTCAGAAAGACGTTTAGCTACTGGGGTAAGGCGCAATTTGTCATCTACACCCTTAGGACGGCCAAAATGGCTAACAAGAATCACCTTAGCTCCCTTCTGCCTTAGATCTTGAATTGTTGGGAGAGCCGCGCGGATACGAGTATCATCTGTAATGTTGCCAGCCTCATCCAGAGGTACGTTAAAATCTACACGTACCAGGGCGCGCTTACCAGACAGATCTGCTGCAGATAAATTTGCTAAAGTTTTCTTTGGCACAACCCAAACCTCCTGATTACCTTTTTGTTATGTTTTTTAAGTAGACCCATCCAGATTTTACCGGAGTCGGGGGTGCGGAGGCGAAACCTATGTTCAAGACAGTTCTATTTCCAATTGATCACAGCCGAGAAGCACGGGAAGCAGCTGACGTAGTTGTTGATATCGTGCAGAAATACGGCAGTCGCCTAGTAGTGCTGAGTGTGGTCGAGAAATCTACCACCGATGCGCAAGGTGAAGATGTTATGTCTTCAGCTGATACAGTTGCCCAACTGCTAGAGAATGCCAAATCTCTGTTTTCGGCACAAGGAATTGCAGCCGAAACTATTGAACGAGAAGGCAAGCCGGCTTTTACCATCTGCGATGTTGCAGATGAGATAGGAGCAAATTTAATCATTATGGGTTGTCGGGGACTAGGGCTCACGGAAGAGGGATCACAAGATAGTGTTACCAACCGAGTGATTAATCTTTCCCCTTGCCCAGTACTGATTGTTCCCTAGTTCTTAAAGGTGCATCAACGGGGAATTGATTCCCCGTCAGATTTTTACAGGCTCTTAATTGGGTTTTGCAAATAAATTCTGCCCTTTGAGAGCTGCTGCAACTCTAGCAACATTTGCACCATGGTGAAATGCTGCTTCCAGCCGTTCCTCAGGCAGTCCTGTAGGTGTGCCATCTTCTGCATGGGCACGTCCGTATGGTGCCCACTGTAACCCACCCAAAGCATAACCAGGTGTATTTTTAGGCAGTGGTATAATAATCATTCCCAACTCAGCAAAGTTGTTGAGTAAGGACAATATTGTCAGTTCACAACCTCCACCAGCATTGCCAAATCCTCCACCAGTGGCAAAAACTGCGCCTACTTTACCAATCAGGCTGTCTTTCACCCATAACTTGCCGCACACAGTATCAATAAACTTTTTCACACGCCAATCTGGGCTTCCCATATGGACTGGAGAACCTACTAAAACAGCATCACTACTAGTCATGTCATCAGCAGTTACTTCCTCTGCTGTTTTCAATTCAACAACAACGTTAGGAACAGAGTGAGCACCAGATGCGATCGCCTCTGCCATTCTCTTAGTACTACCGTAATCAGTTGCGTAGACAATCAGAACTTTCGTCACTTGAGTTTCTCCAATGAGCAGTAATTTGACTTTTAAAGCACTCAAAAACCCGGTAATTTTTACAAAACCGGGTTTTTTTGATTCCAACAATTATTTAGGCGTATTATAGCTGTGCTATTAATCTTAACTTTTATTTTTGTTCAGTTTTCTATGGCTTCGTCTGGGATTCTCCCAAGGTAGCCTGTAGGCCCTACAATATCCTTCCACATCAATTCAACACTGGTTTGTGGCCACACAGTGGTTCAATTTTTTCTAGAGGATTATAAAAGTCTAGCTTTTTCCCAGTTGTCCATCAATTCGGCTTTATGTAGGTTCGCCCATATTTAGAATCATCTAAGATCGGCTGTAGACCATCTTAGGTAAAGTTATGACTTCTGTAGGCGTATCAGGTGAGGATTTAGTGCTAGTCGCTGGTGCTACAGGTGGAGTGGGACAACTCGTAGTAAGCAATTTATTAGAGAAGGGCTTCAAAGTTCGCATTCTGACTCGTAATGCCGCAAAAGCTCAAAAGATGTTCGATGACAGAGTAGACATTGCGATCGCGGACATACGTGACCCAGCAACACTCCCAGCCGTAACACAGAATGTAACCTACATCATATGTACTACCGGGACGACAGCTTTTCCTTCTGCGCGATGGGAGTTTGATCCAACCCCCAGTTTGTTTGAATGGGTACGGTTGTTTATTGACCCTAAATACAGTGAGGCAAGGGCAAAGAATAGTCCTGTTAAAATTGATGCGCAGGGTGTAATTAACCTAGTAGCAGCAACACCCAGAAATCTCAAGAGGTTCGTTTTCATCTCGTCATCGGGAGTTCTTCGCAAGAATCAGTTTCCCTTCAAAATTCTCAATGCGTTTGGTGTACTTGATGCCAAATATCAGGGTGAGCAGGCTATTCAAAGTTCGGGATTACCCTACACCATCATCCGTCCAGGACGCCTCATTGATGGTCCTTACACCTCATACGACCTTAACACTTTGCTATCAGCAAAAACTGGGGGTAAGCTTGGTGTTGTTGTAAGTAAGGGCGATACACTGTTGGGTGATGCTAGTCGAATTGACGTGGCAGCAGCAGCGGTGGAATGTCTTTTTCATCCATCCAGTCAAGGTCTAGTTTTTGAACTAGTCAACTCCGGACCCAGACCACCTGTGATTGATTGGGAAAGGCTTTTCTCCAATTTATCCCAGACTTAAATATTCTGTAATATTCTGTATTTGTAGAGGTCAGTCCAGCTTAATTAGAGGTTGAGCAGTAAGAAGAAACTCCTGAATAAGGAATAGTTTCAGGATGCACGCAGGGCAATCTCTTAGGATCTACTGCTCGATAGTTAATTTTGTTCTCGTCCAGACGAATTTGTAGTCCTATCCAATTGTTATTGCTAATAAATATCGGTGAATTAAGTTTGGAAACCCTAGATATAAATGCCCACATTTGATGGGTTGTAGTCAGGTTGGCTTCAGTATAAACAGATCCTATAGCAAAGATATTAAGCAGGGCGATGAAAATGATAGCTTTGGCTAAGACAAGTAATACTCTTCTATAAGAACTCGTCAAGACAAAGACGGTAGGCAGTATAGGAAATAACCATAATTGAGGAACGTACCTTGCCCACCAAGAAGCTGGGTTTACTATAACTGTGAGCCATAAAATAGTCATTGCAGCTAAAAAATCCCGCTTGTTAGGTATTCTAGTTATTAGTAGAAGCGAAGTTAACAAAGTGCTTAAGAGAAATAATAAACTAAAAAATATACCAAAGCCGCCTATTCTAGTATCTGTGCTTCTGTATGTTCTATTTTGTTCTTTTAAGTCAAAGGAAGTCTGTAGGGGAATTTTATTATATTTATATACAATTGGAAGATAATTTCCAGGTTTTGAAAAGATAGAAATAAATAGTTTATGAAATTCATTTTTACCAGTTAATGCTATAGGTTCGTTAGATGTTATAATATCTACGGAACCCTTGCCTGCTAATGGATAAAATGGATGACCATGAACTTGAGTATTAATTACATATGGGTTATATCCTATAAAGAGTATACCAATAATTAATGAGAATACTGAGCTTATTATAAATTGATAAAAATATTTCTTTTCACGATATAAAAGTAGATACATAGTGAATAAAAATATAATGATTACAGAGTAAATCAACGCAGTAAATTTTATATTAATCAAAAGAACAATGATAGGAATAAGTAATAAGACATACAATTTTTTTTGATTAATAGTAAATAAACATAGGATTGATGTCAAAGTCACTAGAAGTGATGAGAGTTGCCCATCTACGTAAAAACTTAGGCTTTGATAAACTGATACTGGGTTAAATGCTGCGATGAAACTGATGATGTAAGCATAGGTAGGTTTTATTCTTCTAATTGAAATTAATGCAGCACTAGAGATCATGAAAGATCCTAATATAAAGGCGATGTTAAAAGTTTTTCCAACTTCGATATGTCCAATTAACTTATAAATAGAGGCAGCATATATCCAAGAATCTTTGGCATAGTGATCTACCCAAATATCACCAACTTTGTCCTTAAATGGATTCCAGTTATTTGCAAGATAATAAACAGCTTTTTGATGATATATCTGACCATCATAAGAGAGATCATAGAAAGCACTCGATATCCAGGCTGACATCAGCATTGTAAAAACAAAAAGCGCTACAATCCATAACCTATGATAAAAGCTTGATTTAGGAAGCAATATCCTTGACAATATTAAGCAGTATGTTATGGAGGCTAAAAAACTGATTATAAAAATAGAAGTTGAAATAGTGTAGTTACAAATAAAAAATATTGAGCTAAAAAAAACAATTAAGAAAGCTAATACGAAAATAGCTGTTCCTATAATTAGGAGTAAATGACTTATCTTATTTCTGCTCATAGAATTTCTAACTCTTCTACCTCTTGGAGTGAAACTATAGTTCTTGTCGCTGTCATTGACATAATGAGGTCAATAAAAAATAGCATTTTATCCTTAAATATTATTTGAATTTATTCTGAATAGAGGCAAAATTTGTTATTAATTATTAATTATTAAGTCAATGTTCTTTTGTAAAAAAAACAGTTAGAAAAAACTTTCATAGCCAACACCAGGCTCAAAGTTCCACAGATCTGCTTCATCTGGATAAGGTATTTGTACCCATCTACCTGCAAGTTTTTCCCACCATCGGGGCGGATGGGGCAAACTAGCAACTTGGATGAAGTGGCACCCACACAGCCATGCTCCTATAAAATCAGTATGCAAACTATCGCCAATGACAACTACGTGTTTGGCATTTAGCCGCATATGAGCCATTGCATGACGAAATGCAGGGGGAAATGGCTTTTCGGCTGGGCTGAGACCTGGAATATCGAGACGATGAGACCAAAATTTGACGCGATAGCGACGTTTTCCATTTGAAAGAATAAAAAATTGCAATCCAGCTAACTTTGCTTGTATGATCCAGTCTTCTGCCCAAGGTGATAAGTAGCGGTCGTCTTCCGAAATAATTGTGTTGTCCAAATCAAGAATAATTCCTTTAACACCACAAGTCTTGATTTGGTCAATTTCGATCTGAGCCAATGTGTGCGATTGTCGTGGCAGTCTATGAGGGTTTCTTCTAAAACCTGATGGATTGTTTGCCTGAATCAGTAAACTTAACCAGGAGGTAGAAATGCTGAATAGTTTTCTGAAAATAGTTGTGGGATTTCTCATGTACAAATTTCTTCCAATCACACCTTAAGGCACTATTGCCACAATTTGAAAGTGTGGATACCAAAGAGTCCAACGGAGTATTGGTTGGCTCACTGTGGCTCCAGCCGATTGCAAAACCTTAACAATATCCTTACTTCGACGTTGGTGAACCCATTCTTTCGCTAGCAACAGGTCATGAAGCTGATTCATCAAGGAGCCAAGAGTTTTAGATGCCTCAATGTCTTTAATAATTAGCCTTGCTCCTGAATCCATACTTGTAATTATTTTACGAAGAAAATTGTCTTGCAGTTTTGCTGGAATGTGGTGTAGAACATCAACCATAGTTACAGTGTCATATCCATGCAAATCTGGTGTTTCTTCTGGATGCAAATGGATAACCCGAAATATTTCAGGTCTCATTGCAAAAGCTGCTGCAGCTTTCACTGCTTCACGAGAAATATCATGACCATGAGCTATTTTTAATGAACGCAACTTTAAAGCTAAATAAAGTAACGCTCCTGTCCCACAACCAATATCATAAAGACTTGCGCCTTGAGGAATCTGCGCAAGAACCATATCAAGAGGACAGATAAATGGACGATAGCGCGTTTTTAGTGCAGTAAGGCCAGACATTTTTTGACAAGGTAATTTCAACTCGTGGGCAAGGCTAAAACTATTCATATTAAGTTGTTGGATTAAACAGCTACAAATTTCATGAGCCAGGTAAACTCATTTTTTCTATCCTCCGCTGCAAGATTTATTCAATCATTCCTTGGTTTTTCAGCCAAAGAATTGCAAAGCAGGTAATAATCCAACCAATAACAGTGATGAGAATCGGTAAGTCTTGCAATAATACTTCTTCGGGTCGCTCACTGCATCCACCTTGCTCAAGGTTATCGCTCTGATTGGCAACAATCTCTTGAGGATCACTCAGTAGTTGATAGCGAAAAATGCCATACAAGACAAACGGTAAGGTGACCAGCATCCAGGAGGTAGATGCCCCATGCAAGTAGGGACCTGCACTCCAGAGAGCATAGGTGACAACTATACCAGCAGTAACGACATTTTCCATGCGATTTAGTAAGGGTAGGGAGTAGCGTTTGAGTACAGCACGGAGTTTGCTACCTTTGATTTGTGCCAACCGCAGTTCTGCTTTACGCTTCTCTATCCCCAAAAACAGCGCTAACATTGCCGTACAGAGTATAAACCAAGTTGATAAAACAATGTTAGTAGCAGTAGCACCGGCCAAAGCACGCAGGACAAATCCGGTAGCGATCGCCCCAATGTCCAAAATCACCATGCGTTTGAGTCTCAGATTGTAAGCGATTTGCAATACGGTGTATGCAGTGATCGTTGCACCAAACTGAGGCGAGTGCAACCATCCGATAGTCAGAGCGCTACCTAACAACACCACTGCCATAGCGGTTGCAACAGGGATTTTGACTAATCCGGCGGCAATTGGTCGCTGACATTTGATAGGATGCTGACGATCAGATTCAACATCTGCAATGTCGTTGATTAAGTAAAATCCACTTGATGCACAACAAAATAATGTAAACGCTAGTAGGCTGCCTAAGAGTGATTTTAAGGTAATGCTAAAGGCAAACAACGGTGCTGCAAACACCACCAGATTTTTCGTCCATTGTCGGGGTCGCAGAGCAGATACATGATGTGTTAACTTTTTGGACTTATTTACTGTGACAACTAAGGATTTTTCGACAGGTGGAACATGACGAGATCCCATAAATACTAGTTCCCTTGACAAGCAATTAAAGTAGAAATTTACTTAGGCTTAGTTCGTGAATAAGTAAAAATAATGTGTATAAACTACTTTTGTAAGAATACCTTTCTATGTAATATTTCGGTCATCAAGAAAGCAACTTCATCTAATCTTTATAGAATTTGGTTGTAAGAATTGAGCATTCCAATTAAAATTGGAAAGTATTAATAAATACTAATGAGCTAAGTACTTATTAATACTTTTTATTGTTTCAGTTGGGAAACCAAAACTGAGTAATGTGAATTTTTTAAGGTGAAAAACTTGAGGCAAAGAGTACTTTATTAAAGTAATAAGTTTTAAAACACAATTCTTAGTATAAAAAAATACTTGATATAACAAAAAAAATAAAAATCTTTTTTTAATTTCAAAACATAGCTACTATCTTTATTTTGCTAGATCGCCTTACGGCAATTCTTACTGGAAGATAGTTCTTCATATTTGCTTTATATTTTATCTGCTCGTACGACAAACTTATCAGTAATTCACTATGTGTCATTCTTATGCGGGACTACGAAAAAGGATGAAGATGGGAATTGGCACAAGAAACCTGAGTAGTCTCTGTGTACGGTGAAGTTGATATTTGTTCACATCTCGATGACTAGATAACGTGCTATTATCCTTAAAAGTGGTGAAAAAATGCTTTTTTTGTTTAATAGCTGAATATCTTCTAAGGCAGAACACAATTCTTTACGTTCGGCTTTAAATCCATGTTGCATCGTTTATCAAAACAGGGACTGATTTGCATAGCTCAACACAGCCATGCTTGGCTTTCTGGTCAGATAGCTCAAGCGTGGGGTAATGAACACTTTGGTGAGTTTGCCCCACTAAAAGAAGTCTGTCTTAGTGCCCAAGAACATGACATAGGTTGGCTTTCGTGGGAACAAGCACCCACACTCAATCCACAAACTGGCTATCCTCATAAATTCTCCGAGCTGCCAACGCGACTACACGTAGACATATGGTCACGGGCAAGAGGGTTAGCAATGCCTTTAGGGGAATATGTTGCTTTACTTGTCTCACTTCATGGGACAGGATTATATGAAAGATTCAGAAGCTGGCAGAATTCAAAAACGTCTGCTCAAATTGTGGAAGATTTTTTAAAGTGCGAGTATGCCTTTCAAGCAGATCTCATGAATACTTTGCAAAGAGATAAGTATTATGCGCCTTATGTGACCTTGGATGTAATCAAACGTAATATAAAACTGATAGCAACATGGGATGCACTTTCAATAATTGCTTGTCAAGGATTTACTGGTCAAGAACAAGTTGCTCAGGTGCCCACTATTGATGGTGAAACCACACTGAAATTAACTTTAAAAGAAAGTAAAAATAATTATCAATTAGTGACCGTGTCTCCTTGGCCGTTCCAAGACAAAAAAGTCGATTTAATATGTGAAGGACGCCTTCTGCAACAGACTTTTAGCGATGAAAAAGCAATGCAAGAAGCTCTTATGAGCGATCACGGAGTGTCTCTGGGCACTACTTTGATACCCGATTAACAAGCAATATTGCTCTGTTTTCCAGAGTCAACTGTAATTGGTCACTTGTTTAAAAATTACAACTTGAGTGCAATAGTACTGGCAATGCATGTTTAAGTAAATGAGGAACACGCAACTCATTGCATACCACCAATGGCACGAACAACAGATACTAATTCTCATAGGATTTTGTGGCTGCAAGTTGGGGGTTTAGCTACAATACAAGGCACAATCACCCTTTGTTGGGTGATTTATAACGTCTACTTGCCCCAGCTTCTAGTAGAAATCGGTTTTCCACGAGATTTAGCAATTGGGTTAGTGGTTTTTGAAAATGCCTTGGCTGTGGTGATGGAACCTTTAATGGGTGGACTTTCAGATAGAGTCAAGTATTGGACTGCGAGCCGTTTTCCATTTATCTTTGCAGGCGTGATTCTCTCATCGACGTTATTTATTGTGATTCCATCGATAGTAACGTTTCTCCCACTGTCGGAAGCCAAACGAGTGATTTTTTTGTTTATAGTAGTGAGCTGGGCTTTGGCTATGACAGTGTTTCGTAGTCCGGCGATCGCATTATTAGGAATATATGCAGCAAAACCAGAATTACCATTAGCCGCAAGTTTGCTAACTTTGGCAGCAGGCATAGTAAATGCATTTCGGCCAATGAGTAATCATTTTCTCCTCAGTTTAGGAGCAGTTTTTACCTTTAGTGTTGGTTCCTTTGTTTTGTTGAGTGCTGCATTTGTTTTGCGATTTGTCAATCCACCAGACAAACTTATCAATACAACAGTTGAAACATCAAATCAAGCAGAAAAATTACTACAGGCATTAGCCTTATTGTTGGGAACCGGGTTCGGTATCGCTTGGGCTTCCCGGTTGCTCATGGACGTTTTAGGAAAGCTACTCAAAATCGAGATCAATACCGATCATATTGATACCATAATGTTTGTTATCAACATTGCATTAGCATTTGCAGCACTACCAGCCGGAGTATTTGCTAGTAAAATTGGCAACCGCAAAGCGATGCTTGGGGGTATTTGTGCCATCTCGATATTGATAGTTTGTATGTTATTTGCTGGGGCAAAGTTGCCTTTAGTTGTCATGAGCGTTGCTGCATTTAGCTTGATAATTAACGGTGTCATTCCTTTTGCACTATCACTCGTGTCTTCTAAGAGGGCTGGTTTAGCAATTGGAATGTATTTCGGTGGTGCCGCCTTAGCTGGGTGTTTACTACCAACGTTGTTACCAGGATTAGCCAATATCCCACCTATATTTGAAGTATTTTTAAGTACCATAGCATTTTTAATAGCAGGTGGGTGTGTGACTGCTAGTCGCAGTCTTACTACAGTCCAATAATGATGCCTTAAACTCAAAAAACCTGGTTTCTGGAATTATTAAATCGGTGTTCTAGAAAAAATAAGTATAATAACACACTTGAATTCTGTGGACAAATCCGGTTAGAACAACTTTTTTAAGAAAAAGTCTATGGTGCTTAATATTTCACCTGAGGGGAAGCCATAGCATGATCGGGAGATTACTAGACCAACGTTACCAGGTAGTTAAACTTTTAGCGAAAGGTGGATTTGGTCATACTTACATAGCGCGAGATACCCGTCGTCCTGGAAACCCTCTATGTGTCGTCAAACATCTTAAACCTGCTACGAATGACCCCAACTTTTTACCAACAGCTAGACGCTTGTTTCACAGGGAAGCCGAAGCCTTAGAAAAACTGGGTCACTACGACCACATTCCCCGATTATTAGCATACTTTGAGGAAAACGAAGAGTTCTACTTAGTGCAGGAATTTATCGACGGACACCTGCTTTCCTCGGAAATGCCTCCCGGAGCAAAGTGGAGCGAAAACCAAGTTATTGAAATGTTACAAGAAGTCTTATCTATTTTAGACTTTGTCCATACTCATGAGGTGATCCATCGCGATCTCAAGCCCCAGAATTTAATCCGTCGCAGTTCAGACAACAAGCTGGTTTTGGTTGACTTTGGCGCTGTTAAGCAAGTGAAGATGTACTCACTCATGCCATCAGAACAGTTCAAAAACGAAACAATTCCCATTGGTACCCCAGGCTATATGCCAAGTGAACAAGCTCAAGGAAGACCACGCCCCAACAGTGATATTTATGCTCTTGGCATGATTGGTATCCAAGCACTAACTGGCTTGAGTCCTAAACAGTTAACTGAAGACCCTGTCAGCGGTGAAACTCTCTGGCGACATCACACCCAAGTCAGTGACCAGTTAGCGGCTATTTTGAGTAAGATGATACACCCTCACTACAAATATCGTTACCACTCAGCCCTTGAAGTCTTGGAGACATTAGCTTCTATCAACAATCCCAACACACCTACTGCGTTAGCTGCTATTGTCAGCAAAATGCTACGTAAGTACTGGCAATCGGGCTATATGTCTGTAACTAAGGTCATTAGTTCACTCCAAGAACGAACAAAGCCTCACTACATTCTGCCAGAAAAGACAAATATACCTGATTCTACACTGCCGCCAGTCACTTCAATTCCCAAAACATTACAGTACATACATAAGAATTTGACAATTGAGCATGCAAACACATTACTAAGCAGTTCCCGAACTGGCCTAAATTCTATTTTTAAATCCCACCTCAGGTTGACATTGTTTGTGGCAACTGGCAGTTCTATTGTGATGATTGTGTTCCATGCAATTTTTTCTCCTCGCTTACCACAAACCTCTCCTGTCACTGAAGAAAATCAAGTCTCCACCACAATTCCCTCCCCAATTCCCGAAAGAACTCAACAAATAACTGACCAAAATAAAACTGAAGAAAAACACAATTGTGTTGTTGTTTTTGCATCATCAAATTTGCACTCCTCTGCTGGACACAGAAGAACTGGAAAAGTTATTAAAGCTGGAACCAAAGTGACAGTGACTGGGAAAGTAGAAGGTGGTTGGATTGAAATTAGCGCTCCAGAATCAGGTTGGATTTGGAAGAGTCGGACAAAAAATAGCTGTTAAAAAATATGATTGCCATCGCTTGCTGAACGTTTATCCGTCCTCAGAAACACGACATAATGTTCTCTCTCCCATCAGTGCGTGCCTTGGATGATCAACTAGTCCTGTGTCTAGCAGCATGACACCAAAAAGTATTGCCCAGCCCTTGGCGCGTTGCAGAGTTGCCTCAGAAATATTTGCATATTCTGCGATCGCTTGTTGGCGTACATTTTGATCAAAGAAGAGCATCCATATAGAGGCAAGGTCTGTAGCTATATCGCCTGCGGTCATGTCACCCCAATCAATAATGCCTGTGATCACACCGTTCTGAACAAGGACGTTGCGTGCGTGAAGATCACCATGTAGCCATTTTGCCGGCACATCAACAGGCGTGTTCAAAGCTATATTCCAAGTATTTCTAATCTGTGGAGTCATCAAATTAGTTTTTATCTTAAGTCGTTGCATTCGTTCTTCCACAGAAACTGCTCGATGACTCAACGGCACACCGCGTACCGGACTTTTTGGCGCATTGCATGGTGCAGGTACATGCAATGACCGCAGGAATGAAGCAAAGAGTTTGGCCTGCGTTGCATTGGGTTCCTCTTGGTCAGCAGTTTGACCAGGTAACCACGGCAATACACTCCATCGCCAAGGATACTCTTGAGTTGGGTTGCCTAGTCTGTAAGGATTTGGAACAGGTATAGGAAGCTGATTTGCCAGTAATGGAAGCCAGGTTTGCTCATTTTCAATAAGTGTGGCTGCTACTTTTCGACGTGGGAGTCTCACAGACAATTGATCTCCTAGTCGAAACATTGCATTGTCCCAACCAGCATCAATAAGATGTATCGGCAAGTGTGCCAGATCTGGATGCTGATCTTTTAACAACCTGTGGACGAGAGTTGCATCTATTTCAAGTTCGGAGATTGGTGTTCCGTTTGAACTCGATTTTCCCTCTGACCCCATATTTGCCTCCTTAACGGGACAGTCACCTTCCTGTATGGTTAAGAAGACTGCAAAGCGTTGTTGTGTCGGTTATAACAGCATCACCTGCAAACTTTAAACTCTCAATGGAACGTTGAGCAGCCTCTTCATCACCACCTTCACAAGCATCGCTCACGATGATGGGAATATAGCTCAAATCGGCAGAATGGCGAACGGTTGGTTCAATACCAATCTCTGTTGCAACACCGACAATAATAACAGCATTAATGCCGCAGTCTCGGAGTGCAATATTGAGAAAGGTTCCCTCAAATGCTGACATTGTGATTTTATCAAAGATAACCTCTGACGTTCGGGGTGCAAGTTCTGGAATCAATTGAAACCCTGGTGCATCTCGTAGGAACCAGGGTTTGACCTCGCTAACATGGCTCACCCGTTGCCATGCCATTGCCATGCGTAGTTGAAAGACTCCGGCTGCTTCAACAGGTAAAGATAGATGACGGCTAAAGAAAACTCGAACTCCTGCATCTCGCGCAGCTTGGAGTACTTTGAGAACTTGATCAGTGATGTGCTGTGCGCGTTCTGGTGGTAGTTGGCTAAGAATGCCAACTTGCATATCGTACACAAGTAAGGCGATACGATGCGGTTGACAGATTTCAGATAAGGTTTGAGGGATTTCCAGCCCAAATGCCTGTTCCATAATGGTTGCTCCTGGTTTCTACAGCAGTATAAGCAAATTAAGATTGAGGTTCTCCTCACAAACCAGTTCGTTGATCTTGTTACTGATGGTGTTGACATTACGTTTTCCTGGCAACGTCAACCCTTCACTAATCCACAACCCAATACACAGACACTCCATCAAGTGTTTTATTGGGTGTGTGCCAACCCAAATTACTTACAGCAGTATGGAGAACCCCAAACTCCACAAGAACTGGCTCAACACCGATGTATTGTGGTTTGCGGTCAACCCTTCGCTGGTCAAACAACTTGGCAACTGATGGATTCTACTGGAATCATTGAAACAGTGAATGTGACGGGTATTTTAGTCACAAATGATTTGATGCTCGCAAGACAGGCGGCGATCGCAGGTTCAGGCATCACTTACTTGCCCAGTTCAATTTTAAGCGAACCGATTGCTAACCGACAACTCCAAAGAGTTTTACCAAATTGGACGTTTCGGGAAGGAACGTTGTACATGCGATGTTTCCATCAATTCCCCCTTCCTGCCAAAGTTCGTGCGTTTTGTGACTTCATAACTAAGAAATATTCAGAAATTAACGCATAATTGGTTGAGGGAGCACGATGCATATTCAACTCATCAAACAGTGTACATTAACTCGTTTATTCTCACCGACCTACTCAAGCTATTGCACAACAATCACAGGTGTTCCGATACTGACCGTTTTTATATAGAAATCAGATCTAATATTCCAACTCATTTGTTTATTGTATTAAGAAGCAATCTGCCATACTTTTAATATTTGGGTCACTTTGGTTTAGACCAAATAGGCAGTTGATTAACTTTTTGTAGTGTTAACTGAACATAGGTAGTGTTGCTTTCTTTTACAAGTGTTGTACCAAAATAGCCTTGGGGACCAGTGTGAGTGTGCGGTCCGCTCCCTAGAACGGTATAACGTCCCTGTTGACGAGCTTGATTAAAGGGGGAGCCAACTGTCCAAGGCCAACGCGAGGGAAATACAATGCGGCTAATGTCCTCAATCCAATCTCTCTGACCATGTAGATGATAGACATGGTCAACTTCCTCAAAGCCAGTATTACCGTCAAAGTCCCCACCGATGGAAACGACTATCAACTCTGGCTTCAGCCACTGATCCAGATAAGAAGCAGCACCAAGAGCTACTTGTACTCCACCACTAGTGCCAATTAAAATAAGTTTTATGGGCTGGTGTGTCATTGTCTTGAGAGGATATGCAGCATTCATGCGACGGATGACTGTTGTTGCAATTCCCCGATTGTAAATCGGACCGTAGCGAGCGTCGGCAGAAATTGCAAACCGCCAAAGATTACGAATCTTGATCAAGACATCTGCATTATCCAGCCAACCGTCTGCATTCTCAGCCGCGCGCCACAAGGGAGCGAGTAATCTTTGCCCACCTAAACTTTTATCAGTAACTGAATAGGGAAAAACATCCGAAACCTGTACACAGTTAGGGTGAAGTTGAACCAAGCGATTTAGAAAAAATTCCTCACCTTTCGTCAACTGATTGGCGGAGAAATCTCCCACTCCGGGCAAAAAGACAATGTAGCAATCAATATTGCCAGCTTGGACAACTTTCGTAGAGCGATCATTTGTTAGTAAATGTTGAAGATAGCTTTTCTTAAAACCCAAAGTCTCGGCACTTTGATTCATCCACCATACCAGAGTGCCCACAGGTGCAAAAGTTCCCCATATCAGCAGCAATACTCCCGCCAGAGTGAGCAGCTTTAAGGTGTCACTGCGCAATTGTAACAGTACCCACTGAATAAATTTAAGCATTTCCACTTACAAAAGAAACAAAGTACTCTTTAAGATGGATGAGATGGTTGCCCTGAACCTGTTGTATATAAAATCAGAACCTGTGACATTTTGCATCCATCGTGAGCTGTAGTCAAAATAGTGCAAGTAACAACACTAAATCAAAGCAGAGAAAGCAGAGTGTTTGTGAGACACTGAGAAAAGCTCTTGCCTTGAATACCAACTTCTATGAAAATGCCCGTGATACACCACAAACTCGAAGATTAGCTCTAACTGTCGTGATTTTGGCAGCTTTATCCCATGTTTTGGGTAGTGCTGTTATTTTGTTGATCAGTCTTGCTACACCTCCTGTATTGCTGGTGTCGCTTTTAATGAATGTATTAAGTGTGATTGCTGGATACTATTTTTGGACTTTCACTATCTGGAAAATTGGGCAGTGGTTGAAGCCAATTGACCCAACATATGGTGATTTGTTAAGTCCAATTGGCTTTGCCTATGCACCACAAATACTGAACTTTTTAACTTTGATTCCTTTATTAGGAAGACCTATAGAATTGGTGTTGGCGGTATGGAGCCTACTAGCGGTGATTGTGGCAGTCCGTCAAGGTTTAGATATCAGTACACGACAGGCAGCGTTAATTTGTTTAGTGGGTTGGCCACTCATTCAAATTGCTATTGGTTTTGTACAAGTTGTGGAGCAACAACTGGTGAATTTAACCAGTTAATATAGTACTTTTCCCTTTGCACTATACTAAGAGTGATTGCATGAGCAATTCTGACAAAAAATAGATTGTGCGATCGCAAGATGGGAGAAGTTTCGGTTCACTCCCCCACCCTCTTGCCAGCAATTGGAGTCATGGGCTAAGGTTCTGGGGGTTGATGCCGATAGGTTAGCGCAAATGCTACCACCTGCTGGGGTGGGGATGAAATATGGAACTCATTCGGTTATTCAGCCAAATCTAACAAGTCTATAAGATGCGAACAATATATAAGATTTTTATCAAAAATTAATGTATATAATTGCTCATATAGTACAATTGTACTGAACAGCAATGGGGAGTGAGTCAACCACTCGTCAAGTATTGGATCAAAAACTACACTTAACTTATATAAATTTTGACAACAACTCTAAAAATTTTTTAATAAAAATCATTATGAGTACTTATAAACAGCTATATTTTTTAATCAATTTACGCTATTTTGTTACTAGTAGAGAGAAGAGTTATGGTGGATAAACTTATCAAATATTTTGTCTACGCGACAAAAGGATATATTACAAAAACACAGCTAATCAAATTCTTATACTTAGCTGATCTTTACTCTGTTAAGTGGACGGGAAAACAACTGACTGATCTAGATTGGTGCTATTACCACTTTGGCCCTTGGAATGAGGGTATAAACACTGCTTTGAATGAAATGAATGGGAAAGAGATTATCCAAGAATCGCAAGGTAATGTAACATACATTAGACCTGAAAATGAAGCTGCTCAGGTAGATAATTTACAAATACCTCTCAGTATTAAGTTTGTGTTAGATAATATTCGCAGAGAGTGGGCTGGTGCAGATAAACTAGATCAGCTACTGGATTACGTCTATGATACTGCTCCAATGGTGGAAGTAAAAAATACTCATAAGCCAGAAGAAAAAGTTAAACTTAATTTACAGGCAGAAAGAGAGAGATTAGTTGGGGAATTAGGATTGTAAGGTGGCTGGACAAAAACCTAGACAAGGTTGGATTTATTTCATAAATCCCTACAGAGTATCTCTTCGTTGCAGGTGGGGTCATGTTCATATTTATAATTTAGATGAGCCAGATGAAATAGGATGTCAAACTTGTAGTGAGACTATCAACTCAAGCAGGGTTTTTAGAGGGATACATCCTTACATCTTGTGGACAAGTGATCAGTTTCAAGATGAATCTGGATATATAGCAACGTTTTCCGTTATTCCTATGACTTCACAAACAACATTTAACGGTTTACCAACCACATATCCAATTAACCCTACAAGTAGAAATAGTCTTGATAAAAATTCTTACGCTTTAGTTCATCAAATATGTACTGTTGATGCTAATTGCTTTAAAGACTCATCAGCTAATTGGTTAGATAGAATTGGACAATTAGATAAACCTGATAAAGAATCTATAGAAGAACGTTTAAAGTATTTTTTGAATATTAAAGAGAATCCTAGTGCAGACTGGTTTGCTCAAAATGCGTCTCCAGAACTTCTAAAAAAAGTCTTTGATTATCTACCTGAAGATACCAAGAGTTTAGCAGTAGAAGAATTAATTAACAATTTAGGTTTCTAGTACTGATATATTGGGTGGCGTTCAATTTTCTTGAGCCAGCTTATCTATTTTCTCAAGTTTCGTTATCAGATCAATAAGCTAAACTAAAGAATTTATTTACATAAAGATATAGCTTTTTAATAAAAGTAAAACTATAGAAACCTTAGCTCTTATTCAGATATTGTTAAATCTACGTTGTTTTAGTCCAAGTATTGCGTATATAAATACTCACACTTGCTAGATACTCAGTTAAGAGATAATTCAAACAAACCGCAAATCACAAAAAGTTTTTAAGTGGGTTGCAAGGATATAGCAACAGATTCTTTTATTTGGAAAGATTGACTTTTGATATTAAATACTGAATAGTTGCTACCTAAAAAGAGTGCTGCCATACTTGAGTATACGGCAGAAAATTGGTGTTACACACAATTTGGCAAGATGGACAACAATTTGTCAACGCGGACAAACAATTTGGCAATCGACATAACGAGCGCGGAGGGATTTGAACCCCCGACCAACAGAACCGGAATCTGTTGCTCTATCCACTGAGCTACGCGCCCTCAATGTTTCATAGTATAGCACTTGATCAAGTGTTGCAGTCAACAGCAATATCATCAGCCAACGCCACCGCACCCCACAGTGGTGCATCATCACCCAAAGCCGCTGGCACAATTTCCAAATTCATCACCTCTGGTAACGCGGTCTCTCGGGCCACTTTCCTCACTATATCCCAAAAACTCTCCCCTGCTTTCGTCACACCACCACCCAACACAAACCGCTGGGGATTCATTAAATTCGCCACATTGCCAATACCCATACCTAGCGCCCAACCAGCCCGATACAAAAGCTCTCTAGCTAAATCATCTCCAGTTGCAGCCGCTTCACTCAATACCTTCCCTGTGATCAAATCTAAATTATCTCCTACCAAACCCCTCAATACCTCTCCTCTGACCTCTCTGCTTTCCTTGCGTCTTGGCGGTTCGTTTTCTAAAACCTCTCTCGCATCTCTTGCCATGTAAGGTCCCGAGGCCAACCGTTCCACACAACCCCGCTTCCCACACAAACAAACTGGTCCAGAAGGATCAACAACCATGTGCCCAATCTCACCAGCCATCCCTTCAGTACCTCGCCAAGGCTTACCATTGAGTATCCAACCTCCTCCCACACCAGTGCTAACAGTTACATAAAATAGGCTATCGTACCCCTGACCAGCACCAAAGCGATGCTCACCTAAAGCAGCAACATTAGCATCGTTATCAACACGAGTAGGAACACCAAAATCTTCCATCAATAAGTCTTGTAGAGGAACGTTTTCCCATCCAGGGACATGATGAGATAGCCTCACCTTCCCAGTCGTTGCATCTACTGGCCCACCAAAGCTGACACCAATAGCAGTTGGCTTTGCTCCTTGTAGTAGAGAGTGGATGAGCGATCGCATAATTTCCAGATCAGTATGAGCATTTGCATTCGCTGGAGATAAAGCACGCTCATAACCCAACCATTCCCTCGACCCTGCATTGACTATCCCAGCCGCCAGCTTAGTCCCACCAAAATCAAGCGCTAACAAGGTCATGGCTACGTTAAAAGTTAGGAGTTAGGAGTTAGGAATAAAGATTTATTTTAATATTTTAATTTTGTCTTGAGAATGGGGAGTGGCTGACAGTGTAGGTTTTTTACAGCAGATTTTGGAACAAGGCAAAGGGGGACAAGGGAAGGGGGACAAGGAGGACAAGGGGAACAAGGAGGACAAGGGGGACAAGGAGGACAAGGGGGACAAGGGGGACAAGG
>Ga0070738_10001270_pt1 | contig 53682 bp, 29 predicted proteins | sample Coa_R2_2_FD_66446 | JGI IMG/M metagenome (GOLD analysis project Ga0070738, IMG submission 66446) | Surface soil microbial communities from Centralia Pennsylvania, which are recovering from an underground coalmine fire - Coalmine... | ecosystem: Environmental > Terrestrial > Soil > Unclassified ... | reverse complement strand
GTCGTCGGCCAGCTCCTGCGCCGTGGCGTAGCGCTCGCGGGGTTCCTTGCGCAGGCACTTGAGGCAAATGGTCTCCAGGTCGCGCGGCAAGTGCGGCACCAGCCGTCGAAGCGGGACCGGCTCCTGCGAACGCACCTGCTCCAGAATGTGCAGCGTATTCGACCCCTGGAAGGGCGGCCTGCCGGTTAACATGGTGTATAAAATGGCCCCGAGCGAATACACATCCGCGGCCGGGCCGACTCGCTCGCCCTCCGCCGCTTGTTCCGGAGCCATGTATTCGGCGGTGCCCAACAGGGTCCCGCTCCGCGTCTTGAGGTCCGACCCCGTCATCAGCTTCGCCACGCCGAAATCACAGAGCATCGGCTCGTCGGTTTCGGTGAGCAGCACGTTTGATGGTTTTAGATCGCGGTGAATAATGCCCTGTTCATGAGCGTAGTGGGAAGCGCGGGCCATTGCCTCCAACCACGCGGCCGCCTGGCGCGGCGGCTGCGGGCGCCCCGCCAGCCGGCTGGCAAGGTTTCCGCCGGCCGCGTATTCCAATGTGAAATACGGTCGAGGCAATCCGGCATCCACGTCGTACTCGCCAACTTCGTAGATTTGCACGATATTGGGATGTCGCAACCGAGCGACGGCTTCCGCCTCGATCCGGAATCGCGCACGCTCCTCCGAGGTGACGAACGAGCCTCCCAGGAGCATCTTCAAGGCTACGATGCGTTGCAGTTTCAGGTGGCGCGCCTTGTAGACGACGCCCATGCCCCCTCGTCCCAATTCCTCCAAGATTTCGTAGCCGCCCACACGATCCGGTGGCACGGATGGCGTCGCCAACGGAGCGGCCAGCGCGGATTCCCGATAGGCAGCCACGACGGGATCGGATAGCGTATCCAGAGCACGCGCCGCCTCTTCGCAGCGCGGACAGCTCTCCAGGTGCTCTCCCAGCTCCTCCAGGACCGCTTCCGGTAAGTCCCCCAAGTTGAACGCCTTGAGTTCCTCAGGCGTAAGACATTTTTGCCGCCGCATGCTCCCCTTCCCGGCCTTTGGATTGGAATTGGGTATCGATGAGCTATAATAACACAATTCAAGGAAAAACCCTGTCTCGCCGGCCCACGGCGCAAGCAGGGGTAAGCAATGCCCTTGCTGGCGCCGCGGGCTGGCAAGGTATTCATTATTATATTGCTCGAGATGTAACACATTCGGAATTGGGACCTGATGGCTGCCATTGACCCGCAACCTGCTGATACGCCGCGCTCCGCGCCGGACCCGCAGCAAGCCACGTCCAAGACGTTGTTGCAGCGCTTGCGCGCCAACGACAGCGAAGCCTGGCACGTCATGGTGCAGCTCTATACGCCGCTGGTCCGCCACTGGGCAATTCGCGGCGGGGTTCGCGGCACGGATGTTGAGGACGTAGCGCAAGAGGTCTTGCAAGCCGCAGCGATGAATATGCAAAACTTCCGCCGCGAGCAGCCGGGCGATTCATTCCGCGGCTGGCTGCGCGGCATCACGCGGAACATGGTTTTGCAACACTTCCGGCGCAGCGGCCGAAACCCGCGCGGCAGCGGAGGCACCGACGCGCTCATTCAGCTTCACGAGGTCGCCGACGCCTCGTCATCCTCTGAGGAGGAGGACCCAGTTGAAGAACTCGACGGCCTACGCCGGCGAGCGCTGGAGCTGGTACGCAGTGAATTTGAGGAGCGCACCTGGCGCGCCTTCTGGATGACGGTCGTGGAAGGTCGCGCGCCGGCCGACATCGCCGAGGAAATGGGAGTCAGTCCCACCGCCATCCGCATGGCCAAATCCCGCGTACTCCGCCGCCTCAAAGAGACGTTTGGGGATTTGATTCAGTAACCGCGGCCAAGATCTCTGCTTGGAGGCTGTCCGAGAAGTGGTCGGCGCAGGCTTTAACCTGCGACCTTTTCGGACAGACTCTTGAAGGTTTGTCTCTCCCTTCATCTTATGGCGAGAGGATTCGAAAACGGCTACGCGAAATGGACGCTGCACGTCTCCTGGGACGCTTCGGGATTGGTCACTTTGCCAAGTTGCCACCATTGTGGGGAAAACCATGCCAAGTTATGCCAGACAGCGACACCTGGCACGACTTGGCACGGCTTGTCATTGCCACATTGTCAACGGCACCCCGCAACTGGCAAAGTCCCCGTGCCGCGGTGAATCGGAGCTGTCGCGGAGCGTGTGAACGCCTCGGCTCGATGTAACCGGGACGTTCACACGCTGGTTCGACGATCAGGTGTTATTGGACGTGGATAGGCTCGCGAAGAGGGAATCACGCATGAGGGCGACCTGGGCGCCGTTGTGCGAGGAGGCACCGAACCCCATGCTCAACAGCGAATCAAAACGCGCCAGCAACGATGACTCCAACGCTTGCACTTCATTCAGCAGGCCCGACCATGCCGACAGCATCTCATTGACGCCAGGATTGTTGCCGAACAGGGTGAAGAGCGGGTCGGCCTGTGATGGTGATGGCTGGACGTTGCTTTCTTGGCCTCGGGCACTGTTAGCCTTCGCCGTCGCTTGGCTGACTGGCGGAGCCGTAGCGAAGGAGGGGCCAGTTGTCATCGGCGAGCTTGTGTCGCTGCCGGCCGGTGGGTCGATCAGCATTACGAAGCCGCTGCCCGGAGTGGTCTGGTAGGCGCCGGGCGTCGTCGGGAAGTTGGTCGAAGCGGTTTGGCCTCCGACGTAGGCGTTGCCGGCGGTGTCGAGGGCGATGCCGAAGCCGGCTTCGTTGCCGGAGCCGCCGAAGTAGCTGGAGAAGAGCAGGCCCGCGCCGGTGGGGTTGAGCGCCGTCACGAAGGCATCGTAGCCGCCGTTGTTCTTTGCCTGAAGCGGGTTCTTCGTCGGGAAGACGGTCGAATTGGTCCAGCCGGTCACGTGCGCATCACCGCTAGAGTCCACGGCAATGCCCGCGCCGCCACTCCATGTGTTCGTGCCTCCGCCCAGGTAGGTCGAGTAGACCAGCGCGGTCCCCGTGGGGTTTAGCTTGGTCACGAAGGCGTCGGAAGGAGGGACATCGCTTTGGCCTTTCTTATAAGTGAGATTGCTTTTTACCTGGAAAGCGCCTGCCGTCGTCGGGAAGTTTGTGGAAGTAGTGGCCGAAGTCACGTATGCATTTCCCTGAGAGTCCACAGCGATCCCACCATCGGTTTGGGGGCTGTCGCCAGCGATGAACCCCCAGTTTTGGGAATACACATAACCTTCAGTGCCGCTACCACCGAGGTAGGTAGAGTAAACCAGGGAGGCCGATCCAGAGAGGTTGGGATTGAACTTCGCTACGAAGGTGTCCATACCGCCGCCATTGGTCCTCTGGAACGCGCCGGTGGTCGTCGGGAAGTTGGTCGAAGTGGTGTTGCCGAACAGGTAGGCATTGCCGGAGGCGTCCACCGCCAGGCCCGACGCCGCATCCCCGCCGCCGCCGAGGTAGCTGAAGTAGACCAGGGACGCCGTGCCGGAGAGGGTGGGATTGATCTTTGCGAAGAAGGCGTCGTTCCCACCACTGCCGCCGATGTAGGTCGTCTGAAAGGCGTTCGCCGTGACGGGCAAGCCGGCCCCGGCCGCCCCGGCTACGTAGATGTCCCCGGAGCCGTCCACGGCGATGCCTCCGGCGTTGCCTTCGGTGTAGGAGTAGCTGACGGCGCCCGGAAGATAGGTGGAGTAGACGAGGGCCGAGCCAGTCGGATTCAGCTCGGCGACGAAGATGTTGCCCGATGAGGCGATGGCATTCGAGGTCGTCGGGACACCGGTGTTGTCGCCGATCACGTAGGCGTCGCCGGCCGAGTCCACGGCGATGCCGAGGCCGCCAAGGCCGGCGGAGTTGCCGTTGCCGAGGTAGGTGGCGTAGTCCAGTGCGCCCGTGGAACTGAACTTGGCCACGAACGCGCCGCTGCCGCTGGTCTGGAACGCTCCGGGCGTGGCAGCAAAGTTGGAGCCGGGGTTGCCGGTGACGTAGACATTGCCCGCGCCGTCCACGGCGGTGGCCCAGATGGTCCCATTGAAGTAGGTAGACCAGCTGAGGGAAGCGGGAACGGTCCGGTCTTCGAGCACCTCGAGGCGGAGGCGGGAAGACCGGCGCCGAGCCTGAATGGTGCGGCGGGTTTTGCGGAAAGAGAAAGGCCACATGATCGGAATCTCCTTCGTTGGAGTCAGTCTGCGGTATAATAGAAACGACAACGGTGCGGGCGCGCAGACCGAGCGCCCGGACGCTGTGAGGCCGGTGAGGATCTAGCTTGGCGGCGGAGCCTCACCGGCCGCCTTTTTTCTGCTGATCTAACCGATCAGCCATCCGTTAAGGGATACGGGGACCACGACCAGAAAGAGAGGCGACAAGCCACACTGTCTACTCATGGAGGGGGCGAACCATCTTCCGATTTTCCGTTTTCGTAGCGAATAACTCCTTGCCCTTCGCGTTGTGCTCCTTGTTGCCCAGCAGGTCCACAGTCTTGGCGTGAACGCATAAGAACGATCGATCGAGGCGTTGCGAGGCCGATAACTGCTCCCTCGATTCACCATGTATCAAGGCCGAGCGGAGCTTGCCTTCTTCGGCGGCTGAGCGGCCTGTTTTCGCAGCGCCTCAACTTCCTGCCAGAGTTTTTGCCATTGCTTGCGCTCCGCTTCCGGCAGCTTGGCCAGGGCTTTATCGCCGCGCACACCGGCGAAATCGGTGTCGTGGAGCCAGTGTTGCATCCGCTGCGCAATCATGGGGCCGGCTTTGCCTGCGGATTTCTCCATCACTTGTCCATAGGCTTTCAGATCGGCCCGCAGCCAGTCGAGCGCTTGCTGACGCAAGCGGGCGCTGTCTTTCGCATCGAGCTTGTCCGCATCCCTGCCCTGGCTACAGCCGGCGAGCGCGGCGGCGCTGGCGGCGCTGTAACGATGCTGTGCGTCCAGGTCGTCGGCCAAACGCGGTTGCGCGGTGAAGGCGTCAAGGCAGAACTGGAATGCGGCGGCATAGAGGCGCTTGTACGGCTGCTGGCAAACTCTACCCACAGCCAGTTGTTCGGCGGGATTGTCCGCTTTGGCTTTGCCCGCCAAAATCGCCGGCAGTTTTCCTACAATTGCTCTCTCAGCAAGGGCATCCTTCAGTTTGCGAGCAGATCTTGCATCCTTCTTGAGGCGGAAGGCCTCGCGGTACTCGGCGATTGCCTCGTCCAGCAAGCCCTTGGCGCGCAGGGTGATGCCAAGGTTTTCGTGGATCTCGGGAACATCCTTCTTGAGGCGGATGGCCTCGCGGAGCTCGGCGATGGCCTCGTCCAGCAAGCCCTTGGCACGCAAGACGCTGCCGAGGCTGTCGTGGGCTGAATAGACCTCCGGAAAATTCCTCTTGGTGCGGAGAGCTTCGCGGCACTCGGCGATGGCCTCGTCGAGCAAGCCCTTGTCCGCCAGGCATAGACCCAGGTTGTTGTGGGCCTCAGGGAAATCCTTCTTGAGGCGGATGGCCTCGCGGAACTCGGCGATGGCCTCGTCCAGCAAGCCCTTGGCGGCCAGGGCGTTGCCGAGTTGGAAGTGGGCCTCGGGATAGTCCTCCTTGAGCCGGATGGCCTCGCGACACTCAGCGATAGCATCATCCAGCTGGCCCATGAGCCACAGGGCCCTGCCAAAGTGGGTGTGAGCCACGACGAAATGCTTCTTCACGATGAAATCATTCTTGAGGCGGATCGCTTCGCGGAACTCGGCGATGGCCTCGTCCAGCAACCCCTTGTCGTGCAGGGCAATGCCAAGGTAGCTGTGGGCCAGGGGATAATCCTTCTTGAGGCGAATGGCCTCGCGGAGCTCGGCGATGGCCTCGTCCAGCAAGCCGCTGTCGCGCAGGGCCTTGCCAAGGTTGCAGCGGGCGAGGGGATAGTCCTTCTTGAGGCGGATGGCCTCGCGGTACTCGGCGATGGCCTCATCCCGCAAGCCCTTGCCGTGCAGGGTGACGCCGAGGTTGTAGTGGGCCCCCGGGCTTTGGGGCCGGAGGGCCACCGCAACCGCTGCGAAGTGATAAGCCTCCTCCCCATGGGGGCTCTGCATGTCATGGAAATAAAACTCAGAGAGATCGTAATTGAGCCAGAAATCGTTGGGGTGCCGCCGCTGGGCCTCACGCAGACATGTCTCCACCTGAGAGCGATATTCCTTTTCGTCCGGAAGGACAGTCCCCAAGACTACCAGCGTTGCGGGTGAGAGATACCAAACTTCTTCCGAGCATGCCAACGCCAGCACTGCCTGCCGGTTCCCTCGTTTCAGCGCTTCCCGTACCCGTGTCCGCCAGGTGTCCGGGTCCGCCAGCTCAGCAACGTGGAGCAAGGTTTTCCAGCTTGCATCCTCTGGCCCTCGGACATTCTGTCGAGTTCTGGCCCAATGGTCCAGAATCGAAGCCAGCTCCACCGCCACCGTGGACCGGAGGATGCGCTCGCCTGCTTCCTCCACCGACAGGGCCTCTACATCCAAGCCCGCATCGCGGAACGTCTGACCGTACAGGTCATCAGCACCTTTCCAGTCGTAGTGGTCGTCCTGGATCGCGGTCATCTTCTCCAGGCGGACGTTTTCCAGCTTGTCCAGTAGTTCCAGGTCGGCCCGACGCGTCCGCACGCGCTGCCTCAGCGCTTCGTCCACGTCCGCTCCGGCCAGCAGCCCGTCCGCTCGTCGCGCCGCCGACAACGCCTCCGCCGAGAGGCGTTGCTCCTGCGCGTCCTGGCTGTCCTTCAGTGCCGCCAAAATCACTTGCTGATTCGCCTCTCGCCGTATGGCCCGGTCATACCGCGTCCAGGCGACGTAGCCCGCCAGCACCAGGGCCATCAGCAACACCGCCATGCCCGTTGCGACCACCTGCCGGTGCCGCCGCCCCCACTTGATGGCCCGCTGCACCAGCGTCGGCCGGCGGGCGTGGATCGGCTCATGCTTCAACCAGCGCTCCAGGTCGTTGGCCAACGCCTGGGCGGTGGCGTAGCGGTCCTGCGGCCGCTTCTCCATTGCCTTGAGCACGATCGTCTCCAGCTCCGCCGGAATAGCGCGCTCCAACCGCCGCGGCTTGGCTGGTTCCTCGAAGGCGATCTGCCGCATCAATTCATGGCGATCCTGATTCGCAAACGCCGGACGTAGCGTCAGCAGCTCGTACAACGTCACGCCCAGCGAATAGACATCGGTGCGGTGGTCGATGGGCACACGTTTGGCCAACGCTTGCTCCGGGGACATGTAACGCGGCGTGCCCAGCGCCTGACCCGTCAGCGTCAAGCTGGCCTCGCTATGTTGCATCTGAGCCAGCCCGAAGTCGGTCACCCACAGGTTGCCGCGACCGTCTAGCATCAGGTTGCTCGGCTTGATATCGCGATGCACAATCCCGAACTGATGAGCATGATCGAGCGCCTCGGCCGCTTGCACGCCCAGCTCAGCCACCTTGCGGAAATAATCGCGGCTCCGCCGTCCCTCGTCTGTCAGCGGCGTGGAATCACTCACCAAGCCAACGGTTGGGCTGTTAGCGATGGCCTCGCGCGGCGGGGGCTGATAGAGGGCGGTTGGCTCTTCCTTCGCCGGCCTGGCGTTCTTGTTTTCCTGGCCACGCAACTGGCGGATGATTTCGCTGAGCGGCCGGCCGTCGATGAATTGCATGGCGTAGAAATGCACGCCTCGTTCGCAGCCAACGAAGAAGACGGGTACGATGTTCGTGTGATGCAGACATGCCGCGGCTTGCGCTTCGTTGCGGAAACGCTGCAAATGCCGCCGGTCCATCGTGGCGGCAAAGGGTAGCACTTTTAGCGCCACGCGCCGCCGCAGCGACACCTGCTCGGCTTCGTAGACGATGCCCATGCCGCCCTTGCCGACCTCGCGGAGAATGCGAAAGTCGCCCAGGTCCTTGCCTTCGGCGATCGTCTCGCCATCCGGCACGGCAGCGGGCATAGCAGAGCGAGGACGCAGGGCCAGGCCGCCTAGCGCATCGACATCCTCGAAGAATTGCGCTAGCTCCGGCAAGAGATCCGCATGACGAATCAATAATTCTTGGCGATCGGGCTGTTGACCGGCCTCCACCGCCTGCAAATAGGCGGCGACCACCTCATCAAGATGCTGCTCCCGCTTGGGCACGCCATTGTGCTTGCCGTCCATTCCGCACCTCAAGTTTCGTTCTGCAACAGTTCGCGAAGTCTCCGCATGCCTCGACGTAGTAAGCCGCCAACCGCCGTCACCGTCTTGCCCATCTGCTGGCTAATCTCCTCCACGCTCAGCCCCTGCAAATGCTTTCCTTCCACGGCGATCCGTTGGTCCTCCGGAAGTTTCATCAAAGCGTCGTACAGCCGCGCCAATTGTTCCTGCCGCACAAGCTGTTGCGTCGGCGAGGACCGCTCGTCCGCCAGCCATACATCCAGCCGCGAGGCCGATTCGTCCAACGAGGCTTCCAGCGAGTGTTCCAGCGCGGCATCCCGCGAAGCGGCGCCATAGCGGCGGACGACATCGGCCAGGTTATGAGCCAGGATGCGCCGCAGCCATGCAGCCAATTCGGCCTTGCTCTTGCCGCGAAACTGGTCGCGGGCCTGGTAGGCCTCCAGCAAGGTTTGCTGAACCACATCGGAGGGATCGATCTTGCCCTGCAAACGTGCATCCAGCTCAGCTCGGGCAAGCAAACGTAAGTGGTCGCGAAACACCTCCAGATCGGGTTCGCTGTCCTCTCCATTGCGAGTCATACAAGTCACCTATTTATCCAGGCGTAAAGGGTGAGGAAATCGGGCGCGCAAAATGATTTTTTTACGGTTTTTTCGCGGATTAGCTGAGTCTCAGCCGCCGCTGACAGGCGGCAAAAGCGCGATCTCCGAGTCTTCCGTAAGCGTCAGCGAATCCGCGGCGAACTCGTTCTCGACCGCCAGTGCAGAGCGCTCCAGCAAACCAGCCAGCGCCGGATAATCGGAGGCGAGGCGGCCACGCAAATCGGCAACCGTGGCCTTGTCCGACAGTTCGACGCGAAGGCTATCGGTTCCAGCAAGGTCGCGAGCACGAGCAAACAGACGAACCTGGACGATCATCGTAGCCCCCGATGTCGGATCGGTTTCAGCAGCCGCTTGCGCAGCTCCGGTAAATAGCCGTATGCCAGGGCGAGATACTGGGCTGGATGCAGGGTGCGGACGGCAGCGGCATCTTCCATCTGAATGCGGCAAGTGCTGCACTCGGTCGAGCCAAACCAAACACGCGGCCGTCGCAGTTGCTCCAACATCGGCCGGCCCGCCGCCAGCGATGTTTCGTAGTTTTCCGCCTTCAGTCCATAAGTGCCCGCCATGCCCGAGCAACTCACGTCGATGGTTTGTACGCGCAGCTGCGGTATCAAGGACAACAGGGCCGGACCTACCGGAGGACGGCCCAGGGCTTTCAGATGGCACGGCACATGATGGCCGACCGCCAACGGAAGCGGTTGGAAATCGGTGCGCAGATTGCCTTGTTGGTACAAATCCCACAGAAACGCTGTGGATTCGACCGTTTGAGCCGCGACCAGGCGCGCGTCGGGATCGTCGAGCAAGTCAAGAGCATCGTGCCGCAGCATGAGAGCGGCGGTCGGCTCGGAGCAGAGAATCGGATAGCCCTCGCGGGCCAGGTCGGACAGCACGAATAGATTGTGCTGCAGGGTCTCGCGGCACGTCTCCACATCGCCATAAGCGAGTGGGGCCATGCCGCAGCCGCCCTGGCGCGGCGGCACGTACACCTCGATGCCATTGTGGTGCAGGACTTCGACGATAGACTCGGCGATGAGCGGGTCATTGTAATTGGCGAAAATATCGACAAAGTAGGCGACACGCGGTCGGGCGGAACGCGGTTTGCGCGTCCAGCCGCGGCGCTGGGCTTGGCGCAAAAAACTCCGACCGGCGAAGTCCGGCAAGCGGCGACGCCGCGATAGCCCGAATAGTTTTTCGAGCAGCCAGCGTGCCAGCGGATTAGCAAGAACGGCGTTCGTTAGCGGAGCAAGAGCACTGCCCAGGCTGGCGAAAGATTCCGTGCGTGCCATGGCCCAGTCGGTGTGTTCGAGTCCATGCTCGCTCACGTTGGCGGCTTTTACCTGGAGCATGAGTTTCGGCACGTTGACGTGGGCCGGGCACTCGTGAGCGCACATCTTGCAATTGACGCATAGGTCGGCAACCGCCCGCACGGTGTCGGAGGAGAGCGAATGCGGATCGGCGTCGGGCTGGAGAATGTGCCGCATCAGGTTGGCCTTGGCGCGTGGCGTGGCCGATTCATCGTGGCTAGCGCGGAAGATGGGACACATGCGTTGCGCGGGCGACTCGGTACGGCACTCGCCGCAGCCGTTGCAGCGATTGCACTCGTTCGTAGCACCATTCTCACGGGACCAAAGCGCCAGCAAGGGCTCATCGTTCTCTTGCTGGCGGTGCGAGTTGGTGAGACGGCGGCGAAGCGGCCAGGCCGACGCTCTGGTTGAGGGTCCGACGATCTTTCCTGGATTCAGAAGATGGCGCGGATCGAAAATGGATTTGAGCTCGCGGAAGACAGCGAAAAGAGGCCCAGCCTGCCGGCTTACCCAGGGTGTACGCGCCAGCCCCGTGCCGTGCTGCGCGCTGATGGTGCCTCCGAGATCGAGGACGAGTTCATATACCTCGTCGGCCAGCTCCCGCAGCCGCGCGCCATCCTCTGGTCCGCGCCATTCGACAAACGGCCGCATATGAACTTGGCCGGTGGCGGCATGGATGAGGTACGATGCCGTGATTTCATGGCGCTGAAGCAGTTCCTGAACGCGGTACAAGTAGCCAGGCAACAACTCGGGCGGCACTCCCACGTCCTCAACGAAAGCGAGCGGCTGGATCGTGCCGCGCAGGCCATACAGGCTCGGGAGGGCGGCCTCGCGCACCTGCCACAAACGTTCCCGCGACCTGGCATCGCCCGCGACATGAGCGAAGAGGGCTAGGCGTTCGCCGCGCTGCAATCTATTAGCAAGGTCGTGCGTCCACCTCGTAGCTTCCTCAGGCGTATCCGATTCATACTCGACAAGTAGCACCGACTCAGCGGCAGCTGGGATCAGGTCGGCAACGGTGCTGTGACTGCTGCGCGCCAGCCGGAGAAGGCGGTGATCGATCAAATCGCAGGCGACAAGACCGGTGGCCGCGGCGAGTTGGGCGGCGCGAAGGGCGGCATCCAAACGGGCGAAGCCGAGCAGCACGACCGCGCGTCCGCTCGGCAAAGGAATGGTCCGCAGCGTCGCCTCCGTGAAGAGAGCCAGCGTACCCTCGGAGCCAACGAGCAGACGAGCCAGATCGAGCGATTCCGCGTCAAGCACATCGTGTAACAGATAACCGCATCGATTGAAACGCGTGCGCGGTTGGCAGGCGGCGATGGTTTCGGCATGCTGCTCCAAGAGTGTCACCACGGACGAGACAATGTCGTCGCGCCGGTCGGAAGGTCCGGCATCGCGCCGATCAGTGATTTGAGCGGCCGGCCAGCGCGATTGCCGGCCGACCTCCACGGCATCGCCGTTATCGAGCACGATGCGGAGCCGGTGGACATGATCGCGCGTGAAGCCGTGGCGGAAGGCACGGGCGCCGGAAGCGTTGGTCGCGAGCATGCCGCCGAGCGTGCATTCGACGTTAGCCGGGTCGGGAGCAAAGCGCCGGCCGATTCGCGCCAGCTCGCGAGCCAGGTCACGGTAGACCACGCCCGGTTGGACACGCACGGTATCGGCACCGATGTCGAGGATGCTGCGAAAATGCTTGCTCAAATCGACGATCAAACCCTCGCCGAGGGACTCGCCGGCAAGCCCCGTGCCTGCGCCGCGCGGTACGAGCGGCACCTGATGTTCGGCGGCGTAACGCACCAGCGCTTGCACATCTTGTTCATCGCGAGGCACAACGATGCCGGCCGGCTTCACTTCGAAGATGGAGGCGTCGATGCTGTACAGGGCGCAGCTCAGATCGTCGAAAAGCAGTTCGCCCTTGAGGATGCCTTTCAGGTCGTCGCGAATGCGTTCGCGCTGCTGCGGGTCCACGGCCTTTATCCCTTCAGCTGCTCGCGCCGCAGCCGCTCCTGCCGGTAGCGTTCGTGAATGGTTAATTCAAAAGGTTTATGCTCATCATTGGCAGGAACTCCGCGGAAGTGGGCATGGCAGCGGTAACAGACGATGACATCCTTGACCCATAGATACAACAGGCCGTCGAACGCCGCCGAGCCGATCAGGATGGCCCAAGTCCACCACTTCTCGTAGAGCCAGTACGTCACTGTCGAAGCCAGGCACGCCAACACGAGAATACCCATGCCGAGGCTATGCGGGAAGTCTTTTTTCTTGTAAAGCTCGCGATTGCCGCACACGGCACAGTACGGCAGCGCCCTATCCACTTCCGTCAGATGCAGCAGATGATCGCACTGCGGACACTGCCATTCCGAACGTCCCGGCGCCTCGATGCGGCCGGGATACTCACAAACGGGACAATCAAAGCGAATGTTCATGTTACGATCGGTGGTTTAGATTATTTCCCCTGTTCCTTTGTAGACTGTTTCTTGGAACAATCAAGCGAACCAACGCCAGTCCGCGGCATCACGAGTTCGAGAGCTTCGGAACATCTCGGTGGCGATGCTATTAGCGCGGATCGCTCGGCAACAAGGGTGTTGGCTTTCTATCCGGGGAGTTTGGATCGATGCCGACGTACACGACCTCGGCCTCGGTCACTTGCAGCACTTCCTGGCCGCGCTCTGCCTCGACGCAGACGTGCATGGTGATGGAGGTTCGGCCCATGTGGATCATGCGTGTCAGAAAGCGCACGACATCGCCGACCAGCACCGGCTTTTTGAATTCGACGCGGTTCATGGCCACGGTCACGACCACCGGCGGAGGGCCGCCGGCACGGATCACTTCCCTCCGCGCGCCGATGGCACCGGCCTGGTCGATGTAACTCAACAGGATGCCGCCAAAAATTGTCGAGTACGCGGTGAATTCCCCATTCGGATGCCGGGTGGGTTGCGGGTTCGCGTCCCTCGGCATCATCACGACTTGCAATGCGAGATACGGCTCGTTCATGGAAGTAATCTATCCGGGGCACGGAAATATGCCGATAGTTGTGCAATCCTTCGCGCGGCTTGGCTCACCTGGCCAACGAGCGGATTCAGGCGTAAATGCGATAGTCAATGTCCGGGAACAGGTTGTGCCGGCTCTCGATGCCGCTGAGCCAGCTCTCGTCGATGTCATCGCGCTTGATCGTCTCATAGAGATGATTGAAATTATTCACGTGAACGCGTGTGCGTTCCTTGGCGTATTCGACCATCGTGCCGGTCTTGAGGATGAAGGCCCAGTCGCTCGATTGGGCCAGGAGCAGCTCGCGGGCAGCCTGGTTGAGAGCACGACGGCGCAACGGCGGCGGATCGGGATTGGCGCGGGCCATTTCCACCATGCGATCGCAGCCTTCATGGAGATGGCGATAAATCCAATCGTTGGCACCCTCCAACCACACCTCGCAGTAGCCCTTATAGCCCCAGCTTGAGAGCGTCGGTTGCGCTACTTGAAGCCGTGGATGGCGCTCAAGGTATTCGGGAACCGTTATGGTCTTCACCGTTTCCTGATCGAAGTGCATTTTGCGGAGTAGATAATTGATCCAGTCCGGCCCCTCGAACCACCAATGGCCGAACAACTCGGCGTCATACGGGGCGACAATGAGCGCCGGCCGGCCGTCCATCGAACCAGAAAGCCATTCGACTTGTTTTTCGCGATTGAACATGAAATTCCCAGCGTGCTCCGCGGCTTTTTCCAGTGCTGTTTTCGGATTGTAAGGCAGTTTATGATCGGTTCGCCCCGTGATCTTATAGTATTTGATGCCGAGCAGGCTGCGAATGCCGGTCTTATGTAAATGGGGTTTTAAATACTCATAGTCGAGATCGAAGCCGACGTCGCGGTAGAAATCCCGATAATGATAATCGCCCGGATATCCCTCAATTGCGCTCCATACTTGCTTGGAAGATTCGCTGTCGCGAGCCAGGCAGGCAACGTTGCTGCCGGGGACAAGGATGGGCGCGTAAACGCCGAAGCGCGGTCGCGGTTCCGCGAACAGGACGGCGTGCGTATCGGTGAAGAAGTAGCGAATGCCAGCGGTTTCCAGCTGTTTTTCGATGCCCGGCGCGTAACCGCACTCCGGCAGCCAGATGCCTTGCGGCCTGCGGCCGAAATGACGCTCGAACTCACGGCAGCCGATCTCGATCTGCGCCCGCTGGGCGTTTTCGTTATAGATCATCAGCGGCAGAAAACCATGCGTCGCGCCGCACGTTATCAATTCCAATTTGCCCAGGTCGAAGAAGCGCTTGAAGCCGGTTAACAGATTATTGCCATACTGGTTGACGAACACCATGCGCGCTCGAGAAAAGCGTTCATGATACATATGGGCGAGTTGGTGAAACTCCGGCTCAAAGCGCGTCCGCTCGATTTCCTTGCAGGCCAAGGCGATAAGATTATCGAGGTGACGAACGTAACGATATTGCAACAAGGGGTCACTGAGCATCGCGGCCAGTGTGGGAGTTACGGACATTGTCAGACGCCAATCCACCCCGTCGCGTTCCAATCCCTCAAAGACTTCGAGCAATGGGATGTATGTTTCGGTAATCGCTTCGTAGAGCCAATCTTCTTCGAGGAAATCCTCGTATTCGGGATGGCGCACAAAGGGCAAATGAGCGTGCAGAACCAGACTGAGATAGCCGAGCGGCATAATGTAGGTCCCCTTCTCACCGTTCACCGCACAGATGCTGGTGTAGTTAGGCGTATGACCTTGGCAAACTTAATTCAAGGCGAAGAGAGAGAAGCGTCAAACGGCTCGATCCAGCGACCCCGACAGAGCACGTGCTGCACGGGCAAATCGGAGTCGAGTAATCGCTGATAGGGATCGGCATCCGCGCCGCACGCCAGCGGCACGATGACGAGATCGGCGGACTTGCCGGCTTCGAGGCTGCCGGTTTCATCTGCCCAGCCCAGCGCCTCAGCTCCAGTGAGTGTAGCCATTCGCAGCAGCACCTCGCCGGGAACATCGGGGTAATGCCGATGCAGATGGCGCGCCTCGGCGAGGATGCTGAGCTCGGGATTGGAGGCGAGACTGTCCGTTCCAAGGGCCACACGGATACCGCGCTGGAGAAAATGCCGAAAGGGATGCGGCGCGTGCCCGAACGCGGTGTGCGTGCGTGGACAATAAACGATGCTGCAATTGCTCGGGACATTCGAGTCAGGTGCCAGATAGTTACAATGTACGAGGAGAGTTGGGGACAAACCGTTCAAGAGATTCAGCACGTGCTGGGTATCCTCGGCCAGTCCGTTCGGCTCCCACACGTCCAAATCGCGCAAGAACGACACGAACGGTCCGCGGTGCAGCATCAGGAGTTCCTGCTCGGCTGCGGTCTCCGCAAGGTGGACGGCAACCGGAACTCCGCGGGTTGAAGCAGCGAAAAAGAGCGAGGCGCGAACGCTATAGGGAGAATGAGGGCTGATACCGGGACGGCAGGTGGGAGTGGCGTTTCTCGAAGTGAGCCAGTCATCCACGCGTTGCCAGGCTCCCGAAGCGCGGGCCTCCGGCAATCCCAGCATCTCGCGGAAAACGACGCCGCGCAGCGGCGCGTTCGCCAATACTTCCCAACTGCCGCCAGCTCCAGATATATCGCCAAGCAGAGTTGTTCCATTCCGCAGGCTCTCGACCAATCCGGCCCGCACATCGGATTTGATCTGCTCCGGAGTTGCGCCGCGGCGATGGGCGATCACTTGCCGCAGCCAACCCGTGAAATCGGCGCTCGGGGCACATCGACCACGTAATCCGGAAAGATCGAGATGGGTATGGGAATTCACGAACCCCGGCAGAATGGCGGCCTCGCCAAGATCGACATCAGCCGTTCGCCTATCGGACAGCCCCACGGAGACAATGCGTTCGCCGGAGATGGTGATGATCCCGTTCGCGAGCGGCGGCGCGCTCACGGGAAGAATCCAGCGGGCAGTCAGCGTCCAGGGAGCGTTAGTTGAATCCGTTGCAGGGAACATGATGTGTCTGCGGCCAGCTCAGCACAAGTTCATCGGTATTGCTTCCCTTCGGTACGCATCCTGGCCACATTGTAACAACCGGGGCGAGGAAACGGTGGGATACTTGCGCGAGGCGCGAAAACGCTCCTGCTGCTGTGTATCGGCGGTCGCAAATCGGAAGGTTCCCCAACCCGCGAATTCCCGAGGTAGGCGATCTATTCCAAACGATAAGGCTTGCCCTGCTTGTACAGTTGCAACCGGGTGCGCATCTTCTCCTGTTCGCCCACGGGATAATCCTGCGCGGATTCCAGGGCCTTCCCCTCCCAGTGGATAGCTTTGTCAAAATCGCCCAACTCGGCATGGGCGGCGGCCAAAGCGTCCAGACCTCCTGGGTTCCGCCATTGCGCCAATTCGCATCCTTTATTAGCGTATTCCAACGCCTTCTGGCCGTCGCGTAACTCCGCCTTGGGACAACAAGATAGCAAATGCGCCAGTGAAAAATAGGACCACGGGTGTTGAGGAGCAAGCTCAATCGCTCGTTGAAAATCAGCGACGGCGGACTGATAGTCTTTCATCTCCAAGTGAACGCCGCCGCGATTGTAGTATGCGATAGCGAACTGGGGCGCAAGTCGGATGGCTTCATTGAAATCGGCGAGAGCATGCTGGTAATCCTTTTGTTCCGCATAGGCGATGCCGCGGGTAAAATAAACTCCTCCGTTTCCCGGTGCAAGTCGCAGCGCTTGATTGTAGTCGGCGATGGCGCTTTCATAGTCTTTCTTTAGGGCGTAAATGGATGCTCGGTTGACATAGAGCGTGAAATCATTTGAGTTGAGCCGGATTGCTTCATGATAATCGGCAAGGGCACGTTCGTAATCCTTCTTGCCCATATACGCCAGACCTCTATTTGAATAGAAATCTACGTCTTTTGCTCCTCCTTCCATTGCCTTTTCATAGTCGACAAGCGCGCGATCGAAGTCGCCTTTACCGAGGTGCGCATCGCCGCGAAGTTTATAGCACCGTGGGGTCTTCGGGTCGAGTTGGAGAGCTGCGGTGAAATCCGCGATGGCAGAATCGAGAGCATGACTTACGAGATAGGCATAGCCTCGATTGCCGTATGGTCGTGGGTCTTTTGGATTGATGCGGATCGTTTCGGTGAATTCGGCGATGGCTCGGTCCAAGTTCCCTGCGGAAAGCGCCTGAACCCCCTGATTGTAATGCTGTAGAGCATCTTGATTCGAGTCCGCTCGCGCAAGCGCGGGACTCAAAAAGAGAATCAAAGCCCAGCGAGGGTGAATCGCACGGATCATTTCGATTCCTCTCCGCTATAATTTCTTCTTGTGTCAGGATGAAGCGCGCGATAAGTGCGGTTGTAAATCGGTTCGACGCGAATCGTCAACTGATCCGCTTTTACTGGAATGGGAATAACGGATCTATACCAACTACGGAGTTAGGTCCTGGTAGGATGGGCTTCCCAGCCCATCCGAGGCCTCGGATGGGCTGGGAAGCCCATCCTACATTCCAAGATACCTGGCATGTCGGATGGTAGTCATGGGCTGACGCGCCGCTCGGTTATCGGGTCGACTGAACACCCAGGTTCCGTGCGTTGTCCGGAGCAAGCCCGTGGCAGGATCGACGCGCACCTCTCCTGGCCGAGGCTGCTCCGATTCCATCCTATTCCTGACTCAGATCCCTCAGATTATCCTCGATTGCTCTGATCTGATTCTGCAAATCGGCCACGAGGTCGCGTTGCTGCTGCACCACGTCGGCAGGAGCGCGTTCGACGAAGTTGGCGTTGCCGAGCTTCGCCCGCGCCGCTTGCAGGTGCTTGACCTTCTCGGCGAGCTGCTTCTCCAATCGCGCTTTCTCCGCGGCCGGATCGATCAAGCCTTCGAGCGACACATATTCCTCGAATTCCGGCGTCACATGTGTGGCCGCCTGGCGCGGCTTGGCCGTTTGGGGGCCGCACTCCAATTGGCCGACGCCCGCCAGGGCGGCGATGAAAGGCGCCAGCGTCAGAAAATCCTCGGCGATGGCGTCGGAACACCGCACGAACACATCGAGATCCATTTTCAGGTTATAGCGATTGCGCACTTCGCGCACGGCGCGGATCAGTTCCTGCATGCGGCCGATGCGCGTTTCCATTGCCGTGTCGCGCCAGCTTTCTGTCAGGCTCGGCCACGGAGCGATGACCACGCTCTCAGGGGCCGGCTCGGGAGATGGAACGCCGCGCTCGAAGGCGGTTTCGTTCAGCGCCTGCCAGATCGACTCGGCCACAAACGGCATAATCGGCTGCACCAGGCGCAGAATGCCGTCTAGCACACCGACCAGAACGCGCTGCACCAGCTGCCGGGCGGCCGGGTCTTGCAGACGGCGCTTGCTCATCTCCACGTACCAGTCGCAGAATTCTGACCACGTAAAGTCATAAATCGTCCGCGCCACTTCGCTGAAACGATAGCTCTCCAACTGCTGCGTCACCGCCGCCGTCGTCGTGGCCAGCCGGCTCAAAATCCAGCGGTCCTCAATGGGCAGTTCCTGATGGCGGATCGCTTCCGGCTTGTAGCCTTCCAGGTTGAGGAAGAGGAATCGAGCGGCGTTCCACAGCTTGTTGGCGAAGTTGCGCCCCATGTCGAAGCGTTCCGACGCCTGCTTGGCCGTGGGCAAGTCCGGATCGGGGGCAGGCCAGGGACCGCCGGGGCGAAATGGCTTCTTGCAATTGGGACATGTCACCTTGCGCGTGCGCATGTACATGTGCTCTTGCTTGATGGGCACGAGCGTATCGCAATGCGGGCACACATTGGCCACCGGCATCTTGCTGTCCTGCGTCTCCGTTGCCTGATGGACCATGAGGAAGCGCAGGGCGTCGGTGCCGTAGCGCTCGATGATGTCGAGCGGATCGATGCCGTTGCCCTTGCTTTTGCTCATCGATTCGCCGAAGCCGTCGAGGATCTTCGGATGGATGTAGACATGGTGGAAGGGCACTTTCCCGACGTTGTAGAGTCCGGTCATCACCATGCGGGCCACCCAGAGCGTGATGATGTCGCGGCTCGTCACCAGCACGCTCGTCGGATACCAGTAAGCCAACTCCGGTGTACGCTCCGGCCAACCCAACGTCGAATGCGGCCACAGCGCCGAGCTGAACCACGTATCAAGCACGTCGGGATCTTGCTCCAACGGATATTTCGGACCCAGAATATCGCTCGGCAAATCTTCAAGCGCGCAGATAAGCCAACGGCCGTTGTCCTCGTCGAGGCGCCAGGATACATCGTCGCGGCCGGCGAACACGCGCTTCAGCTCAGCCTCGGGGCATCTGGCGTACCAGATAGGGATGCGATGGCCCCACCACAGCTGCCGGCTGATGCACCAGTCGCGTTTCTCGCCGAGCCAATCGAGGTACGTTCGAGCGTAGCGCTCGGGAAAGAACTTCACCTGGCCATCCGTCACTGCATCCATCGCCGTCTGCGCGAGGTCGGCCATCTTCACGAACCATTGATCGGACAGATACGGCTCAATGGACGATTTACTGCGGTCGCTGTGGGCCAGGTCGATATCGCGGTCTTCGCGGCCGTCGAAGAGGCCGAGCTTTTCCATGTCCTCGGTGACACGCTCGCGCGCCTTGAAGCGGTCGAGGCCGGTGTAGGGCCCGCCATTCTCGTTGATCGTCCCGTCGGGGTTAAGGATGTTGATCATCGGCAACGAATGCCTCTGGCCGCACTGATAATCGTTGGGATCGTGAGCCGGCGTCACCTTCACGGCGCCCGTGCCCAGCGTCGGATCGACAAGCTGGCCGTCGGCGATAATCGGAATGTCCCTATTCACGAGCGGAATTGTCACCATCTTGCCGATGAGGTGCTTGTAGCGCTCGTCATCGGGATGCACGGCCACGGCGGTATCGCCGAGCATCGTCTCCGGCCGCGTCGTCGAGAAACGAATAAACTCGTCTGTTCCCTTCACGGGATAACGGAACGTCCAAAAGCCGCCCTTGATGGTCTCGTGATAGATCTCATCGTCGGCCACAGCGGTTTGCAGCTGGGTGTCCCAGTTCACCAGCCGTTTGCCCCGGTAGATGAGTCCATCTTTGAACATCGTGAAAAACGTAGTGCGGACGGCGCGGGCGCAGATCGGATCGAGGGTGAAACGTGTACGCTGCCAATCGCAGCTACAACCCAGCTCACTGAGCTGGCCGAGGATGCGCTTTTCGTATTGGTCCTTCCATTGCCAGATGCGTTGGACCAACTCGCAGCGGCCGAGATCGTGACGCGTCTTTTTCTCTTCTTCGCGCAGCCGCCGTTCGACCACGGCTTGCGTGGCGATGCCTGCGTGATCGGTGCCGGGCATCCACAGGACGTTGTAGCCCTGCATGCGACGCCAACGAATCAGCACGTCTTGAAGCGTATTATTGAGCGCATGGCCCAGGTGTAGCGCGCCCGTGACGTTAGGCGGCGGAATGACGATGCAGAACGGCTGACGATTAGGATCGGGCCGAGCGTGAAAGAAGCCGCGCTCATTCCAGAAACGCAGCCAACGCGCTTGCGCGTCGCGGGGATCGTAATGTTTGGGGAGTTCCATCGTCATGGGGTTCGGCATCCTTTTTACGCAAAGCCATTTGCGGCTAGTCTTGTTTACCTTCCGCATCCTTGAACAGCTTATACTCCGTCGCATCCACCAACGCCAGCCAACTCGCCTCGATGATGTTCTCGCTGACGCCGACGGTACTCCAGACGTCGTCGCTGTCGCGCCACTCGATGACCACGCGCACGCGCGCCGCCGTCTCCGCCCGCGCGTTCACCACGCGCACCTTGTAATCGACCAGATGCATCACCGCCAGCCGAGGATAAAACGGCAAAAGCGCTTTGGATAGCGCTTCGTAAAGCGCGTTGACCGGACCATCACCCTCGCTGACGGTGTGCATGAGCTGATCGTGGACACGCACTTTGACCGTGGCCTCGGTGATCGGCTTGCCGTCGGGTCCGGCCTCGATGTTGACGCGGTAGCTCAGTCGCTCGAACAACGGCTGATACAGGCCGGCCGCCTTCTTGACCAGCAGGTCGAACGACGCCTCCGCCGCCTCGAACTCGTAGCCCTCGTTCTCCAGATCTTGCACCTGAGTGAGAATCTTTTGCATCAGCGCCCGATCGTGCGCCAGTTCGTATTTCATCGTCTTGGTCAGGATCGTCGATTGCCCGGACAGCTCGCTGACAAGGATGCGGCGCTCGTTGCCGACCGCGGACGGATCGATGTGCTCGTAACTGGCCGTGTTGCGGGCGACGGCGTGGGTGTGCATGCCGCCCTTGTGGGCGAAAGCGCTGGCGCCGACGAACGGCTGGTTCGAGCGGAAATTCATGTTGGCCGTCTCCCACACGTAGCGCGATACTTCCGTGAGCTTGGGCAGACTGCCGGGCAACAGCAAGTCGCAGCCCCGCTTGAGGGCGAGGTTGGCGATGATGCTAACGAGGTCGGCATTGCCGCAGCGTTCGCCAATGCCGTTGATGGTGCCCTGCACCTGCGTCACGCCGCGGGCCACCGCCGCCAACGAGTTGGCCACGGCCACGTCGCAATCGTTATGGCAATGTATGCCCAACTCGATGCGCAGCTGGCGGCGCATCGACTCGATGGCGTCGGCGATTTCTTCGGGCAGGGTGCCGCCGTTGGTATCGCATAAGATGATGACCGACGCGCCGGCGTCCTGGGCCGCACGCAAAGTTTGCAGGGCGTACTCGGGATTGAGCCGGTAGCCGTCGAAGAAATGCTCGGCATCGTAGAACACCTCGCGGCCTGCCTGCCGGCAATACGACACCGAGTCGGCGATCATGCGCAAGTTTTCCTCGAGCGTCGTGCCAAGCACTTCGTGGACGTGCAGATCCCACGTCTTGCCGACGATGGTAACGACGGGCGTCTCGGCGTCGAGCAGCGCCTTGAGGCAGGTATCTTCGGCTGGCGACACGCCCTTGCGGCGCGTCATGCCGAAGGCGGCGACGCGGGCATGATGCAGCCGCAGCTTGCGAACTTCCTGAAAATATTCGAAGTCCTTCGGGTTGGACAGCGGATAGCCGCCCTCGATGAAATTCACGCCCAGTTCGTCGAGGCGGCGTGTGATGTTCAACTTATCCTGCAACGAGAAGTTGACGCCCTCGCCCTGGCTGCCGTCGCGCAGCGTCGTGTCGTAAATGTGGATGCGTTTCATGCGTCTTTCCGCAATAAAAAAGCCCTGAAGCGTTGGCTTCAGGGCCGGGATAGAAGAAACCTCAAGGTGAAGGACAGATCCCGGCGTTAGTCTCCCGTAATGACGACGACGACTCGGCGCGCTCCCCGCGCCCCGATAATGGCGATCGTCCAAGTCTTGTCGGGAGATATCCGCACCTTCGAGATCCTCTGCTTGGGATATTTGCAATTGAGGCTATTAAAGCATATATCGGCCTCGTTGTCCAATTGACGTTTTCCCTCGCAATTTCACGTGCGGTTCTGTACACTTTTTTAAGAGCCTGTAACGTTTTTTTCGATTAGCCCGGAGCGCGGGCGTCCCGCCCGCAGACTGGGCGGGCGAGACGCCCGCGCTTAGACCGACAGCTTTTTGATTGAGCAATCCTGCCTCCAAATGGGGCGAAAGAGAAGAATGGCGTCTAGCTGCACTCCGTCTACTACTGGAGACGAGCCGGTGAAAAAGGAGGTCGCGTCGTCCGCGCTCGCTTCAGCAGCGCGGGAGGGGCTGGTCCGCAAAAGACTTCATCTTTGCGTCGCGATCCTCGGCTTGACGGCTCTTGCCTATCTGTTCGGCGCCGCGGTGATGTATTTTCAACTGCCCTCGTCGGAGTTTCTCCGCAAGGCGTTTTTGGGTGCCCGCGCCTGGAACGAGCGACGGCAGCTGCCGCCGCCGATCCCAGTCGAGAACACGCCGCCCCCTAAAATCGGCCCCATCGATCGGACGGATAAGACGTTTGATGGGTTCACGCTTTATGCCTGCGCCGCGCTGGATATTTCGAGCACCCAGGCTTTCCTTGTAAACATGCGCGGTGAGGAGGTCCACCGCTGGGCCATTCCCTTTAGCGAAGTTTGGCCCTCGCCTCCTCATCTTCGCGGCCCGATCAAGGACTCGCTCGTGTGCTTTTTCGATTGCCGTCTCTACCCCAACGGCGACTTGCTCGTCGTCTTTCACGGCCAGGAGAATCGGACCAATGGCTACGGGTTGGCCAAATTGGACAAAGATTCCAAGGTAATTTGGAAATACCCGCATCATATTCACCACGATGTAGACGTGGGCGAGGACGGCACGATCTACGCAATCGCTCAAAAGGTCGTACATGACCTGCCCAAGGGCTTGGAGATTGTGCCCACGCCGGCTTTAGTTGACGAGCTGGTCGTTTTGTCCCCCGACGGAAAGGAATTGCGTAAACCGATTCCCATCCTCCAGGCATTCCGAGACTCGCCGTACGCTCCGCTGCTGGACGTTCTCGACTCGGAGAGCAAGCGCGAGTTATCCGCCGGCTTGGGGCGGCAGAGCTTTCTCGATGACGTTCCGGAAAAACTGCATGAACCTTTGCACATGAATTGTGTCCGCGTCTTGCCGCGCCGCCTGGCGGCGAAATTCCCCAGCTTCCGGGAGGGACATGTGCTTATCTCCATGCGTAACATGGACACGATCGCCATGCTCGACCCACAAAAGAAAGTTATCGTGTGGGCGGCGCAGGGACCCTGGCGCGCCCAACACGATGCGCAGTTTCTCGACAACGGCCACTTGTTGATCTTTGACAACCTGGGTTCGCCGCGTGGCTCGCGCGTGCTGGAGTACGACCCACAAACCCAGGCATTTCCTTGGTCGTATCCGCAAGGCAACCAAGCCGCCTTTCTCACAAGAGAACGCGGCATGTGCCAACGCTTGCCCAACGGTAACACGTTGATAGTCAGCTCCGAGCAAGGCGCGATCTGGGAAGTGACGCCGCGGCAGGAAACCGTGTGGAGTCTTATAACCAATCGTTTCGTAAACTCGGCAAGGCGATATCGTCCCGAGCAGGTTTCTTTTTTGGCGAAAGGCACCTATGCCCGTCCCTGATTGCTTCTCCTGGCTGCTCGCCCCACTGTCATCGATGCCGTCCGCGTTTTGTTCGGACGGTCTGTGGGCTTATGTCGGCTTGGGTCCGGGCCAGGAGTTTATTCCCCAGTTTCTCGCCATGCTGGGTTTGGCGGCCACGGCGTTGCTCGCCGTGGTTCAGTGGCCCATCTTGGCCTTGTGGTCTCGACTCTCGCGCGCCCGGGCCGCACGCAAAAATGCGCGAACGACTGGCGAGACGCCGGCCCCACTGGACCAAGCGAGCGCGGCCCGCGTGCCGGAGCAGCAAGGTGAAGACCATCCCGACTAACCCTGACGGTACTTCCCCCGCCGCGCCGCCGGGGACAACACCGGTCCCAGGCGGCGACGGCACGGAATCGTTCTTCGCTGTTCCGTTCTTGACGCACCTTTTGGGCGGATTGGTCCAGCGCCATCCGCGCTGGTGGTTGGGGTTGGGACGGCTGGAAACCAGCCAGTTGGAACGGGAATTAGCTCAATTAAAGGTCCGCAAACCAATTTATGTCTGCGGCCTCGCCCGCTCAGGCAGTACACTGCTTCACGAAGTCATTTGTTCGCCCGCCGGTGTGGCCACCCATCGGGTCAAAGACTACCCCATGATATTCACGCCCTACTGGTGGCGGCGCGTCACCGCCGCGTCGCGTCCCACGGCGCCGCGCCCTCGCGCCCACGCCGATGGCATGCAGATCACCACCGAGAGTCCCGAAGCCCTGGAGGAAATGCTGTGGATGGCTTTCTTCCCGCACTGTCACGATCCCTCGATCGGCAATTGTCTGGGCCGCGCGGACAGCCATCCCAATTTTGAGTCGTTTTACGACGCCCACATCCGCAAACTGCTGTTGGCCGAAAGCGCGCTCCGCTATGCGGCCAAGAACAATTATCACATAGCCCGTCTGCCGTACCTGCTTCGCATGTTTCCCGATGCCCGTTTTATCATCCCCGTACGCGCGCCGGCTTCTCATGTCGCCTCGCTGAGACGGCAACACATATGGTTTAGCCAGGGCCATCGGTTATGGCCGCGATCCTTGGCCTACATGCAACGGTCGGGTCATTTTGAATTCGGCCTGGACCGTCGGCCGATGAACTTGGGCAATGGGGACCGCGTCAAGCAGATTCAGCAAGCCTGGGCAGCCGGCGAGGAGGTGCGCGGCCTGGCGATGTATTGGGACATGGTCTACGGCTATTTGGCGAACTTGCTGGATTCCGACGCCCAGGTGCGCGAAGCGGCGCTGGTGGTGCGGTTCGAGACGCTTTGTGCCGAAGCCGCTAAAACCCTCCAAGCTGTTCTGGATCATTGCCGGCTGCCTGACGCCGCGAGCATCATCGAGCATCATGCTCCCGCGATCAGTTCTCCCAGTTATTATTCGAGCGGCTTCTCCGCCAACGATCTGGAAATCATCCGCGCCGAAACCGCCGCCACGGCAAGCCGATGGGGATACGAATAGGCAACTCTTGCTTGCGCTGCGGCCGGGCGGTGAGAGTGCCAGCCCGCAGCCCAAGCAAGGGTGAGCGGGGTTGCGTTAGCGCCCCGAGTCCTTTTGCTCGCGTGTGACGGCTACGCTCAGGGCAATGCGTTCGACTTCCTTTTGCAGCGCAGCCAAATCGCGCGGGGGGAGTCGAGCAGCGAGCGTGGCGCCGCCGTTGTTTTGTCGCGTCACATAATAATCCATCACGAATTTCTGCTGGCCCATCTCTGCCTCCAGGGCAAAATGTTCGAGCACCGGCGACGAGCGCACCGTCCGTGGCGGATCGATGCGCAACAGGCGCGACTGCTGCTTGGCAAGCCATTCGCGCGATTCGTCCAGGAAGCGCGCCCCGGTTGGCGCACGAGTCAGCGGATCCAGCGTCACAAGTAGGCCGCTGCCGTCGGCGCTATCCAGCGTCACCTGGCTGCCGCGCACACTGGCCACGTGCCAGCGGCGCGGATACAGAAAACGCACACCCAAATCCGGATTGTCGTACAGCAGCAGTGTGTTATCGGCGTTCGGCTCCGTGGTCACGCCTTTGAGCGCCGTCTCGCTTAGGTCCGGCGCGCGGGTGTTCGCTTGCCGCGCCAGCACGAATCGACCCTCGATCCGGCCCATTTCCTTGCCGTCCTTGTCGAGCATGAAGTGCTTGCCGTGCAGAGAGAGATAACTCAGGTGGTTCGATTCCAGATCGAAATAGAAATAGCCGTCCAGTTCTTGGCGATTGGATCCATCTTCGTTGGTGCCGCGAATGACGCCGTGGAACGAGACTCGGACATGCCGTCGATTCTCAACGGTGCGGAACTCCTCCAACCGACACTCCAGTGATCCTTCGTCGATGCGTTCCAGGTCGGTCAGTTCTTGGATGGCCGCCTGCGTCGCCGACCAGCGATCGCCCACGCGCACCGGATGGCCAGCCAGCAGTCCCGCGAGGGCCGGCGTGAAAACATCGGTGCGGATCAGATCGATCTCGCCCCACATCAGCGGGCCATCCGGCGAAAACGGCACTTCCTTGTTCTGATGCCGCAGCAAGATGAGCCGCCGCACCTCCGGACGCAGCGCATTTTCTTGCGGACGATCGCCAACGGTCCGGCGAAAGTCCGTGCGCCGGCAGAGGCGGACCGTCTTGCGTACCTGCCCATCCGCTCCCACGTCTAGGACGCGTTCGTCGTATTCAATCGCGCTGGTGCCGCGTACGCTCAACGGCTTGGGCGCAGGCTTGCCCTTCTCCGCCGGCAACGTCAACGTGCCGGAGAGATCTACGCGTGTGCTGACGTGATACTCGTATCCGGCTGCAAATCGTTCCCGAAGCTGCACCGCTTCCTCGGCGGCGAACGAAGAGACACAGATCAGGCAAAACAATCCAGTGGTGACAACGATAGGACATTTAGCGAATGGCGTGGCCATGACCAGCCTCCGTGGCGAGACATCTGCCGGTATGGCAGATCAACCTCTTCCACGATTCTACCCGCCGCCTCGCGCTAGCGCGCGGGGCAACAACGATGGATCACCGGACTTGGGGATGGGAAGCAGAGCTTTTATCGATTGTACAGAAGATAGGGATTGCCCCAGGCATCGCCTTGCCACAAGTCCGGTTGCAGGGCGCCAGCGTGTGACAAGCAATGTCGTCTCATGCCGCCGCTCCGCCACCGTGGGTAAGATCGTTTGGCAAGATAAGTCAATTCTCGCCGCTGGGGCTGTTCCTGACAAAAGATGTCCTTAGCTGGCCAAAGATGTGCCTGCTGGTCTGCCTCCTGCCTGCCAATCAGGCAGGGTGTGTCCGCAAAGCAGAGCACGAGTTGTATTGTATTCAGACGCTCTTGCAATTTTGAACAAGATTGCTGTATACTTGTATAGAAAGCTGGGAGGCTTACGCGAAATCGACGGGCAAGCGGTTGGCGGGCTTGTCGAAAAAAAGAGAACGGAAGCCCTGACTTTTCAAGCACCTACGACAATTCATGAATCCTGGGCTGCCGTTTGGCGTCTACTAGATAGAGCGACTGGCCCGGTTTTTGCAATAGTGAAAAATGCTAGTGCGGGTTAACGTTTGATCCGCACGAAAAGAACTCCGGAAAGAAACGGCGGCCGTCCGCGAATAAGACGACAGCGAGGTATCTACCTCTTCCTGTCCAACCTGTAAAGAGGAAGTTGCGGCGGCGGTAGGCGGAGAGGGAGCGAAAGGATTCGGCAAGATTATCCCGAACCCTTACCCCACCCAGATGCGTCTTTCATCGGAGTACATCGGTTTCAGGATGATCCGAACTTGAGACACCTTTGGACTTTCGTTGCGGCTGATACGTAACAAGAAGAGGTCCGCGAGGCAACTCGCGGCGTCCTCCGCCAGCGAGAGGACGAAAAGGACGCCGGCGCCGACCGAGATCCGCAACTCGGCCGGCGTCTACAAGAGGCCAACGGTTCGACACGGATTCGGACCCGAGGCCGAAAAGGAGTGGTGGCTGTGACCGGCTTCAACCAACCAGCCCTGAAACAGTTGACGGATCAACAAGTGCGTTTCGCCCCGCCGGCCCGACGAGCCGAGCAGTTGGTTCGCGCCGAACGCCTTCTTGCCGAGGTCGATCCGACCAAGCGGTATCCGTATCAATTCGTCTGCTGGCGAATCACGGACTACCGCCCGGACACCTATCCGAACCTGCTGATCCCTGGCGAGGATCTCAAGCACGATTTGCGCTTGATGATCCAGACCATGCGTCAGATGGATCAGACGTTTGCCGAGCGCAAAGCCGAGCACATCGAGGCCAAGGCGTTGCCTCTGGAAGTTGAGAAGGCGCCGGAGCCTATCCTGACTCTGGATGAGATCAGTAAGAAGCTCAACGTTTCGACGAAGACCATCCGGCGCTGGCGCAAGTATGGCCTGGTGGCGCAGCCAATTGTCACGAACGGCAAACGCCAGGTCGGTTTCCTGCAATCGGTGGTGGATCGGTTTTTGACGACCCATCCCGACCGCGTCGAGCGGGGCAGCCGATTTTCGCAGATGACGGAGTCCGAGCGTGAGGATATCCTCCGCCGTGCTCGCCGTCTGTCGCGGGTGAGCGGAGGCACGCTCACGGAGGTTAGCCGGCGCATCGCGCGCCGTCTGGGCCGATCGGTCGAGACGGTTCGCTACACCATTAAAAATCACGATCGCCAGTATCCCGAGCAGGCCTTGTTCCCCAACCTAACAGGCCCCTTGGACGCGGCGACCAAACAAACAATTTATAGCTCTTACCGTCGAGGGATTAACGTGGATACACTTGCAAAACGCTTTCAACGCACCCGGACCTCCATGTATCGGGTGATCAACGAAGTGCGTGCCCAGCGTCTGCTGGAGCAACCGCTCGATTACATCCCGCATCCCTCCTTTGACGATCCGGCAATGGAGGCGGTGATGCTTGCCCCCATGCCCGATGCCGAGGCTTACGAGGCCAAGCGCCGTGCCATGCACGCGCCGAAGGATGTTCCGCCCGAATTGGCCTCATGCTACGAATATCCGCTCTTGAGCAAGGAGCAGGAACAACACCTGTTCCGCAAGATGAACTTCCTCAAGCACAAGGCGGCTCAGCTGCGCGATCAGCTCCGCAAGGAAGGCGGCGAAGCCAACGAAGTCGATCCCTCACGCGTCCGCAATCAGACGCTCAAGGAGATCGAGGATCTGCAAAAGGAGGCCAACGTTGTCAAGGAGCTGCTCATCAACGCCAACATGCGTTTGGTGGTCAGCATCGCCAAGAAGCACGCCGGCCAGGCGGACAACTTCTTCGAGTTGGTTTCGGACGGCAACATGTCGCTGATCCGCGCCGTCGAGAAGTTCGACTTCGGCCGCGGCTTCAAGTTCAGCACTTACGCCAGCTGGGCCATCATGAAGAATTTCGCCCGCAGCATTCCGGACGAGATTCATCGCCGCGAACGTTTCGTGACCGGCCACGAGGATCTGTTCGAGATCGCGCCGGACACGCGCAGCGACGAACACGAAATGTTGGCCACCCAGGAACGAGCGTCACACAGCGTCAATCGTTTGCTGGAGTACCTGGAGCCGCGCGAGCGCGAAATCATCCGCATGCGAGCGGGCCTGGACGATCACGCCCGCGGCATGACGCTGGAAGAAATCGGCCAGCAATTCGGCATCACCAAGGAGCGCGTCCGCCAGCTCAACGCCCGCGCGATGAAAAAGCTGCGCTCCATCGCCGAAGGACAGGATATGGACTTGTTGTAAGCGTCGCGCCCCACCAAGGAGCGCGTCTTTTCCGAGCCTGAAGCGTAAGCGAAGAGCATTCCTTCACTGACGCTTCAGGCTCGGTGCGTTTTATTTGCGTCCGGCTTTCTTGGCCAATTCACGCACTTTCTCGACCAGTGCATCCTGAGCTTTGGCGTCGAAAAGACCAATGCCGCCCGTATAGAGTCCCCGCGTCTCGTAGCCGCCTTCTCGGAGCACCTGGGCCGACGGCAAGTAGCCGAACACGTCATTGCAATAAGCGGTCAGCCACAAATTTCTCGGCCCCAGCGCCTTCTCCAGCAGGCTGACGTAATCGACGACGACCTCCCCCGATAGTCCCACCATCGTCAGATCGTCGCCGAATTGCCATACGGCGATCGGGCAGTCGTAGTGATCCGGCAGCTTTTCGCCGTGGTCGAGCTTCGCCAACATCTTTTGGGCAACCCACGCCTGGATGCTCCCTTTGCGCGCTGCTTGCTTTTTTAGCTCCTCGCGCGGCGGCGGCGCTTGCAAGGGAAGAGCGGCCTTATCGAAGGCAATGTGGAGCGGCCCGCGAACCGGACGAAGTTTACTCTCCAGCAGCCGGCATACTTCTTTGCCCAGCGTCACCCCATGTTCGCGGGCCAGAGTCATGGTGCCGCGTGGATACGGGTTGGCGTCTCCAGCACAACCAATCATAAACATCGCCTGCACCGACGGATGCTTCTCCTCGACGTAGGCCTGGGCAAACCCAGCGTAGTCGCCGCACAATTCATAAATGTCGCCGCCCAAGGTGGTGCCATGAACGGCGGCGCCGAAGAGCACGGCTTGCAGCTTTCCATTGGGCGCGTCGATGCGCAGGATCGGCGCGGTCCGGTCGGCCAGGCCGCGCGGGTTGACGCCGAGAATGACGCCGTTGGCCGTAAACTCACGGCGATTCATGACAAAGGGACAAACGCCGACGCCCCACGAAAGTTTCGCCGGCTCCAGGTGCGCCGTGGCCCGCTGCACAACATCTACGATCTTGTCCTGCAATTGGCGAGTGTATTCGACGTTGCGCTCCAAATCGCTGGCCGTCAGCCGATCGCCGTCCCCGTCGCCGTTCGGAACGCGAAGGAGCAGCATCGGGCCGGTGTGGGTGTGCGAGGAGTTGAGGAGAATTTGCTCGCGCTTCAAGCCGGCCTTATCGCGGAGGCGTTCGCAAATCGGCTCCGCGACGGCGGCCGGCAAGCCAACCAGATCGGTCGTCACCAGCACCGCGCGATTTCCCTGGCCGTCTTCGAGGGCCAGGGCCTTGGCGTACAGGTCGGCTTCCACTTTGCTAAACGGTTTGTTGCGTGAAGCATACCCGGCCAGAAATACCGGACGTTCCGGGGTGATTTTTACCTGGGCCAAGCCCACTTTCCAATCCACTTCGGCCGCGGCCGCCGGCACGGCCGTCCACAGCGTTAGAAGACCGACGATCGCACTCATCCAGCGGCCGGTTATTCCCCGATTCGAGGTTGTCATGACAATCTCCCCCCTTCCAATCGCTTTTTTTCCCCAACAAGTCCGGAGCGCCAGCGACGGGCTTGTGGTTCCTTGCAGTTCGATTGTATCTATCCGAGGCTGAAGCGTAAGCGAAGAAACGTCTTCAGCAAAGGCGTTTCTTCGCTTACGCTTCAGCCTCGGATACATACAATCGCTATCGCTGCTTCCAACGCGCCAAACTTGCCGCCGCCTCAAGAGTCAAGCGTGCCCCATCAGCACCTTGGGCTAATTCCGCGAGGATCGATTTCGCTTCGGCGCTGCCGATGCGTTCGAGCACTTCGACCGCTCGCTGCTGGCGAAGTTGATCGGGGGTCAGAATGTCGAGTGCTTCAAGGAGGCGATTCACCCGCGTTCGTGTTTCGGCACTCGGCGATTGTCGGAGCGCGTCGCGCAGAGACCGCGCCGCTCGATCGCCGAGTTTTTCCAGCGATTTCTGAGCGGCTTCCCGTGTTCTAAAGTCATCGTCGTCCAACTCACGAATCCACTTGTGGATCGTCTTCGCTTCGACTTTTTCCACCGGCTTGAGCTTTTCGCCAAGCAGCTTGACCGTCCGTTCCGGGGCGGCGCACAATCGGCGCATTGCCGTGAAGGAGCGAGCTGCATTTTCATCCCCGAGTGTCTGCCACGCCTTCTCGGGATCGAACGACTCGGAAGCCTTGGAGTGTCCGTATACATCCCAAATGAGCACTGGCGCCTCGTTGCTGCAACCGGCGATCAAGGCGCTGTCGGAGGAGAAGTAGGCGAAAGTCCTGCCGCGATGCCCCGTGATACGTAAACGTTCCTGCCCGGTTGGCAATTCCCAAATGCGGATCACGCCGGTGTCATCAACGGTCGAAAGAGTACGACCATCCGGGGCGAACCGGCAGGTGATATTTCCCGGTGAATGCCCCGCCAGTTTCTGGTATACCTTGCCCGTGTCCACATCCCACACGAAAACCGTTCCTTTATCGTTCGGATCGACTTTTCGGTCGTTGCCGCCCCCGGCGATGAATCTACCATCCTGCGAAAAATCGATTCCTCCGAAGAAAAGGTAGGGCACCGGAATCTCGGCGACCCGTTTTTTCGTGACCAGATCCCAAACGCGAAGCTCCATCTCTTTATCGGAACGCTGACAAAGGACCGCAAGCCGCCGGTCGTCGGCACTCAGGTGCGGGTCTCCCGCTCCGACATAGCCAATGCGGACCGGTTGTTTCTCCGCCCACAACTGTTTTCCGGCGGCAATGTCCCAAAGTCGGATCACGGCGTCCTGACTCGCGGTGACTAGACGCTTCGAGTCGTTTGTGAAAACCATCTGCTGGCAGTAATCCGAATTGCCGATCAGACGGCTGATTTCTTTGTCCGTCGCGACATCCCGGACCGTGATGGGAAAACCCTTTTCCGGTTTCCAGTCCTCGAGTTTCATCATATCGTGATACGCTTTGAGGCGATGATCCGGCGAATAATTCACATTCGTGTGGTACGGTCCGTGGCGGATGGGCAAATCGCCGAATACGCGTCCTGTCCTCCAATCGGTGATTTGATAGCGAGCATCGACACAGACCACCAATCGGCCGTCGCGGTCGAAGCCGCGCAAATGCTCGACACCATCGGCCGAGGAAGGCAGGCGTTTCCCAGATGCCGTCTCCCAAACCATCACGCTTCCTGACCAGAACGCGATGCTGGCCAGCAATTTCGAATCCGGCGAAAAGATCACTCGAGCCTCGGAAAAAGAGCGTGGAATGCGACGGATTTCTTTCCCCGTGAAGGGATCGAGCAGTTGGATGCACCAGCGCTGCAAATTCGCCACGGCCAGGTATTTCCCATCGGGACTCGCATCCAAGCATTTCGCCGTTGCTTCCACGGGAAACTGTCGTACTTTCTTTCCATCGGCGACGTTAACCACTTCAACAACGTCCTTCCCGCCATCTTGCGTGAGATAGGCAAATTCCTCCCCTCCCTTGAGGAACGCACTTGCACCAAATGAACACTGTTTCAAACTCAGCTTGCTCATCACATCGCCGCTCGCCGTGTCAAATACCTTCACCGCGTCGGATTCGACAGGAATACAAACTCGCCGGCCGTCGCTGCTGAATACCACGCTGACCCAGGCGTAGGATCGATTCTCCTGGTTCGCAACACCCTTGGCGATGGTGCGCCGAGCTTTTCCAGTCGCCGCGTCTGCTAGGACCAGTTCGCCTTTTGTCCGAACGACGGCATAGGTATTCAGGTCGGGAGAGAAAGCGGCACCGATAACATTGGAAGAATCCCATCCCTGCGGGGGAGCTTTTTCGTAGAAGCGATGTTGAAGAAGCTGTCGGCCGGTAGCTCGGTCGATGACCCGATAACTGACGAAATCAATCACGCGAAGCAGCTCGCCGTTCTTGGAAAAACCCACGGCCACGGCACGGTGCGGAGCCGGAGTTCCGTTCGAGTTCACTTCAATGGGAACGCGCAGTTTCTCCGCGCCATCGGTCAGATCCCAAACGCGCACGCTGCGGTCGTTGTCGTCCGCTGACGCGGAAGCGAGCCAACGCCTATCCGTTGAGAAAGCCACCGCCACGACTTCCCCCGCGTGGCGCAATCGCGGCGAGCCGATGCGAGCAATCGCTCCCTCCGGCAACGGCGCCGATGCGGACTTGCTCTCTTTTTTCGGCTCCGCGGGTTGCGGCGGCGTCTCGGCTCGCTGAGGTCCGCGTGTGGCGCTTGCGCCGACGGCAAGCGCTACCGCTGTAACCAGCGCTCCCACGACATACCGGGATGTGCTTCCGAGGGCCGTGGTCATTCCCTTGACCAACGTCGCCACCGCCGGGGGAATCACCGCTCCCTGGGGAGTCAATGCGACCGTGCGAGCGAGCAGTTCTTGCGGCAACATCGCCGCGGCTAGAGGCGCAAACAGAATCGCGTGCGGGGCCAGGCCGCGACGAGCAAGGGACTTGCGCAGTAGCGCGCGGGCTTTGGAGAGGCGGCTCCCAAGCGTACCTTCATTCACGCCCAACAGCCGCGCCGCCTCGGCGCCGCTTCTGTTTTCCAGACAGGTTAGAACGAAGGAATCTCGGTAAATCGCCGGCAGGCGCTGGACTTCCTCGTCAAGGATCATGTGGACTTCCCTCCAGACTACTTCGATTTCCGGCCTTGACGTCTGCATGGTTCTCCCCCTCTTTTCCTGCCGCTGTCGCCGAACCGCCGCTCGTCGAGCGTTGTTTGCCACGCGATAAGCAACCTCATGCAGCCAGCCTGCCAACGATGCCCCCTGTTTAAGCGAGGCTGCCTTCTTGGCCAGTAACAGGAAAGTGGCCTGGAAGGCATCCTCTGCCTGTTGCTCTTGTTGCAGCACCCGGCGGCAAACGGATAGCACCAGGGGACCGTGGCGCTTGACCAGAGTCGTAAAGGCTCCCTGATCGTTCGATGCCGCGAAGGCGCCGAGCAGCGCACTGTCGCCTTGCTCTGCCGTGCCCGGTGGGGCCGCGAGGCCTCGGATATAAGCGATGACGGATTCCATCTGTGAATGGACCATGGCCCGGATCTCTCCAAGGTACTGAAGTTCTACCTCTATATATGTCCGGTCAGGCTGATTCTTTCGCGCTCTTGAAGAAAAAAACTGTACGAGGGGTGGAAGGGCTGTCCGGTTCCGCAACGGGTAACGAAGGCGGCCTTCGCAGACGCTTCAGGCTCGGATATGTACACTCGTTATCGCTGCTTCCAACGCGCCAAACTTGCCCTCGCCTCGATGGTCAGGCGCGCCCCATCCGCACCTTGAGCCAGATCCGCGAGGATCGCTTTCGCTTCAGCGCTTCCGATGCGTTCAAGCACTTCGACCGCTCGCTGGTCTCGAAGCTGAGTAGGCGTCGGCATGTCGAGGGCTTTGAGCAGACGATTCAGCCGCGCTCGGACTTCCGCACTGGGCGATTGTCGAAGGGCGGCTCGCATCAACTCCGCCGCGCGGTCGCCGAGTTCTTCGAGCGACTGCTGGGCGGCTTCACGCGCTTTAAAAACGTCGCTGTCCAGATCGCGAATCCACTTGCGGACCGTTTCGGTTTCGACCTTTTCGACCGGCTTGAGCTTTTGCCGAAGAAGTTTGATCGCCGGTTCCGGGGACGCGCGCAAACGGCGCATCGCGGTGAAGGAGCGGGCTGCGTCTTCATTCGCCAGTGTCTGCCACGCCTTCTCGGCATCGAACGGATCGGCAGGACGGGAGATCCCGTACAGATGCCAAATGAGCACCGGGGCCTCGTAGCTCCAGCCAGCGACCAAGGTGCTGTCGGGAGAGTAGAAGACGGCAGTCCTGCCGAGATGTCCGCTAATACGAAGACGCTCTCGCTCCGATGCCAACTCCCAAATGCGGATCATGCCGGTTCGATCAACGGTTAAAAGAGTGCGGCCGTCCGGGGCGAACCGGCAGGAAATATCTCCTGGGGAATGTCCCGTTAGCCTCCGACATATCCCGCCTGCGTCCACATCCCAAACGAAAACCGTTCCTTTATCCTCCGAATTGGTCACTCGGTCGTTGCTACCGCCAGCGAGGAATTTCCCGTCGGGCGAAATGTCGATTCCTCCGGCGAAAAGGTAGGGCGCCGGAATCGCGGCAATCCGCTTCTTCGTGACCAGATCCCAAACGCGAAGCTCCATCTCGTTATCGGATCGCAGACAAAGGACCGCAAGCCGCCGGTCGTCGGCGCTCAGATGTGGGTCTCCCGTTCCAGCAAAGCCAAAGCCGCCAGATTGTTTCTCTGCCCACGATTGTTTTCCGGCTGCAATGTTCCAAAGCCGAATCACGGCGTCTCGGCTTATGGTGATGAGGCGCTTCGAGTCGTTTGTGAAAACCATGCTATTACAGTAATCTGTATTGCCGACAAGACGGCCAACTTCTTTCTCGGTCGCGACATCCCGAACAGTGATGGGAAAGCCTTTTTCCGTTTTTTTCCAGTCCTCAGGTTTCACTATAGTGTGATACGCTTTGAAGCGATGATCCGGCGAGTAAGCCACATTGTTGTACCGTCCGTAGCGAACAGGCAACTCGCCGAAAATGCGTCCGGTCCTCCAATCGGTGATTTGATAGTGGCCGCCGACTTGGACCACCAGTCGGCCGTTGCGGTCGAACCCCTTCAAATACTCGATGTCATCGGCCGACGAAGGCAGGCGCTTCCCGGTTGCCGTCTCCCAAACCGTTATGCTTCCAGAATACAAAGGGATCCCAGCCAGCAGTTTCGAGTCCGGCGAAAAGACCGGTCGGGCGCCCGAAGCAGGGCTCGAAGGAGGGAGTGGAATGCGACGGATTTCTTTTCCCGTAAGCGGATCGAGCAATTGGACGCAAAAGAGTTGCGCATCTTCCACGGCCAGGAATTTCCCATCGGGACTAACATCTGAATGATTCCCCGACCTTTCCACGGGAACCTGACGTACTTTCTTTCCATCGGCGACGTTGACCACTTCAACGATGTCTTTCTCGCCGTCGTTCGCGAAATAGGCCAATTCCTCCCCGCTCTTGAGGAAAGCAGCCCTTTGGTTCAAATTCAGCGTGTTTATCACGTTGCCGGTCGCCGTATCGAATACTTTCCCCGCGCCGGAGGTGGTGGGAATGCAGACACGCCGGCCGTCGCCGCTGAATATTAAGGGGACTGCGTAAGAGAATTGATCCTCTTTCTTTACAAAAGCCTCGGCAATAGTGCGGCGAACTTTTCCAGACGCCGCGTCTCCGAGGATTAGTTCGCCCTTTCGCCGAACTACGCCGTAGATACTCAGGTCGGGAGAGAAAGCAGCCCCGATAACAAGGGAAGGTTCCCATCCCTGCGGGGGAGCCTGATCGTAGAAGCGCTGTTGGAGAACCTGGCGGCCAGTGGCCCGGTCAATGATCCGGTAACTGTTGAAATCAATCACGCGAAGATGTCGGCCGTCCTTGGAAAACCCCACGGCCGCGCCAAAATGCCTCGTGCCGGCGCGATCGTTCGAGATCACCTCGATAGGAATGCGCAGTTTTTCCGCGCCATCGGCCAGATCCCAAACGCGAACGGTGCGGTCCTGGTCGTCTGGAGAAGCGGACGCGAGCCAGCGCCCATCCGTTGAGAAAGCCACCGCCCCGACTTCCCCTGCATGCCGCAAACGCGACGAGCCAATGCGCGCAATCGCTCCCTCCGGCAACGGTACTGCCACGGGCTTGTGCTCCGCTTTCGGCTCCGCAGGTTGCAACGCCGTCTCGGCTCGCTGAGCTTCGCGCGTGGCCGCGGGTTGAGGCGGCGCCTCGGCTCGTTGAGGTCCGCGCGTGGCGCTCGCGCCGACGGTAAGTGCAACCGCCATCACCAACCCTCCCAGGACATACCGAGTCGTGCCTCCGAGGGTCGTGGTCATTCCCTTGACCAACGTCGCCACCGCCGGGGGAATCATCGCTCCTGGGGGCGTCAATGCGACCGTGCGAGCGAGCAGTTCTCGCGGCACTATCGCCGCGGCCAGTGGCGCGACGAGAATCGCGTGCGGAGCCAGGCCGCGTTGGGTCAGCCGCTTGGCGAGCTGTTTCCGGCCGCGTTCCAGACGTGCCTTGACGCTGCCTTCGCTGCACGCCAGGCAGCGCGCCGCTTCGACTTGCGTCATCCCTTGCCAATAACACAACAAGAGGGGCGTGCGATAACGTTCGGGCAATCGTTCGACTTCTTCCTCAAGAGCAAGCAATACATCTGAAGTCGAACGTGAGGTGGAACACGACTCCTCTCTTGCGGCGCATGCGATCAAAGGCGCTTCCCGCGACCGTCGGCGAATCTCCGCCCGCCGCGCTTTGGCACAGACACGGATCGCGGTCCGATGCAGCCATGCCGCGACCGACTCCGGGCGACGAATCGAGCCAGCCCGGCGAGCCAGCAACAAAAATGTCGCCTGGAATGCATCTTCGGCCGCGTGCGGGTCTCCCAATCGGTGGCGGCAAACGCCCAATACCATCCCACCGTGCCGTTCGACTAACAGCCGAAACGGTTCTTCCGCATGATCGCGAAGGTAGGATCGGACCAAATCGCCATCGGACAAGGTCGAGGCGACATAACGATTCCATTGCAGTAACAGAGTGTCGAGTGCGGCGGCCATCGGCAAGTCTCCAGCCAACGGGCGAACCGACTGCTATCATAGAGCCTCGCCGCCCAGGGAAACCGCACACAATTTTAATGGATAGGTCTGTCTTTCATGTGCGTTGCCTCGGTAAAGTGATCGTTGATTCCGGTGACACGGTTTGTCCGCCGCCGACTGTCCCTTGAAGGAACCGGCAGTTCGCCGTAAGCCGATCAGCACGACGAGAACTCACCGAGGAATTCTCCCGCGTAAATTACTTGGCGTTGGTCCGATACCCGTCCTTCGTGAAGATGCTGTCCGGCACATCGTTCACACGAGCGTAGCGCAAAACCATGCGCTGCGTGTACACCGATTGGTCTGGCTGGACGAGGGACGTCCAGGCTGGCGGCCCGTAAGACACGGCGGCTTCCAGCGGCAGCCAGCATCCCGGTGCAAACTCGCGAAAATCTTTGTTGGTTCTTCGCCAGACCAGCCGCTTTCCGGCCCGAACCTCCCATTTGCGCGGGGAATAGCCCAGCTCCGGATCGAGCCAGATCGTTTCGATTCCTTCCTTGAGCGACACCTCCAGCACGACGCAGTCCGCGCCATCCACCTTCTCCTCATTCGGACGGACACGGCAATGGGGCAGGCGGGCAAAGTTCGCCGGAAGCAGCCAGGCTTGCTCTTCCGACTCGTAGCCTTCCCTCGGAGGCCAGGGGTCCGGGAGAGTGATCGGCCGCAGTCCGATGTTGGCCAGGTAATCCGTTGGCCACAAGAATCCCTTCTGCGTGTCTTCATTACCGAACACAGATTGCGAATGCACATTCTTCGAATCAAACACGAACCGTCGCATGCCGGAGGTTTGGCGGTAGCTTAACAAGTGCCAATGGATCAGCCCGCGATCTCTTGCCTGAGCAGCCTCCCTCTGGGCCTTGGCCAACCGCTGGGAAATGTCTTTGGGAGCGGCCGGGTCCGGAGTCACCGCATACGCGGGAGCAACATAGGCGCTCACACGGGGAACCGTAATCTCGGTGAGTCGCTTCAGCCCCGAGAAGGCGATGCGATGACGTTCCTGGTAACCCCGAAAGTCGAAGACTTGCCACGCAAGCAGCAATTGGGGATCGACGTGGGCTTCCGTCGTGATGTCATACTCGATGAGCAAGCTACGGTAGCGGTCCGTTCGTTCTTTGAGCTTTCTGATCACTTCCTCGGACGTTGCGGTGGCAGTCTTCGGCGCAGGGGATTTGCGGACCGTGGCAGCTTGAGGGGGCAGGGCACCAAGCGGTCGGCCTTGCTTTAGATCCTTCAACCGCTCCATGATTTGATCGGACGGAACCGCCAGGGCAAATGTCGATGCAACTCGCGCATAGACCCAGCCAAGCCCCTTGCCGTCCAAGCCGATCAGTGGGCCGCCACATTCATCGGGCACGACGGCTATCGCCACAGTGATCGCGGCTGGGGGCTTGACCCGGTGACGGCTAATATAATTATCAATTCCCAACCACGGCGCGGGAAGCATGACGCTCTGGCGGCGATAATAGCCCTCCGTCGGCGCCTCCGTCTTCAATGTCAGCGTCAGGTGATGCACCTTGCCCGCTCTTAAGAGTTGCACTGGCACTTGACTGCCACCGCGTTGGCCCTCGACACAGCGGACCAAATCCTCATGGGAACGAATGGGTACTTCCGCGACGGAGACCAGCAAGTCTCCCGGGCGAATTCCCGCGGCTGCCGCGTTGCCCTCGACATACTCCACCCAGTAGCCACGCCCCGGAACACCACTGCCGAGCAATGCCGGAGGCATTGCCGGCATAAGCGGCCGGCGCGGGACAGTCTTCGCGAAAGGGCCGGACGATACCTGGAGCGGTAAGCTCACATTACCAATCTTAACGGGTAGCGGTCCTGGGCCAGCAACCGCCACCAACGTGCCGACCTCGGGTTCGGCGGACGCTGCCCAGGCTACAGGTCTTAGCCCGCTAACCGGCAGACGAAGCAAAGCCAGGTCATAGGCCGGGTCAATGCCGACGACCTTCGCGGCCAGGACACGTCCATCGGCCAGCCGACACCGAACGCCGTCAGGCACCTCGCTGGCCTTCGTCAGCACCAATCCATCGGCGTCTACGACCGCACCAAGGGCGGCCGTCTCATTACCATCGAGTACCTGGACGACGCTCTCCTTAACGGCAGCATTCGCCTTCCGAAACGCCTCGAGCGTCTTGGTTCCGTGGCTATGTCGCTCCTTGGAGATTAAGTCGGAGTAATGGACTCTCATGCCTCGATCCGTGAAGGAGAGTTCGCCGCGGCGTAGCCGGATATTTTTCTCGCCTCGGGCCATGCGTTCAAGGCGACTGCGAACTTCTTTGAGCGGGGTGCCGCGCATCCACGCCCTGCCCAGATTCCATGAGAAGTCGGGAAACAGGAGATCGCTCAGGTAGGTACTGCCATCGACAATGCCGATAAGGCGGCCATTCAGATCGAAGTATGGTGCATCGGAGTCGCCGCCGTCCTGGGGACAGTCGGTGAGAAAGTCCAACTCGGAGGCATAGAGAAGTTTGCCTAGCCGCACTTCCGGCGGTCGGCCTTTCCGGTATCCCAGTGGATACGGGTAACCCGCTGTAACAATCCAGCTCTCCAGTTTCGGCATGGTTTCGGCAAGTTCGACATGGGGATATGGCCCCGGCTTCCGCAATTTCAGTAAGCAAAGGTCGTACACGTCGTCACGCCCAAGAACATCCGCAATTTCCTCGGTTCCGCCAGGGAGGCCTATTTTGACCGTCGGATCAGGGGCGCAGTGAGCCTGAGTCAGGACAAGCCCATCCGCGGAGACGATGACTCCCGAACCACCGAATTGATGCGCCCCGACCGAAACGGAGCAAGGGCTAACTTTGCTCGCGACCGCTTTGAGTTGCTTTTCAAGAGCCTGTAGATCGGCCACGCTAGCCTTGGTGTCCAGGTTTTGCGCCTTGGTATCGGCAGTAGCGACGGATACTGCACGACTTGTGACGCCGAGGACGGCAATTACTACGAGCGCATTCAATGATAACACCCGATGAAACATCACCATCTCTCCCTTCGTTTTCGTGCTTGGCTGAAATTGTACCTCCTTCAGGAACGCCCGCCGCTTGAGTGCGTCGATGTCTTTCATGTGCGCTACCTCCCCAAAGTGATCGTCGATTCCGGTGACGCGGTTTGCCGCCGCCGAAAGCGATACCCTAGCCATCTGGGGAACCTTGCCCTCGGGCCATGTGGTGCCGGTCAAGCTGACACTTCAGTAACGGAAAAGCGTTACACAGCCCGTCTGATCTGCCGCCGAACGGATGATTAGATCAACCGGCGCCGGTAACGTTCTTGTGGCTCCTCAATATGTCATAAGTGGATCGTTCGGAACCCGTGGCTGACCGCGCACAACCAGGTGCATTCGAAAGATACTGGTACTCTTCCTTACCTGCTGATACGATGCGCGAGTGGTGAGCTGCGGATAGGAGCCATCCGGCACGATAGTAAAGGAGTCGTAGTGATTGCGCCGGAAATCGAGTTGCTATTGCGGATCATTGACGAGGGCTACAACAAGAAAGCCTGGCACGGGCCTAATCTTCGCGGCGCGATCAAGCGTGTCGAGTTTGCGCAGGCGGCATGGCGACCGGCGCCAGAACGGCACAATGTGTGGGAGCACGTTGTCCACGCCGCGTACTGGAAGTACATTGTGCGGCGGCGACTGCTCGGAGAAAAGAAGGGATCCTTTCCCTTGAAAGGCTCCAACTGGTTCGTGCGTCCTGTGGTTCTGGAAGCGCGCGCCTGGCTGGAAGACCTGGCGCTGCTGGAGGAGATGCACCAGACGATGCGTGCAGCCGTTGCCAGCCTCGATCCAGAAGATCTGCGGCACGTGCCGACCGGCAGCAAGGTGAGCAATGCCGCGATTATCTCCGGAATCGCCGCACACGACGTGTATCACGCCGGTCAAATCCAACTCCTGAAGCGGTTGAGCGACGGCACCGGGGTGTCCGATTGCTGAGAATCTGCCGCGCCACCCAGCAGCCAATGGAGCTGCGCGTTCATCGCCTTATCCCCGCGCTTCAACTGCGTCAAACAACACGCGATACCCTTCCAGTATCGCTTCGTCAGCGCGGATCCAGCGTTTCAGCCCCTCTTGATCCATCAGGCCGCGCCAGCGCGGATTGTCATAGGACATCGCCAAAAGTGCCTCGGTCCAGCGCTGGGCCAACTCTTCGGGAAAATCGGTTAAGGCCGTGAAGTTGCAATGACAATACGGGGGTGAGGTCCAGATTGGCCGGATCTGCTGGGTGTCAATTCGACCCTGAGCCGCTTGGCGATTCCAGGTGCTCTCGGCCAGCGCCCCGGCATCTGCCTGGCCTTCGCGGAGGGCGCGGAGGACTTCCAGTTCGCTCGTGCCGGTGTCGCCGTGCTTGCCCACATCGAGATCAAAACGCATCAGAGTGCAATCGGTTTCCGGCTGAACGCCCGCTTTCTGAACGAAATAGCGCGGCAGGGTGGCGGCCTGAATGGAATCGGCGGAACCGAGGGCCAAACGCTTGCCTCGCAGGTCGGCCAGCGACGTGATGCCGCTCTCGGTGCGGGCGACGATAACCGTGGTGAAGCGGGCATCGACATCACGCATGGCCAGCGCCCGGCACGCACCGCCCGTGGCGCGATGGACACGGATCCAGGCCAGGTTGGTGTTCCAGGCAATGTCGATGTATCCATCCAGGAGCGCTTGCACCTGGCGCTCGTAATGGGAAAAGAGGATGTAATCAATTTCCGGCCCGACTTCGCGGAAGTATTCGCGCATCCCGTCCCAAATGGGCACGACCTGGGGAGCATAAGCCACCGCGCCGATCAGAATGGGTTTTGTCATGATGACGCTCCAAATAGGGGCATATCAAGAAGAATCTTGGCCACGAAATCATACAAGACATCGGTGGTGGGGGCCATGATCGATCCAGCGCGAGCGTCGCGAAAATGGCGCTCTACCGTCAGCCGCCGGCCGAATGCCGCGCCGCCGCAGGCACGCATGGCCACATCGCTGACCTGAAGCGCGGTCTCGGCCGCGGCTGCCTTGCTCTCCAGCAGGGCCAGCAGAGTTGTCGGGCCGGGATTCTCCATCAGGCCAGCGACATGTTCAATAAATGCTTGCTGCACATCCACCGCGATGTAGATCTGCCCCAGCCGAGCGCGCAGCGTGGCGAGAGCGGCCAATGGTTGGCCCAAGTGATCGAGCTTGGCGGCCAGCATGTGTCGCCGTGTCGCTTCAGCAGCGGCGCGGGATATGCCCACGGCCACCGCCGCGGCGCCGAGTTGGAACCACGGCAGGAGCTTATTCTGCATCATCTCGTAGCCGGCTCCTTCGCCGCTGAGCCGGTATGACTCCGGTACGTTCACCTTCTCGAAGCGAATCGGTGCGCTGGCATTGCCGCGCAAGCCCAGCCCATTCCAGGCCGAGCCGACGCGAAGGCCGGCTGTGTCGGCTGGCACGAAATAAAGCGTGATGGCCAGCGGATCGCTGGCACCTACGGCGCGAGTGGAAACAATGTAGCTATCGGCCCGGCCGGCGCTGGTGACAAACGATTTTTCCGCCGACAAGCGGTGCATGTCGCGCTCGACAACTGCTTGACTAACGGGTGCCCAGAAATGACTTCGCGAGCCGGTTTCGCTGAATGCCAGCGTACTGAGATGGCGGCCGGCAGCAATGGCCCGCAGTATTTCGTCGCGACGTGGGAATGTCTCGGCGGCCGCGATCGCCTGCGTGCCGCAGATATGCATCAGATAAATCATCGCCGTCGAGGCGCAATGCTCGGCCAAAATGCGCGTAACGGCGGCAAACGTCCTTGCCCCCTCCGCGGCACCACCGCACGTCTGGGGCACGGTCAGTCCAAGCAGTCCCTCCGTGCCCAGAGCGGTGATGCTCTCACTCGGCCAGCGCCCCTGCCGGTCCACGTCCTCGGCATGACGGGCCAGAACCTCGCGCGACAACTCCTCGGCTTTGACTACCCACTTGTCTTTCGTATCGTTCACGGTTCTCGCTTTCTCCCCTTGCTCACCAGCCCGCAGCGCCAGCAAGGGAAGCCTTGCTGGCGCTGCGGGCTGGTGAAACGTCATACTATGGCAGCTCCGCGACTTCGCCCAAGGCTCGCGTCCCTAGCGCCCGGAACAACGACAGCGAAATGGAATTGGTGATGAATTGTACCGAGCCATCGGTCATGGCGAAATTCACACCGCCTGTGTGATTACTGGTGAAGGCATAGCGGTTCCACCACTGATCCGGCGGGTAATCTTTGCCGGTGACGGGATTCTTGGCGTTGGGTGGGTACGCGCAAGTGGCGATGGCGTTGTCCATGTGGCACCAGGCATTTTGGTAGTCTTTGCCGGTCAGCGCCTCGCCAATCATGATCGTGTTGCTGCTGCCGTCGGTGACACCGAGGATATTGATCGGGCTGTTGGTTTCCCAGAGCACGCCATTGCCGTTGGCGCAGCCATCGTAAGTGGTAGCCGGGTTGGGATTGCCGGGATCGGGGTTGCACCATTGCGGATCGGTCCCCCACCACAGCGAGCTTCCGGGTGGGCCGCCGCCCCAGTTGGAGCCGATATTGCCTCGATAGCAAGTCACCGCGTAGGTGAGTGGACCCAATACCGGATCGTACATATCGAAATTCGAGGCATGCGAGACGGGGTTGTTAAAAGCATCCGGATCGCTGGGGCAGAGAAACAGTTTGACCGGCGTGGCGATCTGCGGCAGGCTCTGATTAATATTGTTCGGAGGGCTGCCGCCGATGTTAGCCTGGTTGTAGAGGTTGGTCTGTTCGATATAGGGCAGAAGGTTGGCCAGCCAGCTCCAATTAGGCCCAGTCGGATCGTAAGAGTAAATCTTGTCGGGCGGGAATTTCCCCATCGCCGAGTGGAAATTGTGGACGCCCAGGGCGAGCTGCTTGAGGTTGTTCGTACACTGGATGCGGGCGGCGGCCTCGCGAACCTTCTGCACGGCCGGCAAGAGTAGGCCGATCAGGATGGCGATGATAGCAATAACGACGAGCAATTCGATGAGCGTGAAGCCGTGGCGGCGCGGCTCGCTCTGCGGGGCGACAGCATTTCGGACCATGACGGACCTCCGTGGATAAAGGGACGAAAAAACTCAGACGCCGATCTCGAACCCTGTTGCCTCATTGACTCAGCTTCAAGTCATAGGCGCCAGGGGAGGGATCCTCGACGACCTCGATCGACAATCCCGAAGTTTCCGGCCGGCCGTACTTGGCCGGCAGTAGAGACTTGGATACCGGGCGATGCTGCTTGGGACCTTTCGGATGCTCGGGCGCGGTTTCCTCCCGCGCGGTCACGGCCACCTTGTACCAACCGGGAGGCGCGCCATCCTTGCCTTTGGTGGTCAGCTTGTACTTGCCGTCCGCATCGACCGTGCCGGTAGGCTCAAACGGGCTGGCGTTGCCCTTGGCCGAATCGGGCTTGAAAATCAGGATGGTGGTCTTCGCAGCGAACGGCGCGTCATTGAGGGTCACTTTGCCCGCGACGGGCACGGTTCGGCCGACGCCCGAAGCATCGCCGCACCCTGACGCCGGAATTCCCCCAAGCAAGGCAGCGAGAAGGAGAGAAAGACTCCGTGCCGGACGAACATGGATGTTGCACATGGGGCTCTCCCGTGTAGTTGTGCTGGTTTGCCAACGGTGTCCGATTCAAGCCTTGGCAGCCTTTCGCGGACGGAACGCCTGGACATTTTTCAGATTGTCAATAGCGTCGAAACTCGAGCGCAACGGGGATTACCATTGAGGCTACAGGCGGGATCAGATAGGAGTCCTTGAACAGTGGTGAGTTCGGCTCAAGGAAAGGAAGCTGACGCACCGCCGCCCTAGGAATGCAGTCAGGAAAAGCCCTGGCCATTCTCGACGGAAGTGAAGACGAAATGAGCCACGTCTGGGAGAGTACGGCCCAAAGAACGTGGCGGAATAAACATGGTGTGAATCCTATGACGTACAAACGACGATTGTAGGATCGCAGATGAGGTTGTCAAGCGTGGCGCGGCGGAATCTTGAAACCTTCTCATGCGAACCGCAGGCGTCAGCCCACCATTCTTTCTAGACGTTTCATTGTTCCGTTTATTCTGGTCTCACTCGTTCCCACGCTCGGCGAACGCACGGTGGCGACGCTCCGCGTCGCAGCCAGTGACCACGCGACAGCAAGGACAGGCCGCAGAGCGGCCGGGCGTACATTCCCACGCAGAGCGTGGGAACGAGATGCGATCAGCCTAACCGCTCCCTTACGGTCGCGGCTCCGCGATTACTCCTTCACCGGCACTAATTTAACCGATTTCAGATCGATCAAGGGATGGAAGATCCGCCCCGCCGAGCGAAATGTGACACGCTGTGGTCCCGACGCCAATACGATCTCGCCGACCTTGGCTTGCCGGTAAGTGTCCCAGCTGCCGGTGGAATCGACGCGCCCCGTCATTTGGTTGACGCCGGCTTGCAACAAGAACCGCTTGCCGGCCACATCGGGAGCGCAGGCCCAATCGAGCCACACCGCGTAACGCCCCGGCCGCGCAACTTCGACCGTCCAGACGGCGTGATCGTCCGCGCTGCTCCAATAGCCGAGATTGCCGTACTGTTTCTCCAGTACTACCGTGGGTCCATAAATCTCACAGTTTGACGCCGGGAGGAGCAGCGAGCCGTCCGCGGAGGATCGCACCAGCGCCGGCTTATTGCCCTCGAACTCCTTGCGCTTCGGCTGTGGACCTTGCGAACGGACATGGGCGATCAGGTCAGCCATGTCCTGCGGCTTGATCTCCTTTTCCAGTCCTTCCGGCATTGCCGACTTTCCGGAGCTGGTTAGTTCGTCAAGATCGCTACGCAAGATGACGTTCTTCTTGCCTTCGGCGTCGATGAGCGTGATACTGTTTCCGGTCTCGGCGGCGAGCACGCCGCTGAACGTGCGGCCGCCCTTGGTCACGGCCGTGTAGCCGACGTAGCGGTCCTCAACGGCACGATTGGGATCGAGAATGGCGATCAAGAGCGCGGGCGGCGATTTATCGCCGAGCGAAGCCAGGTCCGGGCCAACCGCGTTGCCGACCCCGCCCAGTTGATGGCAAACGGCGCAAGTCTTGCGGAAAACCTCGGCTCCGCGCTTGGCATCGCCGCTCATGCCCAGCACCGATTGATAGGCGTCGATCACCTTTTGCCGATCGGGATTGATGGCATCGGCAAAGAGCTTCGTCGCCCGCCGGCGAATTTCTGCGGCACGGTGATTCAACAGCCGTTGCCGCAGCACGGCATCAATCTCCGACGGCGCCACAGACTTGTTCTCCATCGCTTCGAGCACCGCTGTCAGCCACTTGTCACGGCTGAGGAGGACGCCGAGCACCTGCCGGCGCTGCGCCGGCGCGAACGCCTTCCAACCATGCAGCAGCAATTCCGGCACGCGAGGCGAACGCAGACGCCCCAGCGCGGCGATAGCGGCGTTTTGTAATTCCACCGCTGTCTGTGGCACTAGCAATTCCGCTAGCGCCGCCGTGTCTTCCTGCTGATGGTCAAGCCCACGGCCCAACAAACGAATGGCGCGAAGCTTCTCATCCTGCGCCGCCGCATCGCGAGCCAGCGCGGCTCGGGCTGTCGCGAACAGTTCGGAAAGTTGCTTCAAGGCAGCCTGCAAGTCTTCGTTTCTCTCATTTCGCAGTTGGGATAACGGTGTATTGCGTTCATCGAGAGCGTCGAGCAGACTGGCCATTGTGGTGAATTGCCACGGAGCGTATTGGCCCTTCTCCGGCGTGCCCACTGTCTTCAACAGCTTGGCCAGCGCCTCGGTATCGCCCAGGGCATTCGCCAACCGTAAGAGGCTATCGAGTAGCGGAGCGGGCGGCGCCTTCTCTCTGCCTTTCATCACCGCCAGCAACACGCGATCGAGGTTTTTGCGATTGACTGAACTCATCACCGCGGCCGTCATATAGCGATCGCCCGCATCGCGCAGGGCCAGCTGTCCAAGCGCTTCGCCCGCCCGTGCATCGTCCCATCCGCCAAGCGTGTAGGCCAACTGCATGCGAACATGCGGATCATCGTCGTGTACGCGTTTCAAGAGTGCCTCGCCTACTTCCGGCGCTTTCGCCAACCACCCTTCGCACAGCCGTACCGCATGGCGGCGAACGCCCGGGTGCGCATCGGCTAGCGCGTGCCGCAAGAGCGCCGGCGTCAGGGCGTTCAATCCATCGAGCGTGCATAGAGCATGAAGTCTCCCTAGCGGTCGCTGACAATCGCTTGTCATCTTTTCCAGGAACGGAACGGCGGCGCCATCCTTGCGCCACAAGAGCATTTGCTGGGCCGTATCGCGCTGCCAGCCGTTGGGACTATCGAGAGCGGCAACTAGACCCGACGTGTCGAGGCGATCCAGCCGCGGAATCTTACGGGGCTTGGCGCCGACCGGATAAACGCGATAGATCCGCCCTTTGTCCGCGCCCGCGCGCAAGTCGATCCGTCTCTGCCAGTCCGCGGGAATCCATTCCGGATGCTCGATCACGGCGCGATACATGTCGGCCACCCAGAGTGCGCCGTCCGGCCCCGTCTGAATCGTCGTGGGCCGAAACCAGTTGTCGCTGGAAGCCAAGAACTCGGAGTCTTGCTCGTCGGAAGCGCGGCGGCTGGTGAAGAGGACACCCTTAGGCGTGATGATCTCGCGGTGAATCAGATTATGGACGGGCTCGCTGACAAACGTGCTGGCCAAGAATGCCCGGCCGAACAGCTCATCACGATAAACGATGACGCTGCACGCCGAGGTGAAGTGGTTGAATGCTTCCGGATCGTTGAATCGCGGCAGCGTGCGGCTGACGGGGAAGACGGCCGAGGCGCCCGGCGTTACCGACACCGAGACGCGCGAATCCGGAGCCGCCAGGTGCGGATTGCGGCGGATGTAATGATCGGCAAGGACGTACTGAAACATCGGGTTGCTGTTATTGCAGCCGAACCAATCACCCCAGTCGTTGCGGCAGCGGCCGTACTGCGTCAGGCCTGCCTGGGCGTCGAGTCGCCCGTCATCGGGCCGGATGCGCAGGTCCCGCCCGCTCGAATCGATGCTCGCGCCTGTCTTCACCGACCGAATGCGCCCCCCGCTGTCACCGTTGGCACAATAAATCCAATTATCGAGACCCCAAATGAGGCTATTGACGCGATGCTGCGGATTACCAGGCACGAAGCCGGTGAACAAGGGCACGCGAAGATCGGCCTTGCCCGTTCCTTTCGTGTCCTCCGCGTAGAAAATCTCTGGAGCGCACGTCACCAGCACGCCTTTGCGCCAGGGCAGCACGCTGGTCGGGAAACTTAGACCGTCGAGAAACACGGTCGCCTTGTCAAAGCGCCCATCGCCGTCGGTATCTTCTAGATATTTGATGCGTCCGCCGGGCTTGCCCTTGTTTTCCAACCCCAGCGGATAATCGCCCATCTCGACGACCCAGAACTTGCCGTCCGGACCCCAGGCGAAAGCGATCGGACTTTGCACTAGCGGCTCCGAGGTAACCAATTCGACCTGAAAGCCCGGCCGTGTCCGGATCGAGCGCAGCGATGCTTGCGGCGATTTCGCTTCCGGCGTCACATTTGCCAGCAACTCGTTGAAGGAGCGGCGATCGACATGGTCCGGCTTGGAAGGAGTGCGCTCATTACCCCACCACACTTGCCGCGAATGAAACCAGGCGCCGTTGTTTGTGCCGTTCTTGGCGATGGCCGGCAGCTCGCCCTCATCGCCGTGCTTGCCCGAAAGCACGCGCCGCGACCAACCGTCTTTCATCGAAGTAAGCAAATGCAGAGAGTAACGCTCGCCGTTAGAGAAAAGCACATCATCGTGTCCATCCTCATCGATATCCACGAAGCGCAGGCCATTGTCCTTCCCATCCGAATTCACGATGGCCACGCCCTCCGGCAGCGCGAACGGCAATTTGCTCCACTCCTTCTCCGACCAGCGAAAGATCGCTTGTTGCGTGTCGTTGCTGACAATCAGTTCGCAGCGGCCATCGCCATCCAGATCACGCAACCGCACGCCGCGGTCGCGGCCATTTTCGCACGTGAGGATCTCTCGTCCCTTGAGTACCAGACCGTCAAGAAGCAATTTGTCCTCGATCCATTTGCCGTCCGCGAAATGCCATGCCCCGGCAACTGCTTCGTTCCGCACCAACATCGAGACATTCCCATCTGCTCGCACCACACCAAAATGCGCTCCGGCGTTCACAAGGGACAAGGGAAAGTCACTGGTGCTCCACGTTTTCGTCTGCGGCGACCATCGCCGCGTCTGTTTCAACTTATCATTACCGATAACCACATCGAGATAGCCATCGTTATCGAGATCGAGCAGCCGGACACCGTTGTCGCTGCCGTCGCTGGCTCGGAGTGTTTGGCCGCCCAACAGATGCTTGTCCAATCGCTCCTGAGCTTCGTGGAACGAGAGGAATTTCACTCTTTTGCCATATTTCGTGTCGGCATAATCGATAAAATCGACGACCTGCTCGTTGCGAATCCAGCCGTGCGGATGAAAGACCATACAAAAGACGCCGCGTTTCAGGACCGTGGCATCGAGCGCCGCCTTCCAGTCGCGGACCGTGACGGGATTGTTCGGCTGTTGCCGATGCTGGGCCACCCAATCGCTGGGCATGACGCAGGGAAACTGCCAGCACAGCCGGCCAAGCACGTAAGGATAGGGATAGTTCTCAATGGTGTTGACGAATGTGCGGTCTTTCGGCAAATACTTGCGAAAGCGGTCTTGTCCATCCTCGTCAACCACCAGCGCTCGCGGCAGCTCCGGATCGTTCGAGGTAAGCACGTTGAACACCGACGAATCGAGGGTGAGGAAGTTCCCCTTAGCGGTGGTACGATTGAAAATCTCGGCGTAGAAGCGGGGGCTTGGGGTGTTGAGCGAATCGCAGCACGGCATGCGAAACGCGACAGGATGGCTATTAGGAACTTCACTCATCAAATCGACGCAACGCTCGTAGGTGGACCGTGCCTTGGCGAAATCGCCGTCCTTGAAAAACGGGCAGGGATGATCGATCGTATGCGTCTCCAAGCTCAGTCCCTCCTTGAGCCACGCCTGCAACCGCCCATCGCGCGGATTGACCTGATTGGTCATGATGCTGAGACCCGCTCGCCCATCGATGCGCTTGAGCCGCTGCAATACGGGCCGCAGAAACTTCTCATATTTTTCCGGTTCACGCATGTCGTCGATGGCCAGAACGACAACGGCTTCGACCCCCTCCTCGCCGACCCATTGCGGCGTGATGAGGCGCGGAAAGGTACGCGAGACATAATAGGGATCGTTTTCATCTAGATATGTCAGCCGATTGCTATCCCCGGCGCGGGCGGATGAGGAGATGAGAAGCACCAAGCCGAGACAGAATGCCCATCGATGCACGCACATGGGTGGACCTCGCGGAGATAGAGAATCGATTCATCCTGTAGTCGAATGTGTGATTATTCTATGAATGTGCCCGTCCGCGGCGCGAGTTGAGGAGCGCGCATTCCTTACTCTGGTGAAGTAGATCCTTTTAGCTACTTCATTTTTAGTAATAGAATCGTTTTTTCAGACTCAGAGAACATATGCGGAGCTGTCTGACATGCCGATGGAACATAAAGCATACGCCTTCGATTGGTCGCGATTCGAGATCGACCTGCTTCCGCTGCTCGTCAAAGCGCTCACCACGAACGATACAGCCGAATTGGATAGATACATCGACCGACACCTTCTCGAACTGAAGGATCCCTACGAGGGGGAGCCACTCGCGGCGGACTGGCGGGACATGCTAGAGAACCGAGATGTGCATCAGTATGGGGACTTTGCTCTCACTCGATACTACGATCCGGCCGATTATTGGGGCATTGGTTATGAGTGGACAAGGCTCGACAATGAGTTGCCCGAACCGGCCGCTAACGCGATGCTCGGGTTCGCTATTGGTCCAAAAGAGAATCTGTTTGACCCCGGGAAGTACGGATCGTATTTTCAGACTCCCGATCGGGTGGCGGAGTCGTTGGCTGTTCTTCAGAAAGTTAGCTGCCCGGAGCTTGCCGGGTATCTGGAGCTTCTTGTGCGGTGTGTCGCCGAGCAACGCGGGGTGTACGTGACATTCTGAGGCATTTTTTTCGCCTTCCCCCTCCGACGCTCCGCCTGGGAATCAGGAGAATTTGCCGCGAGTCTCTTCTCCCCTTCGAACCCATAAGATATTCTGGAAGGGATCTCTCCCGCTGGTGATTGCCGCTCACTCCGAGCGGTCCCCGCGATACCTGGATTCGATCATGCCATCTTGCTCGACACGATACCGGCTGTTCTTGGCTCTGTGCGGGCTACTATCCCCTGCGTTATTGATGATCGGATCATCTTGCGCCGGGGCCGAGCCGCGTTTGCCGCCCGTGGCGGCGCGGCGCGTCGATTTCGCTAAGGACGTGCAGCCAATCCTCGCGGCCTCCTGTTATTCCTGCCACGGTGAGAAGAAGCGCAAGGGCGATTTGCGGCTCGATCGCAAGGCCAGCGCACTCGGCGGCGGGGTCATCGTGCCGGGCAAGAGTGCCGATAGCCTGCTGATCCAGCGCGTGGCCGGGCTGGACCCGGATACGAAAATGCCGCCGAAGGGACCGGGGCTGAACGCGGAGCAAGTCGGCATCCTCCGCGCCTGGATCGATCAGGGTGCGGCCTGGCCGGACGATGCGGATGCCAGCACCACGCGGCACTGGGCCTATCAACCCTTGCGCGATTCACCGATACCCGCCATCAAAGACCGCAATTGGATACGAACGCCGATCGATGCCTTCGTGTTGGCAAAACTGGAAGCGAAGGGACTGACGCCGTCGCCGCCGGCGGATCGCCGCACGCTGCTGCGACGCGTCAGTTTCGATCTGCTCGGCCTGCCGCCGACGCCCGAGGAGATGGAGGCGTTCCTGGCCGATCGTTCACCGGATGCTTACGAGAAGGTGGTCGATCGGCTGCTGGCCAGTCCGCATTACGGTGAACGCTGGGCGCGGCATTGGATGGATGTCATCCACTTCGCCGAGACGCACGGCCACGATCAGGACGTGCCGCGCGACAACGCCTGGCCCTATCGCGATTACCTGATTCGCTCCTTCAACGAGGACAAGCCCTATGCCCGCTTCGTCGAGGAGCAGCTGGCCGGCGATGTGTTGTGGCCGGACGAGCCGCAAGCCATCGTCGCCACCGGCTTCATCGCGGCTGGCCCGTGGGACGAAAGCTCGCTCCGTGACATCCGCGAGGACAGCATCGATCGCAGGATTGGCCAATATCTCGATCGCGACGACATGGTGACGACCACTATGGCCGCCTTCGCCAGCACCACTATCCACTGCGCCCGTTGCCATCATCACAAGTTCGATCCGATCTCCCAGAAGGATTACTACCGCTTACAGGCCGTCTTCGCCGGCGTCGATCGCGCCGACCGCCCCTACGACATCGATCCGCAAACGGCGCGGACGCGGCGGAGCTTGAAATTGCGTTTAGGGATTTCTCGGAT
>Ga0070738_10001264_pt1 | contig 53826 bp, 50 predicted proteins | sample Coa_R2_2_FD_66446 | JGI IMG/M metagenome (GOLD analysis project Ga0070738, IMG submission 66446) | Surface soil microbial communities from Centralia Pennsylvania, which are recovering from an underground coalmine fire - Coalmine... | ecosystem: Environmental > Terrestrial > Soil > Unclassified ... | reverse complement strand
CCAACTGCCCGGACTGAATCTCGGCAGTAAGGATTTGGTCGTTTGAGGTTACCTGCACTCGTCCGGTCGAGTCCGGCTGCGTTCCCAGCTGATAAGAATGGTCGCCAACCACCAACGAAATGCCGTTTGCCGTGGTCAGGCTGATACTGCTTTCGGTACGAATGGTGGTTACGTCGATGAGTTCCGAGAGCTGTTGAACCAATTGATTGCGTTGATCTACGAAAGTGCCCGCCTCAGACGAACCGGGAAGGACGGATGCAATCCTGCTGTTGAGATCGGCGATCTGCGCTGCCAGCTGATTTACTTGTGCGACGGATTGTTTGATTTGGGTATCAAGGTCCGACTGCTGCCCTTGCAGCTTGTCCGTTGTAACGCGAAACGCGCTGGCAAGGTTCTGCCCGGCCGTGATCACGCTCTGGCGAAGGGCGAGGTTCGCGGGATCGCCGGACAGGGTGGCCACGCTGTTAAAGAATTTCGATAGCTGCTGATCGAGGCCGGTGCCATCTGCGGGAAACAAAGTTTCGACCTGCTTCATGGCGTCGAGAGTGGCTCCGAGTTGCCCCTGCTGCTGCCGCTCCTCCTGCTGTCTCAGCTCCAGAATGTCGTCACGGATGCTGCGAAACGCGACCAGTTCGACGCCGGATCCGACACGGACGTTTCCGCTGAAAACCGGATCGCCCTCACGAAAAATCGGCTGCTGTCGCGAGTAGCCGGGCGTATTGATATTGGCGATGTTGTTGCTGGTGCCCGCGATGGCTCCCTGCTGAGCCCGTATGGCACTCAAGGCGATGGAGATTGTTCCGAAGAGGCCGGACAAGAATCACCTCCTCGCCTGTAGAGCACTTACGGTCCAGCTATTGGGTCCGTAGCTGCATTCGTGAGCACAGAGAGCGAGCACGTTCATCAAGACGTGAATGTAGCGGTTCGAGCGCTGTAAAAGGGATCGATAAACTCGCAGGGCTCGGAGGAGCTCAACGAGATCCTCAGAGCGGCCCAAGGAAATAGCGGCGCGCAGGTCATCGGGCGTCAATTCAGTCGCGAGTTCCCGTAAGCGATCGGTGTGCTGCTCCAGCTCAGAAGGGCGGGCCCGTAACAGCGCCGTGTGAGCTACCTGGATCTCCTGCAGTAGCGCAGTGATCAGATGGGACGCGTCTTGTTTCGTTGTCGCCATGAGATGAGGACACAACTGCGGCTAGAAGCGAACGCGTCCGCGCAGGCTGTCAGCCAGCATGGAGTTCGCAATCTGGTCGGCTGAAACGGAATACGAACCGTTACGAATTGCTTGTTGCAGTTCGGCAACACGGTCGGAACGAACCTCAGGCAATTGCGCCAGTTGAGCTTCCAGGGCACTCACGCGCTGAATTTCAGGAGACAGTTGGGTGGCGTCCTGCCGGGCGGCAACGCTCGACAGATCAACCGATTTCGAAACATTTGTCTTAGTGGGACGGCTGGAATCAACGGAGTTGGTGTTGGCGAGATTTAGGTCGATTCTCATATTCAGACCACCCAAATGCTGTATGCAATTAGTATGTCGGCAGGGCGTGAGGAAACTTTAATCTCCGGTCCTACCCCTCCACGGATGGAAGGTGAAACCTTATATCTTCTCGCTACCCATCTGATGGATAAGGTACTTAGATAGTCCGATACCACCTGCGTCGGCCATGGCGCCGGCCACCGCCTGAGTGGCCATCACTTCATATTGTTCGCTGCCAGCAGACGATCCTGAACCCGGAAGCAGCGACGATTGGGGCTGCATCTGCTGCAGCAGTTCCGCCAAAAGCTGTGCCTCGAAATCGCGTGCCGCGTTGCGCAGCTTGAGGGACTGCTGTCCATCAGTCGGTTTGGCGGATTCAAGAGCGGGTATCAAGCGAACGGACATGGTTTAAATCACCTCGAGATCGGCTTCCAAGGCACCAGCGGCCTTAATGGCCTGAAGAATCGCGATCACATCACGAGCCGTCGCTCCAATCGATTGCAGGCTGGAAACCAGTTCATCCACGCTGGCGCCTTCCTTCAGAGCGACTTTGTTAGTCGCGCTTTCTTCCGCATTGACCGTAGTTTCAGGGGTGGTCACAGTGTATCCCTGAGACATTGGCGCCGGCTGTGAGGTGTTGTACTGAGTCGTAATCTGGATGGACAGCGTGCCATGAAGGATAGAAACTGCACTCAAGCGAACGTCCTTGCCGAAAACAATCGTTCCAGTTCGCTCGTTCACAACTACTTTCGCGCGCGACTCGATGGCGATCGGAAGCGCTTCGATTCGCGCCAGCACTGTTGCCGGAGAGGCGCCGTCGAGAATCCGGGAGTCAAGATCAATGCGGCGGCTATCGACGGCAACGGCTACCGAGCGTTGGAATTCCTTGTTGATCGCGTTTGCGGCGTCACGTGCCGCGGAGAAGTTTGCCTCGGACAGGAGCATGGAAATACGAGGCAGTTTGCGCAAATCGAGTGTCAGTTCCCTTTCGACAATGCCTCCGTTGGGGACGCGTCCGACGGTGGGGTGATTGGTGATCTTGGAATTCGCGCCTGACCCCGCAGTGTATCCGCCGAGCGTCAGCGGGCCCTGCGCGCTGGCGTAGGTTTCACCATCCGCTCCTTTCAGTGAGGTCAGAAGAAGCATGCCGCCTTCGATGCTCTTGGCATCGCCGACCGAGGAGACGGTTACATCGACACGCGTACCGGGCTGAGCAAAGGGCGGCAGAGACGCTGTTACGAACACGGCGGCAATATTGTTGACGGCGACCTGAGAAACCGGGATCTGCAGCCCCATGCGCTGGAGGATGTTTGCCAGCGTCTGAACGGTGAAGAAAGTCTGGCGACGATCGCCAGTTCCCTTCAGACCCACCACCAGTCCATATCCGACAAGCGGATTATCACGTACGCCTTCAATGGAGATGACATCACGTAGAAGGACGTGACGCACGCGGTCCTCTGCCCGCAGCGACATAGACAGAAGGATCGCAAGCGCCAGAGTGACAGTAAAAACACGCGGTCTCATCAGAATCCCACCAGCCATAGAATGGCTCGCACCAGCGGATTGGGCGGGCGTGTCGAGTCGCTGATTACGCCCTTGCCCTTCAATTCCAGTTCGAGATTGCTGATGGAAGTGGAGGGCACGCTGTTGTCGGGTGCAATGTCTCCGGGGCGCACCATTCCTCGGAGGATGACGGTCTGCTTCTCGTTGTTCATGATGAGTTCGCGCTCGGCCTCGACCACGAGGTTCCCGTTCGGAAAGACTGCGGCCACGCGGCCACCGATCAGGGAACGCAGGCTGGACTGAGTGGATGCCTGGCCTTTGCCCTGGAGTGTTGCATTGGAATGAGGAGAGAAAAGCTGTTCAATTCCCTTGGTATTGATCTGTCCGGCCAACGCGCTGATTCCGGAGTCGGCGCTGAACTTTCGTTGCGTGTTTACGCTGCCGCTGGATTGTGCTTGCGTGTTCTCGAGGATCTGTATCTGGATCAGATCATTGACGTGCCGAGCCTTGTAGTCGGTTGCGAGGTTGGTAAATGCACCCTCGGTTGTCCAGAGGCTACCCGGGGTGCGCTCACCCGATTGGGCGATGTATCCGTTTCGCTGCAAGTAGTCCGACAGTGCTGAAATCGAAGCTGCTTTTGATTTGCGTGCGCACGCCGGTTGAGTAATCGATAAGCAACAACCGAGCAGAACGACGGTTGAATGGAAGCGCATCATTTCCCGTCCTCTACGCGAACGAGGTCTTCCGCAATCACGCGCGCCGCGTAGATCTTCTGAATGGCATCGGCGGACACGCGCACACGTTCGCCTACCCTGCCAAATTGCAGCGAGCGCACACGCATGGAGATGTGTATGTCGCCATGATCGAGTAGCAGGGTCGGGTGTGTCCCTGCGGGTACAACGATTGCACCAGGCCTCCGTTTTTGGCCTTGCTCGACCGCTTGCTGAACGAGAATTCGCTCAGTTTGTGGGAGACGGAGGAGCACCAGGAAAGGTATGCAGTCTGCTGAAGGAACGCAATGCATTCTGGCGGCCAACTGATCCGTTCCAGGTCGTTGCAGCAAGGAATCTACCAGTAAACGGGGTTCACGAATCCGGGCGACGACGGCAGTGGGAATTTCCAACTCGGCCGGTGTGATGGTTATCGGAATCGAGCCGATGGCGCCGAACTTGGCCTGTAGCGCTTCTGCAATGCGCGCGCGGCTGATGGGAACAAAAGCTGTGGCGCCGCGCACCGGAAAGGCTGCGCTCAATGTCAGCAATCCAAGGAAGATAGTGATTCGCTGCCACATAGTCGCTATCGTCCCACGGTGTTCAACTGTTGAAGCATTTCGCTGGCTGCACTGACGACACGAGAGTTCGCTTCGTAGGAACGCTGAGCCAAGACCATCTGCACGAACTCCTCGACCACGCTGACGTTCGACTGTTCGAGCACGCCTTGCTGAAGCGTTCCCAGGCCATTGCTGTCACCAGGAGTGCCGATCACGGGATCGCCAGACGAAGTTGTTGCGAGAAAAAGATTGGATCCAATACTGTTCAGGCCTCCGGGATTCGGAAAGATAGCAAGTTGAATGCTGCCCACCTGTTGCGCCTGCGATTGGCCAGGTTGGGTGACGGTCACCGTTCCGTCCGCGCCGATGCTGATGGCAGTTGCTCCGGCAGGAATCGTGACGGCAGGCTGGATGGGATTGCCGTCGGCGGTGACGATGTTGCCCTGCGCGTCCAGATGAAATGCCCCGCTGCGAGTGTAGGCAATCTCTCCGCTCGGGAGGGTAACCTGAAAGAACCCTTGGCCTTGAATGGTGAGATCCAGCGGATTTCCGGTCTGATTGAAATCGCCCTGGGATTGAATGATTTCGGAAGCAACGGAGCGTGTGCCCAATCCAATCTGCAAGCCTGCAGCAACGTTGGTCTGCTGTGTGGCAGCCGATCCGGGCATCACCAGGTTTTGATACAGCGTGTCCTGGAATTGAAGACGGCGTCGGCGAAATCCGGTTGTGCCCGAATTCGCGAGATTGTTGGCGATGTTGTCGAGATTCAACTGCTGGGCAATCATGCCACTCGCAGCCGTAAACAAAGAACGAAACATGAGACCTCACAGACGCGGCAGGTCGTTGGCCGCGATTCGATTGAACTCGCTATGAAATTCGCTAAGCGCGCGTTGCAACATTTCCGCATGCCGCTGCACGGTGATCAATTGCACCGATGCCTGGACGGCGTTGATGTTGGAACCTTCCAGCATCCCTTGTTGCACCTGCGTGCCGGTTGAGGGTTTCGCATTCGCTTTACTGGCGTACACACCGGCATTTTCCTGGACTAAGTCCTGGGGAGGAATGTCGACAATCCGCAATTTGCCGGACAGTGCGCCGTTAATTGAGACACTTCCGTCGGTGCTGATCGACACTTTCCCCGACGTAATCGGAATGGGGCCATTCTGCCCCAATACAATGTCTCCATTGGCGGTTACCAACTGTCCTTTTGCGGAGACTTTGAAATTTCCATTACGGGTGTAGCGAACACCCGAAGTGGTCTGGATCGCAAACAACCCAGGTCCCTGGAGAGCGACGTCCAGATCGTTTCCGGTGCGCTCGAGATTTCCTTGCAGCCAGCTCTGCGACGTGTTTCCTAGAATCGAATAGTCATTCACGGCATGGCTCAGAAGCGACGCCGGCTCGATGTTCGCCTGCGCGAGGAACGTATGAAAGCTCGCCTGGCGAGCCTTATACGCGGATGTACTGACGTTTGCCAGATTTTCGGAAACCAGGTCTAATGCCTGCGTCTGAGCTAGCAATCCAGTGCATGCTGCATAGAATCCGCTGTCCATCGGGATGCTCCAGCGATTACGGGAGCACGTGTCGCTCCACACTACGATATCGCTAAGTGGTTGAAATCCGGACAGAGCACGGCCATATCTAAGCAGCGTCTAATGAGAATGAATGCAATCTTGGCACAACGAGATGGTCACGTTCAGAAAAGTTAAGGTTGGATTTGAAAACTGATCGCCAGCGCTCCGCCTTCAAAACGAGCATACAGCTCGATGGGTAATCCGCTAACCAAGGTGTGCAGCTTGTAGTCGGATCCGGCGACGACGGTCGGAATGGAAATCAAGCACTCGACGCCTTGCTGTTCGAGCTTATTCTTGAAACCGCCGGCAATCATGTTGCACAGCTCGCCGAGAGCGTCGTTCATCTCGTTTTCAGCGGCGGCTGGCGTCACTCCCAACATGTGGGCAGCAATTGCCAGAGCCGATGAGCGGTTGCAGCGAACTGTCAGCAATCCTCGGAGCTGACCCGCAAAGCCGATGACCGCGCTAACGTTTGCTCCTGTATCGGTGATCTCCGCCTCGGGTTGCAGACCGGATCCTAACATGATCTGAAATACTTCGCGCGCAGCTTCTTCGATAAGAAGTCCCCAGGATGAAGCCGAGATGACGGTTGCAGTCATGCCGATGATTAACCCTTCAGAAGGGGCAGAATGTGATCGCGTACCTCTTCGGGCGTAAATGGCTTTCGAATGTAACCGCGCGCACCGCACGAGAGCGCCTGCATCACATTTGCCTCGCTGCCTTCCGTAGTGATCATCACGATGGGAACGTTGGTGGCGATCGCCCCTTCTTTCAACTGCTGGACAAATTCCAGCCCACTCATCACGGGCATGTTGATGTCGCTGAGAATAAGATCCACCTTTTCGCTTTTCAACAGCGCCAGTGCATCAGCGCCGTTGCCTGCCTCGAATACTTGAGCGAGTTCGATTCCCGCCTGACGTAACGATCGCTCTACGATCTTACGCATAACGGACGAGTCGTCGACGATCAGAGCTTTCAGTTGGCTCATGTCAATTCCTTCAAGACTTAGGATTCGATGTGCTGCATTCTCCATTTCCGCCAAACAGGTTGCACATTTGCTCGGCAAGCGGCGGCTGGAAATTACGAGCGGAAACTAGATTGAGAGCACCAGAGAGGCTGGCGAATGTTGCTTTGCCGGCCGAGAACTCGCAAAAGACATCCGCAGCGTGAACAATCCGCTCCAATGCGGCTGCCGATAAAGTACGAGGATGGTGATGATGTTCGAGGACTTCGACCAATGAATCGGGAAACGCCCAGGTGACGCCAAGCCATCCGCCGACCACTTGATGATTGATGCCGAGGCAAGCATCTTCCGCCTGCGGGGCGGTGTATACGAAGGAAGTGAGGTCGCCGACATCGAGAACGTTATCCCCAACCCATGCAAGCAGTGGAATGCGGCCGAGGTCATGCAGCAGGCCCGCGACGTAACACTCTTTGACCGAATGGCAGCCGGTTGCTCGAGCTAACCACTCGCAAAGTTTTGCGCATTTAGCGCTGTGCTGCCAAAGCTCGTACATGGGATCTCTATTTTCGAGAATTGGGACGGTAAAAAGCAGGGTTCGTAAGGAATCAAGCCCTACGTAAACAAGAGCCAGATCGAGATCAGAGGTGGGCTCATTCAGATCCAGATTGGCCAGCTTCAGCACCTGGGCGGCAAGGCCCACATCGTCACGCACTACCTCGGACACGGCCGCCAGATCAACTGGAGATGGCATGAGCAGGTTGCTCAGTCGATAGACCGCCGTCGAGTTGGCTGGAAGGGTGCGCAGGCAGGATGCGAACTTCTGCCACTGACCGGGATTGCGTGACAGAGTGTCTGTCGAATTTACGTCGAACGGGGATGAACAGACAGCACCGGTAGCTTCTCGCATATCGGACCCAACGATGCTATCGGCAGCGCAAACGACGTTCTTTACCAGGTTGCGGGAAAATCAGATTACCGGAGTGTGTGTATCAAACTGGCGTTGCGGGAAGCGTATAACGATGTCAAAGCCAGTTGGTGTGAGGCGAAGCCAGAGGTATTCACCGCAGGAAGCAACCCGAACACTGGCGGTTTGAAGTTGACGTGCATAATTCAGCACCAACCGGACAGCCTCACTGATGGTGATAGCGGTCTCGATGACAATCTGCGCGTTGGAAGAACGATTTCGAGCAATTTCGTACTGCCGCTCGTAGAGGCTGCTCTCAATAAGGCAAGGCTCCGCGTGGATTCCCAGCATTTGCTCGACGGCGTACAAAAGAGCGTAGCTGACGCGCTCGGTGAACCCGAGAAACAGAGTGCGAGTTCCCGGCGAAAAGTGCACCGGCAGCATGCGGTAAACTTCGAGAAAGTGCAGAGGCAGGCACTCTCCGCAAGATGAGCTCTCGGACGGTTGCAATGTAAATACCGGACAACCGGATCGCTCGGCAAGAGCGCGGGTAATCTGCCGATCGTTTGCGACACCAAGCTCCTTCAATACATCGCCAATACGTTTCGCGGGCCTGCGGGACTGCTGGTATTGCAGCGCCTGGTTCAATTGCGTATGGGTGAGATAGCCACGGGAAAGCAATACTAACCCCAATGGCATGCCGCGGCTAGAAACGGGACCGGGCACCGGTTCGGGAATTGTCGAGATTGCATCTTCCATTACGGATGAAAAGCAATCTTCCGAGCAGAGCCATTGTCCCTGGAACTCAATTCCACGGTCTGGACGGAGCATCTGAGTCCAGTCGAGTGCATGCTTGCAATGCTGATTACCGCAGCGACGGCCTTTTGAGAGCAGGCGAATTGGAAGCTCGGATAAGGTCATTGCGCAAGTAGCCCAACCCGTTCGGCGTGGGCACATATCTCGGCGATGCGGAGGCCATAATTACCGTTTACGACGACCACTTCACCCCGCGCAATTACCCGATCGTCGACCAGCAGGTCAACTGGCTCGTCGGTCTCGCGATCCAGCTCAATGACAGAGCCGGAACGAAGTTGAAGGATGTCACGAAGAGTGAGTTGCCGCTCACCAAAACGCAGGGTGACGGCAAGGCTTACATCCAGCAGCAAATCGAGATTGTTGCGCTTTGCGCGCGGTACCGGAGGCCGAGCGAGATTGCCATCCACAGGCGGAGGAGCAGGCGCTTGCACCGGTTTCGCCGCAGCTTGAGATTCGGGTATTCCCGACCGCGGCGACATCGGGTCCTCTGGCACTAGCTCGCCTGAGTCAACCGGAGCTGGCTCGACAGGAGCCGGTTCAACATGCTGCGGTTCCGGTACGGTTTCAGCCGGTTTTGATAGGTAATGTGAAAGCGACGCATTCAGAAAGACATCGGCGGTAAACGCCCAATCCGCGGCGGTGAGTCGAAAGATAGCTGAAGCTTCTGGCTTCCACTCCGGTATCGGTTCAGCGAGATAAGTGATTTCGCAATCGGGGAACGATTGTTTAAACTCTGTGGCTGCGCGGCCGGCGATCTGGCGAGACGCTTCGGCTACCGCCTCGCGGTAATCCTCATTCAGCTTCGCAGACGGAATGATTGCTTCGCCCATGAATACCTGGGCAAGTGTCAGAGCGTCGGCGGAGCGAATATGAAACGCGAGCTCGCTGCTGTTTCCGAACGATGGGGCGCGAAAACGGACCCACAGATCATCTTCGCCGCGTGCGGGGGTAGCGTCGGCGGCCGCCACCTCCCAGGAGACACTGACCGGCTTGCCGGCAATCTGCGTCATCACCTGCGCAATCGAGGATTGCCACGTCTCCACAAATTGAACCAGGCGTTCTGACATGGTTATCTCCCTACCTCACGAGAAGCATCTAGCACGGCATTGGCGTTGAGAATCTGCGCACCACGATTCGTCCCGGCACGAACCGGTCGCGCCTCAAAGTACTTATATTTCGCAACGCGGAGGTCGGCGGGAGTGGTTGCGGGAAGCGGCAATACCAGAACGTCTCCAGCTTCGAGTTCAAGAAGTCGCCAGAAGGGCACGTCTGAGGAAGGAAGCGCCAGTTCGAGCGAGAAGTCGCAATTCAGAAGCGCCTCCCGAAGGCGCTGCTCCGATTCGTTGTTTGCCTTCGCGCGGAACTGCGACCAGTCGCGAGCCAGCTTGCGAAGAAGAACCGTGGATGCCGACGCGGGGAAAACAAAATTCAGCGCACCTCGCGCGTCCGCCATGCGGATTTCAAAGCTAAGTGCCAGGGCTTTATCTGTCGGCGGCATCAGGTGCTGCACCGCGGTGGCCTGCTGGCGTTCGTCGAACTCCACTGCCACGCCGACCGATTGCCAAGTGGTGTTCAGTTCGCGACACAGCACGCGCACAACGTTTTCCAAAATTTGATCTTCAATTTCGGTGAGATCGCGCAGCGCGGTTGGCGCTTGTCCCTGACCGCCAAGTAAAAGATCGATTACGACGAAAGCCAGCGAAAGGTCCATCTGCAGGAGGGCAAGGCCGCCTTCAGGCGCGAGATTTAAGGAGGCGAGGTACACGAGATCCGGCACGCGCCCCAGGAACTCGCGGTACAACAACTGTTCTACGGAGACGAGATTGACCTCGAAGAGGACGCGCAGGTACGCGCCGAGCGAATGGGTAACGTTGCGGGCAAAGGTTTCATGCAACGCGCTGATGGCGCGAACCTGCTCCTTGCGAAGGGGACTTCCCTGCAAATTGCAGCGGGTAACCGTAAGTTGCGGCTTCGATACAGGGACCGCAGCCGCTCCGGCTGCGCCACTCCGGGCCGCCCTGAACATCGCATCGATCTCTTCCTGATTGAGAACTTTTTGCATAACTATGCCGTCTGGTATCGCCGCGAATTCCGTCGGACTTGTTCCGGCGGCTGCTTCTGTTGCATGCGGGCCCGCAATCGCGAAACTGCCATCGTGTGAATTTGCGAGACGCGCGACTCACCGACACCAAGCACAGCGCCGACTTCCTTCATCGTGAGCTCTTCGTAGTAGTAGAGCGACAGCACTTGACGCTCTTTCTCTGGAAGCTCACCGATGGCTTGCGCGAGCAGTGTTTTTAACTCCTCGTCGAGACAGGCTTGAAAGGGATTTTCGTCGGGATTGGCCGGCAGCGACTCGGCGAGATCGGTTTCTTTCCCATCGTCGTAGGAGTTTTGCTGCAGGCTGCCGATCTCCAGGGAACCCAGTTCATTCAGCAGATGCTGAAGTTCTTTCAAGGAGAGGTGCAGTTCATCGGCGACTTCCTGTTCCGTGGCGGCTCTGCCTAGCTCCGTGCCAAGTTTCTGATGAACTTGCTCAAGCCGTCGCGCTTTGCGGCGAAGGTCGCGCGGACTCCAATCGAGTTCACGCAGGCTGTCGAGAATTGCACCCCGAATGCGGTGCTTGGCATAGGACTTAAACTGCACCAGCTTGTTCTGGTCGTACTTCTGCAATGCGTCCATGAGGCCGAGGACGCCGGCATGTACCAGGTCATCGAATGGAACGTGCTGCGGCAAACGTTCGTGGATACGACGCGCGATGTAGCGCACCTGCGGCAATTGTTCCATGAGGAGCTGTTCGCGTTGCTCGCTTTCCGAGGTGTTGTCGTACGCGAGATGGGCTTGTTCATTCATAGGTGACTCCGGCTACTGCACCGTTCCGACGGACTGCACCGGAACCATGGGAGGAATTTCCCCCGGCGAAAGCACGACCAGTTTGGGCAAGAAAGGTTCTAATAGACGGCGGAGATGAAACCGTGCCGGTGTACTGCACAACAGAACAGGTGTCGCGATCGCAACCTGATCGCCGATCAACCTTCGCAGGCTTTCGAGAATCCTGCGCACGTACGACGGTTGCAGTCCGGCAGCGATGGTCAGTGGGGAGTTGGACCCATAGGCGCGCGCAAGTTCGTCTTCCATTGCAGGATCGAGTGTCAGCACTTTCAGTCCGCCAGTCTCGTCGAGCAGTGGGCGCACCAATGCACGTGACAACGCCTGGCGGGCGGTTTCAACTAAAGCGATGGAGCTCTTGTTTATGCCGGCAACATCTACCAGGCTTTCGAGAATGGTTGGTAAATCGCGAATCGAGACCTGCTCGCGCAATAACTGCTGCAGGACGCGCTGCACTTCGCCGAGGCTAAGCACCTTGGGAACAAGTTCCTCGACCAGCTTCGGATGGCTGTCGCCAAGACGATCCAGAAGTCGCTTGGTTTCCTGCCTGGTCAGCAATTCGTGCGCGTGCTGCTTGATGACCTCGGCCACGTGCGTGGCCATAATTGCGGTTTGCTCCACGACCGCGTAACCGGCGGCAAGCGCCTGATCGCGTTGTGCGGGAAGAATCCACAGCGCATTGACACCGAAAGCTGGCTCGCGTGTGTCGATTCCGGCGATCCGCGGCGAATTGCTTTCCGAACTGATGGCCAGCAGCCGGTCTTCGTAGAGTTCCCAACGGGAGACCTCAACACCGCGCAGTGAAATGGTGTACTCACGTGGTTTCAGCTTGAGATTGTCGGTGATGTGAACTGCCGGGATGATGAATCCAAGCTGCAGCGCAAGATGGCTGCGGAGGCTGCGAACGCGCTGCAGCAGTTGACCTCCTTGGTTGGAGTCAACGAGAGGAATCAGACCATAGCCAACTTCGAGGCTCAACTCGTCGAGTTTGAGGAGATCTTCGGTAGCCTCGGCTGCGGGTTTAGGTTTTGCACCTGGTTCTGCTTCTGCAGGCGCTGGCTTGGGCTTTACTGCGCGGCGGGCCAACATCGCGACGATTCCCGACAAAACAAAGAAGGCTATTTTGGGCATTCCTGGGATGAGCCCGAGAACCGCCAGCGCTCCGGAAGCTATCCAAAGCGGGCGGCTGGCGGAGAACAGCTGCTTTCCGAGATCTGAGCCGAGTGTACCGTCGGAAGAGGCGCGAGTGAGGACAATGGCACCGGCGATCGAAACCAGGAACGATGGGATCATCGTTACCAGACCATCGCCTACGGTGAGAGTGGTGTAGGTGCGCAGCGCGTCACGAAATGGGATGTCGAGTTGAAAAACGCCAATCAGAAAGCCGGCAATGATGTTGATGGCGGTAATCAGAATCGTGGCGAGCGCGTCGCGTTGATTGAAGCGGGCAGCACCGTCCATGGCTCCATAAAACTCCGCGTCACGAGCGACCTGTTCCCGGCGCTTGCGGGCTTGTGCTTCGTCAATGAGACCGGCGTTCAGGTCAGCGTCGATGGCCATCTGCTTGCCGGGCATGGCGTCTAAAGTGAACCGGGCGGTGACTTCCGCCGTACGCACTGCGCCGTGGCTAACGACGATGTACTGGATGGCGATCAACGCGAGAAACAGGACAAACCCGACCACGTAATTTCCGCCTACCACGAACTGGCCAAAGGCTTCAATTACCTGCCCGGCAGCACTGGCGCCTTCATTTCCGTGAAGAAGGATTCGACGGCTGCTCGCGAGGTTCAGCGCCAGACGGAAGAGCGTTAACAGCAAAAGTAACGAAGGAAAGACCGAAAACTGCGTGGGTTTCAGAATCTGAATCGCTGACAGCAATACAAGAACAGACGCCGTGATGCTGGCGGCCAGAAGCAGATCGAGGAGCAGCGACGGCATGGGCACCAGCATCACAAAAACCAGGCTGATAGCTGCGATGGGCACCGACCACTCGCCAACCGCACCGATTTTGCTTCTGACGACTGCTGCCTGTGCTTCCATTCTCGACTAGTTCCCTGCTGCCCGAGCCTGTGCCCGGTAAATGAACGCAAGAACTTCTGCCACAGCGGTATAGAGCTTGGGCGGTATCATCTGTCCGACTTCCACCGCACGATAGAGCGCGTGTGCAAGCGGCCGATTTTCCACCAGCGGCACCTCGTGCCAGAGCGCCGTCTGGCGAATCTGCTGCGCCAGCAAAGACCTTCCCTTGGCCACCACGACGGGAGCCGCGTACTCACTGTCGTAAGCCAGCGCGACTGCAAATTCCGTTGGATTGGTAATGACCACGCTGGCTTTGGCAACATCCTGCAGCATGCGGCGACGACGCAATTGCCGCTGCAAACGACGAAGACGCACTTTGATCGCCGGATTTCCTTCGGTTTCTTTAATCTCTTCACGAATATCCTGGTGGCTCATTCGTAGATCGCGGTCCAGCTTGCGGCGTTCCATGAAGTAGTCGAAGCAAGCCCAGATGGTGAGAGCCAGTCCACATTTCCAGGAAAGCTCAAAAAGGCGGGAGAACAGGAGGGCCGTAAACGATCCGAAAGCCGCATTTCCGGAATGACCAAACAGCTGCCAGTCGCGCGCGAGGATGGCTGCGAGGAAATAGGCAATGCAGGAAACCGGAACAAGCGACTTCAACATTGCGAACGCGCTTTGTACCGAGAAAAGTTGCCGCAGCTTATTCGCGGGACTCAGACGGGAAACATTAGGGGCAAGCGCGTTGGGGGCGATCACCAGTCCGCCCTGGGCAAGACTCGCACCCAGACAGATCACCCAGCAGAGAACCATCAACGGAACGGCAGCGAGTAAGGCCGCAATGCCGGTGATCTTCAGGGCTATCACACCAAAACCAGCACCCGCTGTGACGCCTCGGTCGAGGGAAATGCGAAGCAGCGAGTGCCAGAACTCGGGCACCAGCTGTGCCTGCCAGGCCAATACGATCAGTAGTAGCGTCGCGCCGATCACGGAACCCAACTCGCGGCTGCGCGCTACCTGCCCCTGCTCCCGCGCCTTCTGCTGTCGCCGCGGTGTTGCTTTTTCGGTCTTGTTGTCGGATGCCATGCTCAAGGCCTATCGCGGCAAATGGAGAAGGTGTTCTGCCGTCGAAATCGATTGAGCGAAGTAACGCTCAAATCGCCCGGGCCATAAGGAAAGGGTCGCAATCATGATCGCAAATCCAAGAAGTGTTTTGACAGACAGCCCCATGAATAAGACCGGCAGTTGGGGAGAAGCTTTGCCGATGAACCCGAGAGCTACATCAATCACCAGGCTTACGAACAAAACTGGTGCAGCAATCTGCACGGCAGAAACAAAGATGGCACCGGCGGCGTTCATCAACGCCTGCGTAAGTGGGCCAGTCGGGAGGATTTGCCCAGTGGGCAGGTAAGAGAAACTGTTAATGACTCCGCGAAGAAGCCAGTGGTGTACGTTGAGTTGGAGGAAGATAAGGATCACTAGTAGCTGAAAGAAGGTGGACACAACCGGCGTATCGACCTGGGTTTGCGGGTCCATGACGTTGACCAGTGAAAATCCCACCTGAATGCCGACGATCTGTCCCGCCAGTTGTGCAGCTTCGAAGACAAAGCTGACAACCAGCCCAATTAAAAGCCCTGTGAATAACTCCGTAACGGCTATTTGCAGCCAGTTGGAGGCCGTCCACTCTGGGACGTGAGGCGCGCACAGGGGATAGATCAAATATGTCACCAGGACGACAAGTCCGGCCTTCACCCGCATAGGAATCACGACGCTGCCAAGAAAGGGCGCAAAGGTCAGCAAACCGGCAACGCGGGCACCGGTAAAAACCGCAGCCGTGACGATCTTTTCCAAGTCGAGCATGACTTCCTAGTGCAGCAGCGGACGAAAGTCTGAAAACAGTTGCAAAGTGAAGACCGCCAGCCGACGCAGCATCCATGGCATTAAAAGAAGACTGGCGATTCCCACGACGGCCAGACGCGGCACGGTGGAGAGCGTGATGTCCTGCAGTGAAGTAAGCACCTGGACGATGTTGATCAGCAGACTTAGCAGCATCACGAGGATGAGCAGTGGGGCTCCTACTATCAGCGCCGTTTCCAGAGTCGTCCGGCCGAGATCGACTATCAGTTGCATGGACATCATTTACTCTCAGTAGAAGCTCTTGACGATGGCACTCACCAGCAGGTGCCAGCCATCGACCATCACGAACAAAAGAATCTTCAACGGCGTCGAAATGACAACCGGGGGCAACTGCAGCATGCCAACGGAAGTGGTGATCGCCGCTACGACCATATCGATCACCAGAAAAGGGAGAAACAAGGCAGCACCGATCTGAAATCCAGCCTTGAGTTCGGAGATGATGTAGGCCGGTGCGACGATACGGATCGGCAGATCGTCGGAGTTTGCGGGTGGAGGCTGATGGGACATTTCGACGAACAGGGCGAGGTCCTTTTCGCGCGCATAGCGCAACATGAACCTACGAACTGGCTGGGAACCTCGATCCAGGGCATCGAATGCGCTGATCTTGCCTTCCTGATAGGGCATGATTGCCTGCTGGTGAATGGCTATCCCAACCGGCTGCATTAAAAACCAAGTCAGGACGAGCGCCAGGCCGATCAATGTCTGATTGGTTGGCGTGGTTTGCGTCCCCAGAGCCTGACGGAGGAAATGGAAGATGACCAAGAGGCGAACGAATGGCGTCATGCATAGGAGCAGGGCTGGCAGCAATGTGAGGACTGTCAGCAGGACAACAATTCCCCATGGCATCGACCCCTTCGCCCCCATGCCGGACCAGGCCAAGGCATCTTCGTGGCGCGCACACCAAGCGGGCGTAGAAAAGAGAATGACGGCCAGAGGGCAGACTATCCTTCGCGCGACTTTGGCGACAACTTTCATTGCATGCGCTCATGTTGCCGGATAGGGCGGACGAATAGATGACTGGCACGATTCGGGCCTCGAATTTCGGTGAGAAGCCGAATGGATTGCGAAGTGCCGCCAATGAGAAAGCGCCTGTCGCTGCACTCAAGCAGAGCCACAAAGCGTTTGTCGCCAAGCGAGAGAGTTTCGGCCAACCGCAATTGACGATTCCGCGAGCGTGCCCGAAACAGCGCGGTCAGAATCTGGCGCACCCAAGCGCTGGAAAGCGAAGATCGTAATTGGCTCCACGTCATGGTTGCTCCCCTCCGGCCAATTCGGTAATGCGAACGGCCAGGCGATTGCCGACGACTTCGAACTCCGCCCAGCCGATGAATGTGCCATTCACGCGTACGGGGACATCGCGGCTTTGTAGCCATTTGGTATCGAGTATCGAGTCGACATCGAGTTCGATCAGCTCGCGAACACGAATGTCCGGCACCGGAAGATCGAGCGACAGGGTGCAGGGGAGGTGAACCAGTTCTCCCCATTCATCCTCCTGCGGAGGCGAATTGATTGCCTGCAGCCGAGTTGGTTCTGCTAATGCCATAGTTACTGTTGCAACAAGAACTCAGTGAAGTAAATTTCCCGAATGCCGGCATCGGGCATGCGATTTTCGAGTGCCTTCAAGAGGTCGGCTTTAAGCTTCACTTTGCCTTCGGGGAGAAGTAACTCGTCGGCCTTCGCCGAGCCCAGCACGCCAATAATGACGTCGCGAGCTACGGGAATCAGCATTGCTGAGCCGGCACTGTCGTCGCCTTCTTTCTTTTTCTTTTCCTTTGTGAGGCCGAGATCAATGCCGATTCGCAGATATGCACGCCCATCCGGTTCGCCGACATTCATGACAAACGTTTCCAGATGCACGACCGTGTTGACGGTGCGGGCCTCGGGCATTTCCTTTGTGGAACGCCTGCAACCCGCCGACGCCACAAGGGGGGCACAAAAGACTAATGCCAAGAACAACCGTCTGCTGAAAGCCACTTTGCGAACTGCTCCTTGATGCACGAGTGCACCGAATAAAAAGCAATCATGCTGCCGAAGATGCTTGCGGCGGCTGAGGTCTGAGGTTGTCTAAGTACTTCAGAAGAATGGATGAGCGATAAGGAGTGGTTCCGCCTCTGGCATGAGATCCAGAGGGATTAGAAGAAGTTCATTATGAAAGCCTAACGATTGAGGAGACGAGCCTCGACGCGCCATAGCATTTATAATCGAGTATTCCGATGAGCTACCAGGTCCTTGCCAGGAAATACCGTCCACAAAAGTTCTCCGATGTGATTGGGCAGGACCATGTCACCCGGACCCTGAAGAACGCCATTGAGCAACGGCGAATAGCGCACGGGTACATCTTCAGCGGGCACCGCGGGATTGGTAAAACGACCATTGCGCGCATTCTGGCCATGGCGCTGAACTGCCGATCGAAGGATCATCCGGTACCGGAGCCATGTGGCGTCTGCGAATCGTGCACAGAGATCCGCGCAGGGAACTCGGTGGACGTAATCGAGATCGACGCAGCAACGAATCGAGGTATCGACGAAATTCGCGAGTTGCGCGATGCGGCGAGGTATCGTCCGGCGCGCGATCGGTACAAGATCTGGATACTGGACGAGGCTCACCAGATCACGGATGCGGCGTTCAATGCTCTACTGAAGACGCTCGAAGAACCGCCCGGGCATGTCATCTTCATGATGGCGACCACTCAGCCCGAAGACATTCCGCAGACAATTCGTTCCAGGTGCCAGCACTTCAGCTTTCATGCGGTCAGGTTCGACGAAATCGTCAGCCAGTTGGAATTGATTGCCAAGGCTGAAGGAATCGATGCGGAACGCAATGCTTTGGCGCTTTTGGCCGAAGCCGGCGATGGCTCCATGCGCGATGCGCTTTCCATCATGGACCAGGCGATCGCGTGCTGTGGAACCAAGCTGACGGCGGAGACAGTCCGGCAACTGATCGGGTCGGTGTCGTCAGAAGTATTGGAAGAGCTGATGAGGGCAGTTGAGCAGAATTCGAGCCAGGATGTTTTGAAGCTAGTGGACCGGCTCATGGTCGAGGGCCAGAATCCAGCGTACTTCGCGAAACAACTGGTGGGATTCTTGCGAAATGCGGTGGTGGCCAAAGTGGCCGGAGCAGATTCTACGCTGCTGCAGATTTCGCACGATGAAGCCGAGCGAGCGGGCCGCGTGGCGGCGAAATTCACCGAAGAAGACCTGACCCGGTTCCTGCAGATCATGCTGCGCACACATGGCGAACTTGGATACAAGCAGGAGCAGCGTTTTCATCTTGAACTTGGACTGTTGAAGATGGTGCATGCGCAGCGACTGCTGCCATTAGAACAGCTTTTGAGCGACGCTCCCGGCGTGAAAGTTCCAGTGCCAGCCAGTGCGCCGGCGATATCTGGACAACAACGTGGTTCCCTTTCAAGCTCGAGCTATCCGCAACGATCCGAAGCCACGGCGAACCGTATAGCACGTCCTTCCCCGTTTGAGGCAGATCTTTCGCGCAAGCGCAACGAACCGAGCGGATCGATTGCGACTGAGGCGGTCTCCGGAACTTCGGCATTGGCCGTCAGCACAGCGATCGCAACATCCCCTGCCGATACTGCGGAAGTCAGTTCTCAGTCAGAGTTGTCGGTTGCCAAGTTGCAGGCCGCAATACTGACAGCTTTGGAAGAATCCAGTCATCGCACGCCCGCCGAGCGCCTGGAAGAAAGCGAATGGGCACTACAAGGCACGGAGCTGGTAATTGCGGTGCCGATCGGCGAAAAGCTTCTGGGTATGGTTTTCAGTCCCGAAGTGCGGAAAGTCATCAATTCGGCGGCGACAAAATGCGCGGCAGCGCCGCTGAAAGTAACGTTACAAGGCAACGGCAACGGGAATGGAAATGGTGCGGTGGTGAAGGCGCCCATCGTGCGTGCGGGGAATGGACTGGGTGCGCGCGCACGTGCGTCAGAAGATCCGATCGTAAAGCGCATGCAGGAAAAGTTCGGCGCAGAGATACGTACTGTTATCGACTATCGCGACAAGAAATAGTTTCTGGTGTGGGGGATCAATATGGGTGGATTTAATCCGAAACAGCTTCAGGAATTGGTGTCGCAGGCGCGTCAGAAGTACGACGAGATGCAGCGGAAGATGGAATCCACCGTGGTGGAAGGATCGGCGGGGGGCGGCGGCGTCACCGTGCGCATGAACGGTACCAAGCATCTGCTGTCGACCACCATCGATCCGGAGGTTGCGAAATCGGGCGATCTGGAGATGCTGCAGGACCTGGTTACGGCAGCAGTGAATGCCGCCAGCCAGAAAGTGGATGATGAATTGAAATCCACGATGGGCGGCATGCTTGGCGGATTTCAAATTCCGGGGATGGGCTTCTAATGAGCCGATTTGCCGAGCCGATGGCCCGACTCATTGAGGAGTTCAAAAAGCTTCCGGGAATCGGAAGCAAGAGCGCGCAGCGCCTTGCTTTTCACGTCTTGCGCGCTAGCGACGAGGACGCCGAGGAACTGGCGGCGGCCATTCGCGACGTGAAAGCCAATCTCCATCTGTGCTCAATCTGCAACAACATCACGGATGTTGATCCGTGCGTTTATTGCACTAATCCCACGCGCAACCAACGGGTGGTATGTGTAGTGGAAGAGCCAACGAATATTGGTGCGATCGAGAAGTCGAAGAACTTTGGCGGCGTTTACCACGTGCTACATGGCTCCATCTCACCGCTGCACGGGGTCGGCCCTGAACAATTGCGCACATCGAATTTGCTGAAGAGGCTTGATGCAGGGGAAGTGGATGAAGTGATCCTTGCAACGAATCCGACGGTTGAAGGTGAAGCGACTGCCGTTTATCTGTTCGGAATGATCAAGCGGCCGGGCGTGCGCATCACGCGCATCGCAACGGGGATACCGGCTGGCAGCGATATCGAATATGCGGACGAAGTCACCATACTTAAAGCAATGGAAGGGCGACGGGAACTCTAATGCTTTCGGGACGAGGGCGCTCGCTCCACGGCCGCTGGCGGTTTCAAATCGGATTCTGAAACCAATTTCAGCTATGGTTTATTCGGTCCCAGGATTGCTTTCATTCCCAAAGTGAACTCGTAGAAACTTGCCACATCGGTGCTGCTGCACTGACAGCCCTGCTCCCTGGAAAAGATACTGATCTGCACCCACTTACCGCAGTTCCCAGGGACTAGGAATGAGTTTGCCTTTGCGCGTTCTTCGCGGTGCAATCTGCGCCGTCGCTTTGTTATTCCCCTTTTCGTTGCTCCACGGTCAGAATTCCAGCTCAGCATCGCCGGCTGTTAAGGCACGCCAGCTACGTCAGCGTCAGGACGCGTGGTTCGCAGCCGGGCGGGTTACGGCAAGAGCCAGGCCCAATAAACGGACCAGCAGCATTCAAAGAAAAGCTACCGTAGGTCTTCAGGCTACGGATAGCAGTCTCGGCACGGCCGCCACGGCGGGCCAGTCTTACATCGGCACCCAGTGGACGTCTCTGGGCCCGATGCCAATGGGGCCGAGCGTTTCCGGCGTCGATCAGGATTATGGGTTTCTGGCTGGCCGAGCGACCGCAGTGGTAGTCGATCAGGGAGATTTGGGTGGAAACACAGTGTATCTAGGGGCTGCCACGGGGGGTTTATGGAAATCGACAAATGCAGCAGCGAACGACCCAACTCGCGTAACCTGGCTGCCACTGATTGATGACCAGCCAACCCTCGCTGTTGGATCGATTGCGATTCAGCCGGGAAACCGTAGCTTGATTCTGGTCGGCACAGGAGAACCAAATAGCTCACTGGATTCCTACTATGGATTGGGAATTCTGCGAACGATGGATGGCGGAAATCACTGGAGGCTGATCAACGCCGGTGACAGCGGCGCTTCTCTCTTTCAGGGCTTGGCATTCTCTAAAATCACCTTCAGCACCGACTCGCCCAGCCTGGTCGTCGCAGCCGCGGCGTCAGCCAGCGAAGGACTAGCTGTCGGGGCCGGCACTGCCAGCGGTTCGGCAAATCGCGGCCTCTACTATTCCTCTGACACCGGACTGAATTGGCATCTGGCGTCAGTAATAGACCCGGGCGGAGCGGCAGTTGCGGGCGCCTCGGCGGTGTCAGTTATCTACCATACGGTCAGACATATGTTCTATGCCGCAGTGCGCTTTCACGGCTTTTACAGTTCCAGCGACGGGATCAACTGGACCCGCTTAGCAAATCAGCCGCCAGCGGTTACAAGTAGTCTCGCGATGGCAAATTGTCCTACGCAGCCGAGTTCCCTGCCAAACACCTGTCCTCTGTACCGCGCCGAAATCGCGCAAGTTCCTGGTCGCGACGAGATGTACGTCTGGTACGTCGACGGCCAAGATAGCCCCACGAATGAAGGCATACATCTGACGCGCGATGGCGGAAGCACTTGGGTGACGCTCAATACCGCGGGCATCTCGAACTGCGGAGACGCGGCGGGTTGCGGAACGGAAGATGGTACGTATGCGCTCGCCTTGAGCGCAGTGCCTAATGGCAGCGTTGAGACCGACATCTACGCGGGATCGACGAACATATACAAATGCCGTCTCGATCCGGTGAGCAATCCAACCTGTTCCGCGAATGGCGGATTCGTCAATCTGACGCACGCGTATGGATGCAGCCCAGCGGGATCCTATTCCCAGGTGCATCCGTTGCAACACGCAATCGACTTTTCGCTGGCGAATCCGGCCGTAATCTACTTCGCAAACGACGGCGGACTGTATCGAACGACGAATGGGTTCGCGCCAGGAATTAGCGGACAGTGTGGAACGACGTCATTTCCCTTCGACAACCTCAATGCGAACCTGGGTTCGCTGGCGCAGATGGTCTCGCTGGCGCAAGACTCCAATGATCCCGGCACTCTCCTGGGGGCAGCTACGCAAGCCGGCGCAGTAGCGGTCGCGTCTGCAACGTCCGGGACAAACGGCACCACCTGGCAAATCGTAGATAGCGCCGCCACCGGATTCACGGCCATCGATTCGTCACAATGGTACCTAGGGCATGCACTCGGGTTTGGCATCCAGCGCTGTACGAAACGGACAGGTTGTACGTCCACGGATTGGAGCTATGGAGTATCTCCCGCGGATGTCCAGGGCGATGAAGCCGGTTTTGATTTTCCGTTTCTGCTCGATCCTCAGAATGGTTCGCAGATTCTTGCGGGCACATGTCGCGTCTGGCGTGGGCCGACCGGTGGTGGATGGGCGAGTACCCACGCACTCAGCGGAAAGTTTGATGGAACCAGCAATGGCTCAGCATGCGCGGCCGATTCCGCCAGTTTCGTGCGGAGCCTTGCCGCAGGTGGCCCTTCCACGAGTGCCGGATCGGAGGTTATCTACGCCGGAACCGCAGATGGAAGGGTATGGGTTACGACGTCCGCAAATTCCGGCGTTGGATCGTGGAACGACGTATCTCCGATGGCTGGAGGATTTCAGGACCCAGCATGTGCATACGGTAGCCGGTGCCCATATGCTGTTTCGTCAATTGCGATAGACCCGCGGGACGCCACGGGACAGACGGCCTACGCTACCGTATTGGGATTCGGCATCGGCCATGTGTGGCAAACGACTTCAGCGGGCGCCAACTGGACGGATGTCACGGGGAATCTGCCCGACGCTCCCGTCGCTTCCGTAGCGGTTGATCCAGCCAGCGGACTGGTGTACATCGGGAGCGATATAGGAGTTTTTGCGGCATGGCCAAGCGGTGCAAGCACGTCGTGGAGCGAAGTGGGGCCAGAGAGCGGGGCGGGCGCACTACCCACGGTTCCTGTCACACAAATTTCGATCTTCGCGCCGGGCAATGAACCTCCGAGACTGCGTGCCGCAACGTATGGCCGCGGTGTCTGGGAGATGCCGCTACCGGATAACTTGTTTCCTGACTTTACGCTCGCTGTTTCGACCCCGAGCCTAACGATCTATCCAGGTAGCGAGGCAACATTTCAAGGCTCGTTGACCGCGGTGAACGGCTACTCAAAACCGGTATCACTTAGCTGCTATGCGGGAGGTGATCCGTTGCCGCAGGTTTGTGGCACGCCAGGAACGGTTATCCCCAGCTCCGCAGGAACGAGTTTCTCCTTGCAGGCGAGCAATGGAAGCGCGGCGGACTTCGATTTCCGCGTTCGCGCACAAGATACATCTGGAGTTATTCGCGATCAACCCGTGAAGTTGCGAGTCATCGATTTCTCTCTCGGATTGCCTTCTCCTGCATCCTTAACCATTGCGCCCGGTCAACGCGGAGAAGTGGGTGTACTGGTGACATCTTTGGGATCGTTCGACGAAAGCGTGACGATCTCCTGCCCGGATGCCATTGCGGGGGTTTCATGCTCGGGAACGAGTACGGCGATGTCTGCAGGATCAGCGCAGAGCGTGCCTGTGGTAATCACAACATCATCTGCCGTCGCCCTTGGTAGCTATACGGTCGTTCTTCAGGCGCGATCCGCGGATCATCTGTGTTCCAAGTCAGTCAGCATTTCTCTGCAGGTGCAGTCGGGGGGACCTGATTTCTCGCTTTCGCTGCCGAGCCAGACATTGCCGGCCGTAAAGCCGGGCCAGAAAGCCAGCACGACGATTACGGTTACTTCTGTAAACGGGTTTAATGGACCGGTGAGCCTTTCCTGCGCGAAGGGTTGTACAGTAACGCCCTCGACACTCAACGTGTTTCCGGGACAGGCGAGGATTGAAATCGATACCACCGGTGCGGCGGCAAGTAATCTGGCATTCTCGATTACGGCATCGACAACCGGTGGGCCTTCACATTCGGCTAGCTTCACGGTACCAGTCGTTGCATTTGGAATTGGTGCGGTAACGGCACCCCAGCCAGTCCCGCCCGGAGGCACAGCGACCTTCAGCGTCGAACTGCTGTCACAAAACGGGTATAGCGGGAGTGTTCAGCTTGCCTGTGACGCAACGTCGATTGTGCAGGATCAGTCGTGCAAGCTCACGCCGAGCAACGCGACACTAACTGCGAATGGAACAAGCGTTGTGCAGGGAAGCATGGCGATTCCCCAGGCACAAGCGCCGGGCGACTACACGCTGAAATTCACCGCCACCGACGCTGCCTATGGCGCGCTGAGATTTGAAAGATCCATCCCAGTCCATGTGTTGGGAACACCCGATTTTCAAATCTCAGTCTCGCCAGTAACTACTGCTATTACAGCGGGGCAGGTGGCATCGGGGTTGACCATTACGGTCGCGCCCGAATGGGGATTCGCGGGGGATGTGGCATTAAGTTGTGCGTCTCTCCCGGCAGTCTCGAGCTGCAGCTTCACGCCGGCAGTCGTGACTGTCAACGGAGCATCACAGCAATCCATTTTGCAGATTTCAACTACGGCAGTGAGTATTGCTGGAATTCGCAAGCAGCATACGTCGAGGTATTTAGGAATAATTTTGCTACTGCCCTTAGGACTGCTTCAAATCGGTACTCCGGGTAGAAAGCGTCGAGGCAAAGGGATCGTCCGGTGCTTATTTGTGGCAGTGATTCTCGCCTGTGTTGCATCGTGCGGCGGCAGCGGTGGATCTTCGGTGAGCGCTCCGCCAGCCCAGCCCAGACCGGGTACGCCTGCAGGGACCTTTAATGTGGTGGTCTTGGCTAGCTCGGGAAACGTGGTTCGAACGGCGAATCTTACGCTGACAGTGAATTGATGAGGATTGGCTGCGGGTGCTGCGCTTCAGATAGGCCGATGTGGTGCGGCTTAGTCGTCTGAAAATGCGACTCCGGCTCTTTGGCTATCGTGGCGACCGACCAAGACTTCGTCTAATTCCTGGATGTCGATGCGTGCAGCATTCTTTCGCGAAGCGCGGTGCGGAGACGCGTTTACCGGCTGTTGACGCTGAGGCTCAGCAGGTTTGTTGATTTGCTGCAGTTCCGGTATGTGCTTGTAATAACCAAATCCCACGAAGCATCCAGCAACACATCCCAATGGCAGTGTTGAGAGTAGGACGTAGTGAGTTGGTACTGAGACCAGCAACACACTGATGACGCCAAAAAATGCGCTGATCGCATACAAAGCGAGGGCTGAACTCGGAGCTGACAAACCTCGTGCAACGAGTTTGTGGTGCATATGCTCGCAGTCGGGCATATAAATCGGCTGCTTCTTCAGGATTCTTCGTACGATCGCCAGGGCAGTATCCAGCACCGGGAGTCCGAACGCCAGCATTGGAATGATGATGCCCGCGGGCGATGTGGTGCCTCTTATCAGTAGCAGCCCCAGAGTGCTCATGACGAATCCGATAAAAAGGCTGCCGCAATCTCCGAGAAATATTACTGCCGGGCTGAAATTGAATTTCAAGAATCCCAGCAGCGCGCCTGCCAATATTGAACTAACCAGTGCAAGTTCGGTGTGGCCTGAAATCGTGAACAGCAGCGTGAGAGTGGCCGACGAAATCAGTGCAGAGCCAGCTGCTAATCCATCCAAGCCGTCGATCAGGTTGAAAGCGTTTGTTATTCCCAACACCCAGATGACAGTTAACAGCAATGAAACCGGACCGGGAAGAGGCCCATTGAATAAGGGAGGCAGTGCATCGAGTCGAATATTTCCCAGATAGAGAATTACGCCTGCCAGCGCCTCCAGCGACGCTTTTAGCAAAGGAGGTATGGGGCTGAAATCGTCCCACAAACCAACGCCGAACACAATCGTTCCCGCGAAAAACACAGAAAAAATCTGCCATGCGTATGGGAGCCAGCCTCTATAAACAAGCATCGACGCCAAAACTAGAATTAAGACGGTAACAAAAATAGAAATGCCACCAAGCCTTGGTACTGGACCGTCGTGGAAATGGTGTGGCATTGCCTGGCCAACCCAATTCCTACGTAGTGCGATTCGCTTTACAAGTACAGTGAGCGCGCTTGCTAACGCCAAACCGACTATTAGGGCGCACGCAGACCAAGTATTCATCCCTGGTTTACTCCTCACCAAACAATCTGAAATGCGGCTGAGTCACACTAGGAATGTTTAGAGATGCATGTGCTATTTTCGTTTGCATACGAAAAGCAAAAATGTGCAGCACTTCTTTACTTAATCATTACTTAATCTTGAAGCAGTGTTTGACGCAGCCTATCCTTAGTTCACGAAAATTCGACCATATCACAAAAGGGCCACTCTGGAATCATCGTTCTTTGTTTTGTTCCAATTACGAAAACAGAACTTGTAATCCAAGCCCAAAATGGTAGGTCGCCAGCCTCATAATGTAACTGGAAAAACCCGTTATTGTACTGATTTCTGCCGAAATCATCTGTGGATATCGGGCAGTCTCTTAAACAAAAACGTGAAAGTATGCGTCCAAAGCATGCAGAACGCAACTGGATGTTTGAAAACACCGTTTGCTCAACAGTGTTTTCAACAATCAGTCAAAAATTGTTACGTTTAAATTACAGGCCCGATAACACAGCAATGGATGCCGCGCCAAAAGCCAGCTGAGAGAAGATTTGGGTCCAATCTCTGAAGTTTCGCACAAAGGCACCTTTCGCCAAATTTTGAGGAACAACTAGAGCGTCACCAGGTTCCATGCGGTAGTTTTCAACCCCACCGCCCCAGAACCCGCTGGTCGATGTGGTACCCACAACTGCGCCATCAGCCCGAAGTACAAAGATATGCTTTTTGTCCGCATTCCGGTTCGGTCCTCCAGCATCGCGAAGATAGTCCCCCGCTCGCTTTCCGGTTCTCCAAATGAACGCGTTAGCGTTGTATACGGAACCGAGAACTTCCACCGAAGCAGGTCTTGAAGGCACGACAAATCGGTCGCCGTCTTCGAGCTTGATCTCGGGCAGGTTTTGAATCGTCGCTCTGGGGCCCGGCAACTCTAAAACGATCCTCCCATTCGGACGCAGCTGTCGCAGTTTCTCCACCACCTGACGTTGTCCTTGAACTGAGGAACTCAATAGGGCTGCGTCTTCCGGAGTAACCGCGGCCGCGGCTTGCGTGCTCGCGTTTTGCTCGACCTGTACTTGCAAGTCTCCGATGATACGGTTCAGTTCCTGCTCCTGTCGTTCTCTTGTGGACTCGCGAGTAAATTCCGATCCAAACAAATATGCATTGGGAGTCAAGCCGCCGACGCGCTCCACCAGGTGCCGCAAGGTTTCTCCCGGTTCGACGCGATACACGCCAGAGGCCACGAACTCGCCTTCCAGTCGTACGAATTTGACCTGGCGCTCGATCGGCACCTTGATGTCTTGCTGCGAAAAGATCGTGACAACATCACCAGGCTCGAGGAGCAAATTTTGCGATTCATCGTTGTCGAGAATGGCCTTTCCGAGATTGAAAGGAATTAACGTAGTGGAAAGATCGGTCCGGTTGATTCTCTGAATGACAGCGTAGTCCCAATTGATCTCGGGCGCTGTGGCTTTGATCTCGTTCCGCAGTCGCGTTTCGCCAAGGCTAACCGTCGAAGCTGCATATGTCGCCTGCTGCGGCGGATGGGCAGCAGGCGTTGTAGTGGCAGTATTGCCCGTAGCAGCAGCGCCTTCGGCGGCACGAGCCTGGTTTTGCGGCGTGAGTTCGCCCGTCGGTTCAATGCTAGACTGCTCCTCGCTTCCCCAAGAGCCCTGCGGGCCAGCCGGCTGCTGTCCTGCTTGTGTCGGCGATTCTGGTCGCGGCTGGTAACCGGCATTTGGGGACAGCCGCACTTCTCCAGAAGCAGAATAAACAGGGTTCTGCTGACGCCAGAAGTCTCGCGTAAGCAATGCTTCTTTGCTGGGGATCAGGTCGCGTATCCGCATACCTTCATGCCATGGGTACCGCCCCGGCCAGGCGACATTTCCTCGCAGCGTCACTGTATTCTCAAAGCGCGGAAGCATTGGAGCGATACGCACGATATCGCCATTTTTCAATTCAGCGTTGAGGCCTGTTTCGTTGAGCGGAAAATCCTCAACCTTCCGGAAAGTATGCTGATCGCCTTGAACAACTCTTTCGACCGTCGCCTTGTTGTCGTCGGTTAGCGCAGTAAATCCACCCGCAAGCTTTACTGCTTGAGCCAGCGTGGTCTTGTCTTTCAACTCATAAATAGCGGGTGAATTGACGCTTCCTACAATTGCGACCTGAGGTCCAACCGGGGGAATGAAAATAACGTCTCCGGGCAAGAGAGTCGCGTCCTTGGATTTATCGCCATTCAGCAGCAGATCATAGAGGTCAAATTCAACAACGACTTTGTCGTTGCGACGCAATTGAATGTGTCGCATCGAACCAGTATTGAGAGGACCTCCAGAGTAAAACAGAGCGTTGACCAGAGTGCTTAGAGAACTGACTGTATAGCTTCCTGGGCGACGGGCTTGTCCAACAATCAAAACTTGTATGGATCGCAAACGTCCCATCGAGACATTCAAGTCGAAGTTTCTAAAGTTGCGACTGATCACACCCTTCAGATAAGGTGTGAGTTCGCTGTATTTAATGCCGGTTACGGTAACCTCCCCTACTTTCGGTATATAAATGCTGCCGTTGCGATCAACTGTAGTACGTACGTTGATGTCAACTTGCCCCCAGCCGCGAATCTGTAATTGATCGCCGGGACCGACTACGTAATCGGCTGGCACGGGCGCGCGGTCCAGTGGAGCGAATGTGCTCGAAGCGCTCATAAACAAATTTGATCCGAAAATGGGCAGCCTTTGACCAACCGATGCAAACACGAGTTTCTGAAAGTCAGTTGGAGGCTGCGGAGGAAGACGATATGACTTGGGATAATTGAATGCTGAGGAATACCGCCCCAAGTATGTTGCTTCGTCGTCACTATAGATCTGCGGCACTCCACTACTACTTCCACCGAAACTGGGCATCCCGGAACTAGCTCCGGTTCCTAGCGCCGCACACTCCGGACCCGGATTTGGCCCGCTGCAGCGCGCGCGCATCGCATCGAATCCTGCACCCTGCTGATACGAATCGGATGGACCCGATTGTGAGCCATAGGGATTGGCGCTCGAATCCGGCGAATACTCTTGGCCGAGAATAAACGCAGCTGCGAACAACTGAAGGAGTGTCAAAAGAAGGACGACAATCCAATGCTTAGAAAGCGATATTAAATTCAACATGGTTTGTGACTACAGCATTGTACGACGAGTAACCACTTACCGATAACTCCCTGGGACAAGGCATATGTTCGACAAAATCAGTGCTTCACAGTATGCAGCAACTTCGTAGCCGTCATGCCTCCGGGTGGAAGAAACGACAGCTGGATGGAAACTGCTACGTTTGTTTGAGTAGTCGCAGCCAACAATGGGAAGTTCCAGCGCTCGTATTGCAGAAAGCCGGACAGCTCCAAGCTTGGGCTAAGCATGTGGGTGGCCCCGGCTCGACCATCGTAGAGTGTTCCCCCTCCAAGCAGTGCGGGATTAGCCGCTTGCTTTCTAAAAGTGAGGTCGATTTCGTTTCGAGCTGAAAGCCAATATGTCGCTGTCCCTTGGATCCCGCGCCCCTGCCGGCCAACCCAGCTACCAATGATCTGACCGAAATTTGTATACCCGCTATTGTAATGTTGGTTCGAGTAGTAGTACCCACAACAGTCAAATCCCGGCAGATCGGTGTATCCGCCTTCGGCTCGAAATTGCAGCTTGTTAAGTCTCGGTATTTTGGGCATGAAAAATCCCATCCACCATGCTGACCTTCTCGGATAGGCAATCGGTGAAAATTCATCCTCAGAAAAGGAATCGACATAGAAGGTGAGCCAGTTCCGGAGGCCGGGTATGCGGTAATTGAAATCGAAGGCAGAACGGCGATCTCCGGGATCATTTGGCGCTCCCGGAGCCGTGTTGCTCAGACCATAGCTGCGGAGGAATGTCTTGGCGTTAAACGCATAACCAGGCCCACCAAAGACGGTCGTCTCCGAAAAGCCGAATTCAAAATTAGTAGTGGGTTTAAAAGTGAATTTTTCACCGTGAATCCAAACATGGGGTCGAATCGGAGGGCCTATCGCCACGGGCGTACCATTCTTGAGAATGGTGACGTACTGATATCCTCCAAGCTGCCCGAGAAATGCCTGTATATCCAGCGGCCCCAGGATTCTGGATACGAGCGGGATCTTAAGGGGAATGTTGCGGCTCGCTCTGAACATTGGAATCGGTTGGGCGTTGGTGCTGAATAGAGCCGGCCCACCCTGACTCGGTCCCCACCAGAGCGACTGCTTGCCAAACGTTAGCAGGTTGTTTCCGATATTCAGGCTCAGATAAGCATCAAGCACGCTGAAACGATCGATTGTCGTGGCGGGCGGAACCATCCATGGTGAACCAGGCGCGAGTTGCACGCCGGCTTGTTGATTCGTAACGTTCGTAGTCAGGATTGCTTGCTGCACGGCCGGAGTTAAGCTTATGGGTGCCGAACCATGCTCATATTCACCGCGGATGTATGCACCGAAAGACCCGGCAACGAAACGCGTTGACACGCCTGTGACATTATTTAACCCTTCACCGTAGGGACGTCCAAAATCGTTGATTATTGTTTGTCCGAAATTGAAACCGTCCGTGAGCGGGGTGCCCCCTATTCCGAGCACACGTGTGTAAGCTGACTCGAGCCGCGAATCGAAATCCGTATTGATTTCGTCATGCAACTCGGGGGCGAATTCTACTGAAAGCTGATGGTACGCATCGTACGCGGAGCTTTTCGTATCAGCCAAATCTTCGATTGATACTGCCGCTTCTTTGACTAATCTTGCGCATTCTTGCCGAGTCCAAGGCCGTTGGTCTTCGAAGGCACTATCAATAAATCCCATTGCGGCAAGCCTGTCGAAGAGTGGATACACCCAACTATCCATGGGCACAAACGTAGTTCCCGTCACGGTAGGGCTCCGCTCCTCGGGAAGAGCCTTCACGAATGTTCCATAGGAAGCGCCGCCGAGGGCAGGATCATGCCGCGTGCGATAGACTTCACGACCGACAAAGTATCCTAGAGTACTTCCAATGAATACATCTGACGGGAAGTGATTCAGACTCGTAATGCGCGAAATGGAGATGGCGGAGGCCGCACCATAGGACAGAAACTTCACAATCGGAGTCGGATACTCGTTAGCAAACACCGTGGCAAGAGACCACGCAGCAGCGGAATGCTGCGAGGGAAAGGATGCGCCTCCTGACCAAAACTTCCCTTTTCCATTGCCTTCATTTGGCCGTTGGCGCTGCGTAAGAAGCTTGACGACCTCCGCGACGGCAACACTGTCGATCGCAGCTTCTGAAGCAAGTACACCGGTCTCGCGGCTATGTTCATCTCCGCCAAGTCGCCCGTATAAATACATTCCACCGCCGCCCGCGACCATCGCAGCAACTCCAAAGTTCGCCAGATTGTTGCTCGTGTTGATGCGGGAAGGAGTACGGTTCAGCTGTTTGGAGAAATCAGCATCCGAAGCAAATAGCCCAGCGCTGATTGCTGCAATAGGCAGAATTGTCTTAACTTGATCACGCTTTACGTGAGCCGGAAATGTCCATATAGAACGCTGGTCTTCCGCCAAGTGTTTCAGATAGTTAATGCCGAGCGAATTGGCCGCAGAAGACTGAGTTTGCGGCGGAGTCTCCGCAGTTTGGTTCTGTTGCCCCCCACTCGCTTGAGCAAGAAGCAGCGAAGAGACAGACAGCACGAACAGGGTAAGCAGCAGGACGAAGTAAGTACCCTGCGTGGTACCTCTATAGATCCTCAGTTTTCATTCTCCGAATCCGAATTATTTCGATCAAAGAATACCTTGTGCGCAGAATAAAAACAAAGAAAGCGAGATTTGCGTTTTCTCGCTTTCCTTGCTTGCCGGAGGATTGTGCGATTTGAGATCCGATTGCTTTACGCGAATCATGTCAACATGGGAACGTGGTTGATGCCGACGGCAGACAGCGGGTCATTGCAGCGCTACAGCGCGGCGACGCAACCATTGCCGTACAAACAAAGCTTGCAGATGGCACCGTGCAAACCCTGCATGTATCACCCGCGGCGAAGAAAATCGGGGTTACGCCGGAATCGCTCGCCGCAACTGATCAACAGCAGTCGGCATTAAAGTGCAAAACGGGAAACGCTAATTTGGCTTGGAATTGCGGAGGTCTAGCTCGATGAAGTGCCCCCGTCCGTAGTGCCAGTCGCGGTGAGAGTTCTCGGTTGATTTTCTGCTTCAGCGGGGATGAGGTCTGGAGCAGGGGACGGCGTTTGAGTCCCTTGCTCCAGCATCCCTGTAGAAGCCTTCTTCACGCGTGCATCTCCCGTCGTGTCTGCGCGAATTCTGCCGGCGCCAGATAGTTCAACGAACTGTGCGGACGTTGTTCGTTGTAATCACGTCGCCAGCTCTCGATCTTTTGCCGCGCGTCCCTCAAACTTAGAAACCAGTTGGCATTCAGGCATTCATCGCGCAATCGTCCATTGAAGCTCTCTACATAAGCGTTCTGCACCGGTTTGCCTGGTTGAATGAACTCCAGCCGTACTCCTCGTTCTTCACTCCAGGCCGTCAATGCTCGGCTTCTGAACTCAGGCCCGTTGTCCAACACGATCGCCTCCGGCAAACCGCGCTCGTGGCTGATTCGCTCTAGCACTCGACAAACTCGTAAACCACCCAGGGAAGTATCGACTTCAATCGCTGGGCACTCCCGCGTGTAATCATCCACCACCGTCAACAGCCGGATCACCTGCCCCGTACTTACGCAATCACTGACGAAATCGATCGACCACCTTTCATTCGGTCGGCTCGCCGCCGGGTTTACCGCGGCTCCACTCCAGCGAATCCGCGTTCACAGTCAGGTTTCGTGTCTCGTATGCAATATCGAAGAGACGACTCCCGCCGCCTTTGCTTGACCAAGCACTCGTAGTCACAGAAAGTCCGAGCGCTAGAGCAAGCAACGCAGATATCCATATAACAGTTCGGAAAGTTGTGTGGGACTCAGAACAGCAGGTTGCGGCAATTCTGGCGAAAACCGCGCAAGTCGCAAAGAACGGGCAATTCGAGTTGTATAAGACATCGCACACCTTCGACGGCACCTACCACAACCCGCAATGGCCGGGCTGAGACGAACAAGTCGTTGATGTCCAGTAGCTTACGTAGAGTTCCCTGCATCATGCAGCGGCCGTTCAGTGCCCCTGGCGATGTTTACACATCACATGATTGGGTGACGAATCAACATTGCTGAATCGTGCGGAAGAGTTACAATCTCAAATGGAATTGAAAATGATTTTCAACTTCGAAAATACCGGGATGGCAGCTCTGGCCGACCTGAGGGAAGGACAGCGCGGAATTCTGGAGGAGCTTGACTTGGCTCCCCGAGTTGCCGAACACCTGATGAACCTCGGGTTTATTCCTGGCGTGGAAGTTGTTGCCGCCCGCAGCGGCCCTGGCGGCGATCCCCGTGTGTACCGTGTCGACGGCATAGAAGTTGCGTTGCGCCGTGACGTTTCCAGCCGAATCGTGGTTCGCGCTCTTACTCGATCGGTGCAATAACAATGCCCCTCTCCACGATAGCCCCGGCTCCGCCGATCTCAGAAAATCAGCCGCCTAAAAAAGGATTTCAGACGATTGCGGTGGTAGGGCCACCGAATTCCGGCAAGACCACCTTGTTCAACCGTTTAACCGGGCTGCGCCAGAAGGTCGCGAACTTCCCTGGCGTTACTGTCGAGCACCATTTGGGATTTATTCGCGACACCGCCGGCCGCGAAATCGAACTCATCGATCTTCCAGGGATTTACAGTCTGTCCCCTCGATCCGAAGATGAAGTCGTCGCGCTAAATGTGTTGAACGGCCAAATGCCCGGGCTTTCGAAGCCGGACGGCGTATTACTGATCCTGGACTCCACCCATCTCGAACGCCACCTGATGCTGGCGGCTCGCGTCATTGGTCTTGGCATTCCGACGCTCGTGCTTCTCAACATGGCTGACGAGTTGAAGAAGCAGAACGGTCACATCGACGTGCTTGCGCTGGCCAAGCAACTCGGCACTCCGGTTGCCCTGGTGAGTGCAACTACTGGCGAAGGTATTGAGGCTATCTCTGCCTTCGTTTCGTCGCATACGGAAGCTCCCAGTCCGCTTGCGCTACCCGTTCTGCAAGATGCCAAGAAGTGCCGCGAATGGGCTTACCAGGTGGGCCACGCTGCTTCGTATCGGAAACCCGTTTCGCCGGTATGGACACAACGGCTCGACGGACTGTTTCTGAACCGTCTTTGGGGACCGATCATTTTCGCCGTTGTGGTCATGGGCGTTTTCCAGACCATCTTCTCTCTCGGGCAGCCGCTGTCAAATGCCCTTCAAGCGCTCCTCGACGTCACCGGAAAGCAGGTAGGCGGACTGCTGCCCGCCGGTCTGCTGCGCTCGTTGATCATTGACGGAATCTGGAAGGGCACCGGATCCGTGTTGGTTTTCTTGCCCCAAATTCTTTTGCTGTTCCTCGTCATCGGAGTGCTGGAAGACTCAGGTTACCTGGCGCGAGCAGCGGTGATTGCCGACAAGACCATGTCGCGGGTGGGACTGAACGGCAAAGCATTCATTCCATTGCTATCGGCGTATGCCTGCGCAGTTCCGGCGATCATGGCGACGCGGACCATCGAAAACAAGCGTGATCGCATTGCCACTATTCTGATAGCTCCGTTCATGACGTGCTCGGCGCGATTGCCGGTGTACACCATGATCATCGCAGCGTTCCTGCCAAATCGTCCGCTGCTCGGAGCATTCTTCGGCACACGCGCGCTGGCCATGCTGGGGCTCTATGTGCTCGGTTTCCTGATGGCTGTATTCACGGCGCGCATTCTGAAATCGTCGGTTCTAAAGAGCAAGGATTCGCCCTTCATCATGGAAATGCCGCCCTACCGCTGGCCGACGTTGCGGTCACTAGGGCTGCGTCTGCTGGATCGCAGCAAAGCCTTTCTCTATCGCGCCGGAACGGTAATTCTGGGCGTAACGATTCTGCTGTGGTTGCTGACCACCTTCCCCATGCACAATGGCCAGCCACCGGCAATCCAGGATAGTGCAGTTGCAACCATGGGCCACGCCATTGAACCGGTCATTCGGCCGCTGGGATTCGACTGGAAGGTCGGAGTCGGACTGCTGACCTCCTTTGCGGCGCGCGAGGTCATCATCGCGACTATGGGAACACTATACGGAGTCGATCCTGAATCGCATGCCCTCGATCTGCAAGCCGCGTTGCGACATGAACTCACACCAGCAGCGGCCGTTGCACTGCTCGTGTTCTTCGCCTTTGCGATGCAGTGTATGTCGACGTTGGCCGTGGTCCGTCGCGAAACCTATGGCTGGAAATGGCCCGCAGTTCAGTTCGCCTACATGACAGTGGTGGCGTATGTGTCAGCGTTCGCCGCATATCACATCGCAGCGTTGCTGTGAACTTTCGGTGTATTTCATTCGAACGCGATGCAAACCGTCGAATGCAGCGAGTAAACCGCTCAATCTAGAAGATGGAAAACACCCGGTTTACAGCCGCTCTCTTAGAGACTGCACTTCCCTGCTCAGAATCTTCAGCACCTCGAAGCACAGATCCGAGTCCATACTGAGGCACTGCAGAATTGTTTGCCGGTCGACAAATACGAATCCAATCTCTTCTTCAACCAACGCAGTCAGGCTGTACGGTCTGCCGGACATGGTGCCGGGAAGGCCGAGTATTGACCCCGGGCCTGCAGTTCTCTCGAATGGCGGATGGCGATCTGGAATTGAGAGATTTGCACGTCCGCTTTTAATCACGATATACCGAGCGCCTTCTCACCACGATGGAACAAGAAAGTACCCGCAGCAGCGATCTTCTCCTGTCCGCAGGCTTCGAGCACCTGGCAGAGATGAGGTGACGCGGCGAAAGGAACTTCGAGCTGACCCAAGGCCATGGTCAGCAGAGTATCGGCGAGTCATAACGCAACCTGGTGTGATTCGAGTCACATATCGTTGTGACTGCATTACGAGGGCTGCTCTCCGGCCGCAACTCGCGACGAGACCACTCACCGAAACGATGTGTCTTCTCTGCGGCAACTCACGCTAGCAAAGATGGTTGCACGTCACAGACACCTGGGTCTTTCGGCTCCTATCTTGAGTTCAGGTTGCGATCGCTGCGCCCGCACAAATGGCGCGTCATCGCGCCAATGCGGAGGGGTTTTCCCGGCACGTAAACTTCAGCATTCACAAAAAATCTATAGCAGTTTGACGGACGAAATGGATTCATGATGAAACGGTCAAAAGTAACGATTGATGGAAACGAAGCCGCTGCTTATGTCGCACACAAGATCAACGAAGTCATTGCAATCTATCCCATAACGCCGTCCTCGCCGATGGGCGAGTGGTCCGACCAGTGGTCTTCGGAAAACAAACCGAATATCTGGGGCACAATTCCACTGGTTGTCGAAATGCAAAGTGAGGGAGGCGCTTCCGGAGCGCTGCATGGCGCCGTGCAGTCTGGTGCGCTCGCAACAACATTCACCTCAGCACAAGGCCTGCTGCTGATGATTCCCAACATGTACAAAATCGCCGGCGAACTCACGCCGACCGTGATGCATGTTGCGGCACGCTCTCTTGCAGCGCAGGCGCTCTCGATCTTTGGCGATCACCAGGACGTCATGGCTGTGCGCCAGACCGGTTGGGCGATGCTTGCCTCGAACTCCGTGCAGGAAGTCATGGATACAGCGCTCATCGCGCAGGCGGCTTCTCTCGAATCGCGCATTCCGTTCGTGCACTTCTTCGATGGATTCCGGACCTCACATGAAGTCGCCAAAGTGGAACAACTCGCGGTGGAAGATCTGAAAGCGCTGATCTCCGATGAGCTGGTGCAGAAGCATCGTGCGCGTTCGCTGTCGCCGGATCGTCCCGTACTTCGCGGAACTGCGCAGAATCCCGATGTGTACTTCCAGGCACGCGAAACAGTGAATCCGTTTTACCTGGCCGTGCCGACGATCGTGCAGAATACGATGGACAAGTTCGCCAAGGTAGTCGGACGCCAGTACCGGTTGTTTGATTACGTGGGCGCAGCAGATGCAGAGCGTGTCATCATCCTAATGGGATCGGGCGCAGAGGTCGCGCAAGAAGCGGTTGAGTATCTCGTCGAAAAGGGCGAAAAGGTCGGACTGTTGAAAGTCCGCCTGTACCGGCCCTTCTCGGTCGAACATTTCATCCAAGCACTCCCAACTACCACAAAAGCAATCGCCGTTCTGGATCGCACCAAGGAGCCTGGGTCAACAGGCGAGCCACTTTACATGGACGTGGTGACTGCCTTAAGCGAAGCCAGCGCGAACGGCAGCTTGCCGCTGAAGGCTTTCCCCAAGGTAATTGGTGGCCGCTATGGCCTGTCATCAAAAGAATTCACGCCGGCGATGGTCAAAGGCGTGTTCGACGAACTCGCCAAGAGTCGCAGCAAGAACCACTTCACCGTTGGCATCGTCGATGACGTCACTCTCACCAGCATCGATTACGATCCGAATTTCTCGACCGAAGATGCGAAAACAGTTCGCGCGCTGTTTTACGGCCTGGGCGCGGATGGAACTGTCGGCGCGAACAAGAACTCGATCAAGATCATCGGCGAAGATACAGACAACTATGCCCAGGGATACTTCGTTTACGATTCAAAGAAATCAGGGTCTCTAACGACGTCGCACCTGCGCTTCGGTCCGAAGCCGATCCGCTCCAGCTACCTGATCAGCCGGGCCAGCTTCGTGGCGTGCCACCAGTTCACGTTCCTGGAGCGCATCGATGTGCTCAAGAACGCGAAGCCTGGTGCCACGTTCCTGCTGAACTCTCCCTTCGGACCGGCCGAGGTCTGGGATCATCTCCCGCGTGCCGTGCAAAAAGAAATCATCGAGAAGAAACTCAAGTTCTACGTGATCGATGGCTACGAGGTCGCCAAAAAAACGGGAATGGGTGCTCGTATCAACACAATTATGCAGACATGCTTCTTCGCCATTAGCGGCGTGTTGCCAAGAGAAGAAGCCATCGACGCAATCAAGAAGGCGATCAAGAAAACCTATGGCCGGCGTGGCGAAGCTGTGGTGCTGAAGAACTTCGCTGCAGTGGACAGCACCCTCGAGAATCTATTCGAGGTGAAAGTTCCGGCTGCGGTCTCGAGTAGCTTCGACGTGCGCCCGCCAGTACCCAGCCAGGCGCCGCCGTTCGTACAGAACGTGCTCGCGCCCATCATTCAGGGCGATGGCGATCTGCTTCCCGTCAGCAAGCTGCCGATTGATGGCACGTTCCCAACGGGCACCGCCCAGTGGGAGAAACGCAACATCGCACTCGAAATCCCCGAGTGGGACGAGCAGCTGTGCATACAGTGCGGCAAATGCGTGCTGGTATGTCCCCATGCAGTGATCCGAGCCAAGATTTACGAATCCGACAAGCTGAAGAATGCGCCGGAATCGTTCAAGTCCTCACCTGCCAGGTGGGTGAACTTCAAGAACCAGAAGTACTCGCTGCAGGTTGCGCCGGAAGATTGCACCGGATGCGCGCTCTGCATCGAGGCCTGTCCTGCAAAGAGCAAGACTGAACCAAAACATAAGGCGATCAACATGGTGCCGCAGTTGCCGATTCGCGAGCGCGAAGCGCGCAATTGGGATTTCTTCCTCGAACTGCCTGAAACGGATCGCACCGCCTTGAACATGGGCCAGATAAAGGATGTGCAGATTCTGCAGCCGCTGTTCGAATTCAGCGGAGCCTGCTCGGGTTGCGGCGAGACGCCCTACATCAAGCTGATGTCTCAGCTCTTCGGGGATCGCACGGTAGTAGCGAACGCGACCGGTTGCTCTTCTATTTATGGCGGCAACCTGCCCACCACCCCCTACACGTTCAACAAGGATGGACGCGGCATTGCGTGGTCGAACTCACTCTTCGAAGACAACGCGGAGTTTGGACTCGGTCTACGGCTGGCCATCGACAAACAAACCGAATACGCTCGCGAACTGGTACAACGCCTCGCCGGTCAAATCGGCGATGAGCTTGCAACGCCGATTCTGAATGCCAATCAATCGACCGAAACTGGAATCCAGGAGCAACGGAAGCGCGTAGCCGCGCTCAAGGAGAAACTGGCGGGCGCAAAGACACCCGAGGCCAAAGACCTGCTTAGCCTGGCCGACACTCTGGTCAAGAAGTCAGTCTGGATTCTGGGCGGCGACGGATGGGCCTATGACATCGGGTACGGTGGACTCGATCACGTGCTGGCTTCTGGCCGCAACGTCAACATCCTCGTCCTAGACACCGAGGTTTACTCTAATACCGGCGGCCAGATGTCGAAGTCGACACCTCGTGGCGCAGTCGCGAAATTTGCGGCGGGCGGCAAGCCGCGCCCGAAGAAGGATCTCGCGCTCATGGCGGTGAACTACGGCAATGTTTATGTCGCCAGGGTGGCGATGGGTTCGAGCGATATGCAGACGCTCAAGGCATTCACGGAAGCCGAAGCCTATGACGGACCTTCGCTCATCATCGCCTACAGCCACTGCATCGCACACGGATACGACCTGGTCCACGGACTCGATCAGCAGAAGCTGGCGGTTCAGTCTGGACACTGGCCGCTCTTCCGTTACAACCCGAATCTCGCTGAACAGGGAAAGAATCCTTTCGTGCTGGATTCGAAAGCTCCGACCATTCCGCTGGAGCAATACGTCTACAACGAAACGCGCTACACGATGTTGAAGCACAGCAATCCTGAGGTCGCGAAGGAACTGCTGAAGGAAGCTCAGCACGACGTGGAGGAGCGCTGGAAAATCTACGAGAACATGGCGAGCATGTTTGCCAACGGTAATGGTGCGAAAGCAGCCCTCACCAAGGCTGAACCGGAATTGGCAGCTACGAAAGGAGCCGGAAACTAATGGATCTCACAACCAGATATCTTGGACTGAAACTGAAAACTCCTCTCGTGGCGTCGTCCTCGCCGCTGTGCAAGGAGATCTCCTCGATTCGCGAACTGGAAGATGGTGGCGCGTCGGCCATCGTTCTCCATTCGCTGTTTGAGGAGCAGATCAACCTCGAAAGCAATGAGCTCGACTATTTCCTATCCGTCGGGTCGGACGTTTCCGCCGAAGCTCTGGAAATGTTCCCCGACATGACGGGCTACAACGTCGGGCCGGACGATTATCTCGAGCACATCCGGAAGGCGAAGGCCGCGACGAAGGTGCCGATCATCGCCAGCCTCAATGGCATTTCCAGTGGCGGCTGGATTCGCTTTGCGAAAGAAATTCAGCAGGCCGGCGCGGATGCCCTGGAACTGAACATCTATTACCTGCCGACTGACAAGGACCTCACCAGTGCAACTGTCGAGAAAGCGCATCGTGAACTGGTGCTGGCAATCAAGGACAGTGTTCGTATTCCGATCGCGGTAAAACTTGCACCGTACTTCAGCTCCATCCCGAATATGGCGAAGCAACTCGACGAAGTGGGAGCCGATGCACTGGTTCTGTTCAACCGCTTCTATCAGCCGGATTTCGATCTGGAACGACTGGAAGTGGTTCCCTCGCTTGTGCTCAGCCGGTCAAATGAAGTCAAATTACGCCTGCACTGGACGTCCATTTTGTACGACCAGATTAAGGCGGACCTGGCGATCACCGGGGGAGTCCACACCGCAGAAGACGTAGTGAAGTGCATGATGGCAGGCGCCAAGGTCGCAATGATGACATCTGCAATCCTGGAGTATGGACCACACTACTTCAATGTGGTCCGGAAGAACCTTGAGTTGTGGATGGAGGAGCACGAATACGAATCGGTAAAGCAGATGCAGGGGAGCATGAGCATGCAGAAAGTCAGCAATCCTTCGGCATTCCAGCGCGCCAACTACATGAAGGTGCTCAGCTCTTACACACTGGCACCTGGACCGACGCTAACTCGAACTCGTTAATTTTATTGCCGTACCCTCCCGTGCCGGGGCCTAGTGCCCCGGCTTTTTGTTTTTTGATCTGAAAACGATTTGCAATTCATGCTTCGCGTTTCGTTCTAAGATGACGAAGCAAAATCAAGCGGACGAAAGGTGTCATCCATGATGAAGTGCATGGCTGTCGGCGTTTTATTGCTGGCGCTAGGTGTTGCCGTATTCGGGCAGCAGGCTCCCGTGCTGAACAGCGTCACCGCCGGCGCTGACGGCAAATATGAGGCTGCACCAGATACGGCCTTGCTGCAGTTCAACATTGCGGCGCAGGAAACGACCTCCCAGGCCGCGTACGAACGCGCGTCGCGCGCGGCGGAGCAGATCCGTGAATTGATGCGCAAAAATTCAATTGATCCTGCATCGGCGCAGATCGGACGTTACTCGATTTCCCCGGTGTTCGATTACAAGTCCCCCAAGCGCAAGCTGATCGGATATGCCGTGAATACAGGTGTCACCCTCAAGCTGAAGGATTTCAGCAAGATTGCTGCAATTGAACAGCAACTAACCGATCTCGATATCACCGCCAACCAGTCAATCGGCTACACACTCGACAACATGGAAGCCGCAAAGGCAAAGGCGGTCGAAGACGCATATCGCAAAGCTCGCGCTACGGCGCAAGTGGTCGCATCGGCTTCAGGACGGAGTCTGGGCGAACTGATACACGCGTCGGTAGACAGCTTCGAACCCGGGATACGGCCGCTAACGATGCAGGCACGCGCATATTCCGCAGCAGCGGAAAACGTGGTTCCTCCGACTGAGCAATTCACTCCGCAAACTGTCACGGTTACGGCGCACGTCAATGCCATTTTTGCGTTGAAGTAGATGAAGCGTCGGGCGAGGGGAGCAGCGCACTCAAATCGCTAACCACAAGATGCGCGCGGCTCTAATTCACGAGTACGCCTTGATTGCAATTCAGCCTAAAACAGCCGGCGCACATCAAATCCAATGACGGTGGCTCACTTTAGCGTAGCGAGAAAACGGCATTTCAGGATATTCTTCTTTCACTTAATTCACTGCGATGAGCGCCGGTCAGAAACGGGTTATTTGCATTTCTTGGGATCGCTTCCTGTCCGAGAGCCGGGAGCTCCTACTTAAGCATGCGGGCTATGAGGTTCTTTCGGCAGCTTACGAAAATGGAGCGCGGAGAGCGTGCAAACAGGACGCTGACCTGTTGATCCTAGGGCATTCCGTTCCGCAAGAAGAGAAGCGTTGGATTATCGAGTGCTTTCGGCAACACAGCAATGCTCCGGTACTGTCGCTGTTGGCGCCATGGCAACAGAAGCTGCCTGAGGCCACTTACGGCGTACACAGCAACCCGGAAGACTTTCTTCGTACCGTCAACCAAGTTCTTCGTGGAGAACTTCGAAATTAGGAACAGGCTGGATCCTCGCAGGTGATGTTGGGCATCCCAGCTCGCGGCCCTTGCCTTCGCTTCCCCCATGGGGGTACCCCTCTAAGAAAACACAGGACTTAGTCAAGGGATCAGATGCTCCGTCATTGAAAACAAAGGCAAAGTCCCGTGCGTCCCGCAAAACAAAGGACTTAATAATCGGCAGCGAACGAAGGTTTTGGGGCTTGACAAATAATTTGCCCAGAATCGCCTTACGCAGCTTCGTCGATGATCGCTTTGATTTCGCGCTCGACTTCCCCGGCAATACCTTCTACACCACTAATCCCGGTCGCACTCATCAGGTCGGTCGGATTCACTGTCGCGATCCGGCAGCCGTGCCCTTCCGAGAACACGGAAATGCGGCAGGGGAGGACGCTTGAGATCGCCATTTGATTCTGCAGAGCCGAGCTTGCGGCCTGCGGATTACACACGTCGTAAACGCGACATTCTTTGCCCAAAGTGATTCCCTTTCCTGCCAGCGTTTGCGCCAGATCGTGCATATGCAGCACGCCGAACTTATGCCGCGCCGCCGCTTCCCGTAAACGCGTATCCACTTCCTGCAACGAGCGTTCCGAACCTTTGCTGTAAATCATTGGTCAAGCCTCATCTGCAAAGTATATGAGATGAAATGCGATCGGTTTCTGCATCATTACAGGATCAGGTGCAACTGGTTTCATAAACGAACTGCACGGAAGAAGGAGCGAGCCTCAGGGGGCTAAAGCCCCACGATAAGCCTCGTTACGGTGCGGCTGAAGCCGCGCCCCTACAAAACAAGTGCGTAAAAGCCGACGGGACGCCGGCGCTACATCGCGGAAATGTCATGCGCCGCGGCACTCCCGTTGTAACGATTTTGATGGCTGCGCATCTCTTCTTAGTGCGACAGGCTCGACGCCCCGGTTAGAATTCGCTCCGGCGCTGTTCACGATCAGGAGTTTTGATTTGCGAGAGTTCTTGCTGCTGTTATTGTTCGTGGTCGTATGGGTGGTTCTTACCCGCTGGGTTCTGCCCAAGATGGGTGTACCCACCTGACAGAGTGTCCTCAACAGCCGCGGGCCGGCCGATCAGAACCAGAATTGCTCATTGAAGAAGTAAGCCTATTAAGACTGTCTGTCGCTGCCGACGACCTGTGCTCTTGGTGCGCTTTCAGATTTACTCAATCGCTCGATAAAAACGGCCCAGGATCGTCATCCCGGGCCAAAGGCAACAATCGCTTCGCAACTACTCGGAACTTCGCTTCCAGGGGATGCGGCACACCAGCAGAATCGCGCCAATCACAATCAGGATGACCGGCCAGAAGCGGTCGAAATCGGGCTGCCAAACGGAAAGTGTGCGCAGAAGGAAGAGACCTCCAACCGCAATCAGTATGACGGCGCCTGCGGGGAATGTCCGTTTGGGATCGGCGACAACCATTCCGGCGCGAACATGCGTTTCACCGAATAAACTTGCCAGTCCGAACGGGTCAGGTACGGGCAGACCGTACTGGCGTGCCTCGGCGGTCTTGTAAGCGTCCGCGACCATGTAGAGGACTGAGAAGGCAATCAGCAGTCCGCCGAATAGCCCGTAGCCTGAGGCTGCCATCCAAATGAAGCTGGCGAACGCCAGCAGGTGAATCAGCGCCTTTGTGAATTGGGCGTTGTAAAGCGCTCCTGCACCAGGAATGAAGCCCAATAACGCCGCAACCGTGGGGCTTGGCATTCGTGGCGGATACATCGGCATCAATTGCGGAGCCGCAGGCGGGTTCGCCTGAGGAACTTGAGGATAGGAACCGTACTGTCCGTTATGGAGTTCGCCTGTCATTGTCGTCCACCTGCTGATACATACGAACGATAGGCCGAAGCGGTTCCCTTCACGACGGGGTCTAGTTGGGGTCAAATCGGGAAAGTCTTAGGATTCAGCGCTTGGGGCCGGTATGCCCGGCATGGGACGGATCTCCACCGTAACCGGGTTCGAGCATGCTTGAGGAATCCTGGCCGCCCAATCGAGGGCGTCGTCCAGGTTCTTGCAGTCGAAAATATAGTATCCGGCAAGCTGTTCCTTCGATTCGATGAACGGGCCGTCGGAAATGAGCGTCTTGCCATTCTCGACGCGCAAGGTCGTGCTGCATGATGGAGGCGACAGTGGTTCGGCGGCCACGAAGACGCCTTCTCGGGTAGCTTCTTCGATCAGCGCACGGTGCGGTTGAAAATTGCGCTTGGAAGTGTCCGGCTGCCTTTCGGCATAAATCAGCATTAGATAGCGCATGCGGTTCCTTTGAATGATGCCATGAAACTTGCATCGACAGTGATCCCACCCTTGAGAGGCACATCGGCCCTAAGGGTGGGGTCATCGCGCCCGAATCACGCGGGGTATTTGGGATCTGCTTTCACTTCTTCGATCTGGCGCACGTGGCGCTCATCGTGGCCGGCTAGAGTAAGCGCCCACTGGTAGCCATCTGACAGCGTATGTTCTCCGTTGGTGACGACTCGAAGCGGAGGGGACTCGAGCACATGATCTCGGAGATCGGGGGTCGATTCGAGGTAATCGCTCAGCCGTTCATAGCTATGGAAAATGCGTTCGAGGGACTCGGACGGGCTGAGCACGCCTGTCGGTGCGATGAAGTCGGGAGCCTTGGCAGTGATGGAACGATCGGGAATTTTCTGCATGACCACGGCGTCGACCTGCTGGCTGTTGAAGGCATCTGGTCGAGTACGGCCATTGGGAAGCTCTTGCCGGATGCGAGCGAAGACCCGTTCGTGAACGATCGCCAGATGCTCCAGAATCTCCTGGATCGACCAGCGATCCGGGGCAGGTTTGAAGCGCCATTGAGCCTCGCTGAGGCCGGTTGTCGCGTCGACGAGGCGGCCGCGAGTGAACGCAAAGTATTGATGGGCTTGGGCGAGTTCGGTCGATTCGAGGGTGATCATGTTTCTCTCCTTCGCGACAACGACGCACGACCGGGCTGAAATCGACATTCGCCGGACGAGATTTTGCTTATCCCAAGTCACTGGTACTGAAGTACCGATGTGGTTAGGGGCTCCACCGGGTTATCCTTTCGGGTGATGGCATTCTGTTCCAAATGCGGCAAACCTCTGGAAGCCGGGTCTGCTTGCGCCGACTGCGGTCATCCTTCTACCACCAGCGAAATTGAGCTGATGACGGCCGAGTTGCGCCGACAGCGCAAAGAAGTGCGCTACGTGTTCGTGGGATTCGGTGCAATCTGCGTGCTTGCCGTTTGTTTTGTGGCTGTCATCGTAGTGCGGTGGCAACGAGCACCCAGGCTTGCCAGTCCAGCTACAGTGGCACAGCAGCCGTCACCGCAGATAAAGTCAGCTCCGACGCCTACAGTGCCGGTTGCTGCACAGGCTCCAGACACTCAGACCGCGGTTGGGCCGAACCCTGGAGCACCGCAGGTTGCGCCCAGGCGGCAGGAAGGTAGCGCCTCAGCCGATCAGTCCGCCGGAAACAAGATCGACGCGCAGGAAGTCCAAAACGCGTTAAACAGTCTGGCACAGGGCGGCGGGCAGCGCACCGTCTCGCCATCCGCCCCAGCGGCGCCGTCGGCCTCGGACAGGTATCCAGGATCTGAGCCAGTGGACGTGAAAGATGCCGCCTTGCCGGATATTGGCATACCTGTTGCCAGCCAGGTGTACGCAACTTCCGATTCGGTTTCGACCGTGGTGGATTATTACAAACAACTCTACCCGGATGCCCAGGTTATGGAGATGAGCGGACAGAACATCATTGCGGTGGATCGTCCGGGTGCAACGAAGGTGATTGCAATTGGAAAATCGGAGACAGGAACCACGATTGCGATCGTACAGCCGGGAAATTGAGAGTCAGTGATTAGTGGTTAGAACGACTTCTAATCATAGGAACGGTGTCGCAAATGAATTGCAGTAAGGGCGCCAGAACCTCAGGGGCTAAAGCCCCTCGGGTTTGTGACTCAGAACAGCGCGGCTGAAGCCGCGCCCCTTCAAATCACATTTATGAAACCAGTTCCAACCACTGCTTAAATAAACATCTCTTCGTTCTGAGTGCCGTTGCCGTGTGCGTGAGAGCGGCGAAAGAAAACACCTAATCCGGTACCGACTGCCGAGACAATACCGGCAATCGAGCGCACCGGAGAGATTACGGTGTGCGTAACCACTTCGGTTGTGTTCTCGACGCGATCGAGGGTGCGGCTGACGAGCTCGTCAGCCCGGATCGCCTGAACCCTGGCACGGTCGACAATGTCGCTGACGGTGCTATCGAGTTTTTGCACCTGCTCGCGGATGCCGGCGGAAGCCTGAGTGAGGTTTTCAACAGCAGTCTCGACGCGAGGACGAGTAAACTCCATCAGCTTTTGAACATTGTCGAGAGTTGGGAGAGCGCGCTTTTGAATCTCCTCGGCAGCAGCCGTCATTTTGGCGGTGCTCTTCCGCACGGCAAGCATGATGCCGATCAATGCGCCAACCTGAATGGCCAGCGCGATTCCGATTTCAATCAACAAAATGGTAAAGCGGGTTTCCATGGTTTCCTGAACGCCGGGCAAGTCACCCTTACCCGGCGAAAATCCTTATAGATTCGTGCCTTCGGCTGAAGGCGATGTCGTTTCCTTGTACGCCTGGCGGCCTGCTTCGTACGCAGACCGGAACTGCTCTTTCTGCTGCTGCACGAAGTCTTTGCCGCGATCGACCCATTGCGTCGCTTGTTCGCGTGCTTCTCTTGCCTGCGTGCGGAGGCGTTCACGGCCCTCTTCGGCACCCTTGCGGATCGCCTCACGAGTTTCGGCGCCGGACTGCGGTGCGTACAGCAGACCAATGGCTGCGCCTATTCCCAAGCCAGCCAGGAACCAACCGAAACCACTGCCATCGGAATGGGACATAGAAAACCTCCTGGGTTATTAAGTGGGCCGATGTTAGCACCCACACCGCATAAATTCAAACGTACAAAGGGCCGAGGGATGGCTCAAACGCTCGCGGGAACAGCGTTCAAAGGCCCTTTATGCCGTTACTTAGTCGCGCTGTTTCAATTCGGGTAATTCGCACTCAAAGTGAAACGTGAAGGAACTTCGATGAGGTGTTGGGGATCAGAACGGGTAATTACGTGAGCGACCCGATACATAGGTAACAGAACGTACCGGACACATAGGTTACACTTTCCCCCTTTTTTTGGGGGGAAGCGATGCCTTGGAAGGAGTGTTCGGTGATGGATGAAAGACTTCAGTTTGTGCCATGCGCTGCCCCGCCGAAATCTATCAACCCTCGCCGCCTCGCCGCGCCCCTATCGCGGCTTGCCCGACTTCGACTATCCCTTCCACGATAAGATCGTCGCCGTTACCAACTGCGGACGCATCTGCCTCGGCCGCAAGAAGATGAACTTCAGCACTGTCTTCGCCGGCCACACCGTCGGCCTCAAAGAGGTCCACGATGACATCTGGGTGGTTAGTTTTATGGATATGGTCTGGAATACTTCGATCTGGAAACGCGCGTTCTCGAACCGCTCGAGAACCCGTTCGGCCCTAAACTATTACCCATGTGATCGCTACACTTTGTTACCTATGTCTCCGGGTTGGAACCCACGCAGACATGGTGAGCCAGGAAGGACTCGAACCTTCGACCCACGCCTTAAAAGGGCGTTGCTCTACCACCTGAGCTACTGGCCCATGCCTTGCAAACTACTGATAAGAATGACGCTTTGAACTTTTGGCTTTCTTGCTAGCAGCGGTTTTTAGGCCATGCATGTTCAATGTATGCTCATTCTTACGATGGAGTTCCTTTTCGCGCTCTTCCATCTTTACCACGGCTGCATCCAGATCAGCTTTAGAAACGATAGCATACCGGTCGAACATACTGCGGGTGTTTCCATCCACCTATCTGCATTGCTACCACCTCTGGAAATTTTACTGGCCCCGCTCTTCTTACTCGGTTTTCACCTTGAGGTACACGTCATATATCTGCCGCGTGTCGGTTGAGGATTTCTGATGCAGCAGACAGCACCTTATGTGCGTGTTGCCATGGCCGGTGTCTGGTGTGGTTTCGGCGTCCGGGTCGGATCGCTGAATGAAAAGCCGTTCCCGGTGGTATCGATGATGAGTGGTGAGCAAGGGCCGTTACACCCAGTCGAACCTAGATTCGAAGAACAAGTCGCTGAGTTCCTTCGACCAACGCCTTAAAAGAGCGTTGCTCTACCACCTGAGCTACTGGCCCATGCCACTCTTAATTTAGCGTACGGCCGCGTCGGAATTCGCTTTGGAGCGATTCGCGAAAGGCCATCAACTTAGTATCATCATTGTTGAAGTTTCGCGCGTTCATCGAAAGTTTCTGAGGATCACAGATGGTTCAGCAGATCGCTCCCCAGGTGCACCTCTCTCCGATGGCAGGTAAACCGGCAACGAAAGACATGCTGGTGGATGTCCCCCGGCTCGAGCGCGAATACTACGAGCGCAAACCGGATGTGAGTGATCCCAACCAGATGGTCAGCTTCGGCACGAGCGGTCATCGCGGCACGCCTCTGAAAGGAACGTTCACCGAGTCGCATATTCTTGCGATTACTCAAGCCATTTGTGATTACCGCCGCGAGCAAGGCGTCGACGGGCCGCTTTACATGGGAAAGGACACACACGCGATTTCCGGTCCGGCACAACGCACGGCACTGGAAGTGCTCGCAGCGAACGGCGTTGAAACGTTTATTCAGCGCGAGGATGGCTTCACGCCCACGCCTGTGATCTCGCACGCGATCCTGATCTACAACTGCGGGCGCCGAGAACATCTTGCGGATGGAATCGTTGTCACTCCTTCGCACAATCCCCCGCAGGATGGTGGCTTCAAGTACAACCCGACCAATGGCGGTCCGGCCGACACCGACGTTACGAAGTGGATGCAAGAGCGCGCGAATCAATATCTGCGCGATAACAACAAGAACGTAAAGCGCGTCTCCTACGACAAGGCATTGAAAGCCAGCACGACGCACGCGCACGATTATGTCAATCCGTACGTGAAGGATCTCGGCAATGTCATCGATATGGAGGCAATCCGCACAGCGGGACTGAAACTCGGAGTCGATCCGCTGGGCGGTGCGGCGCGCCCTTACTGGGAGCCGATCAACACAGCGTACGGGCTGTCAATTGAAGTTGTGAATCCGAAGATAGATCCGCAGTTCGGGTTCATGACCGTCGATCACGATGGCCAGATTCGCATGGATTGCTCAAGCCCGTATGCAATGGCCAGCCTCGTCAAACTCAAGGATCGATTCCAGGTCGCATTCGCGAATGATCCGGATTCTGATCGCCACGGCATCGTTACTCCTTCGGTTGGGCTGATGAACCCGAACCACTATCTTGCGGTTGCGATTCAGTATCTGCTCACCCATCGTCCGCAGTGGCCGTCGAGTTCTCTGGTGGGCAAGACTCTCGTGAGCAGTAGCATGATCGATCGCGTCGTAGCGAAGGTAGGACGTAAGCTTTCAGAAACTCCGGTGGGTTTCAAGTGGTTCGCGCCCGGCCTTTACGATGGATCGTTCTGTTTTGGAGGAGAAGAGAGCGCCGGCGCCAGTTTCCTGCGCCGCAATGGCACGGTGTGGACCACCGATAAAGATGGCATCATCCTTGCTCTGCTCGCGGCAGAGATTACTGCGGTCACCGGAAAAGATCCGGGAGAGCATTACCAGGCGCTTGCCGCCGAATTTGGTTCGCCGTATTACACGCGCATCGACGCTCCAGCCTCGCCGGAGCAGAAAGCCAAGCTGCAAAAACTCTCTCCCGATAACGTGAAGGAATCCAGGCTCGCAGGCGAAACCATCGTCGCCAAACTGACGCGCGCTCCGGGAAACAACGCACCGATCGGCGGCCTGAAAGTCGTAGCACGCAATGGCTGGTTCGCCGCGCGTCCATCCGGCACTGAAAACATCTACAAGATCTATGCTGAGAGTTTCAAAGGCCAGTCACATCTGGATGGGATTGTGAGTGAAGCGCAGACAATTGTCGCAAATGCCCTCTCTTAATCGTGTCTCGTTCCTAAATTAGTGCTCTACGCGAGACCGCGTTTCGACGATATGCCTTCGCTTGCGTTTCGCGCTGATCCCACCTACCTTGTTATGTCCTAATTTCATATTGCAGGAGCGCCCTCATGGCCTCAGTAGTGGCAGAACTGGACCCGAAAGAATTATGGAAACACTTCGACGCGCTAACACGAATCCCGCGTCCCTCGACCAAGGAAGCTGCGGCCCGGGAATACGTGTTGGGTATCGCGAAGCGGCACGGACTTGAGATCACGGGCGACAAAGTGGGGAACGTTGTGATTCGCAAACCTGCACATGCGGGCCGCGAACGTGCAATCCCGGCGCTACTGCAGGGCCATCTGGATATGGTGTGCGAAAAGAATGAAGGCGTGGCGCACAACTTCGATACCGATCCAATCCAGGTGCTGCGCGATGGAGACTGGCTGAAAGCAAAAGACACAACGCTCGGAGCGGACAACGGGGTGGGAGTAGCCGCTTCATTGGCAGTCATGGAAAGTGACAACGTCAAGCATGGTCCGCTTGAGTTTGTGTTTACGATCGACGAAGAAACAGGACTGACGGGCGCCGCGGAGTTCCCGGGAGGGCTACTGCAGTCAAAGTATTTCCTGAACCTCGACAATGAAGAGAAAGGCACCATCTGCATTGGCTGCTCGGGCGGGCTAAATACGATGGCACGCCGTAAGGTGAAGATGAAGCCGGCGACACAAAATGCAGGCTGGCGCCTCAAAGTCTCCGGATTAAAAGGCGGACACTCCGGCGTGGATATTCACCAGGGGCGCGGCAATGCCCTGCGCATCCTTGGCCGCTTTCTGCAGAGCGCGATGGAGAAGCTTCCGGTGGAAGTCGCAGACATCACGGGGGGAAGCGCGCGTAACGCAATTCCTCGTGAGGCGTTCGCAGTTGTCGCTCTAGACAAGCCAAAAGAAAAAGACTTCAGAGCCATGGCAGAAGCGGCGCAGTCCGAATGGAAATCCGATCTCGGCGGGTTCGATCCCGGCGTGCAGATTGCAGTGGAAAAGGCTGAAAAGCCCTCTCAGGTTCTCGATCACGAGGATGCGAAGAAGACTGCCGACCTGCTGGCGAGCATGCCGCATGGAGTACTGGCGATGAGTCCGGATATCGCAGGCTTGGTGCAGACTTCCACGAACTTAGCGACAATAGCCAGAAAAGATGGCTACATCGAGATCGGCACCAGCCAGCGTAGCGCGATTGAATCGAGCAAGCTGGCCGCTGCGCGAATGGTAAAGACCGTGTGTGAATTGGCCGGTTTTGAGGTCGCGTCTAGTGGCGGATATCCAGGCTGGAAGCCGGAGCCGCAGAGCGAAATCATTCAGAAGTTGCAAAAAGTTCACGAGCAGGTATTCGGAGCACCCGCCAAGCTGATCGCCATGCACGCTGGCCTTGAATGCGGGGTCATAGGCGAGAAATATCCTGGCATGCAGATGGCCTCGTTCGGCCCAACCATCGTTGATCCACACAGCCCGCACGAGCGTGTGGAAATTTCCTCTGTGCAGGGATTCTGGAGGTATCTGGTCGCGGTGCTGGAAGCAATCTGAGCAAGTAAGGAGCAGGAAGTAAGAACAAAAGCACGATCAAGTTGCGCTTCGTACTTCTAACTTCGTACTTTTGACTTTGTACTTATGGAATGAATTCGCTCATATCCGGAGCGGTCGCACCCGCGCCCGGGATCGTGGTTACTCCTAGAACCTGCATCGTCAGATGCTCGAGGCTTTCGTGCTGATACAGGGTCGTCGACTGATATGCCTGCTTCAATTGCGGGCTGATAAGCACCGCGGCGACCCGCCCACCACCATGCGTGACGTCGCTTGTCTGGGCTTCATCGAAGACAATCGCCAGTAATCCACTCTTCTGGAAATCAGCATTGGCGATCAGCGGAGCGATATTCGTCTGAAGCCAACTGTCGGCGGCTTTCAATTTGTCGCTCAGTTGGCAGGTGCTCATGTTCGCAGGACAGTCGTGTGCATCGTCGTGCGCATTCGGGACGACGAAAGAATAGTTCGGCAAATTTCCAGCAGCGAGATCGATGGCAAACTGCGTAAATGGGACGAGGTTAGCCTGCTGGTTGGGATCGTTGACCACATCGGTGTAGTAGCTCAACGGATTGTGTCGATGGAGGTAGGGGTAACTATCTCCGGCAATGTATCCGACACTGGGTAAAGATTCCGCGTAGGATTTCCACGTCTTCCCTGCTGCATTCAGTTCGCGGACGACATTATCCACCGAGACTGGCCCATTGAACGTGTCATCATTCGTGTAAATCTGGCCGGCGGTGAGCATGAAGTAGTTGCCGATCGACGGATGCGTGTCTGCATAATAGCTTTTTGCCAGATCATATTGCTGCGCCAGGCTGCTCAGGTAAGGCATGTTCCCGGAGCCAATTACATCGGCGTAGCCGGCATTTTCCAGTACCACGATGATTACATTGCTGAACGACGGCGTCGGAGCAGGAGAAGGCGAAGGACTCGGTGACGGGCTAGGGGATGGCGAAGGACTTGGCGACGGCGAAGGACTTGGCGATGGCGAAGGAGACGGGGTTGGGCTCGGATCGCTGGGCGAACTTGAAGGACTGGAGGAAGTGGCGGCAGAGCCGCCGCAAGCGACCAGACCTGCCAGCAGAAACACGAACAACCAACGCGTAAAGTTTCTGGCACAGAAAGGAGCGACTTCTCGCAAAACCAGCATCTCTGGGAATGAGATGCCGGAGCGGAAGAAAACGTGATCTGCGTTAAGCAATCCACCCGCCGCCTACGACCGTGTCCCCATCGTAGAAAACAGCGGCCTGGCCTGGTGTTATGGCGCGTTGGGGGTGATCGAAAATGATCAAAACTTCATTTTCCCCATCTGCTTGAAGGGTTCCCGTAGCAGGTTCGTGGCGGTGCCGAATCTTCGTTGCTACCCGCATCGGAGAAGAAAGCTGATTGATGGAAATCCAGTTCAGCCGGTGAACACGCATGGTGCGGGAATACAAGTCTTCGCCCCCGCCGACCACTACCTGGTTGCGATCGCCGCGAATCTGCAAAACGTAAAGAGGAGATCCGGTAGCTACACCCAGGCCCTTGCGCTGGCCGACAGTAAAATTATGAATGCCGGTATGGGTACCAATTACTTCGCCCGTAGTGGTGACTAACTCGCCGGCGGTGTCAGGCATAGCTTCATTCTGCTCTGCGAGATATGCATCGATGAACTTCTTGTAATCCCCGCCGGGAACGAAACATATCTCCTGAGAATCGGGCTTCTCGGCTAATGCCAATTCATGCTGCCGGGCCAAGGCGCGTACTTCCGGCTTTCGCATGCCGCCGAGCGGAAAGAGCGTGCGGCTCAATTGCTCCTGCGTGAGTCCAAATAGAAAATAGGTCT
>Ga0070738_10001263_pt1 | contig 53831 bp, 47 predicted proteins | sample Coa_R2_2_FD_66446 | JGI IMG/M metagenome (GOLD analysis project Ga0070738, IMG submission 66446) | Surface soil microbial communities from Centralia Pennsylvania, which are recovering from an underground coalmine fire - Coalmine... | ecosystem: Environmental > Terrestrial > Soil > Unclassified ... | reverse complement strand
AGTTCACGCCATCGGTCTCGCTCTCGGCCACAGCCTCATTCGCTCCACGCCGCAAGCCCGCGTCGTCATCGGCCAGGACACGCGCCAATCCGGCGCCTGGATTGCCGACCGTCTCACCCAGGGCCTCATCGCCGCTGGCTGCTCCGTGCAATCTGCCGGCGTAATTACTACTCCCGGCATCGCTTATCTCACTCGCTCGCAGAAGTTCGCCGCCGGAGTGGTCATCTCCGCCTCGCACAATCCCTGGACCGACAACGGCATCAAAGTTTTCTCCGGCTCCGGCTTCAAGCTTCCAGACTCCGTCGAGCTCGCCATCGAGCAGGAAATCTTCGCCATCCTCAACCATCCGCCCACCGCTTTGCCCGAGCCCGAATCGCATAGCCTTCCCGGTGATGCCGCCCTTCGCCGCGCTTACATCGAGTGGCTCAGCCAAAGCGTTCACGTGGACCTCAGCTATCTCCGCATTCTCGTGGATTGCGCCAACGGCGCTGCCACCGCCGAGGCCCCTGAACTCTTCGGCTCCTGCGGAATCCAGGCCACTTACCTCAACGTGCACCCTGATGGCCGCAACATCAACAACGGCTGCGGCGCGCTTCATCCCGAACACCTCGCAGCCGCCGTCGCCGCCCTGCCCGGCGAGTTCGACCTCGGAGTCACCTTCGACGGCGACGCCGACCGCGCCCTCTTCTGCGACGCTCACGGCCACATCATCAACGGGGACGCCGTTCTTCTCCTCGCCGCCCGCGATCTTCACTCCCGCGATCTGCTCACGCATTCAACCGTCGTCGCCACCACCATGTCCAACATGGGACTCGAAGTCGCCCTCCGCAACGATGGCATCAAGCTCCTTCGCGCCAACGTCGGCGACAAATACGTTCTCGAAGAGATGCAGAAAACCGGCGCTATTCTTGGCGGAGAGCAATCCGGCCACATCCTCTTCCGCGACGGCGAAGCCACCACCGGCGACGGCCTCCTCACCGCCCTCCGCGTCATGGAAGTCATGGCCCGCACCGGCAGCCCCCTCGACGAACTCCTTCACGGACTCAAAGTCTTCCCGCAAATCATCCGCAACATTCGCGTCCGCGAAAAACTTCCCTTCTCCGCCGTGCCCGCCATTCAGCAAACCATCGCCGACGCCGAACGCCAGCTCGACGGCAACGGACGCGTCGTCGTCCGCTACTCCGGCACCGAAGCTCTCGCCCGCGTCATGATCGAAGCCGAATCCGAAACCCTCATGAACTCCCTCGCCACGTCCATCTCCGACGCCATCCAGCACCACCTCGGCGTCTGAAATCTCTGCGACACATGTAGCGACGGGCGTCCTCGCCTGTCCAGTCGAGCAAAGCTCGATAACAAACTAGAAACAATTGTCATCCTGAGCGAAGCGAGGGACCTATGTATTCCGCTCGTGAGAACTGAACCACGTAGGGGCGGGTGTCCCCCACCCGCCCAGTCGCGCGCATCTCCTCCGCTCTCACCACCTTGTCATCCTGAACGTCGTGTTCTTTACGACGCATAAATCGCGCGTTTGGCCCGCATCCTTGTCCGCAATCAATTAATCTTGATAAAAATGCCCATCCTCTCCAACCTCGCCTCCCTCTGGAACCTGCTCCTCTTCCTCGCCATCGCCATCATCCTCGCCCGCTTCTTCTACGCCGTCTTCCTCCGCAAAATCCTTCGCGTCCGCCGCATCGCCCACATTCGCGAACGCCGCACCCTCAACGACGCCTCCCGCCGCCAATAAAAAACGCGGCCCGCAAAGGCCGCGTATGTACGATTCCGTAACTTGCTTATGTTCTTATTTTAACATTTTGGAGTGGGGCAACCCGCCACGTTTGAGAACTTTATTTCGCGGTTGTTATCACGCACTTACCGCCAAATCCGCCCTCGCGCCCTCTTGACAACTTTTTCCACATTTTTCCTTTGTGACGTCCAAACATCCTTTTCCACAGGCCCGTGGCTCTTCTAATCGCTCGTCATCCTGAGCGAAGCGAGGGACCTATGCACTCCGCTCGTGAGCACCGAATCACGTAGGGACAGGCGTCCCCGCCTGTCCAGTCGAGCGCAGCTCGACAGCTTCCCCATTGCAGTTCCCTTGCTCTCACCACCTTGTCATTCCGTCTCTAAACGTGGGTACGCCATCCGCATCCACACCGTGGCGAGGATGCGCGAGCGCCCGCCCTGAGCTGTCAGGCGAAGGGAAATCTGCTTTTGCATTGTGGGACAGCGCGGTTTTTGGGAAGGGCATGGCTTCAGCCATGCCGCATCCACGCGAAACTTCCGGCACGCCCCGCAAGGGCGGCAGGAATCCTACGCTCAGGGGATTACCGTCGTTGCTTCGGCATTAGCTCCGGCTCGGGCTTTAGCTTGCCGGAGCATCGATTGGTTCGCATACTCTCGGAAGTAGCTCTCTCCGCGGTGCCCATTCACAAGCCGTTTTTCTTTACCGCTTTGAGACGTGGGTGCCCCGTCCTTGCGCGCTTTTCGCAAGGGCGGGAGGCACAAACTTGTACGACGGATGTCTCCTGCGGTATAAATCCGCCACCTTCTTAACGTTGGAACCGAACGACGTCGAGGCCAGTGATGCCCGCCCTTCGCAACGTGCGCGAAGAACGGGGCACCCACTGTTGTGATAGTTCTGGCAATTCAAAGCCCTGGGCCACCCGCCCCGCGGAGAAATCTTAGCTCCGCATCACCCACTCAAGCCAAAGAACAGCTTGAATGGGCCACACGCCGCAAAACTTTCCCCGCCAGCATAGGCGTCACTGTGCTGGCTTGTTGGGGATCATCGTTTTTGATTCGTTCGTACGATGCTCGATGACTATTGTTGTGTAATTGAACTGACGCTGAACATGTTGAGCGTGCATTCGATGCAAACCCAAAAGAATTAGGAGACAATAGCAAACTCCGATCGCCGAAGGCATCGTAGGTTGCACTCGCATCTTTAGACGCCTCCACACATTTGGCTTGCCGTGGTTATGTTCTTTGCTTAGAAAAATTACGCAAAGCCATGCGGGCGTCGAAAGTAAGATCGAGACAAAAAGATTTCCGCAGGCCTCTTTTATGACGACAAATCGCTCATACTGCTGTTTCTGGTCTTCGGAAGCTCCGTTCTGGAATCGATCAACCTGTGCTGTACAGTTGTTAAAACTCGTCTCATCTCCCCCAAAAAGTAAGTTACTCAAGAAGCCTATCCTTGATGCTTGTGGCGTAGCGCAAATGGGCTCATTGGGGAAGTATTTCCAGATTCCCAGTCCCTCCGCAAGACTCTGGGTTCCGAGTGTGATTGTCCAGGCGAAACCAGCCACTAATATCACCATCCACAATGGAAGATCCTTCCTCAGAGCTTGAATCAGCTCTCGGGGAGAGCGAAACATGGCTGAGATGGAAAACAGGAAGAACACACCGGGGACAATCTTGCCAGCGAAATCCCTTAGTAGAAATCCTGTGTAGAGGTTTCTGAATACTGCTTGCCATGCTTCCATTTTGCCCCCTAACGCACTGTGCTATTCCATCAGCCTGAACCAATCACGAAGCGTAAGTTGAAGGCGCAAAACCTCGTCCTCAGCAAGTGGGCTGCAGTGAGCTATCGGGCCGCGCAGCGAATTAAGGCTCGCCATGACTTTCTCGACTGCTTTCTTGCTGCTAAATAGGCCGCCGAATACATCCCAGTTCGATGTAATCATGAATCCTAATTCGCCAAAGGTTGTGTAATCCAGTTCGTCCGATGACCTCCTCGTCATCCCGGTATCAATCTCACGCTGAATACGTGATTGAACTTCCGTTTTGACATTATTAGGCACTCGCTCTGACGACCACCAGCCCTCGCGCTTCTCTGCTGTCTCCAATGTATTAGACACAAGAGCGCGAATTGATTTTTCCAAGCAATAAAAGACTTCGTAATGTTTGGCCATGGCCTCTGCTTCTTTGCGCACAGCCGCTTCAAACTGTGGATAATATTTCTCTTCAACTAAGTCTGAGTCTCTTGGCGAATTTTGTCGTAGATCGACACCATGATCGACACCTATACGGCAAAGATCCTCCGCCAACATCTGGTTGGTCATTCCAAAGGCTTTTATCAGCTCCAAAGTTCTATTCTTGTTCATTTGACAGCAAGTGCTCTCGTAGACTCTTGAAGATTGCGTTGAAAACAGCCTGCTCGGACGTGGCAGGGAGGTTTAGATTAATGGTGTAGGAAAGATTCAAACCGCCTGCATCGCGCTGTCTATGGCGCTTTGACAAGTCCAAATCCGGCTTTGATATGCCCGGCGGTTGGGTATCGGACGTATGCTCCCCCGACGCGGACTCGTCAAACTTGGCAAATGTTTTTAGTGTCTTAAGCGTTGAAAACGTCAGCTTCGCTACTTGGCTATCCTGTTCTGTGCCGGTTACCTGAACGATTAGCGCACGCAGCTCATTGTCATTGAGTTCATAAAAATATTCGTTTACCTGTTCAAGCTTCTTGTAGCCGAATTTGATGGCCGCCCCTATCGCGGCAGCTCCGGTCTCTGGATTTCGGTACTGTTTGTAAAGATCAGTTGGTGTGCCGTCGGAATTTACAAGGCCGATCTTCTTCAAGAACGGTATTAATGCGGCACCTGTGCCTCCCTTGATCGCAAGCTTGGTTGACACAAAGTCGCCCGTTACCCGTTCCGGTGTCGCAGCTTGCCGAATTCTTTCCAGTGCCGTTTTGATTGATCCCGGGCTGACTAGATAGGGTAAAGATTCGCTCATCTCGCCTCCTTCGACAGAGACTGCAGATTCGAACAGAAAAAGGGCCACGGCGTGCCGTGACCCTTCACAGTACGTCTTAAATTTTGGCGGCGCTTCTACCGCCTTGAGACGAAGAAGCTTGTTGGATTCCCTACATGGCTCAAGCCATGCCTATGCAAAATCGCTGCGGAGCTTCGCTCCGCCTGGCAGGCGAGGACGCCTGCCCCTACGTCAATCAAAGTCAAAAGCGGCGGACAAGAATGTCCGCCCCACACAAGCAACCTAGCTGCACCCGCTCGTGCTGCCGCAGCTCATGCAGCGGTAGCAGCTTCCATTTCGGGTCATGATGCTGCCGCAGAAGCTGCAACTGGGAGCGTCGCCCAAATCCACGATGTCGCGGAGCTGGTCGGCGGCGTGGACGGAACCGGCCGCTGGCCTTTGGTCGTTCGTCGTTGGCAGGCCCAAATCCCCGGCTTCTGGAGCTGCGGGCAGTTGGTTCGCCCGCGGACGCAGGTTGTCGAAGAGCATCTGCTGCTGGCCGGTAAGGAAGCGCAACTGGAGCCAGCGGAAGATGTAATCCATGATGGATTTGGCGAAGCCGATTTCCGTGTTGTTGGTCCATCCGCTGGGTTCGAAGCGGGTGTGGGCAAACTTGTCGCAGAAAAGTTTCAGGGGCACGCCATGTTGCAGAGCGATGGACACGGCCAGCGCGAAGCTGTCCATCAATCCGCTGACCGTCGAGCCTTCTTTGGCCATGGTGATGAACAACTCGCCGGGATCGCCGTTGGGATAGAGTCCAACGGTGATGTAGCCTTCGTGCCCACCAATGTTGAATTTGTGGGTGATGGAGGCGCGCTCTTCCTTCAGTTTGTGCCGGTTGGCATGAGGAGGAGCGTTGAAGTCTTCCTCTTCCCGCGCAACTTGCGCAACGCGGGCGTCGTCTTTGGAAGACAGCGCGGTCTTCGAGCCGGCAGTGGAGAGAGGCTGCGACTGCTTGCATCCGTCGCGGTAAACGGCCACGGCTTTGATGCCCAGCTTCCACGCCTGGAGGTAGGTCTCCATGATGTCTTCGACGGTGGCGTTGTTGGGCAGGTTGACGGTTTTGGAAATCGCCCCGGAGATGAAGGGCTGCGTGGCGGCCATCATCTTGAGGTGACCCATGTAGTGGATGGAGCGCGTGCCTTTGGCCGGTTTGAACGAGCAATCGAAGACGGCGAGATGCTCGTCTTTGATGTGGGGCGCGCCTTCGATGGTTCCGGTCGCGTCAATGTAGCTGACGATGGCGTCGGCCTGCTCATGCGTGTAAGAAAGCTTGAAGAGCGCGGTGGGCACGGTCTGGTTGACGATTTTGATCATGCCGCCGCCGACCAGCTTTTTGTATTTCACGAGAGCGAGGTCAGGCTCGACGCCGGTGGTGTCGCAATCCATCATGAAGCCGATGGTGCCGGTGGGAGCGAGCACGGTGACCTGCGAGTTGCGGTAGCCGAACTTCTCGCCGTGGGCGAGAGCTTCGTCCCAGCACTGCTTCGAGGCTTCGAAGAGCGCGTTGGGGACGTTGACCTTATTGATTTTATTTACAGAAGCCCGGTGCATGCGAATGACGTCAAGGAAAGGCTCGCGGTTGATGTACCAGCCGGGGCATGCGCCACCGGGCATGACATTGCTGCCGAGGTTGGTTTCGGCGAGGCCTTTCTGCGTGGCTTCGGTCGCCGGAATGAGCGCGGGGCAGAGTTCGGCGATGCGCGAAGACTGCAAGTAAGCTTCGCCGCACATGATGGCGGTGACGCAGGCGGCGTAGTCGCGTCCGGCGTCGGAGTCGTAGGGCAATCCGGCAGCCATGAGCAGCGCGCCAAGATTCGCATAGCCGAGGCCGAGCGGACGATAGTCGTGCGAGTTCTTGCCGATCATCTCAGTGGGATATCCGGCGTTGTCCACCAGAATTTCCTGCGCGGTGATGAGGATGTCCACCGCGTGGCGATAGGCTTCGACGTCGAACGTCCCGTTGGGCGCGAACTTCAGCAGGTTCATGCTAGCCAGGTTGCAAGCCGAGTCGTCGAGGAACATGTATTCGCTGCATGGATTCGAGGCGTTGATGCGATCGGTGTTCTTCGACGTGTGCCAGCGGTTGACCGTGGTGTCGTACTGCATGCCGGGGTCGCCGCAGTGCCAGGTGGCTTCAGAAATCTTGCGCAGCAACTCTTTGGCTTTGAAGGTGTGCATGGGGCGGCCATCGCGGATGGCGCGGGTAGAGAAGTCGGTGTCACGCATGACGGCGTACATGAAGTCGTCAGTGACGCGGACGGAGTTGTTGGCGTTCTGGAAGAAGATGGACGAGTAGGCGTCCGAGTCGGGATGCGAGCCGTCGTAGCCTTCGCGAACCAGGGCGTGGGCCTTGGCTTCCTCTTTCTGCTTGCACTCGATGAATTCGACAATATCGGGGTGGTCGATGTTGAGGATGACCATTTTCGCGGCGCGACGAGTCTTGCCGCCGGACTTTATGACTCCGGCGAAGGCGTCAAAGCCTTTCATGAAGCTGAGCGGGCCGCTGGCAGTGCCGCCACCACTGAGCTGCTCGGTGGAGGAGCGCAGCGAAGAGAGATTGGTTCCGGTACCGGAGCCCCACTTGAACAACATGCCTTCGGTCTTGGCCAGAGTCAGAATCGAATCGAGTGAGTCTTTGACCGAGTTGATGAAACAGGCCGAGCATTGGGGAGTTTTGTATCCGGTCACGCCGAATTCGACGCGTCCGGCGATGGGATTCCAGTGCCAGTTCTGCGCGTCAGAGTTAGGCTCGATGCGGTCGCAGCCGACGTTGAACCAGACGGGCGAATTGAAGGCCGCGTATTGGCGCAGCAGGATAAACGAAAGCTCATCGTAGAAAGTAGCGCCGTCTTCGGCGGTCTTGAAGTATCCCTGCGACTTGCCCCAGTTGGCGATGGTGTCGGCGACGCGAGTCACGAGGGCGCGCACGCCGGATTCGCGCTCGGCGGTGCCCAGTGTACCGTGCAGATACTTGGAGGCCACAATGTTGGTCGCCGTCATGGACCAATCTTTGGGGGTCTCGACGTCTTTCTGCTCGAAGATCACGTTGCCCTTGGCATCCGTGATCTGAGCGGTGCGAAGCTCCCACTCAATTTCGTCGTAGGGAGAAACGCCGGGCTTCGTGAACAGGCGTTTGAAGGTCAGTCCAGGAGCCTTGCTGGTTTGAGCCGGATTGGTCTGGGTGACGGGTTTGACGGTGGTTTCTTTTACCGACGTGGCGGAGGGGGCTCCTGTGGTCACTTCTGGCATTGTTTGTAGTCTCCTGCGGATTCGTTGGTCCGCTTGTTGAATTTTTCCCTACCCGAACTTCTTACCCGAAGTTCTTTACTTAAGACCCAGGGCTGTTGTCCTGGGATATTTCTTTCTATCGCCCCTACGGGGCTTTGTTTCTTTGGTTCCGTGACCCACGGCTCGCGCCGTGGGCTGTATTCTTACGCCGCTTCGCGGCTAAATTCCAGAGCGCCAAAGCGCTGCTACGTCCAAAAAGCTTACTCTCCCACCCTTTCGCAAAAAGCGCGAAAGAGTGGGCCACCCGATTGCATCGCCGAGTCGGCCATCCAACGTTCAAAAGCGTGGAGGGCGGAACGGCGCTGCACTGCATCTTCAATCACGGCGTAGCGGGCAAAGCAAGCGGCACTGGCAAGTCGAGCACGCTCCGGGCCGGCCAATAACAGACGACCGAGGGCCAAGCCGAGATCGTCAGCTTCGCTGACCTGAAAGAGGGCCAACATGCGTTTGCTACCGGCTTCGCCGGGCGCAATGATTTCTTCTCCCAAGGCGAGCAAGCCGGGCTTGCTGGGCACAAATAGAGCACTCAGGCTGTCCCCACAGGGAAACCAGCGCGACCAGCGAACACGGTTATGGTCCGGGGTGGTTTGGAATCCGTTGCGTGCAAGGGACTCGTTGACCAACTGCGCTAGACCTTCCATAAGGCTCCTTTTGCCTGCTGCTGCTCAGAGGAAAATGCTTTTCCGTCAATGATTTAAACGAGCATTAACCCTTACTTAATTAGATGACCGCCGTCGCCTTCCGGACTGCCTCGGAGCTGTCTCTGGGGGAGGTTAGAGCCAGCCAACATCACCGCATTTTCAGGTCGAAATCGGGGTCACCTCTGGCCAGGATTTCCACCCACTTTTGCCCCAACCCTCCGGTTTTCATCCCGGATTTGCCGGAACAAATTTCATTGCTTGGGAATCACACAGTACGCCCGTATGTTGTGGCTGTCAATAGGGTAACGCTATATCTTGTATCTAAAGCAATTAACGACAAAGATTCAGCATTTGTAACCTTGTTTTCCACAACACTTTACGGCTGATCCCCGATGCTAAAAAATTGATTCAGGATGAAAGAAGCTTCGAATGCACTGCGGCAGGGCTAAAGTGCTGACGACTTGCGACCGCGCCGTAGGGAGATTTTTTATGAACCGACCCGGAGTGAACCGGTGTAGCTTGAACTGATCCAATCGGAACCGGATCAATAGGAACATAGATGTCCTCGAAGAGTTGCCGAGGAGCAATGCGCAGAACTCCGCCAGAATATTCGACGAGATAGTCGCCAGCCACGCCGGAGTGCTCGCGGCCGAGCGAATCGAAGAAGCGAAGTGGAGCGGTAAGTTGTTTTGCCTGAACCAGGAACCGGGTGCGATAAGTTTTCCAATTGTTTGCCAATTTCTTCACCACAATCATCCTCGGGGGAGGGAAAAATGATTGTTGAGCAGGACGAAGGCTGGTTCATCCCAACGAAAAATTTATGTGAACGAGATGCGACTGTACGCGCAGAATTGGTTGCGGTCAATTCCACAAATTTGGTGCAGTGAGAAAAACTTGCCCCAGATTTTCTTAGAAGAACGCAGAGATCGAAATATCAAACGAGGACAGGGCAGGGCCGTCAATGCTGGGCTTTAACGAGACGCGAATTTGCGGATAAATTCTGATAGACTCGGCGGCGGTTATTTCCACAGAGTGTGCACAGGAAAAGCAGAAATACAGTTGCTTTCTTTACCACAGAGGAACACGGCAAGCTAGAGAGGAAGATATTCATCATGAAACGAGCGCAGATTCCTTTATTACTGATTCTCTTGTGCGTATTTGCCAGAGGGCAGGCTGCTCCAGCAAAGACGACTTACCTACGATGTGGAAGTTTGTTTGATGGCAAGAGCGGTCAACTAAAGAAGAATGTCGTGATTGCGGTAATGGGAGAAAAGATCAGCGAGGTTGGTGCGAATGTTCCTGCGGGAGCCGACGTTATTGATCTTTCGCGCGAGACTTGCCTGCCGGGACTCATTGACACGCATACCCATGTGTTGTTGCAAGGCGATATCACTGCGGATGATTATGCAGTGCAGTTGCTTAGGGAATCGCCGGAGTATCGCACAATTTTGGCAACGGTGAATGCGAAGCGGGCCCTGGATTATGGGTTTACGACGATACGCGATTTGGAGACGGAAGGCGCAGGCTATGCGGATGTGGATGTGAAGAAAGCGATTGAGTACGGCGTGATTCCGGGGCCGAGGATGATCGTTGTGACGCGGGCGCTGGATGTGACAGGAGCTTATCCGCTGCAAGGCTATGCGCCTAATGTTCCTGTGCCGCATGGGTTGCAGTTGGTGGACGGGCCGGATGAAGCGCGGAAGGCAGTCCGGGAACAGATTAGTTATGGCGCGGATTGGATCAAAGTTTATAGCGACCGTTCCTACCGGCTGCGCGATGACGGCGTTCTGGACGACATTCCGACGTTTACTCTCGACGAGTTGAAAGCGATCGTAGATGAGGCACATCGTGAGCGCCATAAAGTCGCATCGCATGCGGTTGCGTTATATGGTGTACACAATTCGGTCGAGGCGGGAGTGGATTCAATTGAGCATGGAGATTACATTGCTCCGGAAGATTTGAAGACGATGGTGGCACATGGGACGTGGTATGTGCCGACGATCTATGTCGGTGAATATGTCGCGGCGGGACGGGCGGCGGAAGGCGCTCCGGTGTGGCTGAAGATGCTGAAAGTTCATGAAGATACGTTTCACCGGGCCATGAAGGCGGGGGTGAAGATCGCGTTTGGAACGGATGTGGGCGGGTTCGCGTGGACGATCAATCCGGCGAAAGAGTTTGAGTACATGGTGAAGTGGGGCATGACTCCGGAGCAGGCGATTGAAGCGGCGACGGCGAGAGCGTCGGAGTTGTTGGATATGCAAGATCAAGTCGGGACAGTCGAGGCTGGAAAGTTCGCGGACATTGTGGCGGTGCCGGGAGCTCCTCTGGCAGATGTGACGTTGTTGGAAAAGGTGGATTTCGTAATGAAGGGCGGGGTGGTCTACAAGCCAAAATAAATTGCCGCAGATGAACGCTGATTTCCGCAGATAAAGCTTAACCACAGAGGGCACAGAGGCTCACCGAGGAAATCTGAACGTAAGGACTTTTTACTTTGTGCGCCCGACAGCTTCGACATTTTTCAAAATGGCGTCTAAATCGGCGCGGGAGAAGTAGCGTCCATTCAAGACGACGGCGGAGATTTTCTGGGTGTTGCTGATGTTGTCGAGAGGGTTGGCATCGAGCAAGACGAGGTCGGCCAACTTGCCTTTTTCCACGGTCCCTAAATCGTTTGTGCGACCGAGAAACTTTGCAGGATTAAGCGTAGCGGTTTGCAGCGCTTCCAGCGGGGTCAGGCCTGCCTTCACAAAGAGTTCCAATTCCTGATGAAGACTGAATCCGGGCATGACATAGACGCCAGCAGCGGTGTCAGTCCCGGCCATCAAGGGGACACCGGCGCGGTGCATGGCCAGCGTCATCTGAAGTTCCATGGCTACGAATTGACGGCGATAGGAAACGGGATCGGTGTCCAACTCTTTCATGATGCTGTCAGTAAATTTCTTGTAGGTTGTGTTGCGCAGACTCGCGGCGGCATATTGGGCACCGGGGCTCTGACTGAGGTCGAGATCGTCAATCAGCCACTGACCGCGCTCCCAGATGAGAGTTGGGACCTGCCAAGTTTGATTTTTTGCTAGTAGAGAGATGAGAGCAGCGCATTTGGGCTCGCTATAGGTTTCGACCACGCGGCGCGGGCCTTTGGGGCCCTTCAAGAGCTCATCTTCGATGGTGGAGCAGCCTTCGAAAATTCCGGTGTAGTGCTCGATGCTTTTCTGCCCGGCGTTGCTGGCTTCGGAGGCTCGGATAGCATCAGGGACGTGACCGACAAAAGTTATGCCTTGCTTTTTCGTTTCGCCGGCAACGGCGAGGTAGGCGTCCCGCGGAATGTAAGACTGTACTTTGATAAAGTCGGCGCCGCCCTGCTTTAAGTCGTCCACGGCTTTGCGGCCTTCGGCAGCAGTGGTGACGGGGATGGAGACAGGAAAATGAGGCGGCGCGCCGTCAACCATGGGCCCGGATATGACCATGCGCGGGCCGATCGTGGTTCCGGCATTGATTTGATCGCGCCAGTCCAATAGGAGATGAAGATCGCCACCCATGTCTCGGACGCCAGTGATTCCGTTGGCGACAAAGAGGGGCAAAACAAGTTCTTTGCCATCGGGCAGCCAGTCGCCGAAATTGGTGTGAACGTGCATGTCCCAGAGTCCGGGGATGAGGAACTTGCCACGACCGTCGATGATCTCGGCATCTTTAATGCGCTTACGAGAAGATGTTTTGATTTCTGCGATGCGGTTGCCGCGAATGATGACAGTCATGTCGGGCTTTGAAGTCCCGTCAACGACATTGATTACAGTAACGTGCGTGATGGCGAGCGTATCAGTATCGCGTGCGATGGCGGAGGATGCCAGGAGTAGAAACGATACGACAAGCGAAATACGCTTCATGCAGCGTCGCCTCAGAGTGAAGTTATCGAGCAACCGGTTCCATCATATCCGCAAGAGGCGTGTTGGGTTGGAGGGATATTTCTATTTCGTCGTAAAGACTAAGAAATAGTCCATTCCGTCGCCTTTGACGAAGTCGTATTGCGAGAGCAATGTGTAGCCGGCTTCGGCGGTTTCGCGGATGATGATTTCTTTAGCGAGGCCATGATTTTCTCCGTTGCCGTTACGGTCAATGATGCCGACTTTGGCGTCTTTTCGGAGCGAAGCGTGGAGATTGTGGAGAAGAGCAATGGGATTGGCGACTTCGTGGTAGGTCTTGAGTAGGAGAACAGCGTCAATTGAGTTCGCGGGCAGAAGCGGATCATCGGGCTTGCTGAGGACGGGTTTAATGTTGTGCAAATTTTCTTTTTGTACCCGGTTGTTGATGTAGCTGATGGCTTCGGGGTTGATGTCCACGGCATAGACGGTGCCGGTTTCGGTGACACGGCGGGCAGCGCGGGTGGTGAACCATCCAGAGCCGGCACCGATGTCGGCGACATTTTTGCCGGGTGCAATGGCGAGGATATCCATGACGCGGTTGATCTGAAGTTTGGTGTCGCGGTCGGGTGAATCGAAGATGGAAAGGTCGCCGGTATAGGGCGTGCTGGTTTTGCGGGGCGGAGATTGTTGGGCGAGGCAGGCGGTCAGCAGAAGCAGCGTTGTTAAAAGAGTTTGGATTCTGCACATAATTCTTAGACTTTGCTGCTCGTGGTTGGATAGCAACTGCGGATGCTGAAATGCTGCGCCAAATACATAGGTCCTTCGTCGAGATTTGTTCGCAAAAGTGAACTAATCCACTTCCTCAGGATGACAAGGCTTTGGATGGCTTACGCGTCATGTCGGCGACGCGCATGGCGAAGAGAAGAAGCGTCATCAGAGAAATCGTAATCAGCGAGGCGACGCAGTAGATGCACCAGACTTCCAACAGATCTTTTTCTATGTGGGCAAGGTAAAGCGAGAAGGCAAGCGCGAAGACGACGGCGACGCGCATGAGGAAATAAGAGCGGCGGAAGGCGAGAAATCCGAGGAAAAGATAGCCGACAATGCCGATGGCGGCGACCGGGATAGGCCCAATCATAGCGAAGATACTCTTGTTGACGACGCCGCAATCCCATTTGGCGTTGATGTCGCAGGGCGAATCGCCGGTGTTGTAGTGCTCGCGCAAAGCGAGCGAAGAAGCAACCAGACCGATGAAAGCAAGAACAATCAGAACGTATCTCATGGCTCTGCCATTTTAACGCGGGCTGGCACTTATAGGCGGAGAAGCCGCTTTACCGACGGAGCGGAGATTTTCCAGCCAGTAGTCTTCGTCTTGCTTAACGAGCGTGGCGGTAATGGCATCGCCCGGTTTGAGTGGCTTAATCTCCGATAAGTTCTTCACTTTGTACTCCATCGTCATCGCGGGCATGAAATTGGAGATGGCGTCGGTGTCCACGGAGACAGAAGCAGTTGAGGCGTTGATGGAGAGGATGCGTCCGGTGAGCGCGTAACGCTGCGTGTTGGCAGGCGCGAGATGAGAGGTGCAGGCCGCAAGGACTAGGAGCGTGGCGGCCAGCAGAATGAAAACGTATCGCATAGGCATATAGTTTCTCAAATTTGTTCGTTGATTGTTGATTAATGATGCAGGCCAAACGCGCGATGCATCGCAAAAGAACGCGATGCATCGCGCGGTTTGCTCAGGTCCTTCGACTCGCGCAACAACGGCGCTCGCTCAGGATGACAACGCTCTTTTCTAGTAGTGGAAGCGATAGCGAACCTCAGCGTAAATTTCGCGGGGATTGTTCCAGTGAAAGCCGCCGAAAGTGACGCTATTGTCGAGCTCGACGCGACGGTTGGCTACGTTCAGAGCGTTGATGGAGGCAGAAAATTTTTCTCCAAAATCTTTACCGAGCGAAACATCAAAAGTTGTATGTTGCGGCAAATAGTCGCCGGGATAGGGCTGACCGGGGAAGGCGTTGGAGAATCCAGACCCGTAATAAACGTTCGTGGAGGCGAAGCTGTGCCAGGGAAGAGTAACGTCTCCGCCGACGTTAAGCGTGTTGCGCTGGTCGTGGTCGAGGGGCGAGAGGCCAGCGGGAAGCGAGAAATCGGTGAGGCCGCCAGTGATGGCGCCGCCCCCTTCGGCGATTTGGTTCGAATAGGCGAGATGAAGTTGCGCCCGGTGAGCAATGCGCGGCGAACGAAGAGTGAGTTCCCAGCCGCGAATAACTGCTTGGGCGATGGTGATGGGAAAGAAGAGATTGGATTCGCCGATGTTGTTGTGGTCAAAGAAATTAACCACGTTGGTGCGGAAGTTGTCGGCGTCGAGGGTCCATCCGCGATAGGGGATGGTCACGCCGAATTGATGTTCTTCGTCGCGCTCGCCGCGGAGGGGAATGAAGCCGAGGCTATTTTGCTGGACAAACTCCTCGAGCGGGCCAGAAGCGGTAATTAAGGGCGGGGCCTGATAGTAGTGGCCGTAAAAAGCGCGGAAGGTCCAGTTGAGTTTGGGAACCGTGACGGCAGCGCCGAAGCGCGGACTGATGGCGCTTTCTTCGACTCCACCGGAGAACCAAGTCGGACGCATGCCAGCCATGAGCGTGAGCCAGGAAAAGGGTTTGAATTTGTCATCAATGAATAGAGCGCGCAGGCTTCCATCGGGATTTTCGCGATCCGTGAAGGGCAGGTTGCCCGAGCCGTCGTTGAAAATCACGCCGAAGAGTTCAGCGTCCTGCTGATAGAAGCTGTACACACCCGCCTGAAAGTAATTGCGCGCGAACTCTCCCGTGAAGGAGGCCTGGCCTCCAGCGTAGGTCGAGGTGCGGTCCTGCGTGGTGGCGAGAGGAGTATCGTAAGGCGCGCCATCGTAATTTGCGGTGTTGCGATGGAAGAATGGCGAGACAGTCAATAACGCGTTCGCGTTAAATGTGTGCACCCAGGAAAAATTCAGCAGCGCGTCGGATTCATGATCACCATCGCGCAGGCCGATGCTGGGATACTGGCCATCCACGGGATTGTTTTCGATATCGTTGGGATAGGGGTCGTAGGGAATCTGGTAATAATCTTTGCGGGCGGAGCCGACGAGACGAAGTTGGTTGGAGGGGTCGAGGTTGAAGATGAGCGAGCCGAAGCCGCCATAGCCATTCTCGGCGTCATGCACGACCTGGGGCACGGGAGTTTGGATTCCCAGATCGCTGCGGTTGAAATTCAGGCTGCCGTAGTATGCAAAACGCTCGGTGTGGCTGCCGAAGTTCAGCTGGTCGTTGGTCTGGTAAAAATTGCCCGCACTAAGAATCAATTCGCCTTCGTTATTTCGTTCGAAGCCGGTGCGGGGCACGACGTTGAAGACGCCATAAGTACGATCGCCAAACGAGGCATCGTAGCTGCCGCGCTGGACCTCCAGATAGTCGATATCTTTGGGATCGAATTGGGCGCCCAGATTGGAGGCGATATTGGTGTTTGGAACCGGGACGCCATCAATCAGCCAACTCGTCTGGTGGCCTCCGCGAATGTGGAGTTGGTCGTGAGTGAAGTAGGCGCCGGGGACGTAGTCGGTGATCATCGCGAGACTGTTGGTGCGGGCGGCGCCGGGGGTGCGTTGAATCTCCTCGCGGCTGACCGTGGTTGTGGGAGTCACGGAGTCGGTGGGGACAACATTGGGGGTAGCAGTAACGTTGACGGTCTCTTTGTTGGCGGCGACTTCAAGTTGAAAATGGACGACCGGCTCGGTGCCCGAACTTACAGAAACGTCTTCTTTTGAGGCGACGAAACCCGGACTGGCGACGCTGATGGTGTAATCGCCTAAGGGAACGGCGTTGATGAGGAACTCGCCGTCGGCGTTGCTGCTCGCGGTAAAGGATAAATCTGAGGTGGTGGACTTGAGCATGACCATAGCACCCTGAACCGGGCGGTGCTGCGGATCGTGAATGACGCCGCGAACCGCACCGAAGATGCTGGCGAAAGCAGGTATGACGAGCAGGATTGAAGCGATGGCGGCCGGCGCCACGACTAATAATAATTTCTGAATACGCATACGTTCTCCCAAGAAGTAGATTGCTCGGAGCTAAAGCCCTCGGAATGACAAGTTTGCAAGCTGCGTGCAGATACACGTACGGACAAAGAATGTCCGCACTACACGTGCATTGCCCATTTTCGATGTTAGGAGAACGATGGCGGGGCGCGGCCGGGGTGGGGAGAGGTCAGAACAGCAGTATGAGAATCTGAAACAGATTGCAAAGCAGTGTGCGCACAAGAATCCGAATACAGCGAAGAACGCACTGGCGCTGCCGCATGGTGTGGAGCAGTCAGTGAATTGCAGCAATCATGATCGCAACAGGAAGCAGCCTGAAATGCGGCCTCGTGGGAGCTATGACCGTGCATCTTTCTCATGCAGCAGGCATGAGACGCCGGAGCCGCTATTGCATTTGAGACCGGAGCAAAAGCGCTCAGCAGCAGACACATTAGAACGAATCTGGCGGTCAGGCGGGGCATAAGGCTCGAATCTAGGATACACCGTGCCAAGCCGGGCGGCGACTATCGAATCTAGTCGGAAGTTGTTCGCAACCCAAAAAACTGAGTTTATTTGTAAGTGCGAGGCGACGGAAATGTCCGCCCCGTACGATTTTATTGTTTATGGATTACGGCAAGGCCACCCGAAGTGCCTCCTCCGTTGAGTGGGGAGACAGCGGTCAGCTGCCCGGAACTATTGATGGTAAAGGCAAAGATGCTGGTCGAGGTTCCGCTGGTGGCAAAGAGCAGCGAACTCGAGGCATTTATCGCCAGACTCAAGGGGTTGGACGATGCGGCGAAGGGGCTGCCGCTGACGGGGCTGAGGGCTCCCGTCGAACTATCAATCGTGAAAGCGGAAATGTCATTGCCGCCGAAATCGGCGGCAAAGAGAAATTTCCCCGAAGGATCCACGAGAACCGATGCAGGTTGCTCGCCAACCATATAGGGTGTGGAAATGGAAGTCAGCGCTCCCGAAGAGTCGAAGCTGTACCCGGCAACAAGATCCAGAGGAGCGGTCGTCCCAGCGAGGGGCACATAGAGAAAATTCGACTTGGGATTTACGGCGAGATTGCCGGGGCCTCCCGCTGAAGTTGTAGTGAAGGGCGAACCGGGCAGTGCAGTCAGTGAACCGTCGGAGCCGATGGTAAATGCGGAAATTGTGCCAAGGAAACTCATGTTGTTGCTGACATACAAAAATGAACCGGTGGAATCGACAGCCGCGGCGATGGGCGTAGTGTCGTTCGTGTTGAAAGGCGAGTTTGCGACGGGCGTCAGAGCGCCATTGGAACCAATGGTGAAGGCGGCAACTTCATTCATATTCCCTATGGTAATGAAGAGAAATTTTCCTGCCGGATCTGTGGCCATGCCATTCCCCGGCTGCGACACTCCGGTGCTGAAGGGCGAACCGGGAATCGCGGTAAGGGTACCGCTGGAAGTATCGGCAGAATATCCGTAAACGACACCGCCGACGCCCTCCGCTTCGGTCACATAAATGTAGTTGGTCGAGGTGGCGATAATACCGCCGGGAATGACGGCGCCAGTGATGGGTGAAGGCGTCGAGGTTACTGCTCCAGAGGTTGAGTCCACCTCGAAGATCGAGACCTGATTGGCGTTAGCCTCATAAACAAAGTCGGATGAACTGGGAGTGCAGGTAGTACAGGGAGGAGTCGGGCCGGAGCCGCTCCCGCCGCACGCGGCGAGGGCGAGAATCATGAGGAATGTCGAGGCGGCCAAAACACACCGGAATAAAATGCGCGGGGATGATGAAATCATGAAAGGCTCCTTTCGGGGACGGTGAAATTTTACTCCTGTAAAGAGGTATGGCAAGCTGTGAAACTCGATTTGGGAAGAAATTGCACGTTCGCAGGCTGCGCTTCTCCCCGAGGCGCGAAAGTGGTAGCATCTGAGGTTTTCGGCGGGTAGCGGGCCGAGGCTCACTATCCAACAACTGAGCCTGTCAGGTAAAGGAGAGCACTCGTGAAAGTCTATACAGGGGAAAACATCCGCAACATTGCAGTGGTGGGTCACGGACACGCGGGAAAAACTTCGCTGGTTTCGGCGATGCTTTACACCTCCGGCGCAGTGCAACGTATGGGGCGGGTGGACGACGGGTCAGCGACAACGGATTACGACGAAGAAGAAATCGCGCGGAAGATGTCGATTGGCGCGAGCATGGCCTACGTCGAGTGGAATGGCACCAAAATCAATTTGATCGATACTCCGGGCTTCAACATGTTCGTGCATGAAGCAAAGCTGGCGCTGCCGGTGGTGGACGCGGCGGTGGTTGTGGTGGACGGGGTCGCGGGCGTGGAAGTGGTGACTGAGCGCGTCTGGAATTATTGCGAAGAATATAAGACGCCCCGCTTGATTGTGGTCAACCGCATGGATCGGGACCGAGCCGACGCAGAGCGCGTGCTGGAGTCATTGGGCAAGGCCTTTGGGCGGGATGTGATTCCGCTGGAGCTGCCGATTGGGAAGGAAAAGAATTTTCGCGGCGTGGTGGATTTGGTGCGGATGAAGGCATACACCTACGACCTCGGCGGAAACGGCAAAGGCAAAGAAACGGAGATTCCGCCGGATATGGCTGCAAAAGTAAAAGAAGCGCACGAGATGCTGGTAGAACTTGTTGCTGAAGGCAACGACGCCCTGATGGAGGAATTTTTCGAGAAAGGCACCATCCCTGAAGAAGATTTGATTCCGGCGCTCCACAATGCCATCCGCGAGGACAAGATTTTCCCTGTGATTTTCAGTTCTGGCCTCGGAAATATTGGCGCGGACCGGGTGATGGATTTCATCGTGGATTACACGCCCGCACCTTCCGAGCATGAATGGGTGCAGGGCGAAGCTGCATCGTCAGGCAATGGCGATGCCCCCAAACGCCATGAGACCGATGCCGAACCTGTTTCTTTATATGTGTTTAAAACTGTTTCGGATGCGTTCTCCGGACGGATTTCCTATTTCAAAGTTTTCTCCGGCGTGGTCAAGAACGACGCAACGGTACAGAACTACTCACGCAACGTACAGGAGAAGTTAGCGCACATCTCCATCATGCAAGGAAAAACTGCCGTTCCGGTGACCGAGTTACACGCCGGCGATATTGGTGCCGTTGCCAAGTTAAAAGATACGCTCACCGGGGATTCTCTCGGCGATAAGGCTGCACCTATTCAGTATCCTCGCGTGAAGCTGCCAGAGCCCGCGATTACGTTTGCCATTGAACCAAAGACGCGCGCCGACGAAGATAAGCTCGGCAATGGGGTTCATAAATTGATGGAAGAAGATGCCATGTTGCGTTTCTTCCGCGATCCGCAGACAAAAGAATTTCTTATCGCCGGAACGGGCCAGCAGCACATTGAAGTCGTGGTGTCGAAACTGAAGAAGCGCTATCACACCGAAGTCGTATTGAAAGCGCCGAAAGTTCCTTATCGCGAAACGATTCGCGGCAAGGCCGACGTGCAGGGGAAGCACAAGAAACAGACCGGGGGCCACGGCCAGTATGGCGATTGCAAAATCAAGATGGAGCCTCTGCCCCGCGGCGGTGGCTTCGAGTTCGTCAACGACATTTTTGGCGGAGCCGTGCCGAAAAATTACATTCCCGCTATCGAAAAAGGGATTGTCGAAACGGCACAACGCGGATTTTTGGCGGGATATCCAGTCGTGGATTTCCGGGTGATTTTGTATGACGGGTCGTATCACGATGTGGATTCGAATGAATTGTCCTTCAAGATGGCCGGGCGCATCGCTTTCCGCAAAGCCATGGAGACGGCCAAGCCGACGCTGCTGGAACCGGTCATGGCGGTCGAAATCACAGTGCCCGACGATTTTGCCGGAGCGATTATGGGCGACTTGAACAGCCGCCGCGGGCGCATCCAGGGCATGGATAACAAAGGCGGCAATACCATTATCAAAGCCGAAGTGCCGATGTCCGAAATGCTCACCTATGGCGTTGACCTGACTTCGATGACCCAGGGCCGTGGCAGCTTCAACATGGAGATGAACCACTACGACGTGGTTCCGGCACTATTGCAGGAAAAGATCGTGGAAAAGGCGAGAGCGGAGAGGGGCGAGGTTAAGGAAGAAGAGGAATAGGGGTTCGTGCTAATATCGCGCCAGTGGCTACGCTCCGAAATACTCCCCACATTCCGCAAGAGCGCGAGCGGATTGTCTCCGCTGCGGCGGTGGAAGATGACTCATCGTTTGAGCTGAAGCTGCGCCCGCAGCGGCTTAATGAATTCATTGGTCAGAACAAAGTAAAGGAAAATCTTGCAGTAGCCATTGAGGCGGCTCGGTCGCGTGGCGAAGCGCTTGACCATGTTTTGCTTTATGGCCCGCCGGGCTTGGGCAAGACGACCCTGGCGACAATCATTGCCAATGAACTCGGCGTGCCATTTCAACAGACGTCCGGGCCGACGTTGCAAATCAAAGGCGACCTGACCGCGATCCTGACTAATGTGCGTGAGAAGCAGGTTCTCTTCATTGATGAAGTGCATCGCCTGCAACCGGTGCTGGAAGAGCTACTTTACTCCGCGCTCGAAGACTACAAGCTCGACATCATGATTGGGCAGGGCCCGGCGGCGCGCACCCACACAATGGACATAAAGCCATTCACGTTTGTGGGCGCGACCACAAGAGCAGGCTTGCTTTCGTCGCCGTTGCGCTCGCGCTTTGGCATTGTGTTGCGGCTGGAGTTTTATACCCATGAAGATTTACAAGTGATCGTCGAGCGCTCGGCAGAGATTTTAGGTGTAGCGATTGACAAGCCGGGTGCGCTGGAGATTGCCAGCCGTTCGCGGGGAACACCAAGAATTGCAAACCGTTTGTTGCGGCGAGTGCGCGATTACGCGCAGGTGCGCAGCACCGGAAAGATTGATTTGCCGACGGCTCAAGCCGCTTTGCAGATGCTGGAAGTTGATAAATACGGCTTCGACGAGGTGGATCGCAAGCTGCTGCTGACGATTATTGAAAAGTATCAAGGTGGGCCAGTCGGAGTAAACACACTGGCGGCGGCTCTCGCGGAAGAGCCGGACGCGATTGAAGAAATCTACGAGCCATTTTTAATTCAGATTGGATTTTTAAACCGCACCCCGCGCGGGCGCGTGGCAACGCAGTTGGCGTATGAGCACTTCGGAATCACACCGAATCGCAAGCAGAGTTCGCTCTTTTAGAATCTTTGCCACGGCGGTCACGGAAGAACACAGGTGACCACTCTTGTAAGTAATTCCCGATAGAATGTCTCCAGAATGATTGCTCATTTACGCGGGAAGTTGCTGACCAAGCATCCCAATCAGGCCATTGTGGAAACGGGCGGCGTCGGCTACGACGTTGTCATCAGCGTGCCGACCTACTCAGACTTGCCGGGCGCAGGCAGCGAAATCGCGCTGCATATTCACACCCATGTTCGCGAAGATCAAATCGCGTTGTATGGATTTCTACATCCTGCCGAGAAGCAACTCTTCGAGAAACTACTCACCGTCAGCGGCATCGGCCCAAAGTTGGCCATTACCATCCTTAGCGGGATGGCCGCGGATGCCATGGTCGCCGCGATTCGTGGCAATGATGTAGCCAGACTCACCAAAATCCCGGGCATCGGTAAGAAAACCGCTGAGCGCATGGTGCTGGAGCTGCGAGACAAGCTGCCGGTAACGACTAGCGTCGCCGTCATTCCGACATTGAGCGCAGTTGAGGATGACGTTTTGTCGGCTTTGACAAATTTGGGATATCAGCGGGCAGCAGCAGAGAAAGCACTGGAGAAAGTTCCTAAGAATAGCCAATCTTTCGATGCGATTTTCCGCGAGGCTCTGGCGGCGCTGACACGATAATTTTTATCAGCGGCTGAACTAGCCATTCCCTTGGGCGTGGGCTTTCTTCGACGACTTCCCCTTTTTCTCTTTATCGGCTTCCTTCTTTTCGCCGGGAGCAAGCATGACGCGGTTTCGTCCGGCTTGTTTGGCAGCATAAAGGCTGGCGTCAGCGGCTTTCATCAGGCCATCGCGCTCAATGCCATTTTCAGGATAGGTCGCCACGCCAGCGCTGATGGTCACGCTACGAGGCAGGCCGGGAAATTGCCAGTTTTCCACGAGTCCGCGCAGCTTTTGAGCGACGCCGACAGCATGTTGCGGGTTGGTTTGCGAGAGAAGAACGGCGAACTCTTCTCCACCGTAGCGGCACACTACGTCGAACTTGCGCAATTGATCGTGAAGTATGGACGAGACCTGGCGAAGAACTTCATCACCGAGCATGTGACCGAACTCGTCATTGAGGTTCTTGAAGCGGTCAATATCCACCATGATGATGGCCATGCCGGCGGAGTAGCGCTTGGCGCGCTCAAGCTCCTCAGACATGCGCAACTCGAAAAAGCGGCGATTGAATATTCCGGTGAGGCCATCGCGATAAGCGAGTTGTTTGACGCGCTCGACGTAGTTGGCGTTTTGAATTGCGGTGGCGCAAATGTCCGCGACCGATTCAAGAGGAGGCACATCGGTGGATTGAAATGCGCCGGGCGCATCACTGTGCAGCACAAGAACACCGAAGGTTTGGCCGAATGAAATCAGCGGGATGCCCAGCCGGGAGCGGGTTTCGTGATAGATATCGGCTTCGTGGACATCGTTTTGGATCAGAGTTTCCCCACCAGCGAGGGATTTGCCCCAATCGCCATCGCAACAACGAAAGCGATTGCCCAGTGAGGCGCGCGGCGTGAGTTCTCCGCTTTGGGCGCGCAATATGAGATCTTCGCCGTCTTTCAGCAAGACCGAAACGTGCGCCACGTGGAAAGACTGGCGAATGAGCGGACAGACTTTTCCGAGTAATTGCTCGATATCGAGCACGGCCGTGGTTTGCTGGGCGATGGCCGCAATAGCTTCGAGTTGCGATGTGCGGCGACGCTCCAGCGAATAGAGCCGGGCATTTTGAAGGGCCATGGAGGCTTGCGTGGCAAAGAGCTGCAAGAGCCCGATGATTTCCGGATTGAAGTGGTCGAGATTTTCGCTCTGGCAATCGAGGATGCCGATGACTTCCCCTCGAACGATCATGGGAATGGCAACCTCGGAGCGCGTTTTTTCAAATGACTTGATATAGTTCGGCTCTTTGCTGACATCCGGCACATAGACCGGTTTCTTGACCAGCGCGGCGGCGCCAGTAATACCGCAGCCCAACGGAACGCGCATTTTTTCGGAGTCAACATCGCAGCCAATTTGCGAGCGTACCCAGAGCTCATTTTTTTCGGAATCTACAAGAAAAATCAATACGTTGCGCAGGTCAAAGTGCTCGCGCGCGATGGCGAGGATTTGCCGCAAGACTTCGTCCAAGTCCAGCGTGGAAAGGACGGCTTGGCTGGCTTCGTAAAGGAGCGCGATTTTCTGCATAGCGCCAAACCCAAGCCTAGCCTTTCGCGGTAAGGTTACCTAGATTCCCAAAGTAACTGACCAAATGGCATCCTGATACGATTCTCTATCACCCATGAAACTCGACCCCACCACGCAAGTTCAATACTTAAAGGGCATTGGTCCCCGACTGGCGGAAGTGTTGGATGCAAAGGGCATTCATACGGTGGATGATTTGCTGCATTATTTACCGTTCAGGTATGAAGACCGGTTGAATCCGCGAGGAATTGGTGAGTTGCAGCCGGGAGAGATGGCGACGGTCATTGCAGAAGTAAGGACTTCGGGCCTTTTCCGCACCCGGAGGATGCCGATTTTCCAGATGACGGCGGGCCAGGGGCGCGCACGGCTCAAATGCATGTGGTTCAACGCAGCTTATTTAAAAGACAAATTTCAACCGGGTCAGATGGTGGCACTTTACGGCAAGGTGGAAGAAGACCGCGGCGGCGAGTTGCAACTGATGCAGCCACAATTTGAAATTATTTCAGAGGCAGAAGACACAGCAGATGACGCCTCTGAGAAAAAGATTGTCGAGTCGCTCGAAATTGGCCGCATTGTTCCGATTTATGAATCAGCTGGACAGGGCCGGCTGACGCCGCGATGGTTCCGCAAGATGATTCGCAGTGCACTGGAGCAGTTACCGCAGGAGCAGGCGGATCCTGTCCCCGCGGCAGTGCGAAAGAGATTGGGGTTGATTTCGCATCGCGAAGCTTTGTGGAAAGTGCATTGGCCGGAGCCGGGTGAAAGTTTTGAGGAATTGCAGTCGGCAAGAACGCCTGCGCATCTTCGTTTGATTTTCGAAGAGCTATTTTTTCTGGAATTGGGGTTGGAACTCAAGCGGAGGGAGCAAAAAGCACAGACAGGAATTGCTTTTCAGCTTACGGATGGAGTGCGCTCGGCGATTAAAAAGATTTTGCCGTTTCATCCCACTAACGCGCAAAAACGAGCGCTCAAAGAAATTGCCGCCGACATGACAAAGGCTGCGCCGATGCGGCGGTTGCTCCAAGGCGATGTCGGTTCGGGCAAGACCATCGTGGCCTTCGAAGCCGCGATTATCGCCATGGAAAACGGCCATCAAGTGGCGCTGATGGCGCCGACGGAGATTCTGGCGCAGCAGCATTATTTTTCGGCGCGGCGGATTTTGGAACCTGCGGGGTATCGCGTTGTACTGCTAACCGGATCGCTCGAAGAAGACCGCAAGCGGGAAATCCGAAGGCATATTACGCAAGGCAATGCGCAACTGATAATTGGTACACACGCGTTAATTGAGCAAAAAGTTGAGTTTGACAAGCTGGGTCTGGTGATTGTCGATGAGCAGCACCGCTTTGGCGTGCTGCAAAGATTCAAGCTGATGAAAAAATCCGCTGAGCCAGATGTTCTGGTGATGACGGCGACGCCAATTCCGCGAACTCTGGCGCTGACGCTTTATGGCGATCTGGATGTGAGTGTGATTGATGAATTGCCGCCGGGGCGCACGCCGATAGTCACGCGGCGAGTGAGCGACGACCGGTCGAATGAAGTTTGGGAATTTGTGCGGAAGCAGGTGGCGGCGGGACATCAGGCTTACATTGTTTATCCGGTGATTGAGGAGAGCGAGGAGAACGAACTCAAGGCCGCTTTGAAGATGTACAAGGAATTGAGCGGAAAGACTTTTGCCGATCTGAAAGTCGGCCTGCTGCATGGAAGACTGGCGAGTGACTTAAAAGACCAGGTTATGCGGATGTTCCAGCGGGGCGAGTTGAACATTTTGGTTGCGACTACGGTGATTGAAGTCGGCGTGGACGTGGCCAACGCAACAGTGATGGTGATCGAACATGCCGAGCGATTTGGGCTCGCGCAATTACATCAACTGCGCGGGCGCATCGGGCGCGGCGCAGCGAAGTCATATTGCATTTTGATGACGGGGGGGAAAGTGTCGGAAGATGGTGAACGGCGACTGGATGCGCTGGTGCGTACGAATGACGGATTCCAGTTGGCGGAGCTTGATTTGGAATTGCGCGGGCCGGGAGAATTTTTTGGAACGCGCCAGGCGGGCATGCCGAATTTCCAGGTAGCGAACCTCATTCGCGACCGGCAATTGATTGAAGTGGCCAAGCGTGAAGCGGCTGCTGTGTTGACCGGACCAAACGCGGAAGTTTCCAAAGAAGAAATTGACCGCGCGTTGCGGCACATGCGGACACGGTGGCACAAGACGTATGGGTTGGTGGAGGTGGGATAATTCTGTAGATGAATACTACATCAGCTACTGATTTGTATCGAGGGCTTCCTGCAGTAGATGAGTTGCTGCGATCTCCAAAGGTCGCGCCACTGATCGAAAGCCATGGACAACCTATAGTGGCTGAAGCAATCCGCGTGGTTTTGGCGAGGTTACGGAGAGAAATCAGCAGCGGGAACCTCGATGCAAACGGAGTGACGATTGCCCTTGAAGGCCTGCATGCTGCGGTAGAGCGGCAGCTTTGTGAAACCTTGCGCCATTCACTGCGGCCCGTCATTAATGCGACTGGAGTCATCCTTCACACGAATCTAGGGCGTGCGCCGCTCGCAGAATCTGCGTTCGAGCATATTCGCGAAATTGCGCTAGGCTATTCGAATCTGGAATTTGATTTGGAATCCGGTGAGCGCGGCAAGCGCGATGGGCACGTGGACAAATTGTTCCGGCAGTTAATGGACAAAGAACTCGCGGACAGGAATGTCCGCGCCACACAGGCTGTTTCAACAATCATCGTCAACAACAACGCTGCGGCCGTGCTGCTTGCGCTGAATACGCTGGCCGAAGATGGGGAAGTCATTGTCTCGCGCGGCGAGCTAGTGGAGATTGGTGGATCGTTTCGTATTCCCGATGTGATGGCGAAGTCGAAAGCGACTTTGCGCGAAGTGGGGACGACGAATCGTACTCGCGCCGGCGATTACGAAAAGGCAATCAACGAAAAGACGCGGCTGATTCTGCGGGTGCACAGATCGAATTTTGAGATCACTGGATTTACGGAGCAGCCAAGGTTGGATGAACTGGCTGAAGTCGCCCAGAAACACAAAATTCCCCTCATGGAAGATTTGGGCAGTGGGGCGTTGTTTGATCTGCGTTCCATTGGGGTAAGCGGCGAACCGAACGTATTTGAGAGTCTGCGGGCGGGTGTGGATGTGGTCTCTTATAGCGGTGACAAGCTTCTTGGCGGGCCGCAGGCGGGAATTTTAAGTGGACGTTCTGATCTGATCACGAAGATGCGATCCAATTCCATATTTCGCGCCCTGCGTGTGGACAAGCTGACTTACGCAGCGTTGGAAGCGACGTTGCTGAGTTATGTGAAGGGAGATCATGCGCTGATTCCGGCGCTGCGCATGATGCACATGTCGAAAGAAGAAATAGGCAAACGAGCGGATCATTTCGTCCGGCAAATTCAAGCTGCGAAACTAAGCGTCGAGATTGTAGATGGAGCATCGTTGATTGGTGGCGGGGCTGCGCCGTCAGCGACTTTGCCGACAAGATTGATTGCGATCACACATAAAGATTTATCGGCGGATGAAATGATGATGCGGCTACGAAATTCGGATCCGCCGATTGTCGCGCGCGTCGAAGATGGGCGCGTGTTGCTGGATTTGAGAACGGTGTTTCCGGAGCAGGATGAGGTGGTAGCCAATGCTGTTACTCGTTTTAATTGACTGAACAGCGGGTCCCTCCACGCGTCGTCGCTAGCGCTCTGACTTGGTCGGGATGACAGAACCACTAGAATGCCCGTCCCGCGGCCGCGCCGGATGCCCAAGCCCACTGGAAATTAAATCCGCCAAGATGGCCGGTAACGTCCACGACCTCGCCAATGAAATAAAGCCCAGGGACTTTTTTACTTTCCATCGTTTTGGCGGAGAGTTCGTCGGTATCAATTCCGCCGGCCGTAACTTCAGCTTTGTCAAAGCCCTCAGTGCCCGCTGGAAAAACTTCCCAGTGATGAATTTCGCGCTCCCATCCGGCAAGCGACGCGTTGGTCCACGAATCTGGCTCGTGAAGTTCAAGCCAACGCCCAGCAAGGCGTGCAGGCAAGGCGGCTTGCAGCGCAGATTTCGCCGCTACCGAATTCCTTACCGTTGTCTGCAATAACGGCGCGGTGACATTGCAATCTGGCGCAAGATCAATGCTGATGGATTTGTTTGGATTGCTCTCTTCGGTCCAGTAAGAAGAAATTTGCAGGATGGCGGGGCCGCTGAGACCGCGATGCGTGATGAGCATCTTCTCCCGGAACTGCTGGCCGTTGAACGACGCGATGGCGTCCGTGGAAACTCCGGAGAGATCGCAGTAGTTTGTTTTATCTGGTGGCGCAAAAACCAGCGGCACGAGCGCTGGACGAGGTGGAATGATCTTCAATCCAAATTGGCGTGCAACGTCGTAACCCAATCCCGTTGCTCCCATCTTTGGAATCGAAAGACCACCAGTGGCGACGACGAGAACCGGCGCATGGAATTCCGCTTGATTCGTGCGAACAATAAATCCAGATTCTTTGGCGATTTCATTGATCTGCGAATTCAAAAAAAAATGAACATGCGCCTGCCGACATTCTTCTTCCAGCATGTTCAGGATATCGCGGGACGAGCGATCACAAAAGAGCTGGCCCAGAGTTTTTTCCTGATAAGGAATTTTGTGCTTTTCGACCAAGGCAATAAAATCCGCCGGCGTATAGCGGGACAGTGCGGATTTGGCAAAGTGCGGGTTCTCGGAGAGAAAGTTCGAGGGCTGGCAATGGAGATTCGTAAAATTGCAACGGCCCCCGCCGGAAATGAGAATCTTCTTGCCCAGCGCGGGAGCCCGCTCAAGTACAGCCACCTTGCGGCCGCGGTGGCCAGCCTGCAGGGCGCACATGAGTCCGGCCGCGCCGCCACCGAGAATTATTGCATCATACAAATGGGCCAAAGTTTTCCTCGAATCCATAGGGCAAAGTAGGCTCGACGGCTGACAAACAGAAATGTAAACTATTGAAAACAATAATTTAGTTTTGTAGTTCCGCAACTTTCCCCTGCGCCGGGGGTTGTATCATTATCGCCTTAGGAGGGTACCCTTGAGAAAGAGCATTCTTGCCGCAATTTTCGCCTTTTTTCTGATCGCAGCCGGAGCCCAAGCCCAGCAGATTGACGCGGCTTTTGGCGTCAGCACCATTACCGCGCCGTCCAGCTCCAGCGCGTTGAACTCCACGAACTATGCCGCACAGACTATCGGAGGCGGCGCATACCCCGGCTTCAGTTTTGACGTGCTGCTGCACAAACAACTCGGCGTGCAAACGGAAGTTTACTGGCGTGCCAGTCAGAACGTCTATCAGGGCTACCAACCGTTCCGCCCGATTTTCTGGGACGTGAACGGAATCTGGGCACCGCGTATCTCGCCGCGGATTAGCGGTGAAATTTTGGCCGGCGTCGGCGTACAGAATGTACGCTTCTACAACAACTATTACACGTGCAGCTATTTTTCGGGATGTACGACTTATGATAGCCAGTCGAAGTTCGTCGGACATTTCGGAGGCGGCATCCGGTTCTATGTGACCAAGAACCTCTTCGTACGCCCGGAAGCACACTTGTATCTGACAACCAACAACGTGGACTTTTCCTCGTACCACGCACAGCGCTTCGGCGCTTCGATTGGATATAGCTTCGGCAAGTAACAACGTTCAGCCATTCGCAGACGGCGCAGGAGTATCCTGCGCCGTTTTCGTTTTGAAGGTAACTGGTACGAGAAGAAGAAATTGCAGCATATACAATCTCTATCCATGCGTTACGAGCGCACAAAATGGCACGGCAGGGCCGCCTGGACTCTTGCGAATGATGTTTTGCAACTGACGCATCTGACAGGTGGAGGGCACATCGTTGATTTTCGCCTGCTGGATGACCCGGCAGTTAGTCCCCTGTGGGTACCGAGTTGGAAGACACAGGAACCCTTTCACTTCAAATCAAATACAGACATAAGGAAATTCGGCCAACCGGAAATTGGAAAGCTTTTATGTGGAATTGCGGGCCATAGTTTGTGTCTCGATCTTTTCGGCGTGCCATCCCCTGAAGAAGTACGAAACGGAGCGGCGCTCCATGGCGAAGCCGGGGTTACAAAATGGCAGATATCCGGGAAAAAGAAAGCAAATGAGGTGAGCCTTACCGCTAAAGTGCGTTTGCCAAAAGCAGGTCTCGGTTTCGTTCGCGAGCTTAGGCTAAGAAACGGCGAGTCGGTGGTTTATGTTCGAGAGAAGGTACGAAACGAAAGCTCCAGAGATCAATTTTTTCAATGGCAGCAGCATGTAACGCTGGGACCACCCTTTTTGACAGCGAATGACTGCGCAATCGATCTGCCGGGCGCACGGGGAAGAACTTTTCCAGATGGATATGAAGGCCATGAGGCCTTGGCCAGCGGCGAAGATTTCGATTGGCCTTATGCTCCAAAATTCGACAAGGGCCGAGTGGATTTGCGCCGTCCTCTTTCGCTCAAACGGACAGGATTTGTTGCTGGAGTACAGATTTCACAAAAATATGGTCACGCTTTTGTATGCGCGGTAAATACGAAACTTTCGTTGGCGATAGGCTACTGCTTTCGTCGAAAAGATTTTCCCTGGGTTGCGTTGTGGGAAGAAAACCGAGCACGAAAATCTTCGCCGTGGAACGGCCGCGAACAAACGCGAGGATTGGAGTTTGGCGCAAGCCCGCTGCCGATGAGCCGGAAGGAAAATTTTGCGCTTGGAAATTTGTTTAGTACGCCGACGCTGGCGCATGTTCCGGCAAAAGGCGCCGTTACAGCCAGTTATGTCATGTTCTTGAGCCGGGTGCCGAAGGGAGCGAAAGTAATTGAGAAAATCAGTGTCGGTAAAGACAGTTTGGAATTGAAAATTCCTTCCAGAAAAATTGCCCATCGGGTGCCAGCAGCAGTGATCCGAAAATATTTGGGATAAATTTCAGCTAATTGAGCCCGCGGCCTTAGACTGAAAGAGCCCTTTGATCATGTTAATTTAGTCATTACGGGGCCTATAGCTCAACGGTTAGAGCAGCAGACTCATAATCTGTTGGTTCTAGGTTCAAATCCTAGTGGGCCCACCAAATTTCCGCACTTAGGCGTATTTGAATGGCCTTTGAGCGATACTTTTCCAGAAGTACGCGAGAATGATCACGCTCGCGACTGCCGCGTAGGCGCACCATAACGAAGTAAAGGCATAGCGCTTTACCGCCATTACGGTGAGCAAAATCATAAGATTTGCCCAGCCAAAAATGACCATGTCCCTTACCTCAGAAAAGAACAGCGAGCCGCAGGTCGCAATCACATAAAGAACGCCAACGATTGTGTGGTTGGTTGCAGGATTAATGTATTCGAGGCTATTTCCGCGAATGTACACATCAAAGGAATATGCGGTGAGCGCCCAAAGGATGTAGAGAGTTGTACCTCCGCCGATCAGCAGAAACGGCAACATTCGCCTGCGGCGCTTCGCCGTCGGTTCGAACAGCCAAACGCTCAACGGCAGAAGAATGGGAAGCAGGCCCTGCGCGTAAAGCATAAAAGCCGCTCCCATGACGTGAGCAGTTTTGCGCGACATGATTCCATCCAAGCCCAGCCAAACAAAGCCTTCCGTGAATTGATGAATGGCGAAAAGAAGCGGCAACGCCGCAAAGAGAAGTTCACGCCTGTGCTTCACTCTAGTTAACGTGACGGTTCCAACCGCGCCCAAAACGCCGCTGCCAACAAAATTGGCTGTCGCTGAAAAGCACATATTCTTCCTCCGCTTGGAATCACGAAATGATAGCGGACTCAGAAGAAGATGTACCAGGATGAAACAGCAGGATTCGCACAAATAAAAAGCCCTCGTTCCAGGTTCGGAACGAGGGCTTTTCTTGCCGCTAATCCCAGACACTACCAGCGGCGATAACCGTAATAACGAGGGCCATACCAGCGTGGGCCGTAAGCGTAAACGCGCGGTCCCCAGTAGGGACGGGCATACACGTAACGCGGGCCATACACGTAGGGATACGGCACAACGTACGGGCGTGGATATACATAAGCCGGAGGGCCATAGACCGGGCCACCCACAACCACCGGGCCTACTGCGACTGGGCCAACTGCCACACCGACCACCACCCGAGCGTGCGCCGGTGAGGGCGTAAAAGCCATCAGTACAGCCAATCCAGCCAAAACCATCAGAGTCTTTTTCATGTTCTTCCTCCAACCTCGATAGTAGAAACCCGGCTTTCCGCAAAAAGTTGTGGTTTGGTAAGTGGGCCAGTTTTGATACGGATGCGGGCCAAATGCGAGATTTCGCTCGCGGCCCGCCCAGATTCTTCGCCCCGCCAAATACGCCTGCTCAGAATGACAAACTGGCCCACTCACCCCTGAAAAGTGGTAATATTCCGCTCCGGTGGTGTTCCTATGAAACTGAATGACCCCATTGATTTAGTGTTGTGCCAAAAAGAAAGAAAGGTCCTTTCGGTCTCTCCCAATCAATCGGTTTATGAAGCGATTGAAATCATGGCGGAGCACGGAATCGGCGCTGTGCTGGTGCTTTCCGATGGAAAGCTGGTGGGCATTCTTTCCGAGCGCGACTATGCCCGTAAGGTGATCCTCAAAGGACATTCGTCGAAAGAAACCCCGGTGCATGAAATCATGACCAGCCCGGTGGTTTTCGTAAACCGCCAGAACACCGTGGATGACTGCATGGCGGTCATGACCAATCACCATTTTCGCCATCTGCCGGTGATGGAGGGCGAAAATGTGGTCGGGGTGGTTTCGATCGGCGATCTCGTGAAATGGATCATCTCCGGCCAGGCCGAGACCATTCAAGAACTCGAAAATTACATAACAAGCGGATACCCTGGCTAACAATCGCAGTCAATAAATGTCTTGTTATTGACGAACTCCAGCGTTAGTATGTGGGCGCGCTGAAAGCTGGGCGCCTGTCACCACGTGACAGGGAGGCCTGCCATGCCGAATTTCCGCCGCTTCTTGCTTGCTCTACTGTTTCCTTTCCTATCTGCGGTACTCGTCATTGCGCAGCAAAATACTGGAGATGTTCAGGTTCGCGTGACTTTTTCCGATGGTCATGGATGTCATCAACCACTGCGGCTCGATTTGACCGGCTCCAACAATGCGAGTCAAGACAGGGCTTACACCAACAATGAATGTATGGCGTCATTCACCAACCTCGAGTCCGGCAACTACCATATCGTCGTTTCCGGCGAAGGAATTGAAACCACTGACAGCGGCATCTTCGAAGTGGATGGGCGAAAAACAGGACAGCGTCAATTTATTCCGGTGAAGCGCACAAATGAAGCAGCTTCCCTTCCAGCATCTGCGGCGTCCACCAATGCCATGGTTTCGGCGGCCCAACTGGCCATTCCGCGTGATGCCCAGAAAGAGTTTGACAAGGCAAACGGATTGATCGCCAAAGAGAATTGGCCCAAAGCGCAGGAAAAACTCACGAAAGCCCTGGAAATTTATCCGCAATACGTCGAGGCCTATAACAATCTGGGTGTAGTTGTGGGGCGCATGGGCAACACCTCCGCGGAAAAAGAAAATTTAGAGAAGGCAGTGACCATCAACCCGCGCTTCGCGCCGGCATACGTAAATCTCGGAAAGCTCTCCATCAAGCTGCGTGACTTTGTAACGGCGGAAGCCTATTTCGTAAAAGCAGTCGCCTCGGGGGCTGCGGATTCTCTAACTCTTACTCTTTTGGCGAATGTGCAGTTATTGAATAAGCATTTCGAACAGGCAGTTTCGACCTGCTTAAATCTGCACAATGGGCCACCAGCCCCGCATACGTTTTGTCATTACATTTCTGCGCACGCGATGGAAAATGAAAACCGCATTGCAGACGCTCGACAGGAACTGAAATTATTTCTGACAGAAGAATCTTCCGGGCCGCGCGCAGATCAAGTGCGGAAGGAACTGGCAGCACTTCAGGCCCGCTAAATCAGTGCCAGAACAAGCTGACGAAAAGAAAGATCATTTCGGCAGCAGCGAAAGCAACCCACAAACGGGCCCGCAGGCGCGAACGCCGCAAATCGCCTTTTAACTCCCCCATTTCGTCGCGAAGCACTTGCACAAATTCCACTTCGACCGGATCCAGTCTGGGCGGAGCTTGAGGAATCTGCACGGAGTATGTCGTCTTCGGCTTGTCCGGCAGAAAAATCTTGGGACCTTCAATCACGGAGGACCAGCGCGCCAGCAGCATGAAATCCCCAGCGAACAAGCCCGGATCGTCAAATGGTGCAGACGTAAGTTGTAAAGCGGGTTGGCGCTCGGGGGCCACGGCGTCGGCAAGGTTGCGCAACAAGGAAGTCCACCACATGTGGCTAACCTGGTCCCCAATCAATTCACCCACATCCACCGGGCGCGATTCCAACTGAAGCGGCGGAAGTTCCTCAGGGGACAGCACATCCCCGATGTTCCGGAAAATGGATCGGTACCAAGGCATACTCAGCCGGTCAGAGGGCAACATGCCGATGTCAATCGAGCGCGAAGTCAAACGTAGCGGAGGAAACTTCTCCGGGGCAAACTTATGCCGGATATTGCTGGCCAGTGACTTCCAAAGCGGCCAGTAGAAATCCCGGGGCAAGAGCAAATCCATGTCGTTATTTGCCTGAGAAGGATTCGGGACGCTCGGGGGCTGGGGAGTTAAATTCATGGACATTTTGATTTTAGATGCTTTTTGCGCCAGTAAATCAGTAATTTGCGAATGAATTTTACTAACAAATGGGGGACTTATGATTGGTTACCGAAGTCACAGCAAGAAATGTCTAACTCATTGAATTAAAGTCTTTTAACTAGTATCAATGGAATGGGCAGACTCCCTCGGGCCCGCGGCAAACAGGAGCGTCGGAGGAGTATTGACCAGCCGTACTCATGAGTTGAAAGCGTTGCCACGGCAAGCTGTGATTTATAGCGGCTTGATTATCACCGTTGGAACAGCGATCTGGGTTTATGCGGCACTGCATCCTGTCAGCAAAGACAATGCCCAATTCTTCTGCTACCTGCTGATCGCGATACTGGCATCGCGGTTGAAGACCAGCCTGCCAGAAGCTACAGGCACAATTCCTGCGGATTTTCTCTTCATCCTGCTCGGCCTCTTGGAGTTGAGCTTCACAGAAACTCTGGCACTGGGATGTTTTACTGTCCTATTGCAAACTGCGGGTCGCGCCAAGCGGCGCGCGATCCAGATTACATTTCGCGTGTGCCTGAATGCTGTGGCTGCCACGGTTACGTACCTTGCGTACCACGCAATCCAGACACAATGGCAGCTTGAGAATGCAACCCTGCCGATTCTGGCGGCTGCAATCACTTATTTCCTCGTTCATAGTCTTGCGAGCGCTACTGGCACAGCATTGCGAACGCGCCGGCCCGTTTATGAAATTTGGCGGGGATATTTCTGGTCTTTGCCCTATCACTTGGTTGGCGCGGCTATCGCGCTCGGGATTGGCTGGTGCAACCGGTTGTACCACTGGCAAAGCTCTCTACTTCTGTTGCCAGCAATCTACGTGCTGTATTGGTCTTATCGGCTTTATCTAGGGAAATTGGAAAGCGAAAAGCGGCATACGGATGAGATGGCTGATCTGCATCTCCGTACGATCGAAGCGCTGGCGCTGGCCATTGAAGCAAAAGACCACACAACGCACGATCACCTTCAGCGGGTCCGCATTTATGCCAATGAAGTCGCCAAAGAATTGAAGATTTCTCCAGAGGAAGTGGAAGCCTTGAATGCGGCGGCGCTGTTGCATGACATCGGCAAGCTGGCGATTCCTGAACACATCATTTCAAAACCGGGGCGGTTGACTCCGGAAGAATTTGAAAAGATGAAGATTCACCCGGTGGTTGGAGCCGAGATTTTAGAGCGCGTACGGTTCCCTTACCCAGTTGTGCCGATTGTGCGGGCCCACCACGAAAAATGGGACGGATCCGGCTATCCCTACGGACTGAAGGGTGACAACATTCCGATTGGGGCCCGCATTCTCTCTGCTGTGGACTTTCTGGATGCGATGGCTTCAGACCGGCAATATCGGCGTGCGTTGCCCCTGGATGAAGTCATCATGCGGATGGCTGCGGAATCGGGTAAATCTTTTGATCCACGCGTGGTTTCGGTATTAGAACGGCGCTATCGGGAGCTGGAAAAAATCGTACGGAGAAGCTCAGAAAGCGAAGGTGGGTCGAAGCTTTCGACCGAGGCCAAGATCGAGCGTGGCCACGCGCCCGCTGCGGGTTTTGAAAACAGTGGCGCAGTCCAAGGCTCTGAAAACAATTTCCTGGCGTCCATTGCCGCGGCGAGACATGAAGCGCAAACATTGTTTGAACTCAGTCAGGAATTGGGCTCTTCGCTCAGTTTGGATGAAACCCTCTCTGTTTTCTCGGTAAAGCTGCGCCGGTTGATGACCTTCGACTCCATCGCTATTTATGTTCGCAAGGGCGAAGAACTAATACCTGCACACGTAAGCGGAGAAAACTTCCGGCTGTTTTCGTCCTTGCGAATTCCCATGGGCCAGGGTTTATCGGGCTGGGTCGCGCAAAATGGCAAACCAATCATCAATGGCAACCCGTCGGTCGAGCCGGGCTATTTGAACGACACCACAAAATACAGCACTCTGCTGTCAGCGCTCGCAGTTCCGCTGGAAGGCGTTTCTGGCGTGGTGGGCGTGCTGGCGCTGTACCACGATGGGCGTGATGCGTTTACGTCCGATCATTTGCGTGTGCTGCAGGCGGTCAGCTCGAAAATGGCTCTAGCGATTGAAAATGCGCTGAAATATGAGCAAGCTGAAAGTTCCGCGACAACTGACTATTTAACCGGATTGCCCAACGCGCGCTCGCTGTTTATGGAACTGGACCGGGAACTGGCACGTTGCAAGCGCGACAAATCCACCCTAACGGTGATCGTGTGCGATTTGAATGGATTCAAGCAGATCAACGACCGGTTTGGACATCTTGAAGGCAACCGTGTGCTGCGCCTGTTTGCCATGGCTTTAAAAGACAGTTGCCGGGATTATGACCACGTGGCCCGCATGGGCGGCGATGAATTCGTCGTTGTAGCTCCGGGGCTTCCCGCTGAAGCACTTCGAAAAAAGACCAATACACTGACAGAGTTGGCGAGATTGGCGGGACGGGAAATCTGCTCCGAAGATATTCTTTCACTTTCCGTTGGACAAGCCAGCTATCCGGAAGACGGCGAAGACGCCGAGAAGTTATTGGCTGAAGCTGACCGCCGTATGTATCTAGAAAAACAGCAGCGGCCAGAGCAGCGGAACCGGCGGCTTTATCCGCGCATGAAATGCCGTGCAACGGTTGAGTTTATTCCCGCGGGATCTGAGGCCACGGCGCTGGGGAGTTTGATTGATATCGGGTTGGGTGGGTGTTACCTGGAGACCAATTCCATACTGCCGGCAGGTTCGAAGATCCAGGTTCTTTTTGCCATGGCCGAAGCGGAATTACGCGTTGAAGGAACTGTGGCGCGCTTTGACCCTGGGAGCGGTGTGGCCGTGCAATTTAATGAACTTCCCCGTGGAGAGCGCGACAAGATGTTGAAAGTGCTGGAATTCGTGCACAACTCATCGGCCAAACGGGACAACTACTACATGAAGACTTTGCGGAACGCAGCGTTGAAATAATTCCTCAGACGGTGTGAGGAGCATTGGCAGGTTCTGCTACACCCGCATTGACCATATCTTTCAATTCTTTACTGGGCTTGAAGAACGGAATTTTCTTCGCAGGCACCTCAACGCGCTCACCCGTCTTGGGGTTTCGCCCGACGCGAGGTTTGCGCTGACGGGTGCGAAAGCTGCCAAAGCCTCTAATTTCAATCTTATCGCCCACATGCAGAGAACGGACGATGCTGTCGAAGATGGTTTCGACGATTACTTCGCTGTCTTTGCGCGTCAACTCGGCCAAACGGGAGACTTCATCAATTAAGTCAGCTTTTGTCATACGCCCTTTTCTCTCCTGCTGTGCAATCGCCGGGGATGACTTTACGAATAAAGCCTCATCCCGACTGGGATACTTGGATTCTGAGCTATGAGATAACCTTCTCAAATTTCAGGGGTTGTGCGCAAGTGCTGTGTTCAAAAATTCTCGTCACAGGAGCCTTTATTTCCATAGGTAATAGAACCCAAGTTGCTGATCGAGAATTTTTTCTTTTGTGGGCAGCCATTGGGAAACATCCCCGAAAAGCAGGTCTAGGACTGTTTTACGGTCCTTTTCCGGGTGAACGAGGGTTGGTTCCCCCTTAATTCCGACAGATTTTGCGGTATCGTCCACGGCGCCTTGATAATCGGCGATTTGATCAATCAAATGCATGTCGAGCGCCTGCTCCCCGGTCCAGACCCGGCCATCCGCAATTGCTTTAATATCAGCGACTTTGGCGTGGCGGCCATCGGCGACGGCTTGTACAAACTGACCGTACATGTTGTCAATCAGGGATTGTAAATAGGCGCGCTCTTCCGGGGTCATATCGCGGGAGGGATCACCCGTATCTTTGAACTTGCCCACGGTCAGAACTTCTGGTTTGAGCTTGGCCCATTTGAGTAAATCGCCGTAATTGACCCATTCGGAAATAACGCCGATGGAGCCTACTACGCTGCCATTGTCGGCATAGATTTTGTTGGTGGCGGAGGAAACATAATAAGCTCCACTGGCCCCTACCGTACTGATGGAGGCGACGATACGCTTTTTCTTTTCGTCGCGAATGCGCTTGACCGCGCGGTAGATTTCTTCCGATGCCGCGACGCCACCGCCAGGTGAATTGACCCGGATGATGATGGCTTTAATGGAATCATCATCAGCGAACTTCTTCAGTTGCTGCACAACGAGATTGGAGTCGAGAATGACGCCTTCGAGATCCACCACGCCAATCTTGTCCCCGAATGTCATCGCCGACGATGACTGCCCGGCGTGCATGGTGAGATACACCAGAGTGAAGACAGCCAGCACGAAAAGAAAAAATGCGCTGCCACCGATAAGAATCCAAAGCCAAGTGCGGGAACGACGGGGTTCTACGGAATTTTCCATATATGGCGGTAGTTTAGCACTCTCAAAGACTTACGGGACAATCACAGGCAGAGCTTGCGGAGCGACGCTGACTTCGATAGGCGTGTCGCAGACATATTCGCCATCGGCATAAACGGGATAAGGAATTTCGGTTTGCAACGAGATGCTTGGTGTTTGCGAGTATTCCACCTCACGAATGCTGAGATGGCGGCCAAAATAAATGGTGGGAAATAGGGAAAGAAGCGTAAGTTTTGGCAGATTGCCAATGATGCAGAGGTCAAGCTTGCCATCATCGAGACGCGCGTGAGGTGCAATCTTCATGCCTCCGCCGTAGTAGGGAGCGTTAGCGAAAACTGCGACTGTGACGGTACGCGTGCTCGCTGGTGAGTTGGAAGAAATAATGTGCATTGGGATTGGAGAAAAGTTGGCGAGCGCGGGGATGAGACTGAGAGCATAGCCTCCGTAGGCGCGAAGCCATCGTGGCAATGCGTTGGCGCGGCGGGCAATTTCGCCATCCAGGCCGACACCTCCGGCGCAGCAAAAGTAATGGCGGATATTTTTGTCATTGCGGATCACACCGAGATCGATTCGCTTCTCGTTACTCTGAGTTTGAATGAATTTTTCCCATGCATCGTGAGCATCGTGAACGCTGCGCAAATTCAAAGCGCGGGCGAAATCGTTTCCGCTGCCGCAGGGTACGATCAATACTGGAAGCTGTAATTCCATTAAGCGGGGAAGATGGCGATGGATGGTTCCGTCGCCGCCGAAGATCAGAATGGCATCGGCGTTGGATGAAGTTGCGGGCAAGCCAAGATGCCACGATATACCGGAGTTTTTCTGAAATGGCGCGAGTTGTCGCGGTGAGACTCCGGGCCCGAGAATGGCGGCGGCGCGCATTGTGGAGATGTGGCGGGTAGAGAGTAACAAATTTAGGAGCAAACAAAAAAGCGGCCGCGACGGGCCGCTTTTTTATTGGCCGATAAAACTACTGAGGCTTGGGAGCATCAGTCGAACCCGCCTTCTTGTGATGTTTATGGTGGTGATGCTTTTTGCCGGGCGCGCCGCTGTCGTGCGACATGCCTTTATCCGGCGCACTAGTGCTGGGAGCGGGAGTACCCGGGTTCGGAGCACCGCCGCCGGACTGCGCAAAGGTTAGGCTCGCTAGCAACGAAATGCTGAATAGAAGCAGGAACAGTTTTTTCATGGGATTGTCCTTTCAGGGAATTGCCTCGAGAAGAATCTTAACTCCACTCGGGGTAGTGGTGCGATCTAGAGTGAATACCCAAGGATACTCTGCGGTACTACGAACCAATCCGCGACGAATGGGATTATCGAGTACGTACTGAATCTTCTGATCAAGGCTCTCGGATGAACGCAACACGTGATCGAAAGATTCCGGCTGCCAAACGTGGCCTCTTCGCCCGAAGAATCGGTTGATTTTGTGGGCCGATACGCCCTTGATTGCGTCTGTGATCTGCGCGAGAGAATAAACTTCCATTCCGTCCTTATTTACCAGTGGGACAAGTATCACGTGAACGTGATCGGGCATGACCACGGCGGCCAGCAGATCAAACTTCTTTCCATTGTCGTGTCGGCAGCAGTTCAGAACAATTGCGCGAGCGTCGGCAGGAAGAATCCAGCGTTGGTATGTGCAGAAAGTTATGAAGTGCGGCTTATCATCGCGTTGCATGTGCGGAAGCTGGCGGCGATAAAAAGGCTTGGGCATGGCGCACCTTAAGACTATTAGAAGACCTGCGGTTATTTGCGAGTCGGGCTGAAAATTTGTGGGAGGGCATTCCAAATTGGGAATAAGAAAGGCTATGTGGGGACAGCCGCCCTCGGCTGTCTGGCGGAGTGAAACTCCGCGGGGGTTGGATTTTGGGTGATTTTGCTGTCGAGCTTCGCTCGACTGGACAGCCGAGGGCGGCTGTCCCCACATGAGCAGTGGCGCACTTCAACCATCGATGATTGCGGCTTTGACCTTCCTGCCAACTCTTAGGACGAGCCTCATCGGGAATGAATAATTAGTGATAGCAAGGTGGGGGGCAGTATAAACCTCGCCGCGAACTCCATCTTGTCGTAGCAACTCGACAGAAGACGCTTTTAGTTTTCTTCCGGCATCAGTTGTTGAATCCGCTAGTCCACAAAGAACTAGGAGTCTGTCGAGTCGGAGGGATATTAAGCTATCTGAACCAGGCGCAGGCGAATCGGACGCCCGAATTTTGTCGAAGGGAATCTGCACCTCTTCGATGTCATCCGGAATCGTCTCGGAAGACATCTCACGTTGACGAAGCTTGGCCCAATCTTCGGCGGCTTTTTGGGCAGCTTCCGGGGAATGAAAATCTGCCACAATGCGCTGGGCTAAATCTTTCTTGGCCTGCATGGGATGCGATTCGCGCTTCATCTTTTCGATTTCGGGTAGCTGGATGTCGGTGAGGAGCTCGTAATATCTCCACATCATTTCGTCGGAGATGGACATCAGCTTGCCGTACATTTCGAGTGGCGGCTCTTGAATGCCGACGGCATTGCCGAGCGACTTCGACATTTTATTGACGCCGTCGAGGCCTTCAAGAATCGGCATGGTGAGAACGACCTGCGATTCCTGATCGAAGCTGCGCTGCATTTCGCGGCCTACAAGTAGATTGAATTTCTGGTCGGTGCCGCCGAGTTCGACGTCGGCTTGCAGCGCCACAGAGTCGTATCCCTGTGCCAGCGGATAGAGCAGTTCATGCAGAGCGATGGGTTTTTCTTCCTGAAAGCGCTTGTGAAAGTCTTCGCGCTCGAGCATTTGCGAGACGGTGAATTTGGCGGCGAGACGAATCCAATCGGCGGACGTGACTTTGTTGAACCACTCACTGTTAAAGCGGGTCTCGGTCTTGTGAGCGTCAAGAATCTTGTACACCTGCGCCATGTAGGTCTTGGCGTTGCGCATGATTTCTTCCGGCGTAAGCGGAGGGCGCGTAGCGGAGCGTCCGGTGGGGTCACCGATCATACCGGTAAAATCGCCGATGAGGAAAATGACAGTGTGGCCGAGGTCCTGAAAATGTTTGAGCTTGCGGAGCAGGACGGTATGGCCGAGATGGAGGTCGGGAGCGGTTGGGTCAAAGCCGGCTTTTACGCGCAGGGGCTTTCCCGCAGCGCGGGATTTTTCTAGTTTCGCGCGCAGGTCGCTCTCGCGGATAATTTCCGCGGAGCCCTTTTTTATGTAGGCGAGTTGTTCGTCAACCGGAGCAAAAGTCGGCATGACTGATTATAAGCAATCGAAGGTGCACAGCTGCTCACAACGCCACTTTGACAAGGGTTTCGAGATTTGGCACTTCCAGGTCAGGCTTGCCAGACGCAGCTTTGGCAGCACCGCTTCCGGGCCGTGGCGATGGGCGGTTGACCCAAACAGTGGCGAGACCGAGGGATTGGGCGGGAATGACATCGTGGTAAATGCTTTGGCCGAGGTGAAGCCATTGTTCGCGCGGCACACCAATCTTGCTCTCGGCTAATTTGAAGATTTCGAGGGAAGGCTTGTAAGCGTGTGCCTGCTGGGCAGTGATTACTTGGTCAAATTTCACTTTAAGATGATGGCTCGAGGCCGCGAACAGATCATTGTCAATATTGGAAATGATGGCCAAACGAAAACGAGTTTGTAACTTTTGCAATGCTGCGACAGTGTCAGGAAAGGGCTGCCAATACGGCACAGAGTTGGGCAGCGACGAAATTTCAGCGGCGGATGGGCGAAAACCGAGACGATCTCCGATTCCCTTCACCACAAGTTTCAGCACTTCGCGATAAGGCCGGTATTCGCCGCTTTCCGCGTCGGCTTCGAACTCGGCATAGAGTTGCAGCAAGTTTTCGTCTGAGATTTGTTTGCCGTGTGCAGAAAGAATTGGACGAAGTGCGGAGAAGATTCCGGTTTCCCAGTCAGCGAGCGTGCCATAGCAATCGAAGGTAAGAACGCGGAAGCGGGAGAAGTCGAGCATGGCAAATTCGGATTCTTCAAATGCGGAACGGGCCATACGCAAACGCTTTGCGCACGGCCCGCTCAGGATGACATTTTTGGCTTTATCTCTTTACAGTCAGAGGTTGTTCCAACTTGAAGCTGAGTGCGGATTCAGCAGGAAGGACAATGTCCTTATTGCCTGTAAAGGCCGCGCCGCCCGTGCCAGCGCCGCCGCCGGCGACTGCGCCGATAGCTGCACCTTTACCGCCACCTGCTAACCCACCGATGAGAGCGCCTAGAGCTGCGCCACCGCCAGCCAAGACTGCGGTGCGCTTGCCTTTGCCTTTTTGTGTGTCCGTGATGGAAGAGGTCTCAATGGCGGTATCCACGCCTTTGATTGAGATCGAAGTTAATTTCAATTGCAGCGATGCACCGCCTGCAAAACGGCCAAGAGCCTTAGCGTCAACCACGGTTCCAGTCACATTGGCGCCGGCAGGAATCGCAGTCTTGCCATCCACCGTGATGGAGTTCGACAAAGTTCCGGAGAAGGTCTGCCCAGCCTGACTGATCTTGGAGCCGAGCTGTTGTCCAAGGCTAATCGTGAGAGTGGTTCCAGCAGGGACAACGAGCGGCGCGGGCGGAGCTTCCCTTCTCGCTTCGGCAGGCTTCTCTACCTTGACCGGCGCTTGCATGGCATTATTGTCAGGCGCGGGGGCCGGCGCAGTGGCCGCGTTGTTGTCAGCAGTGGTGTTATTGTCGGCGGACTGGTTCTTATTGCATCCCAGTAACAGGAACGATAGAAAGAGCCCCAATGTCAGTGCCACGAATCGCGTTCGCATAGTTCCTCCCTATGATATGAGTTGCGTCGCTTTGTTTCTGTCGGTCATGTTTATCAGAAAGCAGCCATACACGCAATCTGAAATGCTCGAGTGACAAATGCTTAATGCAGAGTCGACATTCACTCTTCCGGGAAATCACTGCCCGCTGTCTGAGAAACCGCCGCGGGAGCCGTTTCCGCCTGCGATAGCACTTCCCTCTTATTTTCACTCTCCTCCTGGATTTTTTTGTCGCCTTCCAGGAATTTAGCGGTGTTGAGCAGCGGGCGGCTTAGCGAAGCGTTAAAGCCCGTCCACGCGCTGGCGGAAGAATCTCGTTCGAAGTGCGCACGCATACTCTCCATTTTGGAGTCGAGATCGTCGAGATAATGCAGCATGAGCGCCTCAGGAAACATGGGCAACTTGGGTGAACCGAAGTCGTATTGCCCGTGATGGCTGATGATGAGGTGCTCGACCAGGGTTTTCAGCTCCGCAGGAAAATCGGGGAAACGAGCCAGCTTGGCCTGGAGCATTTCGAGTTCGATGATCATGTGGCCGAGTAATTGACCACGCGTGGTGTAGGAAAACGAGCGGCTATAGGTAAGCTCGTGAATTTTTCCGATATCGTGAAGAAAAGCCCCGGTGAGCAACAGGTCGCGATTAATTTGCGGATAGTTGCGGCAAATCAGATCGCAGGATCGGCAAAGCGAGACTACGTGATCAAGCAGTCCGCCAATGTAAGCATGATGCAGAGTTTTGGCGGCGGGCGCGTTTCGATAGGCTTCGGCGATTTCCGGATCAGCCATGAAAGCCTCAAGCAGAGCTTTGAGATGCGGGTTTTGAAACGAGGCGACAAATCCCGCCAAAGTTTGCCATAGTTCGCCAATGTCTTTGGCAGTTTTCGGAAGAAAATCAGCGTAGTCAATTTCCGCATCGCCTAGACGGCGCAGCTTATGAATAGTGATTTGAAAACGGTTTTTATACTTGTTCAGCAGACCTTTGATTTTGAGGAAATCATCCTGCTCAAAAGCGTTGAGTGCATCCTCAACGTTGTCCCACATTTTGGCTTCGATTTGACCGCTGCGATCACCGAGTGTGAGAGCGAGATAAGGTTCGCCAGTTTTCTTCGGCTTCACCTGCTTGGAAACGACGACGAAGCTGGACGTAATGATTTTGTTTTCTTGCTGGGCGCACTCGGATAGGAAAAATTCTTTCATACGTCGGCCGGGAACTCGTCCTTCATAAAACTAAAATACGCCAAACTTTTTCTTTTTCTTAAGCTGCTTGGCGTTGGGGTCTTTTTGGGCAGTCTCAACCGGCTTGGTCTGGTTGGGGCTCGCGCCGGTATCGTCGTAGCCGGGCTTGATATCAATAAATGAATCTTCACGCAGCTTCTGCAAATAAGCGCGCAGCGCGGGCTGAAGTTTCTGCATGTATAGAGCGTCCTGTACACGGCCCTCGACGGATGATAACGCCGGGATTCCCGCATCCTGGTGTTGCGTAACCTTAAGAATAATGAAGCCTTGCTTGGTGCGAATCACATCAGAAACGTCACCGGGCTTCATGGCAAAAGTCTTTTCTTCCAGTTCTTTGGCCAGCGATCCACGCTTGAAAAAACCAAGATCGCCGCCGTTTTGGGCACTGGGGCCATCGGAATTTGCTTTGGCGACATCTTCAAACGGCGTTCCTTTTTTGATTTGATCGAGCAAGTCATTCGCTTTGGCCTGTGCAGCCGTAATCAATTGGGGATCATTGGGCGCGGTCGTCTTATCTTTTGGATCAGTGGAAACTAGAATCTCACTCAGCTTGATTTGCTCCGGCTGTGCCATCTCATCTTTGTGTTGATCATAAAACTGCTGCTCTTCGTCTTTATTGATGGCCAGTTTTGAGCCAACTTCTTTGCCAATGACCTGCTGCGTAATAATCTGCGTACGGATGTTGTTTTTGAAATCCTCGAAAGAAACTCCCTGCGCCTGGGCAGCTTTTTCCAAATCTTCCATGGAGTCGAGCTTCATTTCCTTACGCATCTCGTCAAGCTTTTTGATTACCTCGGTATCGGCAGTGATGCCGAGGTCTTTGCCCCTTTGCAGCAACAGTTGCTGGTCAATCAAGTCCCGCAGTACGTCTTTGTCACGGTCAGCGAGAATTTTGTCGGCATCCACAGGGTTTTGCTGCTGTACTTCTTGCCGAAGTTGTTCTTTGCTGCGAAGAAATTCGCTGCGCGTGATGATCTGATCGTTGACGCGGGCGATAATCTCCTCGACCACTGTGTCCGCATGCAGCATTACCGCCAAAAATGTCAGAAAGACGATGATTCGAAGGGACTGCTTGTGCATCCTTAGATTGTAACTCTTGTGGAAAACCCAGCGCTAGGAGGGCGAGGAGTGCGAGTTAGCTGCATCGCGCAGCAAAACGAGCGCCGTAACGTCATTATGAGTAGGCGGGGTACAGATAAATTGCTGCATTTGCGTGAGGATGGAAAGAGCCATTTCCCTTGCGTTAGTTGTATTCATATCGCCGAGGCATTTTTTCGCGCGGTTCAGGCCAAATTCTTCACCTGCGGCGTTTTCGCCTTTGCAGCGGCCTTCGACTACGCCGCGAGACACCAGCATGAGGGCTGCACCGGGTTCCAGAGCAATCATGGGAGTATCGCAAGCGGCATGGGTGAAGAGGCCAAGAGGCAATCCTGTGGCTGGAAGTTCGACAACGCCGCGGCTGTCACGAACCAACCCCGGCGTATGCCCACTATTGAAATAACAAAGAACGCCCAAATCCTCGTTGTAGCAACCTGCAAAGGCGGGGCAAGAACGCACGCCGCCAGCCGCTTTCATTAATGTGCGATTTAATTCCAGACACAGCCGGGAGAGAGCGTCCGCTTCGTTCATGTCTTCTTTAGAGAACAGTTCAGCGCCCAAGGAGCGAAACTCTGTTTGCACCGCGGAGACGATTTCGCGATTGTCTTCGAGGCGTCCGGCTACATCGAGCAACCCGAATAACACCCGATTCGGGCTAACGCGGAGAAAATCATAGAAATCTCCGCCCATGCGCTGGCCGTAGTAAGCGGCTGCGATTTCAGCTCCTTGCATATGGGGAACGTCGGGATGGGCAGCCTCTCGTTGAGCAGGAGGGGTGCGCCTCGAAAATAGGGAGGAGAGAAACATGACACTCGGCTCACAAGAAAATAACATGCGAGGCCAATTACGGCCAAAGAAACCGAGTGATTGAATTTCAGTATTTGGAACCGAGGTATTGCCCGACTTCCTGGTCAAGATGAGCGTAATCGCTATGAATTGTGGCGCGGAGGGCAGCTTCGGTGGAACTGCCTTGCCCGATGCGTTGAAGAATGCGCTGTACGTCGCTCATTCCGTAAGTGTCACTGATGTAAAGAACAGCGGCGAGCGATTCCTCATAGGCGAGAACAGCTTCAGCGCTGGAAAAGCGCATAAATCCGCCTTCAAGAGCGTTGTATGGAATTTCCTGTTGTGCATGGAAGAGTTCTGCGAGGCGGTGTCCGCTGGAAAGCGATTTCGGCTCCATGGCTTGCGCCACACCTTCATTGAGCCATTGCGGGCAGCGTCCAGCAGAAAGCTGATTCACGAAAGAATGAGTAAGTTCGTGTTTTAACACGTGGGCGAGCTCCGAAGTCATGGAGTTCACTCCCTGTATCGGAATGCGCAATTTGCCATCATTGACGGCGCCTGACCAGGCCGGAGCTTGCGTGACGTCAAAGAAAGCCTGTTCGGTATAAAGAATCACTGGGATGCTGGCGCGTGGAGCTATTCCCAACTGATTTACCAGGTCTGCATAGTCCGACTCCAGAGTGTTGAGCAGTTGTGCGCGCAGATTTTCGGAGCTTTGTTTCCCTTCGTAATGCAGCGTGAAATGGCCACTTTCGCGCTCCGAGAAATCCGATTCGTTAGCTACTTCGCGTTGGGCTTTTGAAAGCAACGCGGCGAGTTGAGCATCGGGCCTCAGTTCCAGCGAATGTTTCCAGGAAACGATCGCCTCGCGATTGTGCTCACTGGCGAACTGAGCATAGCCCAGGACGGCCAAAGCATCCGGAGAGTTTGGCGCTATGCGGACAGCATGTTGGGCATAACCCAAGGCATCGGACGCATTTCCCGTGCGAACCAATAATGCTGCGTAGTAATTGAGAATCGCGGGGTTTTCGGGATCGAAGCGCAGGGCTTTGCCGAAATAATCTTCAGATTGAGGAAAGTTACTGTGTTCGAATTCATACTTGCCTGCAATGTAATATCCGGCGGCGGTGAGTTTGGCATCGCCAGCCTGTTGCAACTCGGCTAAACCGTCGGAACTGACCGCCCCGTTTTGAATAATTTTGGCGGCGAGGCCACCTCCGCCTAGAATCGCAGGTTCAGCACTCGGAGAGAATACTGGAACTTCCTGTGCAGAACGGTTCGATGCAGATGAACTCGCGGGCGGGGCAAAGCCACCTGCCTCAATATGGTCCACCGAAGACTTTGGGATCGCATACGTATCGTCGCCGACATCATATTCAATGTGTGGACCATTTACGCGAACGTGGTCAGCCCAGATGGTTCGCCCATTTTTGAGATAAATGGTTTCTGCTTCTATGGATAGAGGGAATATTACCCATAGAACAACGATCATCGGGCATAAAAAAGTGATAGATTTGCGCACTCAGGCGAATTCTAGAAGGCAGAACGCATCACATACTAGGTGACAAAGGTAATGGGGCGAGTTTGTTACAACCTGTTCTGCACGGCAATTTGCACGCTTGTTTTTGCGGTGGCTGCATCTCCCCAAACACAGAAAGCAGATGGGGACAGACCAGCCGAGAAGCTTTATTTACAACTCGGTTCGGTAGGACTGGATGGCGCGCGCGTGTATCACATACGTGATGCTTCGCTGGATCGAGCCGCAGTTCACATCACCTTAAATGACGGCACAATTGCATTTACCCAAGATGTTGCAGGAAGAGTAACGGGAGCATTTTTCGAAGGAGATGGCGAAGTACTAATTTCGCCGCCGAACCGGGTGGAACGGGCTTCTATGGCGCTTTTCACGGGCAGTGCCATTCTGGAGGAAAGTTTCTCAACCGCCTATTTCCGCTTTAACGATCAATCTATTCCGCAATGGAAAACGAAGGTTTCCCCGACTGACAACGGGCCCGAATTTATCAATCAATGGAACGAAACTGCAACTGTTTTAGCGCAGATGGATGCTCTGAGGCTTTTTTTGACTTTTGCAAAAGACTTATCTCCTTCGGGAACACCGAAAACACAAATTTCCTCTTCATCCGATTCATTCCTCCATGCTCGCATTCAAGGGCGGAAGCTCGGGAAATTCGACATTTATTACGATACTCAGTCACCTGAACAAGTTCGGGTCAGCCAATCGCATACGGTTAACGAGCAAGCGTACTACGACACATGGACTTCATTTGCGCTCGACCAGCCAAGAAAGTCCTTTGACGATTTGACGAGCGATACCGGAGACGGGGCCAATGCAGATGCAATTCATATTCAGCAATACAAAATACGCGCGGAGGTAACGCCTCCGACAGAACTGAAAGCTACTGCAGAGTTGCAGATTGACGTGCACGAAGGCGGACAGTCCGCGATTTTGTTTGAGCTATCGAGATTTCTAAAGTTGGATGAAGTTACAGCAGATGGAGTGCCGATTGAATTCATTCACAATCCATCGCTGGAGGGTTCCCATTTGGCGATCCGCGGAGATGATTTGCTGGCAGTTGTTTTTCCCAAACCACTCACAACCGGGCAGCATCTCGTCTTGCAATTTTCTTACAGCGGCGCAGTTTTGTCGGATGCGGGAGGCGGATTGTTGTATGTCGGCGCGCGGGGCACTTGGTATCCCAATCGCGGATTGGTAATGGCGAATTACGATCTGCAATTTCGCTATCCGGCAGCGTGGGAGTTAGTGGCGACGGGAAAGCCTGCTGAAATCGATGCTTCTGAGCAAGCGCCCGCGGGTGGGCAGATCGGACGCTGGATTTCAGAACGCCCAATTCCGGTTGCAGGATTTAATCTCGGCAAATACTCCCACGCCCAAGCACATGCAGGAACTGTTCCCGTAGATGTTTATGCAGCGCGGGGCGTCGAGAAGACTTTTTCTCTCGGCGCGACGGGCAGCAACCCCTCCGATCGGCCTGATCTTAGTATGGCGATTGCGCCTTCCCCTGCGAAAAATGCGCAACCGGTCGCAGATTTCGCTGCCAGCGTCCTGGATTTCTTTTCGCATAAATATGGTCGTTATAACTTTGGCGGACTGGCGATCACGCAGATGCCAGGATCTACAAGCCAGGGATGGCCGGGATTGATATTTCTTTCCAGCCTTTCTTTCTTGACTGACAGCGAAAGAGCGCAATTGCACATGTCAGACGTGGAAAAAACTCTGGGAAAATACATCCTGGCACATGAAACCGCCCATCAGTGGTGGGGTGATACGGTCAGTTGGGCTGGATATCGCGATCAATGGCTGGTCGAAGCACTTTCTAATTATTGCGCGCTCATGATGCTCGAAAGCCGTGATCCTGAGCAGTTCCATGCTGCGATGGAACAATATCGTCAGGACCTTCTTGTTACGAATGATAAGGGTACGCCAATCAGTGAGGATGGACCGGTAACACTGGGAGGGCGTCTCTCAAATTCGCAATTTCCCAACGGTTATGAAGCCATTAGTTATGAACGTGGGACGTGGCTTTTACACATGCTGAGGAACATGTTGAAGAATGCAAACCACGATCGAGACATTAAGCCCGGAGAGTTGGAGCCGTTCGACCGCGCGCTACTCAAGATTCGAAATCAATATGAAGGCAAACCCATCACAACTGCGGAATTGATTCACGGCTTTGAGTCTGAACTACCGCCGTCGCTTTATTATGACGGTCGAAAATCTTTGGATTGGTTTTACCAGGGATGGGTAACCGGCACGTCAATTCCACGTTTGGGATTGCAGAATGTGAAATTTACGGACCACGCGACAGAAACGTTAGTAAACGGAACGATCACGCAGAGCGAGGCGCCAGATGATTTAGTCACCCCGGTCCCGGTCTATGCCGTGGGAGGTAAAAAGACAGTATTGATCGGCCAAGTCCTGGCGGATGGTCCGGAAACTCCATTTCATTTAAAAAGCCCGGCTGGAACTAGGAAAATCTTGCTGGATCCGGAACGAACGCTCTTGACCCAAGAGAAATGACGCGTGGATTCTAGCTGCGTACGCGATAGCGTGTGGCTTGCATAATTTGCTCTGGAATGCGCAGGAGCGGCACGACGCGCTGCAATACGCCCGATTCAGCACATGATCTCGGCATGCCATAGACGGCACAACTCGCTTCATCCTGTCCTACAGTCAGCCCGCCCTCTTTGACAATTGCCTGCATCCCGCGAACGCCATCTGCACCCATTCCCGTCATGATTACGCCCATCGCGGAGCACATAGACGTCAACTACATTTGTCGAAGTGTCGAAGGACAAATTCCAAACGTGTTCGATAATCATGGCTCGCGTAATGCGGCGCCCGGCGTTACGCATCAGGTATTCGAGTAGGGCAAATTCTTTGGCCGTAAGTTCAATCCGCCGCCCTGCCCTTTCCACCCGGCGTTCCACCCGGTCCAACTTCAAATCCTGGACCGCAAGTACAGATTCAGCCGGCATGTGACTACGCCGCAGCAGGGCTCGGATCCGAGCGGAAAGCTCAGTAAAAGAAAATGGTTTCGCCATATAATCGTCGGCTCCTAAATCCAGACACTGTACGCGGTCTTCAACCCGACTGCGTCCGGTTAAGACGAGGATCGGGACGCTGGGTTTTCGCGTTCGGAGAAAACGTAATACGGCGATACCATCCAGGCGAGGCAAATTTAAATCGAGGACAATCATGTCATAGTCGAATTCGCTGGCCATGGCACGTGCTTGCTCCCCGTCGCCGGAAATATCCACGGCATAGTGTTCTGCTTCCAAACCTTTTTTTACAAAATTCCCCAGAGCAAAATCGTCTTCCGCAATAAGGACTCGCATAATTTCCTCTCATGTTGATCTCATACGATTTTAAGAAGAGGCCAGGAGAGATGAAAGATTTATGCGCATACACCAAAGTCTATGTCTTGCAGAAATGGGACACATACCAAGATGGGAATTTGAACTCCGATTCTGCCTCTGGTCGAACCTCTGAGGCTACTCGCCGAGTGCGCTCACCGCGCAGATAATGTTTGAAAGGCAAACAGCGGGTGGATTCTAAAACTCTCAAATCCTTATTTCTTCCCGGGGCTGCAATACTTTCCCTGGCATGCCTGCTACTCGAAACCACTTTGCTGCCCATTCCTCACTCGGCCTTGGATTTTTACTATTACGCCGTATTTGCTGTGGGCATTTTGATGGCATGGAGGTTTGATTCCAGCCGGGTTTTCTTTATTTTGTTGATGACACTCTTGGCCCATCGCGCCCTGGAGTTCTTTTCCAGCGGCCACAACGTAACGTCTGGAACTGGCCGGATTGCGCTGGAAGTCATCGCATTTCTTATCCCTTTAAATGTCGTGATCTTCGCTCGCTCGCGCGAACGCGGGTTTACCGTCCCCGCAGTTGCACCCTACGTTGTCTTATTATTTTTCGAATCTGTATTCGTTGCATTGCTTTGCCGCCCCAGTGCTAAACATGCTCCTTTTATCTTTCGCGCCGCAATCTTTGGGCAATCCTGGGGGCAATGGATTAAGCTGCCTCATCTTGCTCTTCTCTCGTTTGCCGTCGCCATGGTTGTCTTATTTCATCGTTTTTTGCGCTCACATCAACCGATGGAAAGCGGAATTGTTTGGGCCGTCATGGCAATTTTGATTGGCTTGCAAGAGGGTGGAATCAATCCCCTCGCAAGTTCGTATTTTGCGACTGCGGGATTAATTCTGGTGAGTTCAATCATTGAGAATTCCTATGTTTTGGCATTTAACGATGAGTTGACTTCTTTGCCGGCTCGCCGAGCATTCAATACAGCTTTACTACGCTTGGAGCCGCCATACTCCATTGCCGTTGTGGACATTGATCACTTCAAAAAATTTAACGATACCTATGGACACGACACCGGTGACCAAGTATTGCGTCTCGTCGCAGGCAAACTCGCTCGGATAACTGGAGGCGGAAAGGCATTCCGCGTCGGCGGAGAAGAGTTCAACATCTTATTTCCTGGAGTCATACTGAAAGAAGCGCTACCGCATCTTGAACAACTGCGGAAAACTATAGAAGAGGCACGGTTTCGAGTACGCACTGCTCCCGACCGGCGCATTAGCTCTCGCGGACCGGATCGCAGAACCAAAACGCGCAGAGGCCTCAGCACAAAATTGAAGGATGCAAATTCTGATTTCCCCTCGGCTGGAGAGTTGTCAGTCACAGTGAGTATCGGCGGGGCGGAACACACTCCCAAATTCGATTTAGTTTTGCAAGTGATCGAGGCGGCCGATCAGGCGCTCTATCGAGCCAAACAAGCCGGACGAAACCGCGTGGAAACAATGAATAGCATCAAGCCGCCACGATCCCGCCGACGTTCGGCATAATCGCGACGGACGCTCAGAGAGAAGCCCCAGTACCTGCAAATCCCTGCCACGCCGGCAATAAACGCCTGTGCAGCGACCGTGATAAACTTTACCTCTACCCGCCGGAGAGGTGGCCGAGAGGCTGAAGGCGGCGGTTTGCTAATGCGATTTCCCTTCCTTGTGTTTTCAACAACCTCATAAATCATTGATTACGAAAGTGTACCGAAAGCGTACCGAGAGTTTGCCTCTTAGTTGGTATCCCATTTGGGCAGCAAATGGGCAGCACTTTAGTCGCACGCCGGGAGTGACCTTTCCCTCGTTAGGTTGAAAGTTCAACCTAACTATGGGAGGGCAAACAATGCCTAAAAAACAGAAAGTCACGAAGCGGGATTTGAAAACTCATTTAGCCGAGCAAGCGGCACTGGCAAACTGGCACGCGAATGGGCGCGACCCAAAGGAAGCTGCCCGGCTGGGGATATTGGCCGATATGTACACGGATGAACTCACGCCGGAAAGACGAAAGGAATACGCCGAGCAGGCAAAGTCTTTCATGGGCCAGCACATTGAGGTATTGCAGGCATCCGTCGTAAAGCTGTGGGATGCTGACAAGCTATCCGCCAAAACTTTGGGCGTGGCGTTGCTCGA